>Ga0315282_10000428_pt1 | contig 83306 bp, 68 predicted proteins | sample YL17G07_20_MG_FD_203693 | JGI IMG/M metagenome (GOLD analysis project Ga0315282, IMG submission 203693) | Sediment microbial communities from Yellowstone Lake, YNP, Wyoming, USA - YL17G07_20 | ecosystem: Environmental > Aquatic > Freshwater > Lake > Sediment | place: USA: Wyoming | collected...
TCGTCGCCGGCTGATGTCGGCTCGGCTCGCTGCGCTACGCTTCGCCTTGGGCTTCGCTTCGCTCGCCTCGCCGACATCAGCTTTACCTATGAGACTATTAACCATGACTGGTGTCAATATACAAGACATTATGTTTCGATGTTATATGAAACAAAATTTAGTAAAAACAAAAAAATCCGTGAAAATCCGTGTTAATCTGTGGCTAATTTTCTTTAACTCCTTGTTATGACAATACTTAAGCAAAAACACTGGTGTCTTCTGATGCACTTTGGAGTATCTCTGGAATGCTTCTGAAGCACTTAGAGTGTGTTCTGATGACAACTGATGACAACTGATTACAACTGATAACATCTGATAACAGTTAGAACCCGCCTTCGCCCCAAAAAATCATTGACGCCGCAAGGACCGTAGTATACCTATATGCCATTGCTGGATTCAGGAACCGATTCTCTTATGCTAAAAAAAAGACTGCTTTTCGGCACGCTAATGACCATCGCCTTCGCCGCCATCGTCCTTCTCGACGGCGTCATTGACGGCGCAATCACCAAATCCCCAACTGACGATAAGCCCATTCAGGCGACACTGCTGGCTATTCTGGTCGCCGTTCTTGCAATTCCTGCCCAGCAGGAGATGTCCAGACTCGCCGCCGCCAGAGGCGCCAAAACCTTCACTTTTTTCGCAATAACCGCCTCAATTTTGCTCGGAACCGCCCCTTATTTGCACCAATTTGTCAAAATACCACCTCAAATTTGCACAAATTTCTTACTTTTTCTCACAATTTTCGGCCTTTTTTACTGCCATTATACCCGCTTCGGCATCGCAGGAACCATCGTAAATTGTGGCGCGACCTCCTTTGCAATCATATACTTAGGAATACTAAGCAGTTTCGCTCTCGCCATTCGCCTCGATTTCGGCCTTTGGCCGTTCCTTATGACCATTTTCACCGTAAAGTCCGCCGACATAGGCGCTTACGCAATCGGCAGCGCCTTCGGCAAACACAAATTCTCCCCCAAAATCAGTCCCGGCAAAACCTGGGAGGGTATGGCCGGCGCCGTCGCCGCCGTTGTAGTTGCTATTTTATTTGCAGCCCTTTGTGGTATAATGACTTATTTGCTGGCGGCTATCTTCGGTATTTGCCTGGCTTTTGCAGGCCAGCTCGGCGACCTCGCCGAATCGCTGCTGAAACGCGATGCTGAACAAAAAGATTCATCGAGTAGCGTGCCTGGCTTCGGCGGAATATTAGACGTTATCGACTCGCCGCTCGGTGCTATGCCGGTTGCGTACATATTTCTATTGTTCACAAGACATTGCGTATAATGCACTCTGTTCAAAGAACGTAAGGAGCAAGTTCTGGAAATTACCATACAATTAGACCCGAGCTGTAACAAACTTGCGTTGTTCGGCCCTGCCGACACCCACCTGCGGGTTCTGCGCCAGTCGCTCGGCGTTCAAATCGTCGCCCGGCTGGACAACCTGATAATCAACGGCAAGGAAAAGGCCGTAACCACCGCTGCCGAAGTTATCGACAAAATGCAGAAGCACCTGCTCAAATACGACTTACTTACTACTGATGATGTTGCTTTCTATCTGAACCAGTACGAGTCCGCCGAGGCCGACCTGAGCAGCGAAGCCATCACCGTTTACTCGCACAAAAAGGTCATTGAGCCTACCACAAAGGGGCAGTTGAAATACATCGAAACTATGCTCGCAAATGACCTTACGTTCTGCATAGGGCCTGCCGGCACAGGCAAAACATACCTGGCAGTCGCAATAGCGGTCTCAATGCTTAAGAGGAAACAGGTCAGAAAGATTATTCTGGCCAGGCCTGCCGTGGAAGCCGGTGAAAAATTAGGCTTTTTGCCCGGCGACCTGCAGGCAAAGTTAAACCCGTATCTTCGCCCGCTGTTCGACGCCCTTGGTGATATGATGAGCTTTACGCAAATGAAAAAGCTTATGGAATTAGACATCATTGAGATAATCCCGCTGGCCTTTATGAGAGGCCGAACATTAAACGAGGCCGCCATAATTTGCGACGAGGCGCAAAACACATCGCCTTTGCAGATGCTGATGGTGCTGACCAGGCTCGGTAGAGGCTCAAAAATGATAATAACAGGCGACATCACTCAAATCGACCTCGGGCCCGGCCAAAAAAGCGGTATGGTCGAGGCCATCGAAACACTCCAGCGAATCAGAGGAATAGGCTGTGTAGGGCTGACCCGAAAAGACATCGTGCGGCATCGACTGGTTCAAAACATCGTGCAGGCCTACAAAAGAAAAAGCCAGGATAAAAAGTAAAGCGGAAAGCAAATGTGGTTTCTGAAAAAAACCGGTCCCCGGCTTAGCAATCCGGCTGTTGAGCGACAAACGAATGGAAAGACGTTTGTAAGCCCTGATTCTGTCATATCAGTGCTGCTGGGAGCAGTTTTTGTCGTGTTATGCACAGCGGTGTTGTCTTTTGAGGCTATTGAGCAGAAAGACTGGCCTGCTGTTTCAGCAATAATGGTCATAATAACGCTGCTTTCCTTATCCGCCGGCTCTTACATCCGTCTTTTTCAAAAACGGCTAACCCAAAACCATATCAGAACTATATCGCTGATATTACTGTTTACGCTGGCGCTGGCTGCAACCAAAATCGGCGTATTGCTTACCCATCATAGCTTTTGGGCCACGGGAACCGCTGCCACGGTAGCAATAATTTTAGTCCTTTCCTACAATCAGCGTTTCGCAATAAGTATGAGTATATTTTACTGCCTGATTGTCTGCTTTGCCGTCGGCCCAAAGGCAGACATTGACATTCTGCTGACAACATCGGCTGCCGCCGTCAGCTTTTGTTTTCTTCTCAGGGAAATCCGCACAAGGATGAAGCTGCTTGAGGTCGGCACTGTCACAGCGGTAATAGTGTTTACGATGTCGGCTGCAATGGATTTCTGGAAACAGAACCGCGGCACCGACCTTATTTTCGTCAATGCGGGCTACCACGCAGCGGCCACTTTTCTGGTAAGCATGCTTATTCAAAGTCTGCTGCCGCTGATAGAAAAAATATTCCACATAACGACCAGTATGACGCTTCTGGATTACAGCGATGCCAATCAGCCTTTATTGAAAAAGCTCGCCATAGAAGCGCCCGGCACTTACAGCCACAGTCTGCTGGTCGGCTCTATTGCCGAGACCGCCGCCGAGGCCATAGGCAGAAACGGGCTGCTTTGCAGGGTGGGCGCTTATTACCACGATGCAGGAAAAATCAACAAGCCCGCCTATTTTATCGAAAACGAGATGGGTCTGAACCGGCACAAAGAGCTCTCGCCTACAATGAGCCAGTTGATTATCGTGGCACACGTAAAAGACGGTCTGGAAATGGCGAAAGAGTATGGCGTGCCATCAGTGCTGCACCAGTTTATTGAAACGCATCACGGCACTACCCTGGTGGAGTATTTCTATAACGCAGCCAAGAAAAAATACGATGAAAAATTATACGAGGTTTCCGAAAGCGAGTTCAGGTATGCCGGCCCGAAGCCCCAGACAAAAGAGGCAGCAATTGTAATGCTTGCCGACAGTGCAGAAGGCGCTGTCAGGGCATTGGCCGAACCGACCCCGCCAAGAATAGAGACCGCCGTCCATAATATCAGTATGAAACGCCTTCAGGACGGCCAGTTCGACGAATGCGAGCTTACCCTCAAGGAATTGAGCCAGATAGAGGCAAGCATATCGAAGAGCCTGGCCGTACATTATCACGGGCGGATTTCGTATCCCGAACCCCTCGAAGGAACATCCGAGGGCGCACAATCCCAAAACAATCAACCTTCGCAGAATCGATAATTATGAGGGGTATAAAACAGGACATAGCTATCCAGGTCACAAAAAAAACAAAGGCCGGGGACGTCTGCCTTCGCGAAATCGAAAAACTTGTTGAGACCGTCTGCCGCCGATTCAATACCCCAAAAACAACGGTTAGTATTGTTCTGGCAGGTGATGCCAGGATGCGCCGGATGAATAAGCAATTTCTAAACCGTAATCGCAGCACCGACTGCCTGAGCTTCGATTTATCAGATAATACCGAAGAGAAACTTTTCGAGCTGATAATCAATGCCGAAAGGGCTCGCAAAGAGGCAAAACAACGAGGACACTCTTTTAATGCCGAGCTGGCCCTTTACATAACGCACGCCCTGCTGCATAATCTCGGCTTCGATGATTCTTGTCCCGATTTGGCCGAGCAAATGCACTGCACAGAAAACCGGATTCTAAAACAACTCGGTTACGGTTTCGCATATAATGATTCACCGTCCGGCAGCCGAAAGAAAGGGTGATTCAATGAGTTATAGCGGCTGGATATTGTGCCTGATTTGTCTCCTTGCCGGAGGAACGCTGTTTTTTTCGCTCAACGCCGCCGCATTGCAGATGTTTTCGCACCTGAAACTGGAGGCGGTCTCCAAAACAAAAGGGCGGGAAAAGCTCGCCGACAGCATAATCAAAAACACCGAAAAACTGGTCCTAACCTGCTCCCTGTATCGGCTCATCTTTAATATGTGCATACTGCTGCTGTTGCTGGCTTACCTGAAAATCACGAGCAGCAGGAGTCCGACAATCGGTGATTACATAATCATATTCCTCATTGCGGCGGCAATTTTTTCAATCTTTAATCTAATAATACCTCACACCTGGGCCAAATTCGGAAGCGAAAAAATCCTCCTTCGCACATACAAACTGCTGATACTCTGTATGGTGCCGGCCTGGCCGTTCCTTTACGCCTTCCGGCTGACAGACGGTTTTGTCCGCAGGCTTCTCGACGCACCTCCTGCAACACCAAAAGAACTGCAGCAGGAAAGAGAGGAACAATTCCTGACAAGCCTGGAACTGCAAAAAATGCAGGGCATAGTAGACGAGCAGGAAAAAGAAATGATTGAGAACGTGCTGCAGCTGAGTAATACCACCGTCGGTGAGATTATGACGCCCCGAATGGATATGGTCGCAATTGAGGTAACTTCCGACCTTAAGACCGTTCTCGACGCCATCACCGGCACAGGACACTCTCGCGTCCCTGTTTACGAAGGGACTTACGACAACGTGGTCGGCTTCATTTATGCAAAGGATTTGCTGACCGCAATAGACAAAGACCCGTCTTCCTTCAACCTGCGTGAAAGGCTGCGGGAGGCTTACTTTGTCCCCAAAACGAAACTGCTGCGGGACCTGCTGCACGAATTTCAGAACCAGAAGCTGCACATAGCCATCGTGATTGACGAATACGGCGGGACGGCCGGGCTGGTTTCAATAGAGGACATCCTCGAGGAGCTTGTCGGAGAGATAACGGACGAATACGAAAAAATCAGCCCCAGGCCCGTAAAGCAGGTCGATGCAAACACCCTCGAAACAGACGCTAAAACAGCCATAAGCAGCATCAACGACCAATTCGGGCTGAATCTGCCTGTCGGCGAAGACTACGGTACCATAGGCGGCTTTGTCCTTTCACATTTAGGCTGCGTCCCCAAAACCGGCGAGGGATTCGACTACAAAAACCTTAAATTCACCATTCTTTCCGCCGAGGCCAGAAGAATAAAACGCATCAAAATCCAGAAAACGCCTTAATAGCGAAAATGCTTACAAAAGACCAGGCTGTTTGCATACGCGTCTGCGATTATTCGGAAACATCTCAAATCGCAACATTCTTTGCCAGGGCAACCGGCAAGGTCGGCGCAATCGCCAAAGGCTCGAAACGGCCCAAGTCGCCGTTTGGCGGGACAATCGAGGTATTCTCTCACGGCCGGATTGTTTTTTCCCATAGTACGGACGCGAAACTGGCCACACTGACCGAGTTCGAACAGCAACCTGCCTTTGCCGGCCTAGCTAAAAACCTTTTTGCGATGAACTGCTGCCTATTCGGGGTCGAATTGCTGGATGCCCTGACAAAAGATTACGACCCGCATCCCGAACTGTTTGATGTTTTTCTGCAATTCCTGCAAAACACAAGTGAATCGCAAAGCCGACTGTCGACCGTGTTCCTATTGATATTATTTCAGTTGGCTTTACTGAAAGAAGTCGGCTTACAGCCGGTCTTAAGTCACTGCGTAAACTGCAAAACGAGTATCGAGCATCAAAGTTACTTCAGCAGTTCGGCTAACGGCCTTGTTTGTCGAGATTGCGAAGCAGCCTTCGCCGACAAAATCAGGCTCTCCTCCAATGCTGCAAAATGTTTGAGTAATTTGAAAATGATTGCCGATGCGAATGAAAAAACGCTGAATGAAATCGAAGGTGTTTTAATCCGCCACTTTACTGAAATCCTTCACCGCAGACCCATAATGGCGAAGTATGTCCTGCAATCCTGACGGCAGTTAAAGCCTACTGCTCCTGCGGTTCGAAAAGTTCTGTTTGTTCGCTGGGTTCTTTCTTCTTGTGAAATTTCAGGCCGAGATGCTCGCAGGCGGCTTTGGTAATCTCCCTTCCGCGTTTGGTTCGGCGCACAAAGCCAATCTGCAACAAATACGGCTCGACCACGTCCTCCAGCGTGTCCCTTTCTTCGCCGAGCGTTGCGGCGATGGCTTCGATGCCGGCAGGGCCGCCGTCATAAACCTTTGCCAGCGTATGTAAAACTGCCCTGTCTAATTCATCCAGCCCCAGCAAATCAATCTGCTCCATCTTTAGCGCACTTTCGACGATGTCGGTGGTAAGTTTGCCTTTGCCCTTGACCTGTGCATAGTCCCGCACTCTTTTTAGCAGCCGATTTGCGACTCTCGGCGTCCCCCGGCTGCGGTGCGCAATCAACTCCAGCGTGCCATCCTGACAATCCAACTGAAGCAGCCTTGCCGACCTGACTAAAATCGTTGTAAGCTCCTCAGCGTTGTAAAATTCCAGATGATAAAGCATTCCGAACCGGCTGCGCAGCGGTGCGCTCAATAATCCCGCCCGTGTCGTTGCGCCGATTAAGGTGAATCGCTTTAGCGGAAAGTTTATGGTTTTTGCGTGCAGGCCGCTGTCGACGGTGAAATCAATTTTGAACTCCTCCATCGCAGGATAAATGAACTCCTCGACCGGCGTGCTGAGCCGGTGAATCTCGTCAATAAAAAGCACGTCGCCGGTATTTATATTGCTCAACAGGCCCATCACGTCCCCCTGCTTGACCAGAGCCGGCCCCGATGAGCAGCGTATCCTCGCACCCATTTCATTTGCAACCACATTGGCCAGCGTTGTTTTGCCCAGTCCCGGCGGGCCGTAAAACAGGATATGCTCCAGCGGCTCGCCGCGTTTTTGGGCTGCTGCCATCGCAATCGACAGTTTCTCTTTGACATTCTTCTGGCCGATGCACTCGCTCAAAAGCTTTGGCCGGAGCGAGACATTAAAATTTTCCTCCTGCTCGTTTATTGATTGGCCGGTTATAACTCTGTTTATTGCCATTTATTATCCGTTACTTTCAGGCTTCTATCCCCTGTTTCAGCCGATACACCAACGGCACTAATGCTTCCGCTGAGTTTATATTGGGATGCCTTTTGCACGCCATTTCGATAAGCTCCACCGCCTCGGCTCTTTTCTCGCCCCAGGCGACGAGTATCTCCAGCGCCTCCGCCTGTACCGGCTTAAATACCGCAGCCGCCTGCTTAGTCTCGGCGCCGGCGGCAAAACTCTGCAATTTGCCCTTCAGTTCGGCGATAATCTGCCCGGCTATTCTCTTGCCGATTGTCGGCAGCGCCATCAGCGTCTTCTCATCACCATCTTCTATTGCAGAAGCTATCGTTGCTATCGGGACACTCAATGCCCGCAATCCTTTTTTTACGCCTATTCCCTTGACGCTGGTAAACCTGGCAAAAAAGTCCTTTTCGGCGGTATTAAGAAAACCGACCATTCTCGGTACCAGGTTGCCGCCGCCCGGCGCACCTTCATAATATTCCATTGTGCAAAGGGCGATGTCTGTCCCTATCCTGTCCGCCAGCACACTTACACAATAGCCCGGCAGCATTACTTCATACCCGACAGCGCCTACCTGCACCAGTGCGCTGTCGCCGTCAAGCTTTACAAGTTTTCCCTCAATTCTCGCTATCATAATTTATGTTATATATTGCCTTATTCCGCTGACGGCATTCGCACAGCACAGTGCCGCCGCTATGGCGTCGGCCACATCGCTCGGCTCCGGCACAGCGGCCAGCGACAATACCGTCTGAATCGTCCTCTGCACCTGCTCCTTCGATGCCCTGCCGTTGCCGGTCAGTGATTTTTTTATCCGCGTTGCACTGAAGCTGCGCACCCTGACATCGGCCTCGGCGCATTTCTGCAATATAACGCCTCTGGCGTGTCCCATCAATATTGCCGTCTTGGGATGTGCGTAGTGCGAATATAACTCCTCCACCGCCACGACATCAGGCTTAAACTTCTCCAGCAGCGATTTCGTATCTTCCGCAATGCTGTTCAGCCTTGCCTCAATTGCCAAAGTGCCATCGGTCCTGAAAACGCCTGCCTCGACCAATTTATGCCTGTCAGCATCCGCTTCCACGCAGGCATATCCGCAAACCTGCAAACCCGGGTCAATGCCCAATATCCTCATTTCATTCTCCAGACCGTTCCTTCCGGAGTGTCCTCCAGCATAACGCCGATTTCGATCAGCTTGTTGCGGATGGCGTCTGCCCTTGCAAAATCTTTTCTATGTCTGGCCTCATTTCGCTGCTCGATAAGTATTTTAACTATCGTATCCACTATTTCATTCACTTCGTCTTCTATCCGGCGGGTCTGCTGATAAACATCTTTTACTATACCCAGACAGTCGCCTCCCAGTTTTCCAAACGACTCATCAACCGCATCGAAGGTCTCTCTGGTTACGCCTTTTCCTTCAAGCAGTGTGCTTGCCAGCCGGGTAATGTCAAATATGACCGACAATGCCACAGCGGTGTTCAGGTCGTCGTTCATCGCATCCTCAAATTTTTTCTTCAGTTGTTCTAATTGCTTCAGTATTTTTTCATCCGGTTGTCCCTGTGGCGCAGAATCCCGCCTTTTTCTCACTGCCAAAACGGTAGCGGTTATTTTTTCATAACCGCTCTGTGCCGCAAACAATGCGGCATCCGAAAAATCCAGCGGGCTCCGGTAATGGCTGTTCAAAACCAACTGCCTTATCGCAAGCGGGTCGTAACTGCGGGTAAGTTTTTCGTGTGTGCCTGAAAAGGCCTGTTTCAGCGTGATAAAGTTATCAAGACTTTTGCCCATCTTTTGGCCGTCAACGGTAACCATATTATTGTGCAGCCAGTATTTGACAAACTGGACGCCATTGGCCGCTTCCGACTGGGCGATTTCGCACTCGTGGTGGGGGAATTTGTTTTCCATACCGCCGCCGTGAATGTCGAACGGCTGGCCGAGATATTTGGTACTCATCACCGAGCATTCCAGATGCCAGCCGGGATAGCCCTGTCCCCAGGGGCTCGGCCACTGCATAATATGGTTCGGCTCAGCCTTTTTCCAGAGTGCAAAGTCCGCAGGATGCCTCTTTTCCGCCGAGACCTCCACGCGTGCGCCGGCCATCATCTCATCGATATTTCTGCCGGACAGCTTCCCGTAATCCTTGAATTTGGGGACATCGAAATACACCGAACCATTTACCTCGTAGGCGCAACCTTTTTCCAGCAGTTTTTTTACCAGCTCTATCTGCTCGACTATATGGCCGCTGGCCCGCGGGCTTATATCAGGCCGAACGCAGTTAAGCTTGTCCATATCCTCAAAGTAACTGCGGGTATAATACTCAGCCAGCGCCATCGGGTGCTTTTTTTCTTTTCGGGCAGCCTTTGCAATCTTATCCTCGCCCTCGTCCGCATCATCCGTTAAATGGCCGACATCGGTTATATTCTGAACATAAGTAACGCTGTAACCTAAATACCGCAGGTACCGCACCAGAATATCGAAGCTGACATAGCTTTTTGCGTGGCCAAGATGTGCGTGGCCGTATACCGTCGGCCCGCAAACGTAAATCCCGACCCGACCTTTCGTCAAAGGCTTAAATTCTTCAAGCCGTCTAGTTAAACTGTTATATAATCGCAAAGTCATCTATGAACACCTTTACTACAACGTTCTTTTATACTTTCTTTTTAGAAGCACCGCTGCGGTGGCGGCTATGGCCTGGCCGGCGCCTATTTCGCCGAGGCCTTCATTCGTTTTTGCCTTGACGTTCACCGCCGTAAAATCAATTCCTAAAAGGCTTGCGATACTCCGTTTTATCTGCCCTTTGACCGTTTCTAACCTCGGTTTTTCAGCGTGTATAATCAAATCGACGTTGATTATCATCCAGCGTTTTTCCTCAAGCTGCCCCTTTACGGCAAGCAGCAGCTCTTTGCTGTCGGCGTCCTTCCATTTGGGGTCCATATCGGGAAATAACATCCCTATATCGCCCATACCGGCCGCTCCAAGCAGGGCATCCATAACCGCGTGCAGAACCACGTCCCCATCGCTGTGACCTGTCAGCCCTGATTCGTAAGGCACGCAAACTCCGCCGAGCATAAGTTTTCTGCCGGCAACCAGCCTGTGAATGTCTGTGCCTATGCCGGTGCGATATTCGTGGTCGTGTTCCTCAATCACAACTGCCCCTTTGTGCTCGGTATGTCGGTCCCGACAATCCTGACTGCCTCCGCAAGCGCCTGGCCGAGACCTTTAAAAATCGCCTCTGCTATGTGGTGACCGTTTGTGCCGTAAGGCACATTTATATGCAGGTTAAACCTGCCCGTATTTGAGAAGCTGCGCAGCATCTCCTCGATGCACTCAACATCAAGGTCACCGATTTTCTCTGACCGGTAGTCGACCTTATATACAAAATTCGGCCTGCCGGACAAATCCACTGCCACGTTGGCCATAGCCTCTTCCATCGGCACAGCGCTGTGGCCGTATCTGGCAATACCCTTTTTGTCGGCCAGCGCCTTCGTCAGGCACTCGCCCAGGCATATCCCTATGTCCTCGGCGGTATGATGAGCGTCGACATTCAGGTCGCCTTTTGCCTTTACCGTCATATCGATTTTGCCGTGCTTGCTCAGGTGCGTCAGCATATGGTCTAAGAAACCAACGCCGCTATCAATCTGGTATTTGCCGACCCCGTCCAGATTCAGTTTGACTGTTATGTCGGTTTCTTTTGTCTGCCTGCTGACTTCGGCGGTTCTCTTTTTCATAATAATGTCCCTATTTCGACAGAATCTCCTTTAATGCCAAAACGAGCGTGTCGTTCTGCTCGTCTGTTCCCACGGTTATCCGCAATTTATCCTCAAGGCCGGGCTGATTGAAATACCGCACATATATATTGCGCTGCACCAGCCTGTCGTAAATTTCGCCTGCTTTTTTTGTCCCGCTGCGTGCCAAGACAAAATTAGCGGAGCTTTTCGGCACATCAAATTTCAATGCCCGCAACTGTGCCGAGAGCAGCTCCCTGCTTTTTTTCACCTTCTCAACGTTTTTTCTGAAGTATTCCTGGTCTTTAATCGCCGCCGTGGCCGCTGTAATCGCAACGGCATCGACATTATAAGAATCCTTAAGCTTCATCAGTCCCGCTATCAAATCAGGATGGGCAATCGCGTACCCAAACCGCAGTCCCGCAAGCGAGTAGCCCTTGCTCATCGACCGCAGGATAATCATATTGTCCTGCTCTTTAACCAGCGATGCGCCGTTCTGCTCCGCAAAATCTACATAAGCCTCGTCAATCAGCAGTACACCGCTGATTTCATCCGCCAGAGATGCCAGTTCGCCGACATTTATAAAACTGCCGCTGGGTGCATTGGGATTGCAGACGATAGTAAGCGCTGCCCCGCTTTTTATCAGCTTTACCGGCAGATTAAACTCGCCGTCAAACGGCACTTCGATAACCTCGCAGTCCTGCAACTGAGCCAGCACCGAATAAAGAGTATAAGTCGGCACCGGGTACGCCACCGCCCGCTCACCGTCGCAGAACGCCCGCAGGGCAATACTCAAAAGCTCATCTCCGCCGTTGCAGCACATAATATTTTCAGGCTGCACGCCGTTGGCCTCTGCTGCCGCCTGGCGAAACGCGCCGGCCAGCGGGTCGGGATACCGCCGAAGCTGCTCAGCCTTAATCCCCGCCAAAACATCCAATACCCGCGGCGAAGGCAGATAGGGATTCTCATTGGTATTCAGCTTTACCACGTCGCCCTGTTTAGGCTGAAAACCCGGCTCATAGCCCTCCACCTTTTCAATATTTTCCCGAAAATAGCCCATATCAAAATCAGCAACGATTATATGGATATTTCAACACAAATAAAAGGCTTATTATCATTTTGCGCCTTTTATAGCCTGAAGCGCTTCACGAGCCGGTGAATAATTGGGGTCTATTTGTAACACACGCTGAAAATGGTCTGCGGCCTCATCCAGTCTGCCCTGAGACTTAAGAACGCTGCCAAGGCGATAGTGAACATCGGCATCATTAGGCATATTCTGAAGGGCCCGGCGGTAATGGTCGGCGGCCTCATCGAGTCTTCCCTGCGACTGAAGCAGCATACCAAGATTGTAGTGCGCCTCTGTATAATCCGGCTTTCCACGCAGTGATTGATTAAAGTAGCTCATCGCTTCGCTTGTTTTGCCCTGCCATTGAAGCACCAGCCCTATGTTGTTGCAAGCGCTGACGTGTCCTGGTTTAAGCTCAAGCGCCCGGCGAAAGTAACCCATAGCCTCCTGCTGCTTACTCTGCCTGGCCAGCACAATACCGATGTTGTTATACGCATCGGCATATTCCGGCTTGATACGCAATGCCTCGCGGAAACAATCAAGCGCCTCATCCAGCCTGCCCTGTGCCAGCAGGGCGCCGCCGAAATTATTATAGACCTCCGCACATTCAGGGTCTATCGAAAGAGCCTTGCGATAATGAGCGACAGCATCCTCAAATTTGCCCTGGGCCTGAAGGGCGGAGGCAAGATAATTGTGCGAGCCGGCATCCTGGAACTTAAGCTCCAGAGCCTTATTGTAATGCGATATCGCTTCCTCAATCCTGCCTTCTCTTTGAAGCGCAGTCCCCAAACTGCTTTGCAGCCGGGCAACGTCAGGATTCAGGCCGACCATATATTCGTAAAGACGCACCGAATCCTGCCAATAAGACAGATACCTGCGGGTAGCGGCTGATTCGGCTGCGCCTAAAAGCAGTATGCCGACAGCCAGAAAATATCTTGTTACGGTGCCGCCTCTGTCACAGAGCCGGCCCAGAAACACGGTCATCGCCATCAGCAGGCCCACCGCAGGAAGATATGCAAATTTATCCGCCGCAATTACAATGGTAAACCCGATAATACCCATCGTCGGCAAAATTGCCACAAAGAAAATCAGCCAACCCATCAGGGCTGCTTTTGTCCAGCGAAGCGAAAGTACCAACAACGGAATCAATAGACAGGTGCCAATAACGCCGGCTAAAACCATCGGCTGGGACAAATTCAACGGCTCCGGAACCGGATAGTGTGATGACAATCTTACCGGCCAAATAATCTTATAGAGATAAAAAATTATATTGTGGCTGAGGATTAAGGGGATTCGTTCGGGTCCAAACCGATTAGGCATCGCCGTACCGCCGGCCTGGCCTTGCGAGATTACAGTTATAACAGCGGATATGCCTCCTATCACAAAAAACGGCAATTTCTCGAAAACCGCCCGCCAATTCAATCGGCGCAGAGGCCAATAATCCATCAGCAGCATCACAGCAGGTATCGGCACGCTCGTCGGCTTCGACATCAACGCCAGAAGATACGCAACAAAACTGCCGACGTAGAATCTTGTGACCCGTGACCTGTGACCCGTGACTCGCGGGTAAACGTAAAGAATCAGTGACCATAATGAGAAGAAGGCGGCGAGGAGCGTTTTGCGTTCGCCGACCCAGGGGATGGGTTCAACTGTCATAGGATGAACGCCGAAAAGCAGGCCGACCCCCGCTGCTATCCATATTTGCCCAAACAATAAGTAAAGCAAAACAATCATCAATGCGGTATTTGCGATATGCAGAATGAGGCTTGTGCGGTGAAAAGGCATAAGATTATTTTCTCGACCGCCGAGTGCGTAATCGAGCATCAGCGAAATCATCGCCAGCGGCTGATAATATCCCTTCACAGTAGACGGCAGCCGCACCTCAGTGAGAAATCGTTTCGCTGATATCCAGCCGGGGTTTTGGACCAATACATTATCCGTAAAATAATCGGAATCATCGAACGACAACGCCTTCGCCGACAGCGCCGGCCAATGCACCGCCGCAACAGCAGCACAAACGGCAGTAATCAAAACAATCGCTGTCCCTGTGCTTCGCTTGTCCCGCCAAAGGCAGGCTGGTTTCTTTTCGCAGGTTTCCAGATTCATCATCAACCTTATCGGCGTTTAGGGCTTAGTTGCCTTCTTTTTCGCCGCCTGTTCTTTGAGAGCTTCTATCTGCCTTCGCAGTTGTGCCGCCTGCACTCTGTCGCCGGCGGCAGAAGCTAACACCAATGCCTTCTGCGCCACATTTACTGCGTCATCAGGCCTGTCAACAACGCTATACGCCAGCATCAGCGTGTTGAGAACAAAAATATCCTCATAATGCGTTAATTTAGCCGCGCGCTCCGCAAGAGATACCGCCTGTTTCACATCACGCACTTTTGAGTTCGGGTGCGTTGCCAAAATCCACGCCAGGTTGCTCATTGCGGAGGTCTTGTCGGGATTCAATTGCAGCGTCTTCCGAAAGCAATCCGCAGCTTCATCCAATTTGTCCTGCGACAGCAAAACAACGCCAAGATTATTGTAAACAGCAGCTTCACGTGGGTCTGCATCGAGCGATTTTCGATAATGGTCCATCGCCTCATTGAGTTTGCCCTGCGACTGAAGCGTAACTGCAAGATTATAATGCAGACCGGCATCGTTGGGGCTAACCTGCAAACCTTGCTTATAATACACAATTGCCTTCTCGAATTTTTTCTGCAGCTTGAAGGCGTTGCCGAGATTATTGAGCAGCGAAGGCTCTTTCGGCGTCAATTTCAGCATATATTCGAAGTAACCCGCCGAGTCCTGCCAGTAGGCAAGATACTGCCGGGTAGCAGCCGTCTCGGCGCAGGCCAGCACCAGAACCACCGCCGCCGCCGTCCCGCAGCGAGGCAAAGCCGCACCATCGCCACACAGCCATCGCAGGAAAGATGCCAGTATCATTAACAACCCGATGGAAGGCAGGTAGGCAAATTTGTCCGAAGCAATTACATCGCTAAATCTCAATGTCTGCATTGTCGGGAAAATCGCCACAAAGAAAATCAGCCAGCCGGTCAAAGCTGCCTTTGTCCAGCGAAGCGAAAAGACCAGCAAAAATATCAACAGGCCTGTGCCGATAACACCGCCCAGCACCGCCGGGTTTGAAAGACCGAAAGGTCTGGGGAAAATATAGTGTGATGAAAGATTGGCCGGCCAGAGAATCTTGCGGAGATAAAAAACAATGTCATAACAAATGGTCAGGGGGACATACTGGAAACTGTACCGGCCTTCTCCCGGCAGCGCAGTCCCTGCGGTGCGAGTCTGCGAAATATAAGTTATAACCGCGAAGACCCCGCCCAGCACAAAAAACGGTATCTTCTCCAGAACTACTCGCCAATTCAGTCGGCGCAGAGGCCAATAATCAATTAGCAGCATTACGGCAGGTATCGGCACACTGGTTGGCTTCGACATCAGCGCCAGCAAATATGCAACAAGACTGCCAATGTAGAATCTCGTGACCCGTGACTTGTGACCCGTGACTCGTGGGTAAACGTAAAGAATCAGCGACCATAACGAGAAGAAGGCGGCGAGAAGTGTTTTTCGTTCACCGACCCACGGGATAGGCTCAACAGTCATAGGATGAACACCGAAAAGTAGACCGACTCCCGCCGCCACCCATATCTGCCCGAACAGCAGGTAAAGCAAAACAATTATCAGCGCAGTGTTTGCAACGTGCAGGATGAGGCTGGTGCGGTGAAACGGCATAAGATTATTTTCCCGTCCGCCGAGTGCGTAATCAAACATCAGCGAAATCATCGCCAGCGGCTGATAGTAACCCCTTACTGTCGACGGCGCCAGCACCTCGGTAAGAAATCGCTTCGCTGATGTCCAGCCGGGATTTTGAACCAATACGTTGTCGGTAAAATATTGCGAATCGTCGAATGACAAAACCTTCGCCGACAGCACCGGCCAATGCGCCGCCAGAACAACAGCACAAACAGCAGCAATCAAGGTGACAATCGCCTTGATATTTCTACCGCCGTCTGCCGGTTGCCGGCTGCCGGTTTTCGATTTCTTCCTCATAAATTTTGTCGGCATCCCGTAACTGGTTTAGGGATTATTTTCCTTTTTCTCCGCTTTTTGCTCTTCGAGCGATTCTATCTGCCTTTTTATCTGTTCCGCCTGGTTGCTATCGCCGGCAGCAGAAGCAAAACCGAAGGCCTTTTGCGCCGTATTCAACGCATCTTCAGTTCTGCCGACGGTGATATACGCCAATGCCAGGGTGTTGAGAACATAAACATCCTCATAATGCGTTAATTTAGTTGCGCGTTCAGCTAAATCAACCGCCTGATTGACGTCACGCACCTTAATATCCGGATGCATTAGTAAAATCCACGCTATGTTATTGAGGGCGGATGCCCGGTTCGGGCTAAGCCGCTGAGACTGCCGGAAATAGTTCAATGCCTCGTCCAGCCTGCCCTGCGCGAGCAGAGCGGTACCCATATTGTTATAAGTTGAGGCTTCCCCCGGGTCGAGGAGCATCGCTTCCTGGTACTGGTCGATGGCTTCACCGACCCGGCCCTGCGAGTAAAATACATTGCCCAGGCCATTGTGTAACGAAGCGGAATGAGGCGCTATCGCCAGCATATGCTCATAGAGACTTACCGAATCCTGCCAATATACCAGATACCGCCTTGTGGCAATTGATTCAAGGCCGGCCGGTATTAGCACAGTTACTACCAGTATAACTCGCAAAATTGGCCTCTCGGCAACATAACTTTTTCCAAACAACCATATTAGAAATGACGCCAATACCATTAACAGGCCCACCGAAGGCAGGTATGCAAACTTGTCGGAAGCAATAACGTCGCTGAAGCCTACAATCTGCATAGTCGGCAGCATCGCCACAAAGAATGCCAGCCAGCCGGCAAGAGCCGCACGCGTCCAGTGCAGCGAAATCGCCAACAATAAAATCAAAATAAATGTCCCGATGACGCCTGCAAGGACCGCTGATTGAGATAAATTCAAAGGATGAGGAAACGCATAATGCGAGGTAAGATTTACCGGCCATACAATTTTATAGAGATAAAAAACAATATTATGACATATTACTAAAAATACGCGTCCTATTCCAAATTCGCCGGGCGACCTGGCGCCAATAGTGCGGCTTTGCGAAATATAAGTTATGACTGCGAACACACCCCCCAGCACAAAAAACGGTATTTTCTCCAGAACTACTCGCCAATTCAGTCGGCGCAGAGGCCAATAATCGAGCAGAAGCATCACAGCAGGTATCGGTACACTCGTCGGCTTCGACATCAGCGCCAGCAGATATGCAACGAGACTGCCGATGTAAAATTTGGCTGCCCGTCGCTGGTCGCTCGTCGCTCGTAAATAGAAAATTAAAGACCATAATGAAAAGAAAGCGGCAAGAAGCGTTTTGCGCTCCCCGACCCAGGGTATCGGCTCAACAGTCATAGGATGCACGCCAAAAAACAGCCCGACACCTGCCGCTACCCATATTTGGCCAAATAATAAGTAAAGCAACACAATTATCAGTGCGGTGTTTACTGCGTGCAGGATAAGACTGGTGCGATGAAACGGCATAAGGTTTTTCTCGCGCCCGCCGAGCGCATAATCAATCATCAACGAAATCATCGCCAGTGGCTGATAGTAACCTCCAACGGTAGATGGCTCTAATATTTCGGTAAGAAGCCTTTTGGCAGATGCCCAACTGGGGTTTTGCACCAATACATTTCGGGTAAGGTATTGGCTGTCGTCAAAAGATAAAGCCTTCGCCGACAATGCCGGCCAATGCACAATAAAAACTAAAACACAGGCAGCAGCTACAATCAAAACCTTCGGCACTCGGATTTTTGAAACCAGCCGGCCAAAATTATCTTTGCCTACTGTCCATAAGCAGGATAAGTCTGTCATATTTCTCCGGCGATAAAGCCCCTTTTAAGGTCTCGCGAATTTCCCTCATCGAAGTTCTCTGAGTCGTATGAGTGACAATAATATACTGGTTCTGCATCTTCTCCATCAACTGTGCAAACTCGTTGATGTGCATATGTTTTCCGGCTTCGGCACGCTCGGCGTGTTCATCGACATAAAATGTGCATTCGGCAATCAAAATCCTGCTCTCGGCGATATATTTCAACTGCGAAAAATCGACATACTGTGTATCGCCCAGATAAGTAACAATCGGCACCTCCAGCGGATAATCAATCTGGATTCCCTGCCTTTTCAGCTCGACAATCTGCGGCCCGGTAAGCTTTGCATACTCCGGCCTAATCTTCTTGCGCTTTTCAATCACGCTATATCCGACAGAGCCTCTGCTGTGCTTTGTCGGGAAAACCCGCGTGAACAAATTCGGCTTAATCTGGTACTCGTCTCCCGGCTTAACGCCGACCAGATTGACCGGTATCTTGTTTCCGTCAAGTCTTCCCCAGGCCTCGATAATGTCCTCTATCGGGCCGACCAGATTCTCCGGCGCCAGTATCGTTCCCGGCGTCAGCCCGCAAAAGTTCCGGTGTGACAGGTAATATGCAATGCCCGCAGCATGGTCCATATGACCGTGAGTGAGCAAAACATTATTTACCGAAATAACCTGGTCGGGCGCCTTGCCTATGTCGAAGCAGACATCCAATTGCGGCATCGCAACCACAGTTTCTTCGCCCGCCATCGAATAACCAATGATTTCCAGCTCGCCTATCTTGATATATGCTAAATTATGACTGGCCATTTCTATACGCTATACGCTATGCGCTCTTATGTCAATAATCGACAATTCCCTTGACACCGCAATATAAAATCAGCAATATATAACTTGCGGATACACTTACGGTTGTAACCTCGCTTTTTTGGTCTAAAGAACCTGATATGAAGCCCGACAAAGTTACAAGAGTCATTCATATTTTAACTACACTACAAGCAGGGAAAACTTACACTGCCGAAGCCCTGTCAAAGTTATTCAACAAAAGCCGCAGAACTATCTTCCGTGACCTGAATGAATTGAAGGCCATCGGCGTGCCGTATCACTACGACGCCAAAACCGGCAGCTACTCCATAGACCCCGAGTTTTTCCTTCCTCCTCTGGATTTGAACCTTCAGGAGGCGTTAAGCCTGCTCCTGCTTGTCCACAAATCAACCGGCCAGATGCAACTGCCCTTCAGAAATTCGGTGGTCCAAGCCACCCTGAAAATCGAAAACAACCTGCCCGCCAAAATCAGGCAATGCTGCAATGCCGTTCTGCAAAACATTTCCGCCAGGCCACAGCCCCAGGCAACAACAAACCTGCTTGACAAAACCTTCGAACAACTGCAAAAAGCCATAGCGGAAAAACGCATCGCCCGCATAAAGTACCACTCGCTTTTCGAGGGCGGCGACATCGACACAGAGTTATGTCCCTATCACCTGATGTTCAACCGGCGCGCCTGGTATGTGCTGGGCTTCTCCGGCATCCATAAAAGCATCCGCACATTCAATCTCAACCGTATAAAAGAACTGGCCGTGTCAGACAAACGCTTCACAAACGGCGGAAAATTCGACCCCCAAGAATACCTCGGCAGAGCCTGGTCGATGATTCCGGAAGGCAGAATATACAATGTCAGCCTGCGATTCCTGCCCAAAGTGGCTGAAAATGTCACCGAGGTGCAGTGGCACAGCACGCAGAAAGTTACCCAAAACAGCGACGGCTCGGCCACGGTCGAATTCCGCGTCGACGGCCTGGGCGAAATATCCTGGTGGATTCTCGGCTATGGTGACCAGGTCCAGATCCTCGCTCCAAAAATCCTCCGCAACAAAATCGTCGAAACCGCAAAAAATATTCTATCCCTAAACCAGAACCTGTGAAACACCTACTCTCGCCCCCTGGCTTGACGCAACCTGCTCAACAAATGCCTCCAGCCGCGTAGCTAAGGCAGCATCCTCCTGGCCGTCAAAGCTCAGGTTCAATATCGGCATACCCCCGCAATCCTCGCTCACCCGCATCGTCTGCGTGCTGACGATTGTTGACGGCATACAGGTAAACGGCATCACATTCACCACGCCGCCGACTCCCTTGTGATAATACTCCACCATCTTGCCCACGCTAAGGGCCGCCTCGCCTTCAAATGAACGATGCATATAAGGTTCAGCCAGTTCAAGAGTCCGCTCTATGGGTTCTTCGGCCAGTCGGCCAAATCTTCTCTCCAGTGGCTCCGCAAGCTTCTTTTCGATCTTATGCTGCATATAATCCTGTGCCGTATTCGAGACCCAGTCTCGCCACCGTCCCCTTCGAATTGCCTGCTGCCTGCGAGTATAATTGGTATAGTAAACCCACTCCGCCACAGAGGCCAAATCACATACCGCTCCCAGCTCCTCCAGCCTTGCAATTATATTCATATTGGCAAACGGATGGTTTCGCACGTATATTTCGCCGACTATGCCGACTTTTGGCTTTTTCAGTTCTCTGTCAATCTCTGCTTTGTCGAACTGCTCAGCAATAAACTCCATAACATCGCACATCTGCCTAAGGCTCATTCGCAGGCTCGCCGCGTGGCTCCACCGTTTTACCGCGACATCATAAACCCTCTGGAGGAGTTTTTTATCTATAGCGAAAGGTCTCAGCCTCAGCAGAAGTTTATGGAGCAAATCAATCCCTACGGTAGCAATCCACATATCCTTCAAAAAAGCAAGCCTGTTGCTTCCTGCAGCCTGAGCAAATTCTTTGTAGAACCCGCAGTCCTGATTGGGCGAGATAACCGGCACGCCCCCCAGACCGGCATATTTCAGAATAAGTTTATGGAGGCAATTGTACATCCCGAACCTGCAGGGCCCGCAACCGCTCGGCATAAAAAACGCAGCCTTATCGGGGTCAAATCCCGCCGACCTCGTTACATTCAGCATATCGCCGGCAGTAATAGCACAAGGCAGACACTCTTTGCCGGTAGTGAACTGCCTGCCCTGCAAAAGTGTCGACTCATTCGCTATCGGCATCACCTCTGTCGGCTGACCGTATGCACTGAAACACGCCGCCATACCGTAAGCACAATCGCTCATATATGGAAGATACAGCTTGCGACCAGCGTAAATTTTTCCTGCCGACTTAATCGTTCTCGCCGCTGGGGACACTACTTGCTCAGCAGGTTCACTATAATGCTTAAGACTTTCAAGAAAAGCCTCCAGCCGGGTAATCAATCCGGCATCAGCGGAATGCTCGTCAAGCTCTAACTGCAAGCATGGCTTTCTCCCCATTATGTCTTTGAAAAACGTAAGCAAAAACGAATCCGGCCCGCAACTGAAGTTTGAAAGATATATCGCAAACAGCCGCCGGTCTCTTTTAATCACCTCCGCAGCCCTCAAAACCTTCTGCCCATTCACCCAGTAGACCTGCCTGTGCAGTTCCGGCTCACCAAGACAGACCCCGTCAAGGTCCAGCATATCCAGTGGTATCACCTGAACACCAAGCTCTTTAAGTTTCTTCACAAGATGCAGGTTCACTCCTTCATCGCAACCGTTGTAAGAGCGACTAACCAAAACAAAAAGTCTTTGGTTTGGCCCGGTTTTTTCCAGAATCTCCCTGCCCTTTTCCTTTATGGCCCGCTCAAATCCCGCCTGCACAGACAACCCCTCCTTAATCGCCTTTCGGACAGCAGTCGCTGACACTCCCAGCTCCCTGCCAATTGCAATAAAACCCTCACACAGTTGCTTATAGCCTTCACACATACGAATCGGCGCGGTCAAAATTTTCGTCTCGCCAAGCTTTCCCGTAAAAACTGTTTTAATCTGGTATGCAAACGACTGCACGTAGGGACACAATTGGTTATGTTCGTTCTCCGGGAAACTCGCCGGCATCGAGACGATGCTCGGCAGAAAAATCCAGTTAACTTCCTTCTCAATCAAGTCCGCCACGTGACCGTATGCAACTTTGACAGGAAAACACGGTTGTGCAGGAACACACTCCACCCCCATCTGGATTATTTTCCTGTCGGTCCTGCCTGACAAAACAACCTCAAAACCCAGTGATTCAAAAAACCTTGCAAACATCGGCAAAAGCTGCCAGTTGACCAGTGCCATCGGAATACCTATTTTGACGCTGGCTTTTCTGGCGTCTATTTCGCCATTGGCAATGCCCGCAAACTCCGTCATCTTGCGGTTACGAAATCCAAACACATCTTCTTCATTCAATGCCGCCGATTTTTTTCTCTTCTTGCCTAAATCATACCTGTCGCAACGTGAGCCGTAATATAACAGTTCATTGCCCGGCATCTGCACCTTTTTAATGTCGCAATGGTTTGAACAATGCTCACAGCGAAAAGACTCCACGTTGTACTTGATGGCAGTAAGGCTCTCGAAGCCCCTGAACTTGCTCTTGACGGTCCTGCCCCCCTCAGATACAAGCTTTTCTACATAATCACACACAATCGCTGCCGCCCCGATAGCTCCGGTAACCTCGTGATGGTCCGGCACCATAATCGGCTTGCCAAGTACCTGCTCAAATGCCGCCCAAACAGCCTTATTGAATGCCGTCCCTCCCTGAAAGCAGATATTGTCCCCGATTCTTCGCCGACCGACCACGCGATTGAGGTAGTTCGCGACTATCGAATAAGACAGGCCCGCAACAAGCTCTTTTGTCTCGACGCCCTGCTGCTGGTAGCTGAGCAAATCGGACTCCATAAACACCGTGCATCTCTCGCCGAGTTTTACAGGCTGCCTGCCCTGAAACGCCAGTTCGGCAAATTCATCGTTGATATTTATCCCAAGCCGCTGAGCCTGCTCCTCCAGAAATGAGCCTGTCCCCGCCGCACAGGCGTGGTTCATCTCAAAATCCACAACCACGCCGTTTTCCAGTGATATGTATTTGCTGTCCTGGCCGCCAATCTCAAATATCGTATCGACCTTCGGGTTGACAATAAATGCACCCGTTGCCTGGGCCGTAATCTCGTTTATGACCACATCGGCGCCTATGAAGTCTCCTGTAAGGTATCTGCCTGAGCCGGTCGTCCCCGCACCTAATATTTTTACCCTGCCGGCAACCTCTCTGCCGACTATCTCCATACCCTGTCGCACCGCTTCCAGAGGTTTGCCCGCCGTCATCAGGTATGCCTTCGAAAGCACCCGCTTCTGCTCGTCTATAACCACCACATTCGTGCTTATCGACCCGACATCAACCCCTAAATACGCCCTTATCGGCTCAACTGCACCTTTCAGTAGTTCGCTATAAACCCTGCCTTGGGGCGGCGGCAAACTCGGTTTCCTCAATGCCTCCCGCCGCGGCACGTCTGTAAAAACCGCCCCTGCCCGCGAAAAATAATCTTTCAGCCTTTCTATACTGATAGGGCTGTGATTATTTCCTCTATGTATACCCCTGTTTTCAGTAACCAGCGCCGCACCGATGGCGCCGGTAAAGAAATGTTCGTCCGGCACGATAAGGCCCCCCTGCTCTAGGTCAAATACCCGCTCAATCGCCCTGACGACGCCGGCATTCGCCGCCACACCGCCGGTAAATACTATCGGCCTGACAAACTCACGCCCGCAGCCCAGATTGCTCTTCAAATTTCTTGCCAGCGCAAGGCACAGCCCGGCAACAATGTCGCAGACCGGCGTCGCCTGCTGCTGCAGGTGAATCATATCGCTCTTTGCGAAAACCGAACATCGCCCCGCCATTTGCGGAACGTTCTTACTTTGCAGCGCCAATAGGCCGAATTCATCCTCTATGTTTACACCAAGCCGCTGTGCCTGCTGGTCGAGGAAAGACCCTGTTCCTGCAGCGCAGACACTGTTGAGCGCAAAGCTTTTTATGACACTGCGACCGCCTTCAGAAGAAATAAATATTAGTTTGCTGTCCTGGCCGCCCATTTCAATTATAGTGGCAAGCTTAAGAGGGGAATATAAACAGCATATAGCGGCAGCCTGCGCCGAAACCTCATTAACAAACGGGATATCAAGCAATTTGGCCACCAGCCGGCCTACAGAGCCGGTAGCCGCTATAAAAACAACATCGCTCTGATTAACAAGGCGGAAAATTTCCCCTAACTGCTGCCGTAGTGTATCTGCCGGCCTGCCCTTAGTCCGCTGGTAACTACTAAAAATCATCCTATTCGCAGCATCAAGTACAACTACATCACTACTAGTAGAGCCGACATCAATGCCTATTTTAACCTGCTGTTTTGAATAAAGATGCTGAAGCTGTCTTCTCTTTGCCCATCCTGACAACTTCACTCCTCTAAACGCTATCTTATTCATAATCACCTCCCCAAAATCTAACTTCAGATTTCTCCGGTAATCATAATAGTATTCTGCCGTCAGCAGAGGAAAAAATCAAAGACTTTCTGCGGTTTGTGCATCTCCTGATAACAAACCTGTTTAATCTCCACTCGCCTCCTGAAAAAACAGAAAAACCCTCCTAATAATACAACACCAACAACCAATCACCACTGACAAACTAACAAGTTCCCTACAATTTTCTCAACCCAAAGAGTAATTCTATCCTCCTGTCGTATAAGTACTTACTAAAAAATCCTTTCATTAAACCAAAATTTAACACTCCTTACTACTATTACTACTTATTGGTAAGTATTCTAATATTAATCTAATACCATCACATCAACCTCTCCCTCATCTACCCCTTATTGCTGAACTCCCTTAGGATATATATTCTGGGGAAAAAAGCAATAAGGAATTTTTTTTGAATAGTGTTTATTTGAGTAACCAAGTTAACACTTGAAAATCAATGCAGCTTTGGTAGACTTCACCAAACTTTTTTTGTTTTTCGGTTTGATGGTCATAATACAGAAAGGAGTATTAAGGAAATGGAAATTGTCAAAAGATTTTCAATGGCAGTGATTTTAATCGGCATACTGGCAACGGCGGCGTGGTCATCGACTGGCGGGCTGGAGACGGCGGTTACACTGGAGTCCGCAAAAGAGGGTGGAATTACGCTTTTGGAGCCATTAGTAAGTGGTAAGTACGCCCCCTATGAAAAGGTGGCGCTGGTGACAAATGTATTTATCGCCTTGGCGGGGCTTGCTTACGCCTTGCTCTTAGTTAAGCAAGTTAGACAAGCTGACCAGGGAACCTTAAAGATGCAGGAAATAGCACATGCAGTTCGCGAGGGGGCCAACGCATACCTGTACCGGCAGTTCCGTGTAGTAGGGGTGTTGATAGTAGTCATAACAGTGGTCTTGTATTTTGCGGCCAAGGCCTCAGGGTCGCCACTTTCTATTGCGTGGGGACGTGCAATAGCATTTTTAATCGGGTCAACATTTTCCGCAACCGTAGGCTTTGTCGGAATGAGATTGGCAACCACAGGCAATCTGCGTGTGGCTGCTGCTGCTCAGACCAGTTTCGGACGGGCACTGCAGCTTGGTTACCGTAGTGGGACTATTACGGGAATGCTGACAGATGGATTAGGCCTGCTGGGCGGGTCTATTATATTTCTGGTTTACGGTGAGCATGCCTACGAGGCATTGCTCGGATTCGGGTTCGGCGGGACGCTGCTGGCGCTGTTTATGCGAGTCGGCGGCGGTATATTCACTAAGGCGGCGGATGTAGGGGCCGACCTTGTCGGCAAGGTTGAAGCGGGGATTCCGGAGGACGACCCGCGAAACGCAGCGACAATAGCGGACAATGTCGGTGACAACGTGGGTGACTGTGCGGGTATGGCAGCCGATATTTTCGAGAGCTACGAGGTGACAATTGTGGCTGCAATGATTCTGGGTATTGCCAGCTTCGGTCATAAAGGCGTGATTTTCCCGCTGCTGGTGCGAGCCATTGGTGTGATAGCCAGCATCATAAGCACATACAGCGTGCGGGCGGGCGATAAGGGGACTGTTGCCGCTGCAATGAAAAGCGTCAATAAGGGTTTCATAATCGGCTCAACCATCAGCGTAATCGGTTTCCTCATTCTCGGCTTTTTGTATTTCAGATTTGACCCAAGTTACCCCAATTACGAGGCAATCAAGCCATACATCACAAACCTGCCGGTCTGGGCCAACCTCGGAATAGAAGGTCTGGATATGCGGCCTGCGTGGACGTGCCTGATAGGAATCATTTTGGCGGTTGCACTTAACAGGTGCACGGAATATTTTACGGGGACAGAATTTTCCCCTGTTAAGAGCCTGGTCAAGGCCTGCCAGACCGGCCATGCTACCAATATTATCCAAGGCCTGGCGGTCGGTTATGAAAGCACAGTTTTTGCGGTGCTGATTATCGCAACTGCGATTATGGGCAGCATCCTGATTTACAGCGGAACTAATGCCACTTTTGTTGCTTACGGCGTTGCGATGTGCGGTATCGGAATGCTGACCCTGACTGGAAACACCATCTCGATGGACGTCTTTGGGCCGGTGGCGGACAATGCCAACGGCATCGGCGAGATGGGTTACGACAAGAACCAGATGGGTGAAACGAAGTATAAAGAGGCTCGGCAGATACTGGCCGACCTCGATGCGGTCGGCAATACCACAAAGGCCATCACAAAGGGTATTGCCATCGGCTCAGCAGTTATTGCGGCGGTGTCGCTGTTCAACAGTTACATCGTTTCGGTCGGCTCAGGCGGTAAAGGCGAGACCGCAGGCGTTTCACGGGACATTTACAATATGGTTGCCTCTATGCTGACCATATCGGACCCAATGCTGTTTATCGGGATGTTACTTGGCGGGGCGGTGCCGTTTTTATTTAGCTCTATGACCATCAGAGCGGTAGGCAGGGCGGCATCACTGATTGTAAACGAGTGCAGGATTCAGTTCCGCGACAAGGCCATCTGGGAAGGCACAAAAAGGCCGGATTATGGCCGTGTTGTGGACATCTGCACAGCGGCCGCGCAAAAGGAACTAATCGGGCCGGGATTGCTGGCGATATCAGTGCCGGTGCTCATCGGGTTCGGACTCGGCGTAATAGCGCTGGCAGGCTTTTTAGGCGGTATGATAGTAGTGGGACAACTGCTTGCCGTCTTTATGGCTAACTCTGGCGGCGCCTGGGACAATGCCAAGAAAATCATCGAGGATGAGCCGCGAAACGTAGAGGCTAATACCGGCAAGGGCAGCGAAAGACACAAGGCCTCCGTCACCGGCGATACGGTCGGAGACCCCCTGAAAGATACTTCAGGGCCTGCAATCAACCCGCTGATTAAGGTTATGAATATGGTAAGCCTGCTGATTATAGGCTTGATTCTGCCTTACGATAAGACTGTTCTGGGGATTCTCGGCAAGCACGGCGTGGTAGTTGCACAAAAGTCCCGCGACACGCTTTTCTGGACGGTATTGGTTGTAGGGATAATAGGACTTGTCTGGTCGGTATGGCAGTCGAAGCGAGAGACCGAATCGATGAGGCAGATGGAAAAAGCCGCCGGTGCCGCTGGGGCAAAAGCATAGCGGAATGCCGGTGATTGACGCGGCCGTTGAATGTATGTAAGCTATCGGGGTGGTCGGTTTGGCCACCCCGTTTTTTTTGAGGATTTGATTTGGCAAAGAGAAAAAGGGCGACAAAAGCCGAAACAAAAGCAAGGGCATTTGCTCTGGCCGCTGCAAAATTGGCCGCTGAACGCCGTTGCACCGATATCGTGGCCCTCGACCTGCGGGGCAAATCGCCTGTTACGGATTATTTCATAATTGTTACCGGCACAAGCGACAGGCAGATGCGGACCATTGCCGATGAGGTCTCCGCGATAGGTAAACAGCAGGGCTACTCGCTTTTCGGCCAGGCCGGCTACGAGCACGCCCGATGGATTCTGCTGGACTTTGTCGACGTTGTCGTGCATATCTTCGACAGCCGGCACCGCGAATACTACGACCTCGAGCTGCTCTGGGGCGATGCGGAAAAATTGATTATTGATAAATGAGCATTAAATGGGGACTGTCATTGACATACTTGAAGAACGAATATCTGCGGCGATGGCGGCTGTTACGGGCGAGAAACACTGCGCAGCTATGGTCAAACCTGCCACCGACCCTAAATTCGGCGATTACCAGGTCAATGGCGTAATGCCGCTGGCTAAAAAGATAAAAACAAACCCCCGCAAATTCGCAGAAGAAATTAAGGCCAAACTGAATCTCGATGATATTTGCGAAGAGCCTGAAATTGCCGGGCCGGGCTTTATAAACCTTCGATTGAAACCCGATTTTGTCGCAGGCAGGCTTCTTGAAGTCAAAAACGACCCTGCGCATCTTGGCATAGAAAAAACCGCTCACCCCAAAACTATAGTTGTTGATTTTTCCGGCCCCAACATTGCCAAGCAGATGCACGTCGGTCATCTGCGCAGCACGATTATCGGCGACTGCATCTGCCGACTCCTCGAATTCGAGGGACACAAGGTCATCCGCCAAAATCACATCGGCGACTGGGGAACTCAATTTGGCCGCGCTTTTCTTGGCATATGGCATATTAGCATGGGAAGAAATCACAAAGAACTTTATTATCGAAAGGAAATGGCTGAACTTCGAACTTGTGCCAAGGACAGAGTCAAACTACTGACGCTTTGTAAGAGAATTTGTGATCGCCACGCTGAGGATTGGCGTGCGGACAGAAAGTATGAACTTGGGAATGGAGAAATAGTGTTCTGGCCGTTTGTGCAAAGGCTTATTCGTGGTGAGGAAGATGTTGAGTTAGAAGAAATTGAAGCGGCTTACCAGTTTGTGAGTCAGATTGATGATGCTGTCGAAGGATTAGGGTTGCTTATTCCGACACGAGAGCGAGATCCCAAAACAAATGAATGGCGGGAGATACTTATTCCCTATGAAGACCTCTCGCGCCGTGTCACGGCTATGCTACAAAAAGGCGGAAAAGACAACGAACAAGAGGAGCAATTATGGAATTATATCACTAATGAGAAAACAATGGGTGAATGCTATGATCGATATCGAGAGCTAAATGTGACATTAGATAAGAGTCACGTGCGGGGCGAGAGTGAATACAGGGATGTTTTGCCGGAGGTGGTTGAGGAGTTAAAGAAACTACCAGAAACGAGAGAATCAAACGGCGCCATCTGTGTATTTCCGCCGGGGTTTAAGGATAAGGACGGCAAGCCCCTGCCGGTGATAATACAAAAATCAGATGGGGCATTTTTGTATGCGACAACGGATTTGGCGGCTATCCGCTATCGTGTAAATGAGCTAAAGGCAGACAAGATAATCTACGTAACCGATACGAGGCAAAAATTGCATTTCGAAATGGTCTTTACGGTGGCGAGAATGGCAGGCTGGGTTAAAGATAACGTTGATTTGGTCCACGTTACGTTCGGCAGCGTTCTCGGCGAAAATAGTCAGCCTTTGAAAACACGCAGCGGCGAAAATGTGAAACTAAAAGAACTGCTCGATGAGGCTGTCCAGCGGGCAAGAAAGGTCGTCGACGAAAAAAACCCGGATTTTACCGATAAGGACAGAGAAAAAATCGCAAAGGCAGTCGGTATCGGCGCCGTCAAATACGCCGATTTTTCCAACAACCGCACGAGCGACTATATCTTCAGTTTCAATAAGATGCTGGCGATGGAGGGCAACACCGCCCCATATATGCAATACGCCTACGCAAGGGTAAAATCGATAGGGCGAAAGGCACAGGAAAGAGGTATTGACGACCAGGCGGAACTGCGGAGGATAAAAAAGATAAATTTGACCGACCCTGCCGAGCTGGATTTGGCAAAGCATCTGATTCGTTACGGCGAGGCCGTGGAGGCCGCAATAGTCGATTACAAGCCGAATTACCTGACGGCTTATCTTTGCGAGCTGGCGCAGAGATTCAGCGTCTTTTACACCAATTGTCCCGTTCTCGATGCCGAACCGGACAAAAGGCCGACCAGACTGCTGCTTTGTGATTTGACCGCCGAAACCATCCATCACGGCCTGAGCGAGCTTCTCGGCATCGAAGTTGTCGAGCAGATGTGAGTTTGTCCTTGCAATTGCAGGTAAATAAGTTAGGCTGATGAGGTTATAGTGCTTTTATCCGGTACTCCGGAGGTTTATATAAAATGGGTTACTCGCTTTCACAGAAGATACCTAATGACAAGCTGGCAGAGTTCTGCAAAAGAAACCATATAAGAAAGCTGTCGGTTTTTGGGTCTGCTGTTCGCGGTCAGTTAGGGCCGAACAGCGACATCGACCTTTTAGTGGAGTTTGAGGAAAATCATACACCCGGCCTTTTCTCGATTGTGGCAATGGAAATAGAACTTGCGGAGATGCTTGGTCGAAAAATCGATATGAGAACACCTGAAGATTTGAGCCAGTATTTTCGCGATGAGGTAATGCAGAATGCCGAACTTCAGTATCAGTCGTGAAGACCGTGTGAGATTACAGCATATGCTGGACGCCGCACTCGAAATCCGGCAATATGTGCAGTCTTCAACACGCGAAGATTTGGATGACGACCGCAAGCTGGTTCATTCGCTTGTTCGCCTTTTCGAAATTATCGGCGAAGCGGCAACGCAGGTGTCGGACGAGCTTCGCGACAATACTCCCCGGATTCCCTGGCTTGTCATAATCGGTATGAGGAATCGGCTCATCCACGCCTATTTTTCCATCAACTTGGAGGTTGTGTGGAGTACTTCGACAGAAGACGTCCCATCGCTTATCAGGGAATTGGAAAAACTTCTTGGCGCAGGCAAATAAAATAAAGGCCCCTTACAAGGGGAATTAGAAATGAAAATCTTCGAAAAAGAATTTTCTGTAAACAGCAGGACCCGCAACCAGATGATTGACATTACCAGCCAGGTTGAGGTTGTGGTAAGCCAATCGGGGATTAAGACCGGAGATGTGATAGTATATTGTCCCCATACGACAGCGGCGATTACCATAAACGAAAACGCCGACCCCGACGTCCCCCACGACATACTCATAACTTTGCAGGAGCTGGTTCCTCAGTCGAACCCGCGCTACCAGCATTCGGAAGGCAATTCGGACGCCCACTGCAAAAGCTCCATCATCGGCTGCAGCAAGCAAATCCTCATAAAAAATGGAACTCTTGCCCTCGGCACCTGGCAGGGCGTATTTTTCTGTGAGTTCGACGGCCCACGCACCAGAAGCGTATTGGTCCAGGCCCGCGGTGAGTAGAAATTTATTGTTTGTCGGCAAACCCGAAAGGCTATTTAGGCAAGATGCCTTTCAGACCCTTTGAAATCTCGTATTGTTTCTCTGCGGCCTCTCTGTCTCCGATGCCGAAATAAGCAGCCCCCAGATTTGAATGCGCCTCCGCAAAATCAGCCTTCAGTTTCACGGCCTTCTTACACGCCTCTATCGCCTCCGTCCATTGCTCCAGCCTAAGGTAAGCAGCGCCAAGATTATTATGTGCATCAGCATAATCCGGACTTATTTTAATTGCGAGCTTGAACGCCTCTATCGCCTTGGCTTGCTGTCCCCCTTCGCTGTAAGCAATCCCCAGGTTGTTATATATTTCTGCCCTGTCAGGCCCTGCTTTTGCTGCCTGCTCGTATGCTTCTATTGCCTTCGCCTGCCGACCAATCTGGCGATATGCGTAACCGAGATTACTGTACGCCTCAGCGTCATCGGGTCTGACTTTTACCTCCTGCTCATAGGCCTCAGCAGCCTCCCTCCATCGGCCAAGGTCTAAATAGGTGTATCCGAGATTGCCGTATGCCAGCCAGTAATCAGGCCTTTTTTGCAGAACGTAGTTCCAGAAGGTCTCGTTGTTTTTGTATATATGACATTGCCGCCAGCTAAGAATACTGAAAACCGCCAGAACCAGAACCAAAACCGCCTTCGCAAAATTTATGCCTCTTGCGCCGAACTTCCCGAAAAAGCTGTAACAGACAGCCGCCGCAAATCCTGCCAGACCTGCTATCGATGAATACTGATAATGGTCGGCCACAAACGAATACCGCATAAAAAATATGTCGAAAAACCCCAGCATCGGCGCCAGCATCATAACATAATACCCCGCCGCAAACAGCAAGCCTCGCCCCCAGGTGTGCCTCCGCAGCCAGCCTGTCAGAAATATCGCTGCCAGCATAACAACAGGCACATACCAGACCCAGCTCACAGGCGATATGACCCATCGCGGATAAACCGGCGAAAGCCCCGTTGGAAGTATTGCCTTATAAACATAGAACCATACCGCAGCCCCGGCGCCGGCCAGCCTGCCCGCGAAACTGTCGCTGCGAACCTCACTTTGGCCTATCGTACGAAAATACTGAAACCATATCTCGACAGCACTCATCGCCGCAGAGACGGCAAAGAACGGCACACTGTGCAGAACGTCTTTTTTTATTATCTTCCCTTGCAGCCACCATACGCACAGCAAAATTATGACCGGCGCCCCGACGACCGAGCCTTTACTCAGCATCGCAAAAACAAACAATACAACGGCAAGCAGGTAAAAAGATTTTTTGCCGCCGGAGCCAAACCACAGATAACACAACAGGGACATCAAAAAAAACATCGTCGCCAGAACGGTCTTTCTCTGGGTAATCCAGGCTACCGACTCGACATTCACTGGATGCACTGCAAAAATAATCGCCGCCGCAAATGCAGCAGGGGCTTTAAGCCGAACCAGAACACGCCATATCAGCAGCGAGCAGATTATGTGGACAAGAACATTGGTTATATGGTATCCCCTCGGCCATAGTCCCCATAGTTTATGCTCCAGCCAATATGATGTCCACGTTATCGGCCAATAGTTGCTCTGTTGTGTTGTGAACCAGCATTTATACAGGCCGTTCTCCCGCAGAACAAGATTATGAACCAGCATAGCATCATCATCCCACACAAACCCTCCTCGCATGGCGGGGACGTAAACCGCCAGGCATATTCCGATGACGAAAATAATTTTTATAAACAGTGCGCCCTTTACGGCTCTCGATGCTTCTTGACTCATTTCGTTCATACAATTATGTTATCCCCCGAATTGTCCCTGTGCAATGATTTATGCCGACGGAGATGCCCCGGAATTTCTGCCGGCCCGCTCTTTTCCCACATTATCTATTTTCCCTAATCAGAACCAGCCGCACCTTTATCCATTTGTCCATTTGGCCTTCTCCAAAGGAGAATGGGAGAATATGCGCATAAAAAGGGCGAGGTGGTGGGACCGGCTGGGGGGGAAACCGGTGGGCCACGCTGCCTCGCCGAGGTTCGTAATCTGCTAAAAGCAGCAAATTTTAACTTTTCAAAAACTTAAAGCGTTAAAATTAACACCTTGGGGGAAACTGTCAAACAAAAAATAATTAAATTTCAAAAATTTTTTACGGCCGCCTCTGCCCCAAGCATTAATTTCTCACTCAATCATCCAAAGGCATTATATCACCTAAAATCGGAAAGTTCAAGTATAAAACTGCAATTTTTTTAATTTTTTTGATTATTTTTGCAAGGTTTTCGTCTTTTTTTGCAAAAAAGCCCCTCAATCCATCACTTTTTGAACTGTTTTTTGACGGAAATGGAGCAAAAAGCCCTTCGCCAACGGCTCAAAAAAGCATTAGCCATTCCTGCTGTTGACAGCCCAGTTTCCAGGCCCCAATCCCTTACTTTTTAATAACCTACGAAAAGCCCTTGAAAATCGCCCCGAAAAGCGTATCTTGTTGTTTTTAAACTGGCAAAGAAACGCCAAATGGATACTTTAAGTGTGCCGTTATTGTGTGTTTTTTGGGGATTTAGGCTTATTTTATGGCAAAAATTTTCGAAAGAGTGAAGCGGCTGAAAGATGGCATCGACACCATTTGCACCCGCATTGGCAGGGCCTCGCAGGACGTAAAGCTTGTTGTGGTAACCAAATCCGCCTCTTTTGAGGCCGTAAAAGAAATTATTCGTATGGGGTTTACAGAGCTTGGTGAAAATCGCGTTCAGCAGCTCAAAAAGATTTCCGCTCAGGTGGCGGATTTCCTGAACCGGTCTGAAAACAAATCGGTTTTGCCCCAAAAAGTCAACTGGCATATGATAGGTCATCTCCAGCGAAACAAGGTCCGCCAGGTATTGCCTATGGTTTCCCTGATACATTCGGTCGATACTCTGCGATTGGCGGAAGAGATAAACTCATCGGCGGCAAAGCTTAATTTATGCCAAAACATACTCCTGCAGGTCAATACCTCCGATGAGCCGCAGAAATACGGCGTTCCGGTCGGGGCCGTTATGCATCTGGCAGAGCAGGTTGAGACCCTGCCTAACGTCAGGCTAATCGGCCTGATGACAATGGCGCCGCTGACTCACAACAAAGAGGTTGTCAGAGCCTGTTTTACTCGGGCCAGAGAATTGTTTATCGAGATGAAAGGCGAGAAGATAGTCAGCCAGCGGTTTACTGAACTAAGCATGGGAATGAGTTCAGATTACGAAATCGCTATCGAGGAGGGCGCAACCATTCTTCGAATCGGCTCGGCTATTTTTGCGGGATAGAACCCCTAATCCGGCATCCGGCCTGATTTTCACACCCACCGCTACCCTTTTTTTGCGGGCAGAAAAATGCAAAAACCACAAAAGTGCCTGCCTGAATAAGCCGAAAACCAGGATATGCCGGAGTTCCAGAAATAACTGTTTATTTGAAGTCCCATAAAACTAATTGCAAGGGTTCGGAAAATGGTTAAGACTGAAGCAGCAACCGTTATAGAAGCGCCGAGAACATATAAGGATATTTTATACCTGACGGACCAGCCGGATATGGCGCCTGAAATAAAACGGCTGTTGAAACAGCATAAGCTGTCTTATTTGATTTTATCTTTGGACAAGTTCCACAAACTGATTGACGGGCTTGACCTTATCGGAACGGTCATTATCGATGCGGCCGGACTGGCTGTATCGCGACAGCAGCTTTTGGCCAGGGTCATCGAATCTCTCGAAATGAGAAACATCGGTGCGATAATTCTCTCCGGCAAGGTACAGATGCCGGTAAAGAGTTTTTCACTGGCGCCGGTAAAAAGTTTTGCAATGACCACCACTATGGAGTCGTTTTCCGTTGATGAGTTATGGACGAGAATCAGCCTTAATCTGGCCTATCGAAAAAAAAGCGCCGGACTTATCGTCAAGCCGGCCAGCACTCTCAGCACCGATCAGAAAATTTACAACAACAAGCTCGCTGACCAGCTTCATATGACCGGACTCCTCGTCGACAACCTCGCTGAACAACTCCGTATGGCTGGACTCGTGCAAAGAGATTTCCTCCCCACTCAACTGCCAAATACCGCTGAAGTCCGATGGGCTGCTACTTTTCTGCCTGCTGAATGGGTCTCTGGCGATATTTACGACGTCGTCAGAATTGACGAGCAGCATATTGGGTTTTATGTTGCTGACGCTATCGGCCATTCGATGCCGGCGGCTCTGCTTACCATTTTCATTAAGCAGGCCCTGGTTATGAGAGAGACCGTTGACCGAAATTACCGCATATTTTCGCCGGCTGAAGTTATGAAAAACCTTAACACCCGTATGGCCGGTCAACGACTTAGCGGCTATCAATTTGCAACCTGCTGTTATTGTATGCTGAACGTTAAAACGCTACAGTTGACGTATTCACGTGCCGGGCATCCATATCCTGTGCTTATAAGGCACAACAGCGAACCGGAGCAGCTGGAGGTCCAAGGCCCGCTGCTGGGGGTTTTTGAACGTGGCGAATACACACAGCGAACGCTCCAGCTACAAAGAGGCGATAAACTTCTGCTTTATTCCGATGGGGCGGAATCATTTATAGGCGGCTTTGATGATACGAAGGGATTTACTTTCAGCGATGAATTCTGCGAAATGGGCGGCCTGTCGATATCGGAACTGATGGACAGGCTCAATGCGCTTGTGCAAAACAAAAAGACCTCACAGGCGGAAATTGACGACATCACCGCTGTAGGCCTGGAGATAATTTAAAAAAGCCGTGCACGCCGAATCACACCCTGCGAGTAAGGCTCCTCTTTAATCCCGCCACTTCGACAATGGATAAATTCCGGTTATGCGTTTTTTTCATTGACTATTTATAATCGAGGATTGATTATAATCTGTTCGCAAAAACACTTTGCCTTAAAGGGGGTGTTTTGATACAATCGTTAGTTTGGGCTATTGTCGGTTTTTCGCAGTGCAGTATAGCTCTATCGGACGGCAAATGGAAAAAGTCATAAGAATAACAGGTGCGGCGGAGCATAATCTTAAGAATATCAATCTCGATATTCCGCGAGACAAGCTGGTGGTAATAACGGGTATAAGCGGCTCAGGGAAAAGCTCGCTGGCCTTCGATACTATTTACGCCGAGGGCAGAAGAAAATACGTCGAATCGCTCAGTGCTTACGCCAGGCAGTTTCTTGAGCAAATGCAGAAACCCGCTGTGAGCGATATTACGGGTCTGCCGCCGACCATAGCAATCGAGCAGCGAAGCGCAAGCAGCAATCCCCGCTCAACGGTCGCCACCACCACCGAAATTTATGACTACTTCAGGCTGCTTTTTGCACGGGTCGGTCAGCCGCATTGCTGGATATGCGGAAAAGAGATTTCAAGCCAGCACCCTTCGCAGATAGTAGAGGCGATAATCAGCCGGCCTGAAGGAACAAAAGTGCAAATCTGCGCCCCGCTGATTCGCGGCAAAAAAGGCGAGCATCGGGAGATTTTCGCAGATATTCAGCGGGAAGGATTTGTGCGGGTGCGGGTCGATGGCGAGATTTACGATTTGAAAAATGCACCCGCTCTCGATAAAAACAAAAAGCACGACATAGCAGCGGTTGTCGACAGACTGATTATCAATGAAGCGGTGCGCATTCGCCTAGCCGACTCGATAGAAACGGCGATAAAACTGGCCGATGGTGTAATCCTCGTCCTGATACAGGAGCCGGATTCCCAGAAGTGGACCGAAGCAGTCTTTAGCGAAAAATTTGCCTGCTCAAAACACCCTAATGTCAGCCTTGAAGAGCTGTCTCCGCGGCTTTTCAGCTTCAACAGCCCTTATGGCGCGTGCAAAAGCTGCGACGGCTTGGGGACAATCCTGGAATTTGACCCCGACTTGATTGTGCCGGACAAAACCGTATCGCTTGAAAATGGAGCCATAACCGCCTGGCGAAAAGGCGGAAAGCGAATGAATATTTTTTACAACCGGCAGATAAAAAGGTTCTGCCGGGATATGGGCATCAGCAAGTCAAGCCCATTCGAACAGATACATCAGGATATAAAAAGGGTTTTGATGTACGGCACGACCGATGAGGACGAACAGAAATACGGATTTTATTTCGAGGGGGTCATACCGAACCTTAACCGGCGGTGGAACACCACCGACAGCGAGTTTGTCAAGGAACGTCTGCATAGTTTTCTTTCCGAACAGCCTTGCCAAAGCTGTAACGGCTCAAGGCTTCGGCCCGAGGCCATCTCCGTGACCGTAGGGGGCAGGAATATACACGAACTTACCGCTTTAAGCACTGAAAAAGCGCTGGAATTTTTCAATCATCTGGAGCTGGAAAAAGAAAAGGCCCTGATTGGCGCTGCGGTGCTGAAGGAGATAAGGGTAAGGCTGCGGTTTATGGTCGACGTCGGCCTGGGCTACCTGACGCTCGACCGCAGGAGCAGCACGCTTGCCGGCGGTGAGGCACAGAGGATTCGCCTCGCCACACAGGTCGGCAGCGGACTTGTCGGGGTTTGCTATGTGCTTGATGAACCCACCATAGGCCTGCATAAACGCGACAACGACAGGCTGCTGGGAATACTGCGGAAATTAGTTCACTTAGGCAATACCGTTATCGTGGTCGAACACGATGAGGACGTCATAAAAAATGCGGACCACATCATTGACATTGGGCCGGCGGCAGGTGCTAACGGCGGCGAAGTCGTCGCACTGGGAACTGTGGATGACATCATCGGCTGCCCGGCATCGCTGACAGGCGCATATTTAAGCGGCAAAAAGAAAATATCGCTGCCGACCCAGAGGCGCAAATATAACCTCAGACGATGTATCGAAGTAAAAGGCGCCGCTGAACATAACCTTAAAAGTATAGACGTAAAATTTCCGCTGGGCGTGTTTATCTGCGTAACAGGGGTTTCGGGCTCAGGCAAAAGTTCCCTGATAACCTATATTTTGTTGAAGGCCTTAAAACGGCATCTTTATAACTCCCGCGAAAAGCCCGGCAGACATAAAAATATTCTCGGCGTCTCGCAAATCGACAAGGTCGTCGAGATTGACCAGTCGCCAATCGGAAAGACGCCAAGAAGCAACCCGGCAACTTACACAGGCGTGTTCGATGTGATAAGAAAACTGTTCAGTATGACACGCGATGCGAAAATCAGGGGCTATAAGCTGGGCAGGTTCAGTTTTAACGTCAAAGGCGGTCGCTGCGAATACTGCCGCGGACAGGGAACGATGAAAATCGAGATGCACTTTCTGCCGGATGTTTACGTGACCTGCCAGCAGTGCAAGGGCAAAAGATATAATCCTGAAACATTGCAGATTACCTATAAGGGCAAGAACATTGCTGATGTTCTCGATATGAGGATTGAGGAAGCGATGGAATTTTTTGCGAACTTCCCGTCAATAATAGGCTTCTTAAAAACGCTGGTTGATGTCGGCCTTGGCTATGTGCAGTTAGGTCAGCCCTCGACGACCCTCTCTGGCGGCGAGGCGCAGCGGGTTAAGCTGGCCGCCGAGCTTGGCAAGGCCGCAACGGGGCGAACTCTCTATTTGCTTGATGAGCCGACAACGGGACTGCATTTTGCGGATATTCACAACCTCCTCAACGTCCTGCAGCGATTGTGCGATATGGGCAATACTATCGTGGTAATAGAGCATAATCTCGATGTTATCAAGATGGCGGATTATATAATCGACCTCGGCCCTGAGGGCGGCGATGCAGGCGGAGAAATCGTCGCACAAGGCCCGCCGGAAGAAATCATAAAAAACGACAACAGCTACACCGCAAAATACCTCCGGCAGAAGCTCGATGCCGAAAAAAAGGTGGTAGTAAATAGTAAACAGGTATGATTATTCAGGCAATTAAATGGATTGGCGGAGTTGATGGCTGTCTGGAATATATAGACCAGAGAAAACTGCCGGGCAAATTTGTTAAAAAACGCTGCCGGAATATAAAGGGGATTCACAACACCCTGAAAACGCTCGCTATTCGTGGCGCGCCTCTTATCGGTGTTTGCGCAGCCTACGGCTTAGTGCTGGCAGCACAAAAATTGCCCGGCTCCGGTAATATAAAACAAAGCCTCGCAATCCTGAAAAATGCTCGCGATTACATTGCCTCATCGCGGCCAACTGCGGTCAATTTGTTTTGGGCGCTGGATAGAGTCATACACGCCGTTGAGAACTTTGTCGCCGAAAGCCCGAAGGCAAATCCGCAAGTGTTGCGCAAAACCATACTTAGGGAAGCAAACGCCATTTATCAGGAAGACGTTGAGATGTGCCGGTGTATAGGCAGAAACGGCCAAAAATTTATAAAAACAGGCTGCGGAATTCTTACGCATTGTAACGCAGGGGCATTGGCGACGGCGGGACAGGGAACGGCATTATCAGTAATCTTTGAGGCTCACAAAAGAGGCAAAAGATTTAAGGTTTATGTAGACGAAACAAGGCCGCTTATGCAGGGCGCCAGACTAACCGCCTGGGAGCTGCAAAAGATTGGTATAAAAGAAGTTACGGTTATCTGCGACAATATGGCGGGCTGGCTGATGAAGCAGGGCAAAATAGATATGGTGATAACCGGCGCCGACCGTATCGCCGCTAACGGCGATGCTGCTAATAAAATCGGCACATACAGCCTGAGCGTTCTTGCTAAAAAACACCGTATACCTTATTATATTGCCGCTCCGTCAAGCACATTTGACTTGAGTATAAAAAGCGGCACTCAGATACCTTTAGAAGAAAGAGCTTCCGGTGAAATAGCTTTTTGGTGTAATAAGAGAATTGTTCCGAGAGGAGTCAGTGTATATAATCCGGCATTTGACGTTGCAGACGGCGAAAATATAACTGCTATCATTACCGAAAAAGGAATTATTGAGAGACCCGACAGGAAAAAAATAGACAGGTATATAAAAAACCGGCCTGAATAATTTGAAGAAGGAAATAGGAAGCCCGTAGAAGCTTAATGGATGACTTGAAAAGCTCAATTTCGTTTGTTATTCCCTGTTTGAACGAGCAGGAAACACTGCCGGAGGTTTTGGCGAAAATTAAGAGAGTATGCGAGACGGATTTTAAGCAACGCCGAACAGAAATAATTGTTTCTGATAACAATAGTACGGACAATTCTGTAAAAATTGCAGAAGAACACGGCGCCAGGATAGTAAATTGTGCCGAAAGGGGATACGGCGCAGCCCTGTTGTGCGGAATTAGAAATGCTGCCTGTGAAACGGTGATTTTCGCCGATGCAGACAATACGTATGATTTTCTCGAAGCCCCAAAGCTTATTTCTGAGCTGGAAAAAGGTTTCGATTTGGTCATCGGTTCCAGGCTTCAAGGCTGTATTCATCCTGGTGCTATGCCTTTCCTTCACAGATATTTGGGGACACCCTTCTTAAATTGGCTGCTGAACTTGTTATATGCGAAGAAAAACAACAAAATAGCAGATTGTAATTCCGGGTTTCGTTGTTTTAGACGAGACAGTTTTCTTTCGTGGGGAGTTAAAAGTTTCGGGATGGAGTTCGCATCTGAGATGCTGATAAAAGCGCTCAAGGCCGACGCCAGGATTTCGCATGTCCCGATTTCTTTATACCCGGACGTCCGGCACAGGGTGCCTCATTTGAAAAGATGGCGCGATGGAATGAGGCATCTCCTGCAGATTTTTTTGGACTGCCCGCAGTTCTTTGCCGCCGCGGGCCTTGTTATATTCTGCATTAGCTGGCTTGTAATGGCGCTGGGGCTCCGTTTCGGCCCCGTACAAATCGGTTTTGTATGGGTGCTGGGGGTTCACAGTATGATGTTTGCCTTGCTGGGCAGTCTTTTCGGCATAACAATCTGGTCTGTAGGGCTGTTTTTAACCGCCAGAATCCGGACAACTATAAAGGCATACAGTTATTTTATCGAAATGAGCGAAGACAAATTGTTCTGGGTGAGCTTCGGTTTAACAGTCGTCAGCTTAGCGTTGTTTCTGGCGATAGTGATTTACTGGGGCGTTAAGGGTTTTCGGCTTATATCGCTTGAAAAGCAGACATTGGCTGTTATTGCATTTGCTTCGAACAGCCTATTACTGGTATCGAGCGTTGTTACAGCACATCTGCTGAAAAGGTCGTGAACAATAGTTAAGTAAAAAAGCAGGTGAGAAATGTCGGCATTTTGAGCTGCCGAGCGGTTTTTGAAGAGAAGTTATTATGAAAAAGCCCCATATACTTGAAGGTTACGGACCTCTCGATGTGTTTTTGGCAAAGTGGAGATACAGAATAGCCGCCAAACAGATGAAACTTGCACAGAAAAAAGACGGACGGATATTGGATATTGGCTGTGGCTCCTATCCGCTTTTCCTCACAACTATAAGTTTCAGAGAGAAATACGGTCTGGATAAGGAAGTTACGGCTGCCCTTGAAAGTGATGTGGGCGAACAGTCGATTACTCTGGTTCGTCATAACTTCGAAAGCGAAAAAGAGTTGCCTTTCCCGGACGACTATTTTGATGTTGCCGCCATGCTCGCAGTGCTTGAGCATCTGGAACGGCGCGGTGCGGTGCGGGTTCTTGGCGAAATTTACCGTGTGCTTAAACCGGGAGGATTGTTTATTATCACGACACCTGCTCCGTGGGCCGATTGGCTGCTTAGAACGATGGCTACGCTGCATCTGACCAGTGATGTTTCATTTGATGAGCATAAAGACCGTTATGGCCCTTCGATGATTTCACGGGTTCTCCAGGACGCCCGCTTTCAGAAAAACAATTTGAGATTGGGCTATTTTGAGTTTTTTATGAATATCTGGGCGACAGCCGTCAAGTGATTGCGGATTATACGGGATAATTTCTATGTATCAAGCTCCGGAAGGATTGCACGCCGTAAAACCCCTGAAAGGACTGCTGGCAAAATTTACCTGCAATTATAAAGGCAATAAGGGCGAAAAAAGCCCTGTTGAGAAGAAAGAAAACTATGCATTTGTATATATAGTTTTAGTAATACTTAGCGTGATAGCCTTCGTAATGGTGATAGAAAGCACGGCCTTCTGTGGCGCCGCTATGAGCCCGGATTCAGTGTGCTACATAAGTACCGCCGAACACCTGCTGGCAGGCAAGGGCTATATCCAGTTTGACGGCAGCCACTACGCCCAATGGCCGCCGTTGTTCCCAACAATTCTTGCTGTTCCGGGTCTGTTTGGCATTAAACCCTTTGCCGCTGCCAGGTTCATAAACGGCATTAGCTTCGGATTAATAGTTTTTCTGTCAGGAGTGCTGTTCGCACGGAGAATCAAATCACGACTACTGGTCCTGTTGGGAGCTACCGCGGTTTTGCTGTCATTTACAATGTTGCAGATAAGCGTTTATGTCTGGAGTGAGCCAATATTTATTGTCCTGGCGGTGTTGTTTGTGTTAAACATATCGCAATTCTTGGAAAACAACAGGACAAAATATCTGATGCTGGCATCCGCCTTTGCGGGGTTGGCATGCCTCCAGAGATATGTAGGGTTGACTACAATAATTACCGGGGAGATTTTAATCTTACTTTTTGCGCGAAATATCTCTTGGCGAGCAAAACTGAAATATTGTGTATTGTTCGGGGTAATCGCTTTTGCTCCCGTCTGCTTGTGGGCTGTCCGGAATATATTTGTAGCGTCCGGTTTCGGGGGTTATCAGGCTAAGTTCGACACTAATATATGGGATAAAATTACAAAACCCCTTGTGCAGATTACGCCGTGGTTTGTTTCGTATCGTGTCCCATTTGCGGCAAGACTGACAATTCTCGCGATAACAGCATGTTTATTGGTGGCAGCGTCCGTCCTGAGACGTTATGTGTGCGGCAAAAAATATTCCGGCGATGTAATGCTGGTGAAAACCTCTGTGATTTTTACTCTGGTTTACAGCGTTTTTACTATTACAGCTTCTATATTCACTAATGCTGTTGCCAACGAAAGGCTTTTTTCAACAACTTATTTGTTTGTAATATTCCTGATGCTGATAGGCATTGAAGCTGTCGGCATATTATTAAATCTGGTAACAAGAAAAGACTGGGCGGGTTATTTAGTTGTAGTTGTATTGTGCGGCTTGTGGCTGGCGATATATTTGCTTCCCATAGTTAAGCAAAGAGTATTCTATTATAAAGAATACGGTGATGGATATAGCTCGGTGTCCTGGAGGCGCTCCCCGCTTATAAATTGGCTAAAAAGTCATCCATTACAAGGACAGGTTTTCAGTAACGAGCCGGACGGCTTGTTTTTTCTGGATGGCATCGAAGCCAAGTATAGTCCTCGCTGCTCTGCAGACATTGTAAAATTCAAAAAATTGATGGCGTCCCCCCAAAAGAACTATCTTGTTTGGTATCTGCCAAACGGACGTAAATATTTGTACGACCCAAAAGAGTTGAACGCTGTCTTCAGGCTTACATTGATAAAACAATTTCCAGACGGGTTGATATTCGCAATGGAATGAACCATACAGTTGGCAGCAATGATTAATCTACAGCCACAACCTTTTTAACTTCCGGTATTTTCGATTTGAGTATGCGCTCGATGCCGGCCTTGAGGGTCATAGTAGCGCCCGGGCAGCCGGAACAGGCGCCCTGCAAGCGCACCTTTACTGTATTATCTTCGTCAACACCGACCAGCTCGACATCACCGCCGTGACTCTGAAGGTTCGGGCGAATATCGTCGATTATTTCGCCGACTTTTTCAGCCAAAGTCGGTTCTTTGCCGCTGCCGCTGCAACCACATTTATCGCACATAAAAGACTCCTTGAATTGGTTCGTAGTTAGTAGTTCGTTGTTCGTAGTTAATAAGCCGCAATATAGCATAAACGGCCATTCGAGGCCATTGTTTTTTGGGCTAAAAGCGGTTTATTCTCATAAGAGAGCTATAGATATATACGAAAATTGACGAAAAATAATTGACAGGAAGCGATTATTTTTGTAGTATACCTCTGTATTTGCGTGAAAACGCGTAAATGCAGCCCTGAGACGTCCTTGTGGGACGGTTACGGGTTTATGGCAGGGAAGAACCTGTGGATAGCCGGTCGTTCCGATTATATCGGGGCGAATGGCGTTCGCAGAAGCCCGTAAAGCCATAAGTTACCGGAATAATGTTGGCGGACAGGGTGCGGCGGAAGTGTTAGCCGCTGTTCGCCGGGTTTATCAGGAAAGGACAAAAAGATGAGCAAAGAGTCTTCCTCATCGGCTGGTTCAGCCGGTCAATCTCCATTAAAAACAGGCGCCCAGATAATAGTCGATACGCTTGTCGACGAGGGTGTCGATACGCTGTTCGGGTATCCGGGCGGCGTTGTGCTGCCGCTTTTTGATAAGTTATACGATGGGCCAATCAGGGTGATTGTGCCGCGTCACGAGCAAGGCGGGTGTCATATGGCAGACGGCTATGCGCGTGCCAGCGGCAAGGTCGGCGTTATGATTGCCACCAGCGGACCGGGAGCGTGCAATTTAGTTACAGGTCTTGCGACGGCGATGATGGACTCGATTCCGGTTGTTGCGATAACGGGGCAGGTGCGGACGGAGCTTATCGGCAATGACGCATTTCAGGAGGCTGACACCACGGGCATCACGCGGCCGGTTACGAAATATAACTGCATCGTCAAGGACGTTAAGGAGATTCGGCGGATTATTAAGGAGTCGTTTTACATTGCATCGACGGGGCGGCCCGGGCCGGTGCTGGTTGATATACCGGTAGATGTTTCTGTCGCAAAACACAGCGACGATGGGCAGGTGGAGATGAAGCTGCCGGGCTATCGTGTTCAGACCAAAGGTCATGGCAGGCAGATAGCTATGGCTGCGCAGGCGATAAACCAGTCTGAACAACCTCTGCTTTATGTGGGCGGAGGAATCGTCAGTGCCAACGCCAGCGAAGAGTTGCGGGCGCTGGCGGAGAAGGCGCATCTGCCTGTAACGATGACGCTGCTGGGTCTGGGGACATTCGACCAGAACAGGCCGGAATCGCTGGATATGCTGGGTATGCACGGGACAGCGTACGCAAATTATGCGGTTCAGGAATGCGATTTGCTGATAGCGGTCGGGGCTCGTTTTGACGACAGGGTTACGGGCAAGATAAAGACCTTTGCGCCAAAGGCGAAGATAATCCACATTGATATAGACCCTGCGAGCATATCGAAGAACGTCAACGTCGATATTCCAGTTGTGGGCGATGCAAAGTTTATTCTCGATGAGCTTGTCAGGCAGGTGGAGCATAAGGAAAGGAAGGCGTGGTTCGAGAAGATAGCCGGTTGGAAAAAGAAGTTTCCGCTTGGGTATGACAGGAACTCGTCGAATATTAAGCCGCAGTATGTTGTCGAGGAGCTTTGCCGGCAGACCAACGGCCAGGCGATTATAACCACGGGAGTCGGGCAGCACCAGATGTGGACGGCGCAGTTTTATAAGTTCAGCCGGCCGCGGCAGTTCATAAGCTCCGGCGGGCTGGGGACAATGGGTTTCGGCCTGCCTGCGGCGATAGGCGCGCAGATTGCCAGGCCGGACGCCACCGTTATAGACATCGACGGCGACCACAGCTTCAATATGACGATGACGGAGCTGGCAACAGCCGTAGAAAACAATCTGCCGATAAAAGTCTGCATTATGAACAATGGTTATATGGGATTGCCGCGGCAGTGGCAGGAGTTGTTCTACAACAAACGTTACGCAATGAGCGCGCTGTCAAACCCGGATTATGCGACCGTTGCGCGCGCATTAGGTGCAGCCGGAGAGACGGCAGACAAAAAAGCGGATGTCCCCAAAGCGATAAAAATGATGCTTGGCGAGAAGCGGCCGTGTGTCGTTGATTTTAAGATTGAGCGCGAAGAAAACGTTTGGCCGATGGTCCCGGCAGGCAAAAGCCTGGACGAGATGAACGGGCTGGATATACTGGAAAGTATGGCGTAGGAAATTGATTATTGATTATTGATAATTTGAAAATAAATGGTGCAGAAATGAAGCATATCATAAGTGCATTGGTGGAAAATAAACCGGGGGTTCTGGCTCACGTTGCAGGGATGTTTGCAGCGAGGGCGTTCAATATCGATTCGCTGGTAGTCGGCAGGACGGAAGACCCCGACCTGAGCCGGATGACGATAGTGGTCGTCGGCGACGACCGTGTAGTCGAGCAGGTCAGGAAGCAACTGGCCAAGATTGTCCCCGTGGTGAAGGTTCAGGACTTTGTCGGCAAGCCAGTAGTGGCCCGCGACCTGATGCTGATAGCAGTTTCGGCACCGCCTGAGAAACGGCCTGAAATCCTGGCGCTGATAGAGATGTTTAAAGGCAAGGTTGTTGATATAGGGCAGAAACAGCTAATGGCGGAGGTCAGCGGGCCGGAGGCCAAAATCGAGGCATTTATAGAGGCCTGCAAGCCGTACGGCATAAAGAGTGTCGCACGGACCGGCACAATTGCGATGCCGAGACAGACGCAGGAAACGTGATTCGTGGCTTGTGACTCGTGGCTCGTAAACAGTCCTGCGGCGGTTTGGCACAAGTTCGCACCTGACAGCCGGCAAAAAAATCTTGCCTGATGGGCGGCTTTCAATATAATAAGCACATAAAATAGTTTTAAGCGTTAACTTTTGAGTTAATAGGAGAAATAACTTGGAGAATCATCGCACAAGCAAGATAAAGAAGCTGCGAAAGAGCGGTTTTCGCGCAAGAATGCGTACTCACAGAGGCCGTAAGACCATAAGCAGAAGACGAAGGGTCGGCAGGTCGGTCAACTGCGTATAAAAACTGAAAAGTAAAAGCGGAAAAGCCAAAGTCACAAGCTTGAGATTTTTGAGCTTTCCGTGGTTTGCATATTTTGCGAGGAATAAAGGAGAATCAAATAATGGCACTGAAAATTTATTATGAAAAAGATGCGCCGATAGACGCCCTGAAAGGCAAAAAAGTGGCGGTAGTCGGCTACGGCAGCCAGGGTCACGCACACAGTTTAAATCTGCGTGACAGCGGTATAGAAGTGGCGGTGGCGGAACTGCCGGGAACGGCTAATTACAGCCTGGCGGAAGGTCACGGTTTCAGGCCGACCAATGTGAAAACAGCTGTCAGCGGTGCAGCGCTTATTATCATAACCGTACCGGACGAGATGCAGGCAAAAGTCTACAGTCAGGAGATAGCGCCAAACCTGGTGCCGGGACAGACGCTGGGCTTCTGTCATGGGTTCAATATACATTTCAAGTATATTGTTCCGCCGAAGGACATTAACGTTGTGATGATTGCACCGAAGGGGCCGGGACATCTGGTCCGCAGCGAGTTCGAAAAGGGCGGCGGCGTGCCGTGCCTTGTGGCCATCGGGCGAAATGCAGACGGTAATGCCCTGTCAACGGCGCTTGCGTGGGGTAACGGCATCGGCGGCGCAAGGGCGGGTATTATCAAAACGACCTTCAGGGAAGAAACCGAAACAGACCTGTTCGGCGAACAGTGCATTCTGTGCGGCGGGCTGACTTCGCTGATTAAGGCCGGCTTTGAAACGCTGGTCAAGGCGGGATACCAGCCGGAAATAGCGTATTTCGAATGTATGCACGAGGTGAAACTGATTGTCGACCTGATGTATCAGGGCGGGATGAACTATATGCGATACAGCATATCGAACACGGCTGAGTACGGCGACCTGACAAGAGGGCCGAGAATCGTAAATAACAAGACAAAGGCCGAGATGAAAAAGATACTGTCGGAAATTACGTCCGGCAAATTCGCCAAAGAGTGGGTAAACGAGTACAAGACAGGCCTGAAGAAGTTCAACGCGCTTTACAAGAAAGACCACGACTGCCAGCTCGAAAAGGTCGGCAGGAAACTGCGCAAGATGATGAAGTGGATTAACGCGAAGGAAATTTAATGAAAGCGGCGAAAATAGTTATGCCGGCCTGCTGCCTGATTTTGTGCGGCTGTTCGGTTGTGGAGTTTTTTACGCCGGAAGGCCCGCCCGCCGAGCAGCAGACTTCAGCCTGTTACCAGAATACCAAATTAAAAATCAGTAATTCCGCCGATGTGCTGGCTGCGATTAGTATGCCGGAATATGAGCTGGTCAGCCGGAGCAAGAGTGTCGTTGCCTCAGCAGGGCAAAAAAAGAAGGGCTATAAAAGCTGGTTTACCTTGATTGCCTTTGATGAAAACGAGTCGACTGCAAGGCGAAAATATCTTTTCGTCGTGGACGAAAAACCCAAAATCTTGTTTGTCGAGCCGCGCGAAGGCTTAAGATTTGACTGCGATGTGGTGCTGGGCGGCGATGTGCTCGGCAAACCTTATGCCGAAGAAAACGCCAGAAGAATTGCCATATTAAAAGACATTTTGAAAAACTTCCGCAAGGACACAGGCGAGGTAAGCCCGGACAATAAAGAGCTCGGAATCGACGGGATGCTCGTTAATCAGGCGTTTGAGGCCGTTCTGACGAAGTTGGACGACTCTCCTGCTCTGGCGGTCAGGCTGAACGAGCCGAACGGCATCGACTTTTCACATATTAATTTCGACAGGGGCAAAATCCGAATGATTGTTACCGATGACATTGCAGCGGTCAGGATAAGATTAGGCTCTTTTGCAAAGGACCTAAAAGACATACAACAGGAAACCGCTGGTTCGAGACAAGAAACCCCCGAGAGAAAAATAATCATTCATCCGCTGCTTCATTAATCCGCCGAAGGCGGATAAAAAAGAGTGGGTCTGTAAGCCGAGTTCTGTAATAAGCAGCCATTTATCTTGGCCGACCGTTGCCGGTCGGCTCATAGCGACCTACCCGCCGGCTGAAACGGCTGTTGGCCGTCTCGCGTCCGGGCTGAACTGCCGGCATACTTGGTCTTGCAGGCGGTGGGGTTTACCCTGCCGACACCGTCGCCGATGCCGCGGTGCGCTCTTACCGCACCATTTCACCATTGCCCCGCACCTACTTTGAAAATTAAGAACTATATACCGCTCGCTTACGCTTGCGGCTCTGTACAAATTCTCAAAGTAGGTACGGGGCTGTGTATTTTCTGTGGCACTTTCCCTTCCCGCACCTATTTGACTCACTTTCTGCGGCAAACTTACCTGTCGACATCGTTCACCTATAACGCCGAGGAGAATGCCCTTCGGTCGTGAACCAAATAGGTGCGGGAGGTGGCCGTTAGCCATCACCGTGCCCTGCCCTGCTCGGACTTTCCTCCCCGCACCTATTTGACTCACTTTCTGCGACAAACTTACCTGTCGACAGCATTCACCTATAACGCCGAGGAGAATGCCCTTCGGCCGTGAGCCAAATAGGTGCGGGGCGGCTGCCCGACCCACTCTCTTCAATTGATAATCGATGATTGATAATTGATTATTATCAAATCACCAAGGGCCATTATATCAAGAACCGTGGTTATTTTCCAGTAGTGATTTCGATATGTTTTTTGAAATGCTCATCGTCTGCGATGGGAAAATCACCTCTGAAGTGAACGCCGCGGCTTTCCTGCCTGGCCGCTGCCGAGCGTGCCATCAGTAAACTAACGGTAAGCATATTCTGACATTCCCAGCCGTCCGGCGAATCGAAGGTCTTGTCCATCACGTACCTCTGCCAGAACCTGATTATCTCCTGTGCCTCAGCGAGCGGCTGAGCAGTTCTCGTAATGCCGACATTTCGCCACATAAGCGCCCGCAGCGAGTTCCGCACGTCCGTAGTATCGAGCCGGGTGCGGTTCGAGTGTGGAATCTGATATTTCATTGCGGGGTGCCTGATGTGCGAGGCGCCGCTTTTTTTCCGGCCGGAGGTCGATTGTCCTGCGATTTTGCCGAAGACCAGCCCTTCGAGCAGCGAATTGCTGCCGAGCCGGTTTGCGCCGTGCAGGCCTGTGGCGGCGACCTCGCCGCAGGCGTAAAGATTTTCGATATTTGTTCGTGCGGCGATATCGGTTTTTACGCCGCCAATCATATAATGTGCGCTTGGCCGAACGGGAATCAGGTCTTTGCTGATGTCTATATCGAAACTTTCGCATAATTCATTTATAAGAGGAAATCTCTTTGCGAAATGCTTCTTGTCGAAATGCCGGATGTCGAGATATACGTGGGTGGCGTTGGTTTTGAGCATCTGGTTCAGTATCGCCCTGCTGACGATGTCCCTCGGCGCCAGCTCGGCGGACTCGTGATAATCCTTCATAAACTGCCGGCCTTCGCTATCGAGCAGAATGGCCCCTTCGCCCCGCAGTGTTTCGGTAATCAGCGCACGTGAAGCACCTGCGATATACAGCGTTGTCGGGTGAAACTGCATAAATTCGAGGTCCTGCAGCAGCGCCCCCGCCCGGTAAGCCATAGCCAGGCCGTCGCCGGTTGCAACTTCCGGGTTGGTGGTTTCGCGATATATTCTGCCTGCCCCGCCGGTTGCGAGTATTGTGTTTGCCGCCCAGATTATCTGCGGTTCGCCCCGCCCGTCGGCGCCGACAAGCCCCACGCACTCGTTGTTGTGATTAGTGAGCAAATCTATTGCGAAAAAGTTATCCATCACCTTTATATTCGGGTTCTGCCTGGTTTTTTTTATGAGGGTCTCGGCGATTATCCTGCCTGTTTCATCGCCGTGGGCGTGAGCGACGCGGGGATGGGTGTGGCCGCCTTCGAAAGAGACGGCGATATTGCCGTCGTCCATATCGAATTCGGCGCCCCAGTCGAGCAGTTGTTCGACGAGAGCCGGCCCCTGGCGGACGACCAGGTCGGTGATTTGTGGGTCGCTCAGGCCGCAGCCGGTTTCGAGCGTGTCGGCTATGTGCGACTCGAATGTGTCGGTTTTATCCAGCACAGCGGCAATGCCGCCCTGTGCGTTCCAGGTATTGCTGTTTTCCAGTAAGCCTTTGCAGACGATAATAACGTTTCGGCGTTGTGCCGCCTCGATAGCAGCACGAAGACCTGCAATCCCCGCACCTATTATCAAAACGTCGGTAAAAAGCTGATGCGTTGAGATTGAGTTTATGTTTACAAGGTAGCGTCTAAATTCCGGCTGGGTAATCATAAGATTTTTACCTTAAATTCGGAATACTGATTGAACATTTTATCATTTAACACCTCAATAGCAATCAACATAATACTACCTGAAATTTTGGTTTGCAAAACCAGCGGTTAAAAGCGATTATTAAGGCTATGATAAGCTTCGGAAAAGAGGACAAATTTGCCCAGGCCCGCGAGAGAATGCTTGAATTCGACCTGAAAGGGCGGGATATAACCGACCCCGATGTATTGAGAGCAATGGCCGAAATCCCGCGGGAAGAATTTGTGCCGAATGCGTACCAGTCGCAGGCTTATGCCGATGGGCCGCTGCCTATCGGGATGGGGCAGACCATTTCCCAGCCATACATAGTTGCCCTGATGACGCAGGAGCTGCGGCTGAAGCCGGATTGCGAGGTGCTGGAGATAGGCACCGGCAGCGGATACCAGACCGCTATCCTTTGCAGATTGGCAAAAAAGGTCTGCACGATAGAGCGATTCGCTGAACTTTCTGAAGCGGCGCAGGCGGTTCTGGGCAGGCTGGGGATAATGAACGTTGAATTTTACATCGGGGACGGCAGTTGCGGCTGGCCCTTCTTCGCTGACGCTACGAAGGGCGGGCCTGAGAAAAAGACCTTCGAGCGGATTATCATCACCGCAACAGTGCCTAAAGTCCCGCAGCCGATTATCGACCAGCTTGCTGACGGCGGCCTGATTATCGCACCGATTAGCCCCGCCGGCATTCAGCAACTTGTGGTTTATGAGAAGAAAAAGGATAAATTGACAAAAAAGGTGCTGTGCGATGTGAGGTTTGTCAGGCTGATAGGCAAATACGGTTTTGAACAGTAGCGACCTTTCTGAGCGGTGATGCAGTCGGTAGACGAAAAAACACAAAACAACTTCAGCGATTCGATGCCGGTGCAGTTCTTAAAAGGGGTTGGGCCGGCCAGGGCAGCGGTCTTTGAGCAATTAGGGGTCAAAACCGTCAGCGACCTGCTGGAGTATTTCCCGCGGGACTGGAATTTTGCGCCGCCTGCCATAAAGATAAATCAGATGGAGCCGGAACAGACCGCTACCATCATCGGGCAGATAGAGTCAACGGATTTTCGCAGCTTCCACAGGCCGTCGATATTCGAGGTTATGCTGGCCGATGATACAGGACTGTGCAGGGCCGTCTGGTTCAACGGCAGCTACCTGCGCAATCAGCTAAAGCCAGGCCAGGTTCTTATGGCATCCGGCAAGGTCGCCCTGTATAAACATCAGTTGCAACTGACTAACCCGAAATTCCTGATACTCGATGAGAGCGTTTCAAAGCCGGACGAATATTTCGGCGGCGGTGTTTATCCTGCCAGCGGCAGATTAAGCAGTATGCAAATCAAACGCATAATCAGGCCGCTGCTCGACAATCTCGATGGCCTTGTAAATGAATTTTACGAAACCGATTTCCTTAAAAAAAATCATCTTGTCGGCAGGAGGGATGCCTTCAGATGGATACACCTCCCGCCGGACGAGGAAAAACTGGCGGCGGCAAAGCGTCGGCTGAAATACGATGAGCTGTTCCTGATGCAGCTTGGCCTTGCACTTCGGCGATACAGAATGCAACACTTCGCAGCGGCAACGCCGATGAGCTGCACCGAAAAAATAGACCACAGAATCAGGAGACGCTTCCCCTTTCTGCTCACCGAAGACCAGAACAACGTGATAGAGGAGATTGTTGCGGATATGGCAAAACGAGAGCCGATGAACAGGCTGCTTCAGGGTGACGTCGGGTCCGGCAAGACGGTGGTTGCGCTTTACGCCGCCCTGCTGGCAGTCGCCAACAAGCAGCAGGTGGCGATTATGGCGCCGACCGAAATACTGGCGGCACAGCATTTCACGAGCATTGAACGATATTTAAAAGATAGCGCCGTAAAAAGAGTGCTGCTTACCGGCGGATTAACGGGCAAAGCCAGGGCAGGTGTTATGGGCGAAATCAGCAGGGGACATATCGACATTGTTGTGGGGACAGTTGCGCTGCTGGAGAAGGACGTGGAATTCAAAAAACTTGGGCTTGTTGTGATTGATGAGCAGCACAAATTCGGCGTCGAGCAGAAAGCGCAGTTGCGGAAACAGGCCTGCCCCCATTGCCTCGTTATGACCGCCACGCCCATACCACGCACGCTGGCGATGACGGCCTTCGGCGATTTGGATGTCTCGATTATCAGGCACTGCCCGCCGGGCAGAGGCGAAGTTATTACACGCTGGGTCGACAGAAAAGACCGGCAAAATGCTTATGAGTTTATCCGCCGGCGACTCAAGGCCAAAAAGCAGGCTTATTTTGTCTACCCGCGAATTACAAACACCGATGAGAACGATGACATCAAGGCCGCAACAGAGGAGTGGAAAAAGCTGTGCGACAAGATTTTCCCGGAATTTACAGTCGAGCTGCTGCACGGCAGGATGCCTTTCGAGAAAAAGCAGCAGATTATGGCAGATTTCCGCAAAGGAAAGATAAACGTGCTGGTCTCGACCGTAGTGATAGAGGTCGGCGTGGATGTGCCGAACGCTACGATAATGGTCATAGAGACAGCGGACAGGTTCGGGCTGGCGCAGTTGCATCAATTGAGGGGACGCATCGGACGTGGCGAGGCAAAATCGTATTGCCTCTTGTTTGCCGAAACGGAAAGCGAATCAGCCAAAGCCCGTCTTGAGATAATGACCAGGAGCAATGACGGCTTTGAAATCGCCGACCACGATTTGCGGCTGCGCGGGCCGGGCGAGCTGTTCAGCACGAGGCAGCACGGCCTGCCCGACCTGAAAATCGCAAACATCATCGATGATTACGAGCTGCTGGTTATGGCCAGAAGAAATGCCTTCGAGACCGCTCAGCAGGACCCGATGCTGATAAAAGCCGAACACAGAAATATTCGCAAGGCGTTATTAACCAGGTTCGGCGATTCGCTCGGCCTGGCCGACGTGGCATAAACTGCCACTCACACCTTTCGGTACTTTCGCAGCAAATCGAGCAGGGTCTGCATATCCTGTGGCAGGGGGGCTTCGAACTCCACCATTTTTTCCGTTGTCGGATGTTTAAATTCGAGTTTCCAGGCGTGCAGGGCGACGCGGTTTATAATCGGGTTCTGCACAACAGGGGTGCTATTTTGCAGTTGCCAGAGGTAAACGAGTTTTCCGCCGTAGAGTTCATCGGCCACAACCGGGTGCTTCATATATGACAGATGCACCCGTATTTGATGTGTCCGGCCGGTTCTCGGCATAACCTTCAACAGCGAAAACCCGCGAAATTCCTCCAGAACTTCGTAAAAAGTTACCGCCTCTTTGCCGCTCTGAGACCGAATGGCGTATTTCTCCCTGATTCTCGGATGCACGTTCATCGGTGCGTTTATCCGGTCAGCCGTCAAATCCGGAACCCCGTGAACGATGGTAATGTAGGTCTTTTTGGTCTGGCGGTGCTCGAACTGCGTCGCTATCTTCCACTGGGCAGTCTCATTTTTCGTAACCACCATAACGCCGGTGGTGTTCTTGTCGAGCCGATGCACAATGCCGGGCCTAAACTCGCCCAGACCGCTGGATAATTTATTTGAATAATGCGCCAGCGCATTGACTAATGTGCCTCGCATATTGCTGCGTGCAGGATGAATGATTATGCCGGGCTGCTTGTTGAGAATGATTATGTCATCATCCTCGTAAATGATATTCAGCGGAATGTCTTCCGGCACAATCTCTTTGCTTGGCGGCGGCGGAAGCGTGAAATCTATCCTGTCGCCCGGATTTAGTCTGAAGCTTCTCTTTACGACCTTATCGTTTACCCTGACGGCCCCGGCCTTGATTATCTCCTGAATCATCACCCTGCTGAAATCGCCCAGCCGCCGCTGAAGGTATTTGTCGACCCGGCGTTCCGTCACCGAAATCCCCACATATAGCGTATTGTGCGTTGCGTTCGACAGGTCAGGAGCCGGTTTGCTTGGCTGTGGTTTCATTGAAATACGAGAAGATTATTTGGCCGGCGAAGGCCCCGATAAATCGGGGTTCGGCGCCGAGACTCCCGCATTCAAATCTACAATATAAGGCCCCGCCAGACCGGCATCGGCGGCGGGCCCCCTGCTCTGCGGCGCCGGCGATTTAACTTCAGCAACAGGCGGTTTTGGCGCCGGTTTAAATTCTATCTTTTGCTGATAATCCCCCATCATATCCAGACGCTCCTTTGCCTGTACGACAGCGGTTGTGCCTTGAAGCTTAGAGTCTGCGGCGATTTCGTTGTATATCTTTTTGGCCTCCTCGAAATTGCCGAGGTCTTCTGCGCACAATCCCAGCCCGAATTTGGCTGCGGCCGTTAGCGAAGGATTGCCGGCGGCCTTTTCAATCGCTTGATTGTAAGAGGCCTTTGCCTTGTCCATCTGCGCGGCAATTTCCTGCTGTTCTATTGTTCCGGGACGGTAATGCAGTTCCGCACGCAGGGCCTCCGCCCTTTTGATTAGCGCAAGCGCCGCCGCCTGATTGCTCCCCGCATTCTGGGCAGCCGTCTGGATGTTGTCGGCCGTAGTTATGAGAACGTATGAGCTGTCCGCTTCTTTGCCCTGACTCTGCACGATTTGTGCCTTGTCCTGCGAGACCTGGCTGACAAGAGTGGTCAGCTCAATTTGCTTGCGGGCCGATTCCTCGCCCTTGTAATACCAGTACCACCACGCCAGAATTATAATCAGAACAATACCGCCTGCCGCAGGAATGATTGTTCTAAGGTTCTCTTTTATCTGTTGCGGCAGATTAAACAGCCACTCAGCCAGCTCGTTGGTCTTCAGTTCGTGTCTTTCTTCAGTTCTCATCTTTTTCTCCGTTTCTTGCTTAAAAAACACTGAAACATACCCGCACAAACATAGTCGCCAAAAGTAGCTTGGATTATAGCAAAATTTCTTTTGCCTTGCAATCGTTCTGTATGGCGACTAAAATCTCTTTTCCAATTAACTGCCGAAGTAAGGTTATCAATGCTCAGAAATTCGTATAAATCGGGAATGAGGGTTTTGTTTTGCCTGCTCGTTTTTGCAGGCTCATTCTGCTTTGCCGGCGAACAGCTCGACAGGAGCAGATATATCAGTATTGATGAAATTCAGCCGGGAATGAAGGGTTATTGCCTCACTATTTATAAGGGAGCAGAAATTGAAAAATTCGACCTTTATGTGGTGAGCGTCGTCCGAAAAGTGGCACCGGGCAGAAATGCAATCCTGGTCCAAAGCACCGATGAGCGTTTTATACACACAGGCCCCGTGGCAGGGTGCAGCGGCTCACCCGTTTATATCGAAGGACGCCTCGCAGGGGCATTGGCTTTCGGTTGGCCCTTCAGCAAAGACCCGCTTTATGGCGTAACGCCCATCGAAGAAATGCTCCAGGCGGGCCGGGCAGATGACCATCAGGACGCAGGCCATACCACGTATTCCAAAGGATTTGCTTTCGACTTTTCCAGACCGATAGATTTTGCTGAAATCAACAGGGAAATGACCCGAAACGCCAGGCAGACGGTGGATGGCAGAAGAACAAATTTTACGCACGACTCGGCTAATACCTCGGTTTTACCCAGCCCCCTTATTACCTCCGGTTTGCCCGCCGGCGTCTGCGAACAACTGAACGATTCGGTCGAACCTTTCGGACTTATGGCTGTCAGCGGCGGAGGGCTCGCAGCAGATGATAAAACCGCTGGCAACGTCCAATTAACTCCCGGAGCAGTTCTTGCCATACCGCTGGTAACAGGCGATATATCTATGGACGTGTTTGGCACCGTAACCGAGGTCTCCGGCAATAAAGTATATGCCTTCGGACATAGTTTTCTCGGCTATGGAACAGTAAATTTGCCTATGGCCACAGGATATGTGCATACCGTAGTCTCAAGCCTGAATCGCTCCTTCAAGCTTGGTAGTTCACAGAATATTATTGGCGCCGTTACCATTGACGAGTCGACGGCGGTCCGCGGGCAAATCGGCGCAAAACCCAGAATGATACCCCTGACGATAAGGGTCGAGCGTTATAATGATGTTGAAAAAAGAGTGTATAAATGCAGGCTTGCAGACAATCAGGTGCTTACGCCAATGATGCTTGGCGCCGTTGTTGCCGGCGCAGCGCTCAGAAACGGCGACCTGCCGCCGGATAATACCGTCGAATACAAGGCGGCCATCAACATAGAAGGTGCCGAACCAATCACTTTTGAAAACATTTCTGCCAATACAGGCCTGAACGAAATGATGTGGGAAAGCACAGGCTCAACGGCGTTATTGTTAAACAACCCTTACAAAAAGGCTGATGTAAATTCGATGGAGTTTAATATTTGTCTGAAATCGAAAGATGTTGCCTCGCGTATATGGTCGATAGACCTGTCCGATTCGAAGGTCGAGACAGGCCAAAAGCTCGATGTATCGGTGGTCCTGGAGTCGGCTTTGGCCGATAAGAAAAAATACCGCTTCACTCTGGATATACCCGAAAATCTGGCGCCGGGGACTTATGAGTTGATTGTGTGCGGCGGGGCCGGCTATCAGGAATTTCTCAAACAAAATGCCCCATACAAATTTATCCCCCAAAGCCTGCCGACCCTCATTGAAGCGATGAATAATGCCTTGCATATTGACAGAGGCAGGCTGTATTGCCTTCTGGTCTTGCCGCGTGGGGGCATTGCAGTGGAAAAGGCCGAGCTTCCCGATTTGCCGCCTACAAAGGCGTTAGTGCTGCAGGACCCCAAAAGGATACTGACAACGCAGTCATACCCGCACTGGATTGAAGAAAGCTTGAAAACAGGCATGGTGGTAACCGACAAAAAGACCACCCGCATAAAAGTTGAAAAATAGGGAGTTTTTATGAGAAATCGTTCGACCAGCCGTTTTATCATACTGTTATTCGTCTTCTGCGAGGTTTTTCTGGTTCCGGACTGCCTTGCGGTTACCAGCAAGGTAACGCGCCACAACAGCAGTGCGGAACTGTCAGCCGGCAAGACAAAAGATGTCGTGGTCGGTTCAAAAGGAACTCTCGAGCTTGGCAGGGCGTCTGAAGTGCTTGTCGACAAATTCGAGGACGCCTGGTCGGTAAACAGCATTGTCGCAAACGGCGGGACGATTTTTGTCGGCACGAGCCCCAACGGAGGTGTCTACGAATACAGCCTCGGCAAATTAACAAAAATTTACCCGCCAAAACCGGAAAAACAGAAAAAGACCGAAAAAGGCGGCAGCAAATCAGCCGATGCGAATGAGCCTAACGACCCCAATGTCGTCAAAGCCGAACAGCACCTGTCCAACGAGCATATCTTCGCAATGGCAACCGACATTTCAGGAAGACTTCTTGTCGGCATAAGCGGAAAAAGGTGCGCATTGTGCCGCCTGGAAATGGGCAGACTCGAAACCATCTTTGAGCCGAACGATGCCAACGACACCAAATATATCTTCGCCATCGCCCTGGACAAAAGCGGCAGCATCTATCTGGGGACAGGCCCGAAAGGCAAAGTATATATGCTCGATTCCTTCGGCAAACAGCCGCAGCTTATTTACACCAGCACCGACAAAAACATACTCTCGCTCGCCGTTAAACAGGATGGCTTCATTTATGCCGGCAGTGACAGCAGGGGACTCGTATACAGGATAGACCCGGGCGCTAAGACGGCAGCGGTTCTGTATGACAGCGAACAGGAGGAAATTACATCGCTGCTGTTTTTGAAGGACAGCACCGGTGCGGAAAACTTATATGCCGCGGCGACTATGGTGCAGATTACAGCTGCAGGTGCGGAGATTGCCCCGCAGGTGTCGCTGCCCGGTCGGCCTGAGCCGGCGCCCGAAAAAAAAGATGAAAAAACAGGCAACGGCAAAGGTGGCCTGCAGCTTAAAGTAGCCAATACCAAAAAGGAATCGGAAGAAAAACCCTCGCCGCCGAAACCACCGCCCGCAAGAGAAGTAAAACCCGAAAAGGCCAGCTTCATATACAAGATAACCCCGGAAGGTTTCGTGACCGATATATTCACCGAAAATGCGGTCTTCTTCTGCCTGGCGCAGCAGCAGGGCAAACTCATCCTCGGCACCGGAAATCACGGCAGGCTCTTTAGTATCGACATAGCCTCGGAGCAAAATGCGGTCATCTATGAAAATATGGATGTCTCGCAGATAACAGCCGTAGTTGTGGTCGGCAGTGACGTATACGTCGGCACCGCAAACCCCGCAAAACTGATAAAACTGGGCAGCGCCTTTGCCGCCGAGGGGACGTACACATCGGCGCTTGTCGATGCCGGCCAGCCCGCCCAATGGGGCAAGATGCAAATCGAGGCCGACATCCCGCAGACCTGCACCGTTTTGGCCGCCTGTCGCAGCGGAAACGTTAAAGACGTAAACGACCCGACATTTTCACCCTGGACGGAGCCGGTCGAGGTCAAAGAGCCGATACAACTGCAATGCCCGCTCGGAAGGTTCTGCCAGTATAAGCTGCTCCTGCGAAGCAGCGAGGCCGGCAAAACCCCCCTTGTAAGAGAAATCACCGTTGCGGACACCGTCCCTAACCTGGCCCCGATAGTCGAGGAGGTCAGCGCCGCCCGCCTCGAAGCGGCAGACAAGGCCGGCGTGCTGAAAATCACCTATAAGGCAAAGGACGAGAACAATGACAAGTTAATATACCAGATAGATTTCAGGAAGCTCGGCTGGACAAACTGGATTAAAATCAAAGACAAAATCGAAGCGGATAGTTTCGAGTGGGACGCCAAAACCGTTGAAGACGGCAGATACGAAATCAGGGTTACAGCAAGTGATGAAAGGAGCAATACAGCAGCGACAAAACTAACGGCAAGCAGAATAAGCGACCCCGTTGTGGTCGACAACACCGGGCCGGTCATCAAAGACTACTCGGTTAAAATCGAGGATAAAACGGTAACGCTGAAACTAAAGGCTGTCGATGAGCTAAGCGCAATCGGCAAACTGCAATATACCGTCGACAGCAGCGCAGACTGGATAGGCACCCTGCCGGATGATTCAGTCTACGATACCACCGAAGAAAATTTCACCATCGTAATAAAAGACCTCAAAGCCGGTGAGCATATAATTTCTGTTAAAGTCGCTGACGATGTGAATAATACAACATACAAAACTTTCAATGTTAATATCGGGGGAAGCTGAATTGTCGTGCGGTATATAGAATTTGAAAAAATCGCCAAAACGGTCGAGTCGCTTTGCATAGAAGCCAACTACGAACTGCCCGATGACGTTCTGGCCGCCCTCAAAAACGCCGCACACAAAGAGACCAGCCCCATCGCCGCAGAGTTATTGAATCAGCTTATTGAAAATGCCCGTCTGGCAAAGGATGAAAAAATCCCGCTATGCCAGGACACGGGGCTGGCCATCGTTTTTATCGAACAGGGCGCCGATGTCACCGTAAAGGCCGCTGCCAATTTGACCCTGCACGATGCGGTCAACGCCGGCGTCGCCGCAGGATATGAAAACGGCTACCTGCGAAAAAGCGTTGTCGCCGAGCCGCTGAACAAACGCACGAATACCGGCACAAACACCCCCGCCGTAATCCACCATGCCGTTGTGCCGGGCGACAGGCTCAAAATTACCGTTATGGCAAAAGGCGGCGGCTGCGAAAACAAAAGCCAATTTAAGATGTTCAGACCCACCGCAGACAAAAGCGAAATAATCTGGTGGATTGTCGGCGTCGTAAAACAGGCAGGCGCAGATGCCTGCCCGCCGTTTGTCGTCGGGGTCGGCATAGGCGGCAATTTCGAGCTTGGCTGCTTCCTGAGCAAAAAAGCCCTGCTGCGAAACCTGAACAGCAAAAACAGTGACGAATTTTACGCCTGCATCGAGGCCGACCTGCTTTCTAATATCAACAAACTCGGAATTGGACCGCTTGGTCTTGGTGGAGATACTACCGCGCTGGCCTGTCTGGTGGAGACCGCCCCCTGTCATATCGCCTCGCTGCCGGTAGCGGTAAATATCGAGTGCCACAGCCACAGGCACAAATCAATGGTCATTTAAGAAAAGAGGTGTTTTATGGAAGGCTTTAATCGTCAGTCTCGTCAAAGTATTTATTTCGACGTCAACTACGTCATAGCGCGCGAATGGCCCGGCGACGCAATGAGACGCCTTGGGTTTCAAAGATTGCTGGCCGAGCAGAAGCTGGATTTTTCTCAGGTCGTTACCGGACAGCGCGATATGACGCTGGTTCGCGCGGAGCAGTCGCCGCTTCAGGTCAGGACCGCCACGCTCGGTCCGCAGGTGTCCGGCATCTGGGTAATCGCAGAAAATCCCGTTTACAGCCTTGAGCTGTTCGCCAAAGAGGCCGAAATCGCCTGCGAGGCTTATCGCCGCACCTGGCCCGGCGAGCCGCTCCAGATTCTCCAGTGCAATGCCAAAATTCGGCACTTGTATAGCTGCCAGGAACATTCGTTCAAATATCTGTGGGAAGACCGGCTCGGCCAAAAGGCGGAAGATTTTCACTGCCTCGGCAAAAGACCCGTCCTGGGCGGCGGCCTGCGCCTGGTTATGCCCCCCGTGAAAGAAGACCCCGAACCCACCCAGATTGAAGTCAAAATAGAGTCTTTCTTCCGCGAATCGAAAAAAATGTTCATAGAGACGTTCTTCCTCTGGCCCAGACCGATGCTGCTGCCGGAAAACGCAAGGTTCGACAGCCACTCCCGCCTCAAAACCGTCGAAAAATACGCCGCCGAGGACGTCTGCCGGTTTCTCCTGCGTGACGAACCGCAGCAAAAATAAATCCCGGCAAAGTCGGGGCAACCTAAGCTTTTTTTCGCCTTGCCGGTGTTTTGCCGCACAGGTTCGCCATCGCTATATACCCCTCGACCGGAATCTGCTCAGGCCGGTCCGTCGGATTGATTGAGCATTTCTCGAAAATCTCCTGCCAGTCGTTGATTTTCGCAAGCTCGCCCTCGGCGAGTCTCGCACAGCCCTTTATCATTTTTCGCCGGTGCTGCATAAAAAGCGCAATCACATCGCGGAAAACATCCACATTCTTTATTCGCCTCGCCTTTTCCTTGTTGCGAACAAACCCCACCATCGCCGACCAGACCTGCGGCTGAGGCCAAAAAACCGTCGGTTTCAAAATCCTTATCATCTTCACATCGCCGCAGGCCCCCAGAAAAATACTCAGCGTCCCGTAATGCTTGCCGCCCGGACAGGCCGTCATTCGCTCCGCTATCTCTTTCTGGACCGTAACATACATCGCATCCGCAATTAACGGCCCCGTAATCAGGTTCATCATCACCGCTGATGCCGCATTATATGGCAGATTCGCAACCAGCAGAAACCGCCCCCTGCGGCCTTTGCGGGCAGATGCAATCGCCTCCGCCACAACCGGACTGATAGTGTTTTTATTTTTAAGAATGTCGATGTTAATAATCTCGACGTTCTTTTTCTCCGCAAGCTGTCCCTTCGCAATCCGCACCAGGTTCTCGTCAATCTCGACCGCAATCACCGCCCCCGCCCTTTCGGACAGCCCCTGCGTAAGAGACCCTGTCCCGCAGCCGACCTCAAGAACAACGTCGTCGCTGCCGATTTGCGCAGCCTCTATTAACAGCCGCATAAGATTCAGGTCGATAAGAAAATGCTGCCCCAGCCTTTTATCCGGCAAAATCCCCGCCGATGCGAGCAAAGACTGAATTTGATGCTTGGTCTGCATTAGGAATAGCTTACGAGGTATTATGTCACTTTGATATTTGCATTTTAATTTTTGATTTCTTTGTTGCTGCCATTTGTAGCGCCGTTGTTATCGCCGCCTTCATTCCGGCCGGGTTGGCGATATTTTTGCCCGCAATATCGAAGGCTGTCCCATGAGCGGGCGATGTCCTTATTATCGGTATGCCGAGGGTAACATTGACCGCACTGTCGAACGCCAGCAGTTTCACCGGTATCATTCCCTGGTCGTGATACATCGCCACCACCCCGTCGAACTCGCCGTTGACCGCCCGCAAAAAAAGCGTGTCCGCCGGAAACGGCCCAAGGCAGTTTATCCCCTGCTCCTGCGCAAGCAGTATCGCCGGCGATATTATCCGCTGCTCCTCGTCCCCGAACTGCCCCTCCTCGCCCGCGTGCGGGTTCAGCGCAGCAACGCCGATTTTCGGGTTCTCTATGTCGAAATATTCCTTCAGCGCCTCGTCCAGCAAATCTATCGGCTCGAAAACGCACCCGATGGTAAATTTATGCCGCACCTCGAACAGCGCCTCGTGAATCGTCGCCAGCGCTATCTTCAGCGGCCCCGCAACGAACATCATCACCTTTCTCGGCGACTTGCAGCGGTCTGCAAGCATCTCCGTATGTCCCGGCCACTTGGCCCCGGCCAGCTTCCAGCTTGTCTTGTTTATCGGCGCCGTCACAATCGCATCCACAATCCCCGCCTTCGCCGCCTCAATCGCATCTAAACAAAACCTCACGGACGCCTCGCCCGCAACCTTATTGGGCGACTTCACCCACGGCGGAACGGAATATTCGTCATAATCCGCCACCATAACCTTGTGCGGATATTCCCTGCTGATTTTCTCGTGCTGATGTCTGCCCCAGTATGGCTCAATCTCAGCCTTGTCGGCTGCGTAGCGGAGCTGCTCATCCATCCCGAAGACGATAAACTTCGCCGCCTTGCGCAGTGCCGGCTCAAACAGCGCCTTCACTACCACCTCCGGCCCAATCCCCGCAGGGTCGCCCATCGTCACCCCTATCACCGGCTGCTCATTTTTAGAATTCATATTTATCAAAAGCCCGATTCTTTTAGTTTTTCTATAGTCAGTCTGCTGCCGGCGGATTTGAGTCTCTTATTTACCGCCTTTATAATTATATCAGTTTCAACATTCACAAGGTCGCCGGCCTTTGCCCTGCCCAGCATGGTCTTTTCGAGCGTCTGCGGTATCATCGCAACGCTAAAAGCCATTTCCTCCATCTCCGCAATCGTCAACGAAATCCCGTCAATCGCAACCGACCCTTTGGTTACCATCTGATTGAGCAAATTGGCTCCTGCTTCGAATTTCATAACCGCAAACTGCCTCTGCCGCTCGATGGATTTTATTGTTGCAACCCCGTCGATATGACCCAGCACAAAATGCCCGCCGAACCGCTCGCCCGCTTTCATCGCCCGCTCGATATTCACCTGCGATGACGATGTCAATCTGCCCAGAGTCGTTTTCGCCAGCGTCTCTGCGCTTATATCGAAGTCCGCAAGACTGCCCGACAGTTTGGCAACCGTCAAACACGCACCATTGACAGCTACGCTCTCGCCGACCTCGATTTCGCCGGCCAATCTGACCAAATCCACCGTCAAAATCGCCCCCACGCCGCTCCGGCGAAACGACTTCACTTCGCAAATTGCCTCTATCAGACCTGTAAACATTTTTCTTACCTGCCTCTATGCTAAATTTTTCAGGGCTAAAAGTCAAAATAATTGCCGCCCTCCGCAGCCAACAACGCTTTTCGGTAAGCAATTTAGACCACCAAAATGAGAAATTTGCCTATTTCAGAAAACCTCCGAACAGGTTAAAACCCACACCGGGCAGTATGGAGCTGCTAAGACCGAAAAGTCAATTTTTAGGAGAAAAACCAATGAAAACACGAATCATTTTCGCAGGTATGATTGCTGTTTTGGTCCTCTCAATCCTCACCGCTGTGTACGCCTTAACGGGGGAGAAGGAAATGAAAATGGAAAAGCATTGGCATCACAAATGTCCGTGTATGATGGCCGATGACCCGAACAACAAGGAAATGCTGGAAAAAATGGGTATGACCGAAGGGATGATGGAGCGGTGCCGGATGATGATGCACGCGCGTATCGAAACCGATTCCCCCGAGGCACTGCTTGCTATGAAAACCCGCCTCACTCTCACCGATGAACAGGTCGGCAAGCTCAATGCTATCGCAGAAAAAAGCCGAAAGGATTCTGAAATTTTGCTGATGCCCCAGCAAAAAGAATTGCTGCAAAAGATGGCCGGTACTCCCGACACAATGATGAAAATGCACCACGAAATGATGCCGATGATGAAAAAAATGGAGATGAAAGAGGAATCTATGGAAGAAAAGGGCGAAGAAACAACTATGACCAGCCAGTCCGCAACCAAAGAGATGACCGAGCAGAAATTTTGCCCCGTAACAGGCAAGCCCATCAACAAGCAATACTGGACGATGTATAAGGGCAAAAAAATCTACTTCTGCTGCCCGATGTGCAAACCGCAATTTGACAAAGACCCGGAAAAATACATAAAAGACCTGCCGCAGTTCAAAGAATGACGTTTGGCGGCAAACCATCCAGCAAAGGCCGCATCCTCATAGTTAAAGGGCCGGCTTCAAACGCCGGCCCTTGCTCTTTTAACAAAACCGTCCGTCACTCTGTGTCATTACCGCCGATGCCCTATGACTCTGAAAAATCGGTTAACTAAGTTTTAAACATCGCACATTTAATCAACGCTGATTCCAATTTACTCGCTCGAAGTCTCCGAGCAGCTTCCTTCGCAGTTGCCGCCGCAGCCGTTGGCGCAGGCCGCCGTACAGCCTCCGTAGCAGGTCGTATTGCAGCCCGTATCGCAGCCTCCCGTGCACCCGCCTTCGCACGCTGTTTCACACCAGCTGTCGCAACTGCCTTCGCAATTATCGGAGCATGTCGCCGTGCAGCCTGCGCAGGTTCCTGTACAGTACCCGCTGCAACTGTCCCAACACATTTCGTTACAAGTGCCGGTACAACCGCGGCAGCCTGCCCAGCAACTGTAATAACAAGACTGATAACAACCCATGTTACAGCAGGCTATAGCCTCCTTCTGCTGCGAGGCACCCGGCATACCTAAGCCCAGAAACGCCAGCGCAGCTCCCGCAGCTATCGACCCAGCCTTCTTCACCGCATCCCTGCGTGACAAAACCTTATTGACTGCATCCGTCAGTTCTTTTGAAACATTGTTCTCGTTTGACATTTTTGTTTTCCCTTCTAAAAATTTACTTTGAATTAAATCGTTATTCATTCACACAAAAACATTTTTTGCTCCGCAATTTTCCCAAAGAATTCATGCTGGATGCCTCTTGCATCCAGCCTGAATCCGCCTCATTTACTTTGACGACCCATAGCAGGTCTCAAAACAGCCTGTATTACAGGTTCCTGTGCAGCCGCCTTCGCACGCTGTTTCACACCAGCTATAGCAACTGCCCTCGCAATCATCGGAGCATGTATCAGTGCAGCCAGTGCAGCTTCCTGTGCAGCTCCCGTAGCAGGTTCCGTAGCAGCCCGTACACTCGTCGCGGCAGCCGCCCCTACAAGTCCAGGTACAGCCCCCGCAACCAGGGCATGCCTCCGCTGAGTGCTGCACACCCGCTATGCCCAGACCCAGGAACGCCAGCGCCGCTCCCGCCGCTATCGAACCGACCTTCTTCACCGCATCCCTGCGCGACAATACCTTGCTGACCGCATCGGCCAGTTCTTTTGAAACATCTTTTTCATTTGACATTTTGATTCTCCTTTACTTTTAGACCTTTCTTACTTGTTTCACACAACACACTTTCACAAAACCCGAACAGTACTTTCTCTGCGCAGAAAGCCGTTCTCTATTATGTAAGTGCCTTAAAATTGAAAAATTGAAGAAACCCCGCCCCGCTTTTTTTGCAGCTTTTTCGCAAGATAAGCAAATACAATCACTTATCCACTTTTTTTTGCTTGTTTACTGAAGATTTTTCTTTTTCCCCGCTTTTGCGGTTTTTGCATTTTGCCTTGTGTTTTTGCTCTTTGATTTTTGCTTTTTGATTTACCTTCCCTGTCCGCTCTGCACTATCTTTAAATTCAACCGAACTCGCATTCTGTTTCAGCCCAAAATAAAATTCCTTCAAATTTTTCTCAAATCCCCTTACTCTTTTCTGTCAGGGATGTTCAAGCCGTTGGCGCCATTTCGAGACAGAACACAAAAAATTTCCCCTGCTCCTTTGGATAATCGAGACAGCCGCACCAGTCTTCAATCATTTAGCGCAAGTAGGCGCACAAATTTCTAAAAAACCATTTTCTTTTTCGTATTTTGCCCATAGAATAGCGGGCTGGGTTAATCAGGGAGACAAAAAATATGCTGGCCAGACTGCATAGCGTTACGCTGGAAGGCATCGAGGGCATTATCTGCGAGGTCGAGGTCGATGTCGCCCGCGGCGGATTCGAAAAGTCCGTCATCGTTGGGCTGCCGGATGCTGCTGTAAAGGAAAGCACAGAACGTGTCAAAAGCGCAATCATCAATTGCGGCTATAAATATCCCAAGACGCAATCGCTGGTGAACCTTGCGCCGGCGGACATAAAAAAGGAGGGGCCGGCTTTCGATTTGCCGATTGCGCTGGGGATGCTGCTGGGCGGCGACGTTTTTACAAGCACGATTCTGAAGGATTTTGTGATTGTCGGGGAGCTTGCGCTGGACGGCAGGGTTCGGCCTGTGAATGGCGTTTTGAGTATGGCGATGACGGCCAGAGCGAACGGCTTTAAGGGTATTATTGTGCCGCTGGACAATGCGGCTGAGGCGGCGGTTGTGGATGATATTGAGGTTTACGGGGTCGGGTCGCTGTCGCAGGCGGTGGGATTTTTGAGCGGCCAACTGCCGCTTCAGACCACCGTTATCGATATGGATGAGATTTTTAATATCGAGAGCCGATACGAGGTTGATTTTTCTGATGTAAAGGGACAGGAGAGTGTCAAGCGGGCTTTGACGGTCGCTGCTGCCGGGGGACACAATATTTTGATGATAGGGCCGCCCGGCGCAGGCAAGACGATGCTGGCGCAGCGGTTAGCGACCATATTGCCGCCGCTGAACCTGGCGGAATCGCTGGAGACGACGCGAATTTATTCATCGGTGGGGCTGCTGGAAAAAGGCAAGGCTCTGCTGGCGACGCGGCCTGTGCGGATGCCGCATCATACGGCAAGTGGGCCTGCACTGGTCGGCGGAGGGGCAAACGCACGTCCCGGCGAACTGTCATTTGCTCATCACGGGATATTGTTTCTGGATGAGTTCACGGAGTTTCCGCGGCACGTTCTGGAGATGATACGTCAGCCTTTAGAAGACGGCACCGTTACCGTGTCGCGTGCGAAGCGGAGCATAACGTATTTCGCCAGATTTCTGCTTGTCGCATCCTGCAATCCCTGCCCCTGTGGGTTTTACGGCTCGGATTCGCGAAGGTGCAAATGCACGCCGAACCAGGTTGAGCGATATATGTCGAAAATATCGGGGCCGCTGTTAGACAGGATTGACATTCATATTGACGTGCCTGCGGTGACATTCAGCAAGCTGCGGTCAAGGTCGAACCAGTTGGACTCTGCTTCGATAAGGGCTGATGTAGTGAGGGCAAGAGAGGTTCAGACCAGCCGATTCGGCGACGGCAAAATAATGCTCAACTCAAGAATGACTCACAAACAGGTTGAAAAGCACTGTGTTCTTGATTCGGCTTCCGAGATGCTTCTCAAGCAGGCGATGACGGAATTCGGCTTGTCGGCGCGGGCGCACGATAAAATCTGCAAGCTCGCAAGGACGATAGCGGATTTGGCTGGTGCGAGAGATATTCAGCCTTCATACATTGCCGAAGCGGTGAGCTATCGTAAATTAGACCGGAAATTGTAACAAGTCAAAAAAATCGGCGGAACAGGACAGGTGAAGAGATTCGGGTTTTACAGTGTAATAATTGTCGGATTTTTAATTGTTTTGCTGTCGGTACTGGGATTTTCCTTTTTAGGAAAGCGCGGTGTATGGGAGCCGGATGAGGGGTATTACATAGGCGCTGCCGCAAATATGCTTGGCAAGGGAACTTACCTTGTCCCGCATCTGGGCGAGGAGGGCGAGGACATATTTCTCGAAAAACCGCCGATGATATACTGGGGCATAATGGCGGGACTAAAAATCTTCGGACACAATGAATTCGGCGCACGGGCGTTCAACGCATTTTGTTATATACTGACCTGTCTTGCTGTCGGGCTGCTGGGGTTTTGTGTGTTCGGCAGGAAGACTGACGGGATAGCGTCTGCATTTATTTACGCTACTATGATTATCCCTTTTATAGCATCGGGTTTTGTTACGCCTGACACACCGCTGACTTTATGGACCACGCTCGCTGCTGTTGGGTTCTGGAACAGCGTTAAGCCTGATGGCCGGCTTGCGGCGGCCTGGAAAATAATTCTTTGTCTGGCCGTCGGGGCGGGTTTTCTTGCCAAGGGGCCTGCGGCTTTTATCCCCTGTGCCGGAATGCTCTGTTTCCTGATGGTTACAAGACGGACAGGAAGATACCTGTTCAGTCCGTGGATGTTTGCCGGTCTTGCTGTTTTCTGTATAGTCGGGCTGAGCTGGTATATTTATGTATCAATCAAGATTGCCGGAGCGGCCGGATATTTTTTCGACAACCAGATTTGGGGACGTTTGTTTTCGGAGAAATACGACCGTAACCCCGGGATGGAAGGCGCCTTGATTTATCTGCCTGTTATAATTCTGGGGTCGCTGCCGTGGTCGGCAATCTGGTGGGAGAAAAGAAATCTTGTCAGAAGCACTTTTTTCGGCAAAAAGTGGTGGGCAAATCTTTTGTCTTCTCCGCGGCTGCTTTTCCTGGTCTGCCTGTTTTTTGTTCCTTTGTGCATACTTTGTCTGGCAAGTTCAAAACTGGGACTTTATGCCCTGCCGCTGTTTCCTGTTTTGGCGGTGGCGACGGGCAGGCTCTGGGGACAAAAAATGTCTTCTGTTTTGCATCAGGGGATGACAGGCAACATCAGGATATTCACACGTCCGGCGGTTCTGATAAGTTTGTGGATTTTTGTTTTATTGGGTGTGAAACTTGGAGTTGCTCATTATCCTACAGACAGAGATGCAAGGGCTTTGTGGAAAGAAATCAGCGATTATCTTCCAGCTGAAGGTTACGAAATTGTAACGGTCGACGAACAGGCCAACGGCCTGCTGTTCTATGGCGCCAGAGAAGTTGAGAACGTAACAAGAAGCAACAAACCTTACCCGACATTTGCTGTGCCTGGAAATATTACCGCAGAAATTGACAGCATCGTGAAGGAAAAGGAAAATCTTATATTTCTTGTCGAAGGTGATTATCGTATTTCTGAAACAGAAAAACGTCTTGAACAGGCCGGGATTACTTTTGAAAAAGTGGCTCTAAAAAATGAGAAAGCACTGCTGATTTGCCTGGCCCAGAGACCGAAAACAAAAAATGGCTGATGGGCCGAAATATTAAGGCGGCTCATATCGACAGGGCGGTTAGATACCTAAAATCAGAGAGAGCAGGTTTTATACACGGGTTTTTCAGGGATATTAATTCTGCATATCAGACCTTTAAGGGCTGTTTGGTGCAAAAAATTACAGTATTTTGGGAAAACAGCCGAAAAGTCCACCATATTTTTTGTCGATACAAACCAAGAGGAAACGAGGATATAGTCCGATAAACGAACAGAAACTCAATAGCAGACATATATAATTTAAGGAACGGCGTTTATTATTAAACGGCGACGGGGTTCTAATGTTTGACAATAAGGTTATTGGGAATATAATATAAGTGGCGGGTAGAAGGAACTGCGGCGCACTTTGAAATTAGAGGTGAAAAAATGTTTGAGCGTTTTACAGACAGGGCAAGAAAGGTTATGGCGCTGGCCAATCAGGAGGCGCAGCGATTTAACCACGAATATATAGGAACGGAACACATCCTTCTCGGATTAGTTAAGGAAGGCAGCGGCGTCGGCGCAACCGTTTTAAAAAATCTCGATGTCGATATAAAGAAACTGCGGCTGGAAGTGGAAAAATTGGTCAAGAGCGGCCCGGATATGGTTACGATGGGCAAGCTTCCGCAGACGCCGAGAGCCAAGAAAGTCATCGAGTATGCAATTGAGGAGGCCAGGGCGCTTAATCATAATTACGTCGGCACGGAGCATATCCTTCTTGGGTTGCTTCGGGAAACTGAGGGCATAGCCGCACAGGTGCTGATGAACCTTGGGCTGAAGCTTGAGGATGTGCGTCAGGAGGTGCTGAACCTTCTGGGGGCAAGCGTTGATGAGGGGCCGAACGCCGACCTTGATATGAAGATGGAGCCAACCCTCGGCAAACCGAGGCCAAAAAGCAAAACACCTGCGCTGGACAGCTTCGGCAGAGACCTGACACAGCTTGCGTCTGACGGCGAGCTCGACCCTGTAATCGGCAGGAAAAATGAAATTGAGCGGCTGATACAGATACTTTGCAGGCGCACGAAAAACAATCCTGTTCTGCTGGGCGAAGCGGGGGTCGGGAAAACTGCTATAGTCGAGGGGCTAAGCCAACAGATTGTTAACAATCAGGTGCCGGAAATCCTCAAAGGCAAACGCATCGTTGTGCTTGATTTGGCGATGATGGTAGCTGGTACAAAATATCGCGGGCAGTTCGAGGAGAGGATAAAGGCGGTTATCAACGAGGTCAGGAGGGCGAAAAACGTTATCCTGTTCATCGACGAACTGCATACGCTTGTCGGGGCAGGCGGAGCTGAAGGGGCTATTGATGCATCGAATGTGCTTAAACCTGCTCTTGCCAGAGGCGAGGTGCAGTGCATCGGAGCGACAACCCTCGATGAATATAGAAAACACGTAGAAAAAGACGGGGCTCTTGAAAGGCGTTTTCAGACGATAATTGTCGAGGCGCCTTCTAAAGATGAAACGTTAGAAATCCTCAGGGGCCTGCAGGACCGTTACGAGGCGCACCATATGGTCAGATTTACCGATGAGGCGCTTTACCAGGCGGTGGAGCTGTCGAGCAGGTACATTACCGGAAGATGCCTGCCGGACAAGGCGATTGACGTTGTCGATGAGTCGGGTGCGAGGGTTAGGCTGAAGAATATGATGCCGCCGCCGGACCTGACCAAAATCGAGGAAAGAATCGAACAGCTTCAAAAAGAGAAAGATGAGGCGGTCAGGGGCGCAGACTATGAACTGGCAGCATCGCTGCGGGACGAAGCTCAAAGGCTGCTGGACGAAAAGGTGTTGCTGCAAAAGAAATGGTACGATAAGAACAGAGAGACAGCCGGCGTAGTGGACGTTGAGTCGATTGCAGAGGTCGTCAGCAAAATGACGGGAATTCCTCTGACAAAGCTGGAGAAAAAAGAGACGCAGCGGCTACTGGAGCTTGAGGCGGAACTGCACAAGCGTATAGTATCACAAAATGAAGCAATCAATGCTATGGCCAAGGCGGTGAGGCGGAGCAGAAGCGGGCTGAAAGACCCGAACCGGCCTATGGGCTGCTTCATCCTCCTCGGGCCTTCCGGCGTGGGCAAAACCCTGCTGGCAAAAGCACTGGCAGAGTTTCTGTTCGGTGATGAGAACGCACTGGTGCAACTCGATATGAGCGAATTTATGGAAAAGCACAACGTCAGCCGGCTGGTAGGCGCACCGCCGGGTTATGTCGGTTATGAGGAAGGGGGACAATTGACCGAAAGAATCAGGCGTCGGCCTTACGCTGTGCTGCTGCTCGATGAAATCGAAAAGGCACATCCGGATGTTTATAATATGCTCCTGCAGATTATGGATGAGGGCAGGCTGACCGACAGCTTCGGACGGCACATCGACTTTAAAAATGTAATCCTGATTATGACAAGCAACATCGGGGCAGACCTGATTAAAAATCAAGCCGGTTTCGGGTTCGGCAAGAAAACAGCGGAGGCCACATACGAAAAAATGAAGGACTTGCTGCACAAGGAGGTAGAGCATCATTTTAGGCCTGAGTTTCTCAATCGTCTCGATGATACGATTGTTTTTAAGGCGCTCACCAGAGAAGACCTTAGAATCATCGTCGACCTGGAACTTGCCAAGGTGTTCAAGCGTCTCACCGAGCACGGTCTGAGGCTGGAGCTTTCCGAACAGGCCAAGGAATTTCTCATTGATAAAGGCTACAGCCCCGAATTCGGCGCAAGGCCCCTGCGAAGGGCCATCGAGCATTATATAGAAGACTCGCTTTCGGAGGCCGTGCTGCGGGGTGAGCTGAAGGACAAGAACGTTGTGAAAATAGACGTTCAGGATGATGACCATCTAAAACTTGAAGGCGTTAAGGTAGAGCCCCGACCAGTCGGGGCCGAAAGCGACCCCGATAAAATCGGGGTTGCGAAATCTGGAGCCTGATGTCCCGATTTATCGGGATTGTGTGACCCCTTTGGGATGGCTTACGCCGCTAATTTGGCGTCATCTGAATTTCGGCGGGGCTTTGTTGTTTGGTCAAAACAGATAAAAATTTTTGTTTTTCAATCCATTCCACCTGTCCGTTAAATCTCAACACCACAAAGCCGTTTTCCAGGAAAGACGAGCCGTAATTTTTTTTGGAATAAGCCAAAATCGTATCCTGCGGAGATTCGGAGTCAATCCATCTTCCTCTGTATTGCAGGATGCCGAGACGAGCGCCTCCTGCCAGAGTTTCCTTGATGCTGTCGATATAAGACTGGGGCGGTATCGAACCGTGCTCCTTGCGGTATTGCTGGACAATTTTGCTCAGGTGCTCCATGGCCCGCAGCGATTCCGAGCGGTTGACCCAGTCTTTGAAGTTAATCATTGCTACGACCGTAGCGGCGGTGATAACGATAACGGTCACAAAATCTATCAGGATGGTTTTTTGCCGCCGGTTCATAAGGACTATCTCACACAACAGGCCCCGTTTTTGATTTTCACCCTTCCGTTCTCGACGATTATCCTGTTCTCCGCAAACAGTTTTATCGCCTGCGGATATGCGATACATTCCTGCTGAAAGACCCTTTCGGCAAGGGTGTCTGCTGTATCGTCATCCCTGACCGGGCAGGTGCGCTGAATGATTATTGGGCCTTTGTCATATTCGTTTGTGCAGAAGTGAACGGTGCAGCCGCTGACCTTGCAGCCTGCGGCCAGGATGGCCTCGTGGACGTGATGTCCCCACATACCCTGGCCGCCGAAACTCGGCAGAAGAGCGGGGTGTATGTTCATCACGCGGCCGGCGTATCTTTCCGGTATTTTCCACAGGCAAAGCCAGCCGCCCTGAATGACCAAATCGACATTTGCGGCGACAAGCTCTTCTTCGAGACGCCTGCTGAACTGGTCTATGTCGGCAAAATCCTTTTTTCTGATGATTTTCAGGTTCAGGCCGGCGGCCTTTGCCTTTTCGACCCCCGCCACATTCGAGAGCGAGCTTATCACAACGGCGATTTCTGCGTTCAGTTTGCCTTGTTTAATTTGTTCGAGGATATTCATCATAGTTCTGCCGCCGCCGCTGATTAGTACCCCAAGTCGAATCGGTTTTTTGTTTTTTGTGTCCCGTGGCGGCCCGGCCTCGACATCCTGTTCGAGATTCATTGTCTGATTTGCCAGCTCATCGGCCTGCTGATTTTTTTCTCTGATTATATGCTTGACCTTCCAGTCTTCAAAACTGTTGAGCAGCTTGAGTGCCTGCTGAAAAAGCGGCCTGAGGGAATCGCTCTTGACTTTGTATTGGCCGTTAAGCTGTTTGACAAGCAGCTCGCTGTCGCTAAAGACCGTTACCTTTTCTGCTTCGAGCTGTTTGGCGGCTTCGAGTGATTTCACTATGGCGGTGTATTCGGCGAAATTGTTTGTGGTTTCGCCGAGAAATAAACCCTTTGCCAAAAGCTGGTTTCCGTTTTTGTCCGTAAGGACGAAGGCGGCGGCGGCTGGTCCGGGATTGCCTCTGCTGCCGCCGTCTGTGTAGATGATTATTTCCTCCGGCAATTTATCCTCTCCTTTTTTTGTCTTTGTGTTGGCGGCTACAAGGTCGCATCGCCGAGAACAAGGATTCTTGTGCAGTTCGGGCAGCGTATTATGTCGTCTTTTGTCATAAGCAGATTGACGGTCTCAACGGTAATACCCATAAAGCAGCCGCCGCAACTGTAAGATTCAGTTTTGTTGTCGCCTTGTCTCTCAACTACCGCCATCGCCTCGCCGTCATAAGTTTCGGCAACGCGTTTGAATACCTCCAGCGGCACAGGCTGTATAATCTCTGCCTTTCTGTCCCATTCGGTCTGGATTTCCTTTATCTCCGCCTCATACTTGACGGCCAGGGTATCGGCATCCTTCCTGATTTTCTCAAGCTTTTGTTTTTGCTCCTCTATCTGCTCTTTGATACTCTTTGCCTCGGTCTCATCGGTTTCGATGTCTTTCATCAGCTCCAGGACCTGCGTTTCAATCTTTGAGTTGTCTGCCCTGGTGGTATTAAGGTGAGTGAGAAGTGCGGCGTATTCCTTGTTTGTCTTGGCAGTGTTAAGAGCAGCCCTGATTTTTGCTATATCCTCCTCCTTGCTGGCCAAATCCAGCTCGAGGCGGTCGGCCTGAACCTTTGTCAACTGAATCTCTTCTTTTTTGGCTTCGAGGGCGTTTTGGAGGTTTCTGACCTGATTTTCCTGTATGATTACATTCCGTCTGCACCTGGCAAGTTTTGCCTTTGCAGCCCGCAGACGACTTTCAATGCTTTGTAGTTCTATCAACCCATTTAAAACGGGACCCATTTAAGCTCCTTAAAATTTTCAAAAAAACTCCTGACAACCTATTATCACCGCTTCTTCGCCAATCTTCAACAAAAATTTCCGGTTCTATTTTTGAAGCCGTTTATTTATAATCGCTGCAATATGAAAAATCTGCTGAAAAAGCTTATTTGTGCCGATTCAACGGCAGAAAAAGGCGAATTGGCCGTTGCAAAAGTCATCGCCGCTGAGCTTAAACGCTGCGGCGTAAGCTGCCGGATAGATAAATGGGAGCAAACAAGGGCAAATCTTGTTGCTGTCCTGAAATCGAGTGGCCGCAGAGGTGCAGTCCTGTTTGCTTGTCATCTTGACGTTGTTCCGCCCGGCGAGGCGAGATGGAAAACACCGCCGTTTGCAGCGGTGGAGAAAGACGGCAAAATCTGGGGCAGAGGCGCTGTAGATATGAAAGGTCCTATTGCCGCAATAGTTACCGCTATAAGGCAGATTGCCGAGACAAAGGTCAAATTACAGGGCGATGTTGTAATTTTTGCGGCTGCCGGCGAAGAAACCGACAGTTGCGGCGCAAAAAAATTTGTCGAAGGCTTCTATAAGAAGCTGCCGAAGCCGGCTGGCGTAGTTATCACCGAGCCGACCGATTTCCAAATCGTAACCGCACATCGCGGTCTGCTGTGGCTGCAAATCAGCACCAAAGGCAAGGCCGCTCACGGCTCAACGCCGCAACTGGGAATAAATGCGATAGAATCGATGAATTCGCTGCTCAATGAGCTGAAAAAATACAAAATCAGGATTAAACCGCACCCGCTGCTCGGCCAATGTTCTGCAAGCATCAATACAATCGCAGGCGGAAAGGCTATCAATATCGTCCCCGATAAATGCACCATCACTATGGACATACGCACGCTGCCAAAACAAAAACATCAGCGAATTATCGAAGATTTGCGGAAAATCTTTACGAGACTGAAACGAAAAAACCCCGTTTTCGATGCGGAGGTATCTATAATAAGAGATGTAGTGGCACTGGAGACAGATAACAGATGCGATTTTGTAAGAAATTTTTGTTCCGCTGTTGGCATTGATGAAACAAAAGCGGTCGGTTTTACGACCGATGGCCCTTATTTTGCGTCCCCCGGTGTGCCGGTAGTTATTTTTGGCCCGGGCAGACCGGAACTTTGCCATAAGCCGGATGAATTTATTGAAGTGAGCGATTTGGAAAAGGCCGTTGAATATTACAAAAAAATCATTTTGAGTTTTTTAGCGTAAACGAAGGAGAAAAATCTGATGAATCGTAGAGAAAGAATGCGAAGGTGTTATTTTAACGAGGAGATAGACCGGCCTGCGGTGTTCAGCAGGATTTTGTTTCCGCCGAACGACCCAACCTACGACAGGCTCAAGGCGTATCTTGATGCGCACAGCGAGTTGAAGCTGACCTGGGATGCCACAAGGCTGCAAACGCCATATCCCACAGATGTAAGCACAGAACCTTACTCAGATGCTTTCGAGCGCAGAGTGGAGGTCGTGCATACGCCCAAAGGCGATTTGCGCAAGTCCACCTTCATCGGCCTTAAGGGACAGCCGCCAATGCACGAAACATATCTGCTCAATAATCCCGAAGAGGCCGAAAAATATCTTTCACTGCCTTTGCCAAAGGTCGGCGATGATGTGTCGGGCTTTTTCGCCGCAGAAAAACAGGTCGGCGATAAGGGCATAGTAAACATCTTTCTGGGTATCAATCCCGGCGGCACGATAGCATCGCTCTTCGGCACGGAAAACTTCGCAATTATGTCTGCGATGGAAAGGGATTTAATCCATACCCTTTGCGAAAGAGAAAAGAAAATCCTTACGAGTCTGGTTAAATTTCTTATCTCCAAAAAAATCGGGCCGTATTTCGGAATGGAAGGCGAAGAGCTTATAGTGCCGCCGCTGCACGGGCCGATTGACTCTTATGATTTTAACGTCAAATACGATAAGCCGATTATTGATTTGGTTCACAATGCGGGCGGGCGTATGCACATCCACTGCCACGCCTCGATAAAGAAGGTGCTGCCCGGTTTTGTCGAGATGGGTGTTGACGTTCTGCACCCGTTCGAGGCCCCGCCGATGGGCGATGTAACGCCAAAAGAGGCCAAAGAGATTATCCGCAACAAGATGTGCTACGAGGGAAACCTCCAAATTAACCGGATGTATGAATTTAAACCTAAGGACATAGCGGAGGAAGTGAAGTTGCTGATTGCCGATGTGTTTGACGACCACAAAGGACTTATCGTAAGCCCGACAGCTTCGCCGTATATTTTTGGCGCAGGCGAAATCTGCTTCCCGCAGTACAAAGCGATGGTGGACACGGTGCTTGCGTATAAGGGGTGAGAAAACACGTAATAAATGGATAAGGCAAAACTTAGGAAACTGCTGATAGGTGATTTTAGCGTCAAACGACTGATTCGGTCGCTAATCTTTGTATACCTGTCCATTTTGTTTTTCGCATACTTTTTTTCAGACAGAATGATGTTTCCTGCCAAGCCTGCAGGTTACAGCGACAACCGGCAGATTCTTAAAATCAAAACCGCAAACGGCAGGCTCATCTCAGCGGTTTATCTCCCTAACCCCGATGCGGAATTTACAATCCTCTATAATCACGGCAATGCGGAAGACATCGGGTATATCCTCGATTTTCTGGAAGAATACAGCGACAAAGGCTTTTCGACATTTGCTTATGATTATGAAGGTTACGGCACAAGCGAGGGAAGTGCCTCCGAAAAAAATACATATAAAGATGCCGATGCCGCTTATGGGTATTTAGTCGGGCAATTGAAGGTCTCTCCTGAGAAGATTATCATTCACGGACGGTCGGTTGGCGGCGGATTAGCAACATATCTGGCATCACGTCAAAAAGTCGCAGGGCTGATTCTCGAAAGCTCATTTGTAACCGCATTTCGGGTGATAACAAGAATTCCGCTGCTGCCTTTCGACAAATTCAAAAATATTGATAGAATTAAAAAGGTGCGATGCCCCGTGCTTGTGATTCACGGCAGAGGCGACAGGATAGTGCCGTTCCGGAACGGCGAAAAGCTTTTTGAGGCTGCGAATGAGCCGAAACTCAATTTCTGGGTCGATGGCGCAGGGCATAATGATTTGGTGATGATTGCGGATGATTCCTATTGGGATGCGATTAAACGTTTTACAGATTTAATCGGGAACAATCAGGCAAAGGCAGAAAAACAAAAGATATGAACAAACCCAATTACACACGCAGGGATTTGCTGAAAACCGCCTGGGCGGGCGCTGCTGCGGCGGCATTGCCGATGCCTGTCGACCAAAATACCGCAGAACAGAAAAAACTGCCTGCCGGCAGCGATAATGCGAGAAAAGCCGATGTGCTGGTTTGCGGCGGAGGGCCTGCGGGGGTGGCGGCGGCTATTATGGCGGCAAGGCAAAAGGCGAAGGTCCTGCTGGTTGAACGCTATGGCAGGCTCGGCGGAATGGCCGTCCAGGCAAGAGTCAGCCCGCTTATGGGCAATGTCAAAAGCGATTTCGTTGACGAGGTGCTGAAGCAAATCGGCGGCAGAAAGCCAAATCTCGAACAACTCGATATTCAATACGCTGCGATGGTACAGAAAGCCGGTGCAGACATTTTACTCCACGCCTGGGCGGCGGATGTGCTGACCGAGGGAATATGCGTTACCGGTGTGCGACTGCTGACCAAAGGAGGCACAATTCCCATAAAAGCCGCCGTTACCGTAGATGCCACCGGCGATGGGGACATCGCCGCAATGGCCGGGGCGGAATTTGAAAAGGGGCGGCCCGGCGACGGCCTGATGCAGCCGGCCTCGATAATGTTCACCATAGAAAACGTTGATGAAAAACGGGCGCTGCTCTGCGATTCCGAAGAGCAGGCGCGATATGTCCGCGTGCCTGAAGGTATATGGGAAAACGTGGTTGCGACAGGACAGGCCAGCGGTGAGCTGCCGGCGGCGGTCGGCGTCATCAGGGTCTATGCAGCGGATACGCCGGGCAAACGCGTAATCAACGCTACGCAGATAAACAAAATCGACGGCACAAACGCAGACGACCTCACGCGTGCCGAGCTTGAAGGCAGAAACCAAGCCAATCAGGTGCTTGCATTTTTGAAAAAGCACGCCCCCGGTTATGAAAAATCGTATATCAGCAATATGCCGGCAATTGTCGGGGTGCGGGAGACGCGGCGAATACTCGGCACGGCATATCTCACAAAGGAAGATTTGATAAATGGCCGAAAATGGCCTGATGCTGTTGTGAAAGCCGCAAGGTTCTCGATGGACATCCACAATCCCGCCGGCAGCGGCCAGGCTGAGGGGAAAACGACCGGCATACAGGGACGCTCCGTAAAGGTCAAGCCTTATGACATTCCTTACGGCTGTCTCGTTCCCCGCAAGGTGGACGGCCTGCTTGTGGCCGGGCGGTGTATCAGCGGCAGTCACGAAGCCCTTGCATCCTACAGGGTGCAGTGCATCGCTTTGGCGACCGGCGCCGCCGCAGGCGCCGCAGCGGCAATCGCAGCAAAGAAAAGCCTTCAGCCGCGAAATGTCGACCCAGCAGAAGTCCAGAAAATCCTCGGCATAAAGTAATTTTAGAACAAATCAATATGAACGAAGAACTATTGTCGGACAAAGCAAAAAGTGAGTGTAAGCCATCCAGTTTGTTTCTAAAATGTTCTATTACTCTTACTGCTTTATGTATACTTGGAGCTTCGGGATTTTTTTACTTCAATTTATACCTGTCTGAAGGTAGCGGCCCAGCCGGTCCGTCTGTACCCGAAGAGCCTTTTAAGAAAATCTGGAGTGACCGAAGTGTTTTGCTGGTCGGTTTAGGAGACAGTATCACTGCCGGATTCGGTGCATCTGAAGGACTTTCTTACTTTGACAGGCTGGTCAAAAATCCGCCACAAGATGGCAAAGATATGCTGGACAAAAGTCTCTCTGTTGTTTTCCCTAATATAAAAACAAGAAACCTGTCTATGTCCGGCAGCAATTCCCTGCATCATCTAAAACAAGTTCAGAAATTAGAGCAACAACCACCTGATGTGCTGGGGATAGTTGTTATTACAACAGGCGGCAATGACTTAATTCACAGCTACGGACAAACACCGCCCAAAGAAGGCGCTATGTATGGCGCTACTCTTAGTCAGGCCAAACCGTGGATTGACAATTTCGAGAAACGACTTGACCAAATGATTACCGATATAAAGCAGAAATTTCCCGGCGGTTGCCAAATTTTCATAGCAAATATTTATGACCCAAGTGATGGTACAGGCAATACTAACAATTTTTTTACAGGATTGCCTCCTTGGCCGGACGGGCTTTCAATCTTAAAGGCTTATAACGAAATCACTTCTCAGTGTGCGTACAAGTATGACAATGTTCATCTGGTAAGTATTCACGACACCTTCCTGGGGCATGGAATTCACTGTAAGAAATTCTGGCTTAAACATTACTGTTTTTCTGACCCCCATTATTGGTATTACCTTAATATCGAAGACCCAAGTGAGCGGGGCTATGATGCTATACGAAGATTGTATCTGAATGAAATCATCAAGGTTTTTTACAAACCTTCTCAAGTTCAGAATTCAAACTCGTCTTTAAAGGCGGTTTTGAAGTCGTAAACATCGTTGAAATCGTCTATCGAATCGGTCGGCTGGGCGCTCATCCATTTATGGTCTATCATCATATAGACGATTTCGCCGAAATCGCGGGTGGTTTTCACCCCCCAGTTATTCAGCACCAGCATCGTCAGTGCGCCCCACTTTTCGAGAGCCAGCCTTCGCAACCCCTCGGCAAGCACCTGTCCGCTGATATGTCCCGGCTCCGTGAGCATCTTCTTGGCGGTATAGCCCAGCCCTTCGTAAACGAACCTGACGGCGTCCGGGTGGTATCTGCCGTCCCGCCGGGCAATTTCCTCGAGATTTTTTTTCATCTTTTGTCTTTCAATTCGTTCGCACTTAAAAGATAAGTGTAATTCACGCGATGCTTTCTGTCAAATCGCAGCCGGAGCAGAAAAACCTGCCTGCCCGACAATTTCGCCGAACAGGGTCAGCGGGCTGGTTTTGGTTATTTTCACTTTAACAAACTGCCCTGCCAGTTTGGCTGGCCCGTTAAAAACCACTATCCAGTCCTCCGCAGTCCTGCCGACCAATTGCGGCTGTCCCCCTTTACCGGCTGAATCCAGGTGTGGTTTCTTGCTTAAACCTTCGACCAGAATTTTTACCTCCCTGCCCAAAAATTTTCCGCTCAACTGGTCGCTTATTTTTTGCTGCACAGCCAGCAGTTCGGTATTTTTTTGACTTTTTACTTCCGCGGGCATTGTATCCGCCAGTTTTTTGTCGGCTCTCGTGCCGGGCCGCGGTGAGTATTTGAAGATAAAGCTGTTTTTGTATTTTGCCTTTTTAAGCAGCTCAACGGTCGCTGCAAAATCCTCGTTTGTCTCACCGGGAAAGCCCACGATAAAATCGCCCGAAACCGCAATCGCCGGCACAACATCTTTTGCCCTGTTAAGCAGTTCGAGATACTGGTCGGCGGTGTAATGGCGGTTCATCAGTTTGAGAATCTTGTCCGAGCCGCTCTGTGCAGGCATATGCAGGTATTTGCAGACCTTCGGCAGGTCGGCCATTGCCTTTAGAATTGCATCGAAAAACCCCTCAGCGGGGTAATTAGTAACAAACCTTATCCATTCGATGCCCTCGACCGAGCTTGCCGCTTCCAGCAAATCCGCCAGGCACAACGTTTTTTCCCCGGCGGTATACTTATACGCATTCACCCTTTGGCCAAGCAGCGTTATGAGCTTTACGCCTTCGCCAGCCAGTCTTTTTACCTGCTCGATTATCGCTGCTGGGGAGCGTGAGGTCTCCGGCCCGCGAACATAAGGCACAACGCAGTATGAGCAAAAATTATCGCAGCCGTGCATAACCCGAACGAAAGCCTGATTCGGCGGCTGGTTTTCGGCTGAATCATAAACAGATTCAAATTCATCAAGTGCCTGCGCCTGTTTTTGGGGAGTTCGCCGGCGGATTTGTTTGGTTATTGATAATCGCTTTTTCTTTTGCTCCAGTGCCTCGGTTACAAGGCTGGTTATCTGTGGGATTTGCGCCGGGCCGCAAACAATGTCCACAGCCGGATGGTGGAGTAATTCAACCCCCAGCCGCTGTGCCATACACCCTATCACGCCCACCACAAGCTGGGGCCGGGTTTGCCTAAGATGTTTCAGATGCCCAAGATGCGAGAGGACACGCTGCTCGGCGTGGTTGCGGACCGAGCAGGTGTTTAAAAGAACAATATCGGCGTCATTTACGCTGGCGGCGGGCTGGAAGCCGGCCTGCGTAAGCGCGGAACTTATCAGGGCGCTGTCGAGCTTGTTCATCTGACAGCCAAAGGTCTGAATGTATACGCTGCTTTGCATAAGGTCTTGTCGGGCCGAAAGTTATAACGGCTCTTTTTAGGGTTTATAAAGAGAGCAAAACAGTGAAACTGAAGTAGATTATAAGAGATTAGGCGGACTTTTCAAAGCCGGTTTTTATCAGTTTTGGTAAAATGGGCAAAGTTTAACGATTGTAGGGGCTGGAAAAAATGTGAAAAAGTGAGAAAAAATGCGAAAAATAGTATCGTTTTGGTGAATTTTGTAGCGTTTTGGGGACACTTTACAGAAATGAAAAAAGTTCGCAAAAAAATCTGATTTTAGCCGGTGCTGGTATGAGATTTGCGCAGGAGGGGGGTGCGGAGTGCGTAGAGCGGATAGGGGATAGGGTTTAGGGGATAGGAGAAGCAAATAAAAAATCAATCCGCCTTCATCCAAGACGACTATGGCGGACAAGGGTGCAAAAATACAAATCAAAATGCAAAAATTTTTAAGGGCGGATTTTG
>Ga0315282_10000429_pt1 | contig 83189 bp, 79 predicted proteins | sample YL17G07_20_MG_FD_203693 | JGI IMG/M metagenome (GOLD analysis project Ga0315282, IMG submission 203693) | Sediment microbial communities from Yellowstone Lake, YNP, Wyoming, USA - YL17G07_20 | ecosystem: Environmental > Aquatic > Freshwater > Lake > Sediment | place: USA: Wyoming | collected...
CCGGCTGAAATCGGCGCTGCGGCGGCTGGCGGTGGGGCTCTACCAACGCCCCACCCGACAGCAGCTCTTGGCCTTGGGCTTCAGGTGATGACACTGTCTAGGTTTTCCTGAGGCATTATTGGCATTCCTGCCCGACTCCGACAGGTCCGCCAGCTCCCCGGCCATCTCGTGGCCGGGCGTGCCGGGATAGGTGAAGAACGCCAGCCGGCCGTGGTAGATGTGCAGGTCGCTGCCGCAGATGCCCACGGCGCGGATGCGCACGAGGGCCTGGCCCGGCGCCGCCGTGGGGCGCTCCTTCTCGATCAGCTTGAGGCTGCCCGGTGCCTGGCAGACGAGAGCCTTCATTGCCTAGTGCCGGCCTCAGGGAAGGTGAAAGACAATGTCGTGGAAGCGCTCCAATGCGGGCTCCGGCGGAGGCACGCCGCCGTCATCCACCATGTTCTCGCCCACGCTGTACAGGATGTAGCTGTCGCCCTCGCGCGCGTACTTCAGCGGCTGCTCGTCAAACAGGTCCTGCGGCACAGCCGGCAGAAAGGCTGGCACCAGTTGGGCCAGCTCCTTGGGGTACTCGCCGTGCGCCAGACGGTGCCGCTCCAGCGCCACCACCGTCGCGGTGCCGATGAAGTCAACGTCGCCCCGGACGCTCTTGGCGTGCAAGGGCGCCAGGGGCGGCGCGAACATGGCCGAGAGCGGGTCGGCTGGCTCTGCGAGAGGCAGGTCGGCAACAATCGGGTAAGGTTGCTTGCAGCGGGCAATGGCCTCGCGGTAGTAGGCCTCCAGGTTTTCCTCGGCCTTGCCGAGGTCGGGCCTGTTCAGCCGCGCGGCCTCGCCGAGGTACTTGGCCGGATCGGCAACCAGGTCGGCCAGCGACGCCCGCATGTACCAGAACTCCCACAGCAGCACCTCGCTCAGAGGGACCCGGCTCCCCTCCAGGGCGGCGAGACGCTCGGCCAGTGGTGCCAGTGCGGGCTCGTCCACCTCACCCTGGCTCACGCACGCGCGGATTTCCTTGAGCAGCATGGCCTCACAAGCCAGGCTGACCAGCTTGTGAATCAGCGCTCCGCGCCGCGCCGTGTCCTGGGCCAGCTTGAGGCCGTCCAGGTAGGAACCCAGAGCTTTGTCCCACTCGCCCTCCCACTCGTAGTGTCGGCCCTCCACACAGAGCAGACGGGTAAGCTGGCGGAAGTTGGCCAGATAGGGGAGCTTGGTGTCGAGGCTCATGCCGGCCGGGATGAGGCAAGCCTTGGGCAGGCCCTCCCGCAGCGCCAGCAGCGCCTCGCGGCACTCGTCCAGGATACCTTCCACGTCCGGACGTGCGTCGCGGCCGGCATCATAGGCCTCGTAAATGGGGTCAGCGATGTCTGTCGGGAGCAGCTCTCCGGCGCGGACGTAGTCGGCAAAGGCGTTGTCCGCCGGCTCCTCGTACTGTGGTGGCTCGAGCGGGTCAAGATCGGCACCGTTCACTGGCAGCACGACAATGGCGCACGCCACAAGCGCCAGGACCGACACGGCAAGGCCTCTGGACATGTGGTCCGTTGTGATCACCCTAGGCATATACGAACCGTTTGGGCCAAGGGTACGCCACCAAGTCACGCACTCCGCCGCAGGCGGCGCAGCAGTAGGTCAACCGCGCTGCGGGCCTCCTGCACCCGCAGGAAGTAACTGGCGCCCGCGAAGAACCCCACGCCGACAATGGTGGGCACAAGCAGGCAGACCGCGCGGGCCAACTGGCCGGCCTGCCCACCGAAGCGGCTGGCCACCGCAATGAAGCTGAGGTAGGCCAGCAGGCCCATGGCAGCCGACAGGCCCGACGTGATCAAGGCCGTGGACAGGATCTGCCGGCCGCCCAGGACTCCCATGCGTCGGCGCAGGACCACCAACAGCAGCGCCACGTTGACGATGGGCGCCACCGACCAGGCCAGAGCACACCCCTCCAGGCCCAACGGGCCTTTGAGGCTGAGCACGGTGGCTATGCTGGAACCGACGCCAACGAGCCCGCAGACGACGGGTGTGCGCGTATCCTTGAACGCGTAAAAGGCCCGCGCCACGATGCTGAGCATGGCGAAGGGCACCACGCCTAGGCTGTACCAGATCAGCGTGCTGCTGACGCCGGCGGCCTGCTCGGCCGTGAACTTCCCGCGCAGGAACAGGAAGTCCACAATGGGCTGGCGCAGGACCACGATCAGCACCACCGAGGGCACGCTCAGGAATATCACCTGCCGCAGCCCGACGGCCAGGTTCCGCTTGAACTCCGCCATCTCGCCCCGCGCCGCCAGCGCCGACAGGAAGGGGAACGCAGCGATGGCGATGCCGGCCCCGAAGGCCCGCACCGTCAAGGTGCCCAGGCGGTCGGTGTAGTACAGAATGCCGGAGCCGGCGGCGCTCACGTCCAGGGCGAAGCGGTTGACTATGATCTTGTTGAACTCCGGGATGGACAGCCCGAGGATCACCGGCGCCACCAGGATCAGGATCTGGCGCAGGCCCTCGTCCCGGAGGTCCAGTCGCGGCCGGATGTGAGCCCCATAGCGCACAATGGCCAGGAGCTGGATCAGGAAGCTGGCCGCGAGCGCGCCCACCACCACCGCAGCGCTCTGGCTGGTGAGGCCATAGATGTCGGCCAGCAACCACGCCGCGAAGATGAGCACCACGTTGTAAAGGATCGGTCCCATCCCAGGCCAGAAGAACCGGCGGCGGGCGTTCTGCAGCCCCATCAGCAAGCCGCCCAGGGCGAAGAAGACCTGCGCCGGGAACATGATGCGCATGTAGCGGGCGCACAACTCTACCTGTGGCTGCGGCAGCTTCTTCCCGCCGGCCACCAGCTGCGCCAGGGGCGGGGCCAGCAGCATGCCGAGGGCCACGATGCCCAGGCCGACCAGAATGACCGCGCCGAAGGTCGCCTGAAAAGTGCGCCAGGCCTTCTGCTTTTCTCCCCGCTCCCAGTAGCCGGCGAAAACCGGGATGAAGCCCGTGCGCAACGCGCCCCCGGCAATGAGGTAGTACACCAGGTCGGGGACGCGGAAGGCCTGGGTGAAGGCACTCCAGTCGGCGGTCGCGCCGAACTTGCTGGCGTAGACCATGTCCCGGACCACGCCCGTCGCCGCCGAGGCCAGAATGGCGAATATCATGTAGGCCGCGGCGCTGGCAATGGCCTCGCTGGGTGGCGCCGGCTCAAGCTCTAAGGTGTCGTCGGGCATTTCCGGTTGCGTGGTGGAGCCTGCGTACCGGTGCGACCCCCGTCCCTCTCGTTACCGTGCTCCGAGGGCTTGTCAGGGACGGCAGTTTGTGTTATGGTGTCCGGCCGTTGCGCACCGACGAGGGCCCGCTAACGGTCAGGCGCTGGCCGGCAGAAGGGATAGAGGCGAATGCCCACCAGGAAATCCATGGCCAAGCGGCTGCGACAGGCGGAGAACCGGCGCCTGCGCAACCGCGCGGTGAAAACCCGGATCAAGACCACCGGCAGACAGGCGCTGACCGTTATTGACAGCGGCGACGCCCAGCAGGCCCCGGCCGCCGTGCGGGAGGCGGTCCGCGCCCTGGACCGAGCAGCCACCAAGCACGTCATACACAGGAAAACGGCGGCCCGGCGCAAGTCGAAACTCACGAAGCATCTGAACGCCATGGCCCCGTCTGCCGCTGAGCCCCAAGCGCCCAGCGACGACGCCGAGTGAGCTGCCGCGCTCGGCCGACGTCTACGTTTCCGTCTGCACGCGACTGCGCAGCACGCCGATAGGCTGTATCTCCGCCTCCACCACATCCCCCTCCCGGAGCTGTACCGGCGGCTGGCGAGCGAAGCCCACGCCCGCGGGCGTGCCGGTGGCGATGCAGTCTCCCGGCTCCAGCGTGCACATGTGGCTCACGTACTCCACGATCTCGTAGACGTTGAAGATCATGTCTCGGGTGTTGGCCGACTGCATTACGTCCCCGTTTAGCCGCAGGCACAGACGCAAGTCCTGCGGGTCGGCGATATCGGCCGCCGGCACCAGGCACGGCCCCATCGGCGCGAAGCCATCGCCCCACTTGCCGTTTAGCCAGTCGAACCACTTATCCCACTCGGCCGTATCCCCGCGCTCCCAGACCTGAAACTGCCGCTCCGAGATGTCGTTGAGGATGGTGTAGCCGGCGATGTGGTCAGCGGCCTGGGCGGCCTTGACGTACTTGGCCTGGCGGCCCATGACGATGGCCAGCTCCACCTCGTAGTCCACGAAATGAGCCGTCTTTCCCAGGCCGATGGGGGCCTCGGGGCCGATGACCGTGGTCGAGGGGGGCTTCATGAAGACCCGCGGGGTCATCCTGCGCGTCTCGCCCATGATCGTGACCTTGGCGCGAGAACTCTCCCGGATGTGCTGGACGTAGTTGCCCGCCAGGGCGAACAGCTTCTCCGGCCTCGGCACGGGCGCCAGCAGCTCTATCTTGCCCATTCGCCCGACCAGCACGTGGCTGTCCACCTTGGCGGCAGCCTGACGCGCCCGCGCCATAGCCTCGGGCCCAGCGCGCAGTAGAGACATCATGCTGGGACACACGTCCACCAGGCTGTGAACGCAGTCGTCCACCAGGCAACCGAGCCGCTCCAGCTTCGACTCGGCCTCACGATAGCTCACCAGTCGCACAGGTTCCACTTTGCTGACTCCTGGGGCGGAAGCGTTGGGTTATTCACGCAGCCCTCACCCTCTCCCTGCGGAGCTGCGCTGCGCCCGGAGAGGGTGGACTCTCTTCACCCCTCTCCCACTGGGAGAGGGGAACGAGGGGTGAGGGCTGCGTTAGCCGCTGTCTTCCAGCCCGGCAGCTTTGAGCGCCGCCCGCCAGCTTCCAAAGTTCTCCTTGCGTCGAGCGGCGCGGTACAGGCTAGGACACACGCGGTCAATGCTGGACCAGTTCAGGCTCTGCCCGGCCGCGTGCAGCTCCTGGATCTTGCGCACAATGCGTTCCTGGCTCCAGAAGTGGTCCCGGCGCATCTTGTCGTAGTCCAGCCCGGCAGCGATAAGGGCCTTCCGCCAGGAGCCGAAGTAGCGCTTGGCGCAGGCCGCCGAGTAGAGCTTCTTGTTGCGGTTCTTGAAGGCGACCGAGAGCAGGTCCTCCCCGCGCTCGTACGCCTCGCGAATGCCCTGGACAATGCGCTTCGGGCTCCAGACCTGTTCGCCCCGCTTGATCTTGTCGTAGTCCAGGTCGGCCATTTCGATGGCCCGTCGCCAGCACCCGAAGTGGCTCCGCGAGCGGGCGGAGCTGAACAGGGAGCCGTGGGTTCTGCGGATGCCTGTGGGGGAAAGGTCAACGCCCTGCTCGTGCAGGTGGCGAATGGTGGCCACCAGCTTCTCGGCAGTCCACTTCCGCTTGGCCATGGCGGCTCTGGCGACGGCGTTGGCGGCGGCCTCCCGTCGCGGCGTCGAGCATGTTATCAAGTCCGCCACTTTGTGTCAAGTCACACGCACAGCGCGATTGGCAAGTCAAAGGCAGTGATCGGTGAACGGTGGTTGGTGATTGGTAGGAGAAGCCGGAAGCTTGAGGGGCTCCAGCCTGCCGGCCTACATCTGCGACTTGGGGGGGAAGCGGCGGTCGTGCTCCTCTTCCTGCTGCCGCATGGCTGTTAGGAACCGCCGCAGGCGGCGGATGAGGATGGCCAGCAGCGCCAGGGGCACGAGGACATAGATGACCGTGCCGTAAACCGGGCTCTGAGCCAGGTGCAGGAGCGTCTGGTACGCCGGGCTCTCCTGCGCGGGTTGGTAGACCTGCACGAACAGCTTTGGCCACCACAGCAGAAGGCCGACGATCATGACCGCCCACTCGAGGCGCTCCGAGAGGGCCATGCGCTCGTCTGCTGGGGGCTGTTGAAAGGGCAGCATGGGCTGATTCCACCCGCACCTGCCTGCCGCAGGCAGGTCAGATGCCGACGTCGTCGCTGGGCTCCAGGGACCGCATGGCCAACAGGGCCTCGGCCACAGTCACCTTCAGGCAATCGTACAGGCCCAGATCGTCGTGGTCGGCTGAGCCATCCATGACCCTGGGGTTGACCCCCTCCACCACCGACTTCTCGCCGGCCAGGTGCGAGGGCGGCGGCAGCCGGCTGGGGTGGGCGGCGCGGAATCCCGCCAGCCGCCGTCGCAAGCTGTCGGCCTCGTCCCGCAGGAGCAGCACGGCGCGCTCGTTGACTGTGGGCCGGCGGTAGCGCAGTCGGTCGAGGACGGTGTCCTGGCGCGGCGCGAAGAGGTATCCGAGGTCAACCAGGTGCGACTCCGCGGCCTGGCGGACATCCCCGTACACGCCGGCCCGCTGCCAGAAGGCCACGTCGCGGCGCAGCCGCTCGATGGCAGACTCGATAAGCTCGTCCAGCGGCAGCGTGAAGTCCACCTCTTCGCCCCGGCGCCGCTGGCGGCCGACGCGCTCGCGGAACACGTCGGCGAGCTTGTCCAGAATCGGGCCGCGCGGGAAGTTGCCCACGCGCGTAGCGTGTAGGACCCAATTCTTCTGCGGAAAGGGCGGCATGAGGCTGGGGTCGCTCGGCTCCAGCCGCAGCTCGAGGCAACCCGCCGCCACCAGCTCCACCAGCGTGGCGAAGAGTATCTGCTCGGCGACATCGCGGCACTCCAACTCCACCCCGGTGAGCGGGGCAAAGGCCCGCTTGCGCTCGGGCAGCGGGCGGTCGTCCTCCCGCTCCCTGGCGAACTCGTGGGCGAACAGGTACAGCAGGCAGTCTGCCGGGACCGGCCCCGTGGGCTCCACGGGCAAGGGAGTGATGCCTGCGTCCGGCTCGCGCACGCCTTCCGCCTCGATCTCCTCGCTCGCCTGCGAGCCCAGGGTCTCCAGACCTCGGTAGATGGCGTACAGCAGAGCTGTGCCCACCACGAATACTCCCGCTACCACCACGATGATGGTGATCACAGGCGGCTCTCCTCGGAGCAGGCGTAGACGTTATGGTTATGGATGGACTCGAACGCCTCGCACTCCACGCGGAACCAGGTCACTTCCTGGAGGGCGCGCAGCGCGGCGACCGTGTCACGCACCACGTCCTCCACGAACTTGGGGCTGCGGAAGGCGCGCTCCGTGACCCACTTCTCGTCCTCCCGCCGCAGCAGCGGGAATACCTCGCAGCTTCCCTGCTGCTCCAGCAGGGGCACCAGATCCTCGATCCACAGGATCACGTTGTCCCTGGTGCGCACGCGCGCGCCGAGCTGAGCCCGCTGGCCATGGGCGCCGGCCTCGGCAATCTCCTTGGAGCACGGGCAGATGGTCGTGATCGGCACCTCCACCCCCAGAGTGAACTGGTAGCCAGCCGCACCGAGCCGACCGTAGAACGCGCAATCGTAGTCCATCTCGCAGGGCGTATGGCTCACCGGGGCCCGCTTCTCCAGGAAGTACTTGAAGCTCAGGGCCATCTCCGCCTGCTGGGCGAGCAAAGCCTCGCGCACCTGCTGTAGCATCTGCTCCATCTCCACCTTGGAGATGCGCTGCTCGCGCCACTCGTTGAGCACGCGCACGAAGCGGCTCATGTGGGTGCCGCGCCACTCCTGCGGCAGCTCCACGCTCATGTCAATGCTGGCCAGCACCTGCACCTGTCCGCCTGCCTTGGTGCGGATATAGGCCGGCAGGTGCATCTGCCGAATGCCCACCCGCTGGATAGGCACTCCGCGCGCGTCTCGCTGGGCAGCCACATCGGCCAGTTCCTCAGACATCCTCCACCTCCTGCCACTGTCCGCTCGCGGATGACTCCAGGGCCGCCTGCATGACCGCCTGGGTGCGCGCGCCCTCGATGAGGTCAGGAGCGGCCGGCTCGCCGGCCGCGACATGGCTCAGGAAGCTGTGCAGGCAGGAGATGTGGAACCGCATCCAGCCTACGGGCAGCTTGGACGAGGGCAGGACTGACGGCGGCGGGTAGTGCTGCACAGTCGCCAGGCGCTTGAAGCCCCGGCTGCCGCCCAGCTCGCCGCCAGGGTCGGTCTCGTCGAAGACCTCCAGGTAGTTGGGCTGCATCAGGTTGAAGCGCAGCGCCCCCTTCTCGCCGTAGATCTCAAACACCATGTCATCGTCGGTGCCGGTGGCGTAGCGCGAGGCCTCGATGGTGCCCACGCCGCCCTGCGCCAGCCGCGCGCGGATGAGGCAGTAGTCGTCCACCTCCACCGGCACTCTCTCGCGGGCGCCCCTCTCGCGGGGGCGATCGCCAATGAACGTCTCCGTGTGAGCGTTGACTGCGGCGATCTCGCCCAGCAGATGGCGGGTCAGGTCAATGGCGTGCGAGCCCAGGTCGCCCAGCGCCCCGGCGCCAGCGCGCGCCTTGGTAAGGCGCCAACTGAGCGGGCGGTCTGCGTCTGCATACCCGCAGTGCAGGTAGGCCATGCGGAAGTGAAACACCCGACCCAGGAACCCCTGCTCCACGAGCTGGCTGGCGCGCATCAGCGCCGGGATGAAGCGCATGTGAAACGTCATCTGGTGCGTCACGGCCGACTGGCGCGCGGCCGCCGCAATCTCCCTGGCCTCGGCAAGATTCAGCGCCAACGGCTTGTCGCAGTAGACGTGCTTCCCCGCCTCCAGAGCCGCCAGCACCACCGGCTTGTGCAGGTCGTTGGGCGTGCAGACGTTGACGATGTGCACGTCCTCCCGGGCGATCAGCTCGCGGAAGTCGGTGGTGCAGACCTCGAATCCGCCTTGCTGCTTAGCCTTGGCTGCGGTCTCCTGGCGCGCCGTGCAGACTCCCACCAGCCGGCAAGCCGCCGGCGGCGGATCGTAGAAGAGCGGCAGGCTCCTATAGGCATGGGCATGGACCTTGCCGATGAAGCCGAAACCGATGATGGCCACGCCCAGGTCTGGCATGCGCGCGCACTCCCCGCTGGCCTGCCTGCAATCCCAGCCGCTGCTATGCTGTTCCCGCCTCGGAGGCAAACTCCTGCTGCCGGCAGGCAGTCGCCGGCCGACAGGCGACCGCAGTTCAGCCCCTGTCGCTTCGCCGGGGAGGAAAACCGGCCCTATATGGGAAGTCCTAGCGGTCGCACGTACACTCGGCCCATCGCTGGCGAGGAGGCAATCGGATGTCACATCGTCATGCCACGCTTCTGAGAGTCGTGCTAGGCTGCGCCGTGGTCATCTTGGTAACGGGGACGGTCGGGCCGGCTGCTCCGGACCAGGCCCTGGACGCGCGTCTGAAAGAGGTGGACACGCTGCTCAGAGAGCTGGAGAAGACGTCAGGCCAGTACCTCAACGTGCCCCGCGAGCATGGCGCGTTCTTGCGCATGCTGGTGGAGATGACCAAGTCGCAGAGCGCCCTGGAGGTTGGCACGTCGAACGGCTATTCCGCCCTCTGGATCGGCCTGGGCCTGGAAAAGACCGGCGGCAAGCTGACCACCATCGAGATTGACCCGGAAAGGGCTGCGGCGGCCAGGGAGAACATGAAGAAGGCCGGTCTGGAGCAGGTGGTCACCTGCGTAACCGGCGATGCGCTGGAGACCATCCCGCGCCTGGAGCAGACCTTTGACTTCGTGTTCATTGATGCCCTGAAGAGCGACTACTGGCGGTACTTCGAGCTGGTGCGGCCAAAGCTGAGGGCAGGTGCGGTCATCGCCGCGCACAATGCCATATCCTCGCGGCAATCAATGTCCAAGTACTTCGACATGGTGGAGGGCGATCCGAACCTGCAGACCACCGTGGTAGCCATCGAGCCCCGAGACGGAATCGCGCTCACTTACGTGCGCGAAGCGCCGAGGTGATGAGGCGAAGGGAGCAGCCAATTGAGTCAAGCGACTGGTGAGCCGCAGCAAGGCTTGCAGCAGGGCGATGCGGCCCCAGCCGAGCTGACGCGCAGCCTGGGCCTCACGGACTGCGCCCTGCTTGTCATTGGCAGCATGGTGGGCACAGGCATCTTCCTGACCACCGGCAGCGTGGCAAAAGCCCTGCCTTCGCCGTGGCTGATCCAGATCGCCTGGCTGTTGGGCGGCGTATTGGCCTTAGCCGGAGCGCTGACCTACGCCGAGCTGGGCGCCACCTTTCCCCGCGCGGGCGGCCACTATGTCTACATGCGCGAGGCCTATGGCCCGCTGTGTGGCTTTCTCGACGGCTGGGTGTCGTTCGTGGTCACCTTCCCGTGCAGCATCGCCTTCATGGCCATGGGCCTGTCTGAGTATCTCAGCCGGTTCTTCCCCGTCCTGGGCTCAGCCAACGTCCTCGCACAGGCCAACCTGCATTGGACCACTATCACCCTCCACGGGGGCCACCTTCCGGCCCTGCTCGCTATCCTGGGCCTCACAGGCTTGAACTGCCTGGCTCTGCGCGTGGGCAGCACCACGCAGAACGCGCTCACGGCGCTGAAGATGGCCTGCCTGGTGGGCCTCACCGTGCTGGGTCTGGCCTCTGGCCAGGGCGCGTGGGCACGCCTGGCCACGGCGCCTGCCGAGCCTGTGGGCATCAGCATTCTCCCGGCCCTGGCCGGCGCGCTCATAGGCGTCTCGTTCGCCTACTTAGGGTGGGATGCAGCCACCTACATGGCCGCCGAGGCCCGCCAGCCCCAGCGCACCCTTCCCCGGTCTCTGGCTGCCGGCACGCTCATCGTCATCGCCATCTACCTGATGTTCAACCTGGCTCTGCTCTACCTGGTGCCTGTCGCGCGGATGTCTGGCGCCCCCAACGTCGCGCAGGAGGCAGCGGCCGTGGTTCTGGGACGTGCCGGCGCGGCCGTCATCTCAGCGGTCATCATCGTGTGCATCCTGGGCGCCATGAACGCCACCATTATGGTTGGTCCGCGGATCTACTACGCCATGGCCAAAGACGGCCTGTTCTTCCGCAGCCTGGCCCGCATCCACCCTCGGTTCAAGGTGCCCACCACAGCCATCATAGTGCAGGGCATCTGGACGTGCCTCATCGTCGTAACCAGTACCTTTGCCAGCATTCTCGTGTACTCGGTGTTCGCGCTCCTGCTGCTCTCCACAGGCACCGCCGTCGCCCTCTTCGTGCTGCGCGCCAAGCGGCCCGAAGCCGACCGCCCCTATCGAGCATGGGGCTATCCTGCGGTGCCGGCCGTCTACTGCCTGGGCTCGGTGGGCATCCTGGCCAACACGCTCGTTCAGCAGCCCCGCCAATCGGCCTGGAGCCTGCTGGCGGTGGCTCTGGGGGTGCCGGTTTACCTCTACTGGCGGTTCAAGCCGCGGCCTGGGGGACGAGACGCTGCGGGATGATCTCCGCCGGCGACCGGCGAGGGGTCGGGGCGACTAGCGCACGCTGGCGCCGATGGCCAGGCGGAAGGGTTTGCTGCGCCAGTCGGATAGCTTAGCGGCCTTCTGGACGTCTGTGTCGCCACGGAACAGCAGTCGGCCACCGGGCGCCGCCACCACGGCGGTCATGACGCCCTCCGGCGAGCTGGCGAACCCGAGCAAGTCGCCGGCCCGAACGCCCGCGATCAGGCACGGAAACACGTTCCAGCCGGGTTTCACGGGCTGCCATTCAGATTGCCCTACCACGACTAGCTGATCCCCCTCGCGCCGAAACACCTTCAGGCGATAGGAGGGCCGGTTGTTGGCCCTGCCCACGGCCAGACGCCATTCCGTGATGGTGCCGTCACCGGGCAGCGCTGCGGCCAAGTCCACGGCTGTGTACTGCTGCGCGCCGTCGAAGGTCTGCTCCGTCGGCCTGCCGCCCACCAGGAACCGCCGGAGGTAGGCACGCACCAGCCCCAGGCCCGGCAGGCCGGCGATGATGTCGTCGCGCCCGTCCCCGTCCACATCACCCAGCGAAGGCGCCATCACGCCGCTGAGGACCTTGCCGGTGGCCGAGGTGGAGGGGTCGGCGGCCAGCTCCAGCTTGGGGTACTCGCCGCCCCGAGAGGAAGTGCGGAACAGGTACACGGAGCCGTCGGCAGAGGAGAGCACGAAGGCCTGCTCGTTGGGCCCATCCCAGTCGGTGATGCCCACGATGCCCAGGCCCAGAACGCTGGCGTCGCGGAGCGAGTCAGCCGGAAACGACACCGGCACGACTGCTTCGAGTTCCGCGCCCTTGAAGAACCGGGGCTCCTGGCGAGGATGCTTGGCGATGTTCTCGTAATAGGCCACGCCGCCGTTGGCCACCCTGGGGATGAGGTCCCGCCCACCCCCGGGGTTCGGCGCCCAACCGACGAACAGGTCGAGGTTCGAGTCCCGATCCCAGTCGTACATGAGCAGGCTCAGGGGCGGCGGTTGGCGGATGGGCGAGCCCATCATGGTCAACTGCCGCGCCTCCTCCAGCACGCGCTCGCCGAGGCGAGTGTCGCTCTTGCACAGGTAGACGCAGCCATCGGTGGCGCCGATGAGCAAGTCGAGGTCGCCATCCGCCTCCCAGTCCACCAGGCAGGGCTGCACGTAGTCGGCGCCGCCGGCCTGGGGTAGGCCCTTCACCTCCAGCGGCACGCCTGACTCGAAGCGGGTGCTGCCCCTGGCCAGGCCCCGGAAGAGGGTGAGGCTGCCGCCGTCGCCGCCCCCCAGCAGGTCGAGTAAGCCGTCCCCGTCCCAATCGCCCAGCACCGGGGCCGCCAGGCTGCCCAGGTCTAGGGGAGCGTCCGCTTGCGCCAACCAAGCGCCGGGCGTCAGCTCCCCCTTCTCGCCGCCCACGAACAGGCGCACGGTGCCCGCTCGGGTGCCGACCAGCACGTCGGGCGCGCCGTCGCCGTTCATGTCGCCCACGGCCGGAGAGTAGCCGGCGCGCCAGGAGACGCCACCGGCGACGGGCGAGGCCTCAGCGCCTCCGGCCAGGGACACGGGCCGCAAGAGGGTGTCACGTTCCGGGCCAGCCTTGCGAAAGGCCAGCAAGGCGCCGGAATCGGCGCCCACGATCAACAGCGGGCCTTCGCCCGCCGCAGGACTACGGCCCGCAGGCGGGTCGTCGCCGGGGGAGAGCGCGGCAGGCCGCGCCCGGGAGCCTACGTCTAGCGGGCCTTCGCCCGCCGTAGGGCTACGGCCCGGAGGCGGGCCGGTCGCCAGGACGAAGCGCACGGGGGCCTCGAAGCGCGGCGCGCCAGGCTGACCTGTGTTCACCGCCAGCAGCACTTGCCCTTTGGCGTCGCCGATGAGCAGGTCAAAGAGGCCGTCGCCGTTCCAGTCGAAGGCGCGCGCGGTTGAGCCTGCGTCGGGCAGCAGCGACTTGCCCTCGGCGTCCAGCACAGCCTCGCCCGCCGCCAGGGTCGGCGTCGGCGCGCCCCGAGCTTGATAGAGGAAGAGGGCGCCGCCGCTGCTCAGCAGCAGGTCTAATTGTCCATCCCCGTCCCAGTCCACCAGCTCGGGACAGGCTTCCAGCGCGAGGCTGGGGCGCAGGGAGGGCCTGTCAGGCGCCAGCAGCAGCTCCGGCGGGGCGAACAGCGGCTCCTTGGCGTTGCCGTCGTTGCGGAAGTAGAGCACGTCGCCGCAGCCCGTGCCGGCGAACAGGTCCAGGTCCCCGTCGCCGTCCCAATCGGCCGCCGACAGGTTAGCGCAGCAGCCGGTCGTTAGGGGGCCGATGCGCTGCGTGACCAACGGCGCGCTGGGGGAGGGGTGCGAGGCGGAGGCCAGCAGCTCGCCCAGGCCCTCGGCCCGTGCCGAGCCCACGCTCAGGAGGATGACCATTGCCGCAAAGCTAGCGCGCGGAATCATGGGGCGCTCCCTTGGTGCTTCATCATGGCCATGAGTTCAGTGGCGGCGCGCTCGGCGAACTCGGGGTCGTTGATGTGGTTGTCCAGCTCGATGACTTCCACGTTCTCTCCCACGCAGCTCTTGAGGCAATCGTAGAGCGCCTGGCGGGCCTCGGGGTCGTCAAAGGGCTGGCCTTCGCGGTCCAGAGCTGACACCCCGCGCAGCGGCAAGATGACCTTGGTGGGCCCCCGGGCCGCGCTTAGCTTCTGGCCGATGATCGCGCCCAGTTGCTCGTTCTCCTGCCTGGTGGTGCGCATGAGGGTGACGTTCTCGTTGTGCTTGTAGAGGTTGCGCCCCCGGAACTGCTCGGGCACCGTGTCCAGGGCCCAGAAGTTTACCATGTCCAGTGCGCCCGGCGCTACTACCTGGGGCACGCCCATCTCGCCGGCAGCGGTCAGGCGGTCGGGGCCGGCAGATAGCACTCCGCCGACAAGCTCATCGGCCAGCTCGGTCGTGGTGATGTCCAGCACCCCGCTGATCTTGCCGTCGCGGATCAGCTCCTCCAGCGCCTGGCCGCCCGTGCCGACGGCGTGGAAGACCAGGGTCTCGTATCCAGCGTCCTCCAGTATCTCGCGGGCGCGCATCACGCACGGGGTGGTCACGCCGAACATGGTGATGCCCACCAGCGGCTTCTCCTCGCCGGCTGGGCGCTCTTCCCGGGCCCGCACCATGCCGCAGATGGCGCCGGCGGCGTTGTCCAGGACCTCGCGCAGGACGCGATTGAGGCCCAGGATATCCACCACCGAGTGCATCATGGTGACGTCGCGGGTGCCGACGTAAGGCCTCACGTCCCCCGAGGCCAGGGTCGAGACGATGAGCTTGGGCACCCCAAACGGCAGCCCGGCCATGGCGGAGGCCCCCAGAAGCGTGCCCGCCGACCCGCCCAGGGCCACGGCCCCGCTCATCTCGCCCTCCGCCCACAGGCGGCGCATGATCTCGCCTACGCCCTCGACCATGGTGGCTACGGCCGCGCCGCGATCGCCCCGTCGGCGCAGCTCAGCCAGATCGCCGCCGCCCGCCTGAGCCACTTCCACCGAGCTGACGTCCGGCGCGAAGGCCGGTTCGCCCACCACTCCGCAGTCAATGACCACGGTTTGCTCGCCCTGGCGCCTGATGGCCTCGACCAGGTAGCGCACCTCGTAGCCCTTGGTATCGAGAGTGCCGATGACGGCGATTCTGCGCGCCATGATCTCCCCTCCACTGCCCAGTGATTGCACCGCTCGCCGTGTGCTTCTTTCTCTCGCGCGGCGAGTCCTTGCACCAGCCGTTGCTGCGCCAAAGGCCGGAGCGGTTCCTTCAGCCAGGACGAAAACAGGGCCAGGCCGACCGCCATTCGGACGATTAAGTGGTAGAATACGCGGCACACACGCCCATGGCAGTTGACCTTCACATCCATTCCACGGCCTCGGATGGCACTCAGGAGCCCGCCGAGATTGTGCGCCTGGCGGCGGACAAGGGCCTGACGGCCATCGCCATAGTGGACCACGACACCGTGGCGGGCGTCGCCCCGGCCCTGGAGGCAGCGCGCGGCCTGCCGCTACAGGTGGTGCCAGCCGTGGAGATCAACACGGACGTGCACGAGGCGGACGTTCACCTCCTGGGCTACCACATTGACCCAAGCGACGAGGGGCTGGCAAAGCTGCTGGCCGCAGTGCGGGAGCAGCGGCTGGAGCGGGCGGAGCAGATGGTGCGCAGGCTCCAGGCCCTGGGCTTGGGCGTGCAGATGGCCGATGTGCTGCGGCAGGCCGGCGACGCGGCGGTGGCGCGTCCGCACGTGGCGGCCGCCCTGTGCAAGCTGGGCGCCTGCTCCTCGCCACAGGAGGGCTTCGACCGGTTCCTCAGCCGGGGGCGTCCCGCCTACGTGCCACGCTATCGGCTAACGCCGGCGCAGGCTATCGAGAGCATCGCGACAGCCGGCGGCGTGCCCGTGCTGGGCCACCCGGGCCTGATGAACAGGGACAGCATGATCCCCAAGCTCGTGCCCTTGGGGCTGCGGGGCCTGGAGGCGTACCACGTGTTCCACAGCCCTCGGGCCACGGCCAAGTACCTGGCCCTGGCCGACAGGCTGGGCCTGGTGGTCACCGGGGGCACAGATTCCCACGGTCCCTGGGGCACGCGACCAGTCGAGATCGGGGCCGTGGAGGTGCCTGACGAGGTGCTCGGTCCGCTGGCCGCCGTGGCCGCCGAGCTGCGTGCTGCCCGCGGCCGGTAGCGTTGCCTGGGCGCAGGCCTTCATGCTATAATCGCGCAGGAATCGGGCTTCTCCACCGGGGGCAGCATGAACGCGCGCCGGGACCGAGCCTACTTCAAGCTGCGCTCCGCCATTCAGGCGGCGCAGGTGGGCGATATGACCCACGCGGGGCGCCGGCTGCGCGAGGCCCTGGACCTGGACCATGAGTACAGCGAGGCGCGCTTGTGGCTGGGCCACCTGGCCGAGCAGGAGAACGACCCGGCCGCAGCGGTGCGTCAGTACGAGGTCGGCCTGACGTTCGACCCCCACGACCCAGGGCTGCTGGAGGCGGCGCGGCGCGTGCATTCGGCTCTCACCCACGGCGACCCCGGGCGCCAGCGGGAGCTGCTCGAGGCACGGCGCAGACTGGCAGGCAATCTGATCTTCGCGGTGCTGGTGCCGCCGGCAGGATGCCTCATGGGTCTGTGGGAAATGGCTACTGCCCGCACGCAGGAATGGCACGCCTTGGGCGCGAAGACGCTTTTGTTCAGCGGCCTGGCCTTCGGCTGCTACCTGGCGATTGGCTTTATCCTGTTGTTGCTGGTGGCCGCGCAGTCGTAGCAGGCCGCTCGCTGAGGCGCAGGCAGGAGCTGATGAGGCATGGAGCTGAAAGTCACACGGCCGGAGGCGGCCGGGGGCGTGACCATCGTGGAGGTCTCCGGGGAGATGGACATCGGGGAGGCGGGCGTGGATCGGCTGCGGCAGGCCTTCGATGAGCTGGTGGAGAGCGGCCAGCGCAACGTGGTCCTGGACTTGAGCGAGGCTGACTACATAGTCAGCCGAGGCTTTGGGCAGATGCTGGTGGTGCTGGCGCGCCTGCGCACACGCGGGGGCGACCTGCGGCTCGCGGGCGCGCATGGCTCCGTGTTGGCGGCCGCCGAGATGGTGGGCCTGGACGCCATCATGCGCTTCTACCCCAGCCGGGCAGAGGCCGTGCACAGCTTCCGGGCGGCACCGGCCTAGCGGGCTGGGCCTATCAACGGGGGAGCGGGCGAACGGCCATGACAGAGAAGACAGTGCTGGTAGTGGACGACGAGGCCCCCATCCGGCTGGCGGCTGCCGAGGCCCTCGAGCGCGCCGGCTTCCAGGTGCGCCAGGCAGCGAACGGCAGAGAAGCGCTGGAGCAGGTCGAGGCCGGCGGCTGCGATCTGGTGGTCTTGGACGTGATTATGCCCGAGCGCAACGGGTGGGACGTGCTGCGAGCCATCCGCAAAGACGAGGCTACTCAGAACCTGCCCGTAATCATGATGACCATACTGGATAGCGATGACTCGGTGACCACTGGCTGGCGCATGGGCGCCGATTACTACCTGACCAAGCCCTTCTCCGCCCACGACCTGGTGGATATCGTCAAACGTCTGCTGGCCGGCACCTCCCCAGAAGAGCCCGCCGCCTGACCCCAGACTTCAGCCTCGCTGTGCTGCATGGCCGCGTGATGGCCTGCCTACCGGCAGGCAAAAAGAGTTCCGCCACCGCGCCAGATGGTGTGGCCGGCCACCTGGGCGGCGACGGAACAATGAAGACCATGCCTGTCTTAGACTTCCCCCCGTGCGCGCCGGCATGGTCACGCTTGCCTATTAGCCGCCGCCGCTTCAGATGGTGTGGCCGGCCACCTGGGCGACGACGGCTCGCTCTCCGAAGAGAGCGATACGAAGGGGAAGGACTCGGGGCCATTATAGCCGCGCCGTCAAGCCTGCGCAGTAAGGCCCCTTACACAAAGCCCTAAACTCCACGTAGGCCCGCGAAAACCGCGTTCGCGGCCTTAAGTACCTGGCCCCCCTGGCCGATATGAAAAATGCCACAACCCATAGATGGGCGCTGCCCCATCTCCTCCCTTGGATTCGGACGCTCTAGCCCAGCGTCCGACTTTTTTCTGCGGGCGCCAGTCATCGTCGCACGCCCGGCGTAGAGGAAGACGAGCACGCGCTGGACGGCTCCGTCTACGGCCGCTTCCTGCTGGTCGCCCCGGGACGCCCCAACGCCCACTAGAAGATGCCTCGGGGCTCGAAGGCGTCGCGGAGGATGGTGATCTCGCGAGGACGGCCGTCGGAGTCCAGCATGACCTCCACTACATCGAAGCGGCAGGAGACCTCGCCCAAGCGGTTCTGTTTCAGGTAGGTGGCCGCGGCGCGCGACAGGCGCCGCTGCTTGCGCGGGCCGACGGACTCGCGCGGCAGCCCGAAGTCGGTGCCCTGGCGCGAGCGCACCTCCACGAACACCAGTTGGCCCTGGTGTTTGGCCACGATATCTATCTCGCCGCTGCGGCAGCGGAAGTTGGTCTCCAGAACCCGGTAGCCACGCCCCTCCAGGTGCTCGCGTGCGGCTGCTTCCGCCAGAGCGCCTGCCTCCTGCTTGCGGCGGCGGGTCACAGTTCCAGCTCCTTCTGAGCCAGCAGCTTCACCGGCCCGAAGCTGCGCCGGTGCACGGGCGAGATGCCGTGAGCCTTGAGGGCGGCGATATGGGACTTGGTGCCGTAGCCCTTGTTCTGCGCGAAGCCATACTGCGGGTAGAGGGCGTCGAGCGCACACATGATGCGGTCGCGCTCGACCTTGGCGATGATGGAGGCGCCGGCCACGCTGAGGCTGAGTTGGTCGCCGCCAACAACGGGAGTATGCGGGATGGGCAGAGAAGGGACCGGCAGGCCATCTACCAGCAGGTGATCGGGCGCCAGCTCCAGCCCCCGGACGGCGCAGCACATGGCCTGGTGGGTGGCCTGGAGGATGTTCACGGCGTCTATGGCGTCGGCCTCCACGACCCCGACGGCCCAGCATTCGGCCAGTTGCAGCAGCTCCTCGTACAGCCGCTCGCGCTGCTTGGCGTTCAGTGTCTTGGAGTCTCGAAGCTCGGGGAAAGGGGCTCTCGGCCGGAGTATGACAGCGGCGGCCACTACTGGCCCTGCCAGAGCGCCGCGGCCCGCCTCGTCTATGCCGGCGAGGCATTGGCAGCCGCCCGCCAGGATGCGCCGGTCGAAGCGGACGAGGTCGGCGGCGCAGGTGCGCCGCCTGGGCGGCTGGGGCTGGCGCTTGCTCGTGCTACGCCCGCGACCTCGCCGCCTTTGGCGGGGCTTGGGGCTTGGCAGACTGCCGCCGACGGCCTTTCTGCGGGGCATGGCGCCAGTAGGACCTGCCTGGCGGGGATCGGGGCTAGTGCAGTATGCGGATGCGCCCCGGCGGCCAGAAGATGACCATGGCCTTGCCCATCATGCGCTCTCGATCTATCCCGGGGGACTCCTGGCCGTTGTTATGCCACCGGCGGGAGTCATTGCTGTCATTGCGGTTGTCGCCGAAGCAGAAGAACCGCTCGGGAGGCACCTGGTGCGGCGGCCAGGGGTCGGCTGGCCGCTCCATGATGGTATAGGTGTTCGGATTCCGCGCCGACGGCGGCGTCATGCGGCGCAAGGCCTCCAGGTCCAGTATCTGAATGCTGTCTCCCTGCGCTGCGACCAGGCCCTCCAGGGCCAGTTGGCTCAGCACGCGCTCGGCCGCGTCGCCGCTGTGGTCGCGGGGGGCCAGCCAACGCATGCGCTGGGCAAAGGCCTTCAGGTCCACGGTGGCCTGGTTGCCCGAAGTGCCTTGCTGCGCGGCCGTCTCCAGCAGGTAGTCGCAGCCGCGCTCGAAGACAGTGGACTCTTCCAGCGGCTCGCCGTTGCGGTAGACCAGCCCGTCGCGCACCTCGATGACATCGCCCGGGGTGCCAATGCAGCGCTTGATGAAGTCCTTCTCTTGCCCTTCCATCACGTCGGCCCAGCGGGGAGCCCTGAAGACCACAATCTCCTGGGAGCGCGGCCCGCGGAAGCGGTAGACGAACTTGTTGACCAGGATGCGGTCGTTCTCGCGCAGGGTCGGCTCCATAGAGGCCGAGGGGATGTAGAAGGCCTGGATGACGAAGGGGCGGACGATGCAGAAAACCAACAGCAAGGCGATAAGGGCGGAGTCCACGAACTCGATGAGGGAGGCGCGCCAGGCAGCGGGCACTAGCCTGGCTCGGGGCACCACCAGGCGCAGGCCCACGCCGGCGCCAATGAGGCCGATGACTTCCCAGCTATTCTCCAGCGCAAACATGGAGCCGAATGCCTAGCCTCTGTCTAGCTCTTGCAGGCGCGCCGCCTTGCCCACGCGGCCGCGCAGGTAGTAGAGCTTGCCCCGGCGCGTCTTGCCCCGCCGCACCACTTCAATCTTCTGGAGGGACGGCGAATGGGTCAGGAAGGTCCGCTCCACGCCTATGTTGTGGGTGACGCGGCGCACCGTGAAGCTGTCGCGGCTGCCCGGCTTGGAGCGACGCAGCACTACGCCTTCAAAGGGCTGCAGACGCTCCCGCCCACCTTCGCTTATGCGCACATGCACGCGCACCGTGTCACCCGGCCCGAAGTCGGGGAGGTCTTCGTGCTTCATCTGCTCGCGCTCGATGTCCTCAACAACTCCCATGGTGCTACCCTCCTAATCCTGCTCGCCAGTCTCGATCTCTGCCAGGAGCTCCCGATCCTCGGGGGTAAGCTGCGCTTGCTCCAGCAGATCGGGCCGTCGCTCCTGCGTGCGACGGAGCGCTTCGCGCCGCCGCCACTTGCGTATCTCCTCGTGGTGACCCGACAGCAGCACAGCTGGCACCTCCCGCCCCGCGTAGCACTGAGGCCGGGTGTAGTGCGGGTGCTCCAGCAGCCCGTCGGCGAACGATTCCTGGCGGGCGGACTCCAGATTGCCCAGCACCCCGGGCAGCAGCCGCGCCACCGCGTCCACGAGCACCAGGGCGGGCAGCTCGCCGCCGGTCAGCACGTAATCGCCCAGAGACAGCTCCTCGTCCACCAGGGCGTCGCGCACGCGCTCGTCCACTCCCTCGTAGTGCCCACACAGCAGCAGCAGGCGCTCCCGTGCGGCCAGGGACTCCGCTTTCCGCTGGGTCAGCGGCTCGCCCTGCGGCGTGAAGAAGATGACCAAGGGCGCGGGATCCCCGCCCTGCTTCAAGGCCTCCACGGCCCGGAACCAGGGCTCCGGCTTCATGACCATGCCCGGCCCGCCGCCGTACGGGTAGTCATCCACCACCTTGTGCTTGTCGTCGGTATAGTCACGCAGGTCGTGAATCGCCACGCGCAGAGCGCCGGATTCCTGCGCCCGCTTCAGTATGCTGCACCCCAGGAACCCGCCGAACACCTCCGGGAAGATGGTGACAATGTCTACGTGCATTCTGCCCGCCTCCGCCGCGGCCCCTGCCTGTCGGCACGCCGCTCGGAGAACATCCCTGCCAGGGGCTCCACGACCATGCGCCCGGCCTGCAAGTCAACCTGCTTCACAACCTCGCGGGTGGCCGGGATCAGCCCGCGCGGGGTGACGTAGACGTCATTGGCCCCCGTGCGCAGCACCTCGGTCACCCGGCCAATGTACGCCCCGGCCGTAGTCTCCACCCGCAGGCCGATGATCTGGTCAACGTAGTACTCGTCGGCCGCCAGGGGCAGGGCCATGCAGCGGCGGATGTTGATAGCATAGCCCTTGAGCTTCTGGGCCTGTGTGCGGTCGGTGACGTCGGCCAGGCGTACCAGGATGCCCCCAGCATGCGGGTGGGTGCTCTTCACCCGGGCCTCGTGCACCTCCCCCTCGGGCCCTACCAGCCGCACCTCGTCCAGAGCCGCAAAGCGCTCCGGCTCGTCGGTTTCCGGGCGCACGCGCAGCTCGCCGCGCAGCCCATGCGCCCCTACGATCACACCTACGGTCATGTCCCAGGGCTCGTCAGCCATGGGCCGGGCGCCTCAGTCAACCAGGCTTATGGGCGGGCGCTCTATGCTGGGCGCTGACTCCTCCGAGGTTACCAGGGTCACCACAGGGGGCTCTTTGGACACGCGAATGGCCTCCACGACATCGTCCCTGACCAGAATCTCCATGGAGCGGATCTCGCGTATGTTGTCGCCCTCTTTGACCTCGGCGGTGCTTTCCAGCACGTCGCGCACCACCTCACTGCCCAGCTCCAGGTTATGCACTTCCTCCGCCAGGCGGGCGATCTCTTCCTTCTCCTGTTGCTTCTGGCGCTTATGCGCCTCCAGTTGCCGCCGTACCGCCATGGCCCTCTGGATGTCGGTCTTGGCCAGCTCCGAGTAGGCGCGGCTCTTGTACTCCTCGATCTGCTCGATCTCCTGGTCGGCCTGGGCCAGGCGCTGCTCGAATTCGTCAGCCATGTCTTTCTTCAGCTTCTCGGTGACAATGGCCTTGAGGACAACCGGACGCTTGATGGTGACAGAGGGCATCTACGTGCCTCCGTTCGCGAAGTTGGTCGCCTGGGGGGTCACCCCGCGCCCAGTCGAGGGGCGGCTACCTGCCAGGGCTGCCGGCCGGTCCGTCTCGGTCGCGCAACGGGTCCAGGAATTCCAGGCTAACGCGTTGGTGCTGCTTCATGGCCGCCGCGTTGACGATGGTGCGCAGAGCGCTGGCCATGCGGCCCTGGCGACCGATGATCTTGCCCATGTCGGCGTCGGCGACCTTGATCTCGAACACAGTGTTCCGCTCGTCCCCGCGGCACCGGATCTCGACTTCCTCCGGTGCATCTACCAGGGACTTGACCAGATACTGAACCAGCTCCTCCACGGTATGGCCTCCCCTGACTACGGTCCGGCAGGTGCGCGTGCGCAGCCCGAGGCGTGCGGCCGGGACTGGCCGCGCCGCTGTAGGTAGCAACGCCCGGCGCTGGCTGCGGTCTAGCCCTCGGCGCTTCCGGCCTCCTGCCCTGAGGTGGGCGTGGCCGGGGGCTGCGCCAGCTTGCCCTTCTTCAGGGCGTCCCACTTGGCCAACACGCCCGCCTTGCTGAGCAGGGAGCGAGCCGTGTCGCTGGGCTGAGCCCCTTTGCTCAGCCAGGCCAAGGCCTTGGCCTCGTCAACCTCGATCAGCGGCGGCTCGCGGCGCGGGTCGTAGCGGCCCAGGGTGTCCACGGCGCGCCCGTCGCGCGGCGACCTCTGGTCAGCCACGATCAAGCGGTAGAAGGGCTTCTTCTTGCCGCCCATGCGTGTCAAACGAATGCGAGTTGCCACCAGCTTTTGCCTCCTGCGGCGGTGCGCCGCCGTTCGCCTAGAAGCGAGGCAGGTTGGGCAGGCCCTTCACCTTGACCTTGCGCGTCAGCGGCGGCCCGCCGCCCAACATGCCCTTCATCATCTGCCGGGCTTCCTGGAACTGCTTCAGCACCACGTTCACGTCCTGCACCTGCATGCCGCTGCCCCGGGCGATACGTCGCTTGCGGCTGGCGCTGAGTATGCCGGGGCGGCGGCGCTCTTCCGGCGTCATGGAGTCTATGACGGCCACCACATGGTCCAGGTCGCGCTCGTCGAAGTCCTCGTCGGCGAACCCCTGCGTGGCAAAGCCGGGCACCATCTCCAGAAGCTGGCGCAGCGGGCCCATGCGCCGCACCTGGCGCAGGTGATCGCGGAAATCCTCCAGCGTGAACTCGTCGCTGACGATCTTCTGCGCCAGCTCCTGCGCCTTCTCTTGGTCCACCCGCTGCTGGGCCTTCTCGATCAGGCCCAGCACATCGCCCATGCCCAGAACGCGCGAGGCCATGCGGTCGGGGTGGAAGGGCTCCAGCGCGTCGTACTTCTCCCCCACTCCCACGAACTTGATGGGCTTGCCCGTGACCTCGCGCACCGACAGCGCCGCCCCGCCTCGGGCGTCGCCGTCTAGCTTGGCCAGTATGAACCCATCCAACTCCAGGCGGCGGCTGAACTCCTCGGCCACCGAGACCGCGTCCCGCCCGGTCATGGCGTCCACCACCAGCAGCACCTCCACGTGCTCAAAGCACGCCTCCATCTCCTCCAGCTCCCGCATCATCTGGTCGTCAATGTGCAGCCGACCGGCAGTATCGAGGATGACCACGGTCTGGCCGTCGCGCTTCGCCTGCGCCACGGCTTCGCGCGCGATCTCCACCGGGTTTCCGCCGGGCCGCGCGAACACCGGCACGTCAGTGTCGCGCCCCACCATCTGAAGCTGCTCGATGGCCGCGGGCCGGTAGACATCCGCCGCACACAGCAGCGGCTTGTGGCCCTTGCTTTGCAGGTACAGGGCCAGCTTGCCGCAGGTGGTGGTCTTGCCGCTCCCCTGGAGTCCACACAGCATGATGGGGGTAGGCGGGTGGGGGGCGAACCGGATGGCCACCGCCCCCTCTCCGAGGAGATGGATCAGCTCCTCGTGGACGATCTTGACCACCTGCTGGCCGGGCGAGAGGCTTCTGAGCACCTCTTCGCCCTTGGCCTTCTCCGCTACTCGCTTGATGAACCCCTTGACGACCTGGAAGTTGACATCCGCCTCCAGCAGCGCCAGTCGCACCTCGCGCAGGCCCTGCTGTACGTCCTTCTCCCGCAGCGTGGCCTTGCGGCCGATGCGCTCCAGAGCGCCCTGCAGGCGGCTTGTCAGCGACTCGAACACGGTTGGCAGCCCCACTAGCCAAAGCACGCGCCGAAACTCGGCGCGTGGCACCGACTGCCGATAGTATACCTGCCGCCAGGCGCGCTGTCAAGCGGTACAGGCAGCGGGGTGCGTTAGGGGAACTGGGGCGACCTGGCCAGTGAACTCACGGCTGCTGGGCGTCCTGCGGGTCTCCGGCTTCACTGGGCTGGCGCCCGGGCTGCTTCTCCTTGACCCAGGAGCAGAACCGCTGCTGGAGCAGCCCCCAGCCCAGGCGGCGGAGGAGTTCGTCCATTGCCGCCTGGTCAAACGGGCCCTGCACGACCCGTCCTGCTTGCCATGCCTGTGGCGAGTCAGGACCGCCGGCCCGGCCGGACGCGTCAGTGCTCCATCCCAGCGGCGCTGGGGCCTCCGCATCGGCCGGCGGCGTTGGCTCGAGGGGCGAGTTCGCCGGATCGGGCGCCATGAACCGTCCACCTTGCGACCACTTGTGTAACGGAAGACGCATGAGCTTCATTGAGCTGCCATTATGTTCGTGCGTTGCTCCGACTCGTGCCACGTGCCCGCCCGGCGGCGCCATCTACTGGCCCTCGGATCGCTTCCAGGAGCTGGAGACACTACAACAGCTCATTGACGCGAACTATGCGCGCGAGTTGCCCATGATGGCGCGTCCGCACGGCCGCGGGCAAGACTAGAGCCAGAGAGCTCAGAGAGATGGGGCCGAGAGGCAGGAACCTTCGCGCCCTATCGGACGTCTAAGGCGTTAGCTGCGAAACGCGAAGGCGACTTTGCCCGAGACAGGCCCAGGACGTGGGAGTGACATGGGAAGTCTGAGCATTATCAGACCCGTAGTGGGCAACCCCGACTACATTGGCGACACGCAGGAGATAAGGTGGAGGACGGCGCTTGATGCCGGGGAGATGATCCAGTACCAGGAGTTCATAATGACGGAGCTGACGACTGATCACCAGCCCATGGAAGAGCGCGCCCAACACCCGTTCGGGCCCGTGGAGGACGACGAATACTCTGTGCCTTGGTCTCCGCTTCACCTGGGGTTGACTCATCGCAAGGACCCCTGGCGTCTGCGCGTACGCGCCCAGATCCGACCGATAGAGGAAGAAGCGTACTGGGTGGAGGATACCGAGGAGCCACTCTGGATCGGCCTCACCAATGTGAGCGAGGTAGCGCCTGCCGAGGACTACGTGCTCTGGGATCCTGACGGTGGGCAGAGCCCCGTCATCACGTGGCGCCTCGGCCACGAGGGCCGCGTGGACTGGCCCGTGCCAGGCGGGCCGCTCCAGGCGCGGATCAGGATCTATAACTTGGCCGGGAACCGTGTACGTAGCCTTTTCAAGCAGACCTACTACGGCACCGAGTTCCAGCCACGCGCTCCGGGCATGTATGAGGACCCCTGGGACGGATCGGGCGACCCCCTGCCAGGTGCCCCCCCCGTACCCCCCGGCCCGCAGCAGCCCAAGGGCATCTACCCCTTCGACATCTACGCAGAGCACCCGGGCGATGCAGAGGCCCACTGGAGCACTTCCCGGTATCTGACCATCAGCGACGTGCGGGCCTGCATGGCACAATACCAGGGTGGGCAGGCAGAGGGCCGGATCGAAGTCAGCTTCTTGCTCACTGACACCGGGGGCCGCGTCGCGACGAGGGCGGTTGCGGAGGTCTACAACCAGAACCTGGCGCGGGTGGCCGGACCGGTAGAAGCCGCCGACATAAGGATGAGCCCGCAGCGGACCAGCATACTTGTCCCGCTTGACCTGAGCGTTGCCGGGCCCCGGACCGTCGTGGTCTCGGGCGACGACGGCCATGCCGACCATGACAAGTGGCACTTCGCCCTGCCGGCCTTGGCGCGGGGGATCACCGACGATTGGCTCTCCCTCCGAGACGCAGTGAAGCGGGCAGCGGTCGGCCAGACGTTCCAGCATACGCTGCTGACGCCGGAGGGCCGGCAGGCGGCTGGCGTCAGCGATCCGCCCTTGTTCCCCCACACGCGCAGCGTTGGCGGCGACCTGACCTTCCTGAGCGACTGCCCAGAGTCCCTGGGCGCCGGCACGGATAACGCCATCCTCGCGGCGGACACCTCCGGGCTACTGCCCGGAGTGCGTTACCGCTTCTACGTGCACCACCGCAACGACAGCGGCGAGGCGCGGCGCTTCGGCCTAATGGCGTCAAATGGGGGAGAGGCCGACGCGACGGTCCTCGTGGGACCAGTGAGTGCGGCCAGCAGCATTTCGGCAGCACCCTACGTCGCCGGGCAAGCGGCGGTTATCGGCTACCTCAACCACTACGGTCCCCAGGATCCCGAGGACCTCGACGAACGCGCCCCCGACGCGCCCACCACGGTGGTCGTTGCGCCTGGGCAGGTGATCGAACTATGGGACTTCGGGGCCGTACAGCCTGCCGACGAGAACAACAGGAGCGTGATAAGTGCGGTAGGCGAGCTCAGCAGGGAGCGGGAAGGCGTCGCCGTCTATGCGGTCGTTGGAGAGCCGCCGCCCGAGGCCTATTGGGATGACACCCACACTCTCGAGTGTGCAACTGCGACCCACCAACGCGGCACGTCTGAGGGTCGCCTAGTCACGCGCATCGGGAGTGCCGCGATAGCGAGGCCGGAGGAGGCACCCGCTCACGTGCAGCTCGTGAATAGTGCCGACCAAGGCTGGGACGCCATAGACTACACGCTGTGGAGCGAGGCAGTAGGTGGCACTAACCGCGGAAACTGGGGCAGGATGCATTACGTGCGCTTTACGCTGTCCAACGCGACGGGCCTCCCGCTCAACGTCGCGTTCGTCGCGCACCCGCCTGGGCCGACTTTCCCAGTACAGACGGCAGTTCGCGATGTGGGTGCCGCACGGACGCTTCCTGTCCCCCAGGAGCGCTTCGTCAACACGCCCGACCGAGGGACTGTTCTCGCCAAGCACACGATAGGGCCGGGTGCGAACCTGACCAAGCGGTTCCGCTACACCAGCGCGGGCGGGTCCGGTGCCGTTATGAACATCTGGGTGGTGCCGTACTGCGGGGCCGTGGGACCAACCTAGACACTGCAAGGAGCAGGGAGGTGATGCGGCTATGCGGCACCTGATCGCCTTGGCTGGCGTGCTCCTCTTGGTGCCGAACCAGCAGTACCTGGCGCGGCCGATCCAGCCCGTGGTGAAGGGGCTCCTGGAGCCTCTCCGGGGGCACCTGCCACCCTTCCGCACGCGTCCGCTTTATCTCCCCGACTTCGGCGAGTCCCAGCAACTCTCGCTCTCGCCGGACGGCCGGAGCGTCTTGGTCAAGGCCAGCTACCCAAGACTGTACTGGGCGTACACGCCCAGTTATCTCGCCATCGCAGACACGGCTACCGGTGCTTTCCATAGCTTGACCCTGGGCCTCTTCGTGGATGTCGGTGGCGCCTGCTGGGCACAGACTTCGGACGCCGTTCTGTTCCGGTCTGACCATTACGAAGGGCCGGCACGAAGCGACCTGCAAGACCTGTCGCGCGATGCCAGCGAGGGGGGCCCATTGTGGAAGCTCAACGTCCGGACTGGCGATCTGTACCCGATACGAACACCCGCCCCTCCTCCACCCTTCGAGGGCATTCGCGTGAGCTTGGGCGGAGTGGTGCTCAGCCCCGGGGGCGACCAGTTCCTCATGCCGGCCACGCACGAAGTGCGCCACGCAGGTGCACAGGCAAGCCACACGTCAGTCATCTATCGAGGTGGCTGGGGGGCAGAACACTTGGAGTACTTGGGCGAGGGATGCATGCCGACGTGGTCTCCCGACGGGCGCTACATCGCCTTTCAGCGTCTGGTCACGCACCCAGAGGACGAGGCTAGTTCGTATCCCCGCTTGATCTGGGAACACTGGGTAATGCGGGCCGACGGAACCGAGAGGAGGAGGCTGCTGGGCTATGAGCAGTTGAAGCCTCTGGTTGAGCGGTTCGGGGCCTGGGCGGTCAGGGCTGAGAACGCTGTGTGGCTACCGCGGGGACAGGGGATCCTGACCATACTGCGGGACACTCACCCGAAGGCAGTCGAGTGTGAGCTCTGCACGCACACGGGCTTTTGGATCGTGGACATGAAGACAGGGCAATCCATCGTGGTCTTAGACGAGGAGCAGGTCCGCCGCATCTATCCGTCCCGCGATGGCACGCACTGGTTGGTCGAAACGGCCGACCGCTGGGAAGGCCTGGAGCACCAGGTCAAGTTCAACTATTACCTATTGGATTTCGAGGGGTGATCCCGCGAGTTTGCAGCGCTTGTGCCTGCCGGGAAGCTCTGGATCACGCCCGCTGGGCCCACGTTCCCAGTGCAGACCGCTGTGCGCGACGTCGGGGCGGAGGCCACTCGGTTGGTTCCCGCGAGCGGGCTGGTCAACACACCGAACACAGGCACGGTCTTGGCTAAGCACACCATCGCCCCCAATGGCACCCTCACTAAGCGCTTTCGGTATACCAACGGGGGAGGTGGAGGAGCCGTCCTGAACATCTGGATCGTGCCGTATTGCGGGGTGCTGGGGCCCGCGTAGCCCCTTGCTAATCCTGGCAGGAGATGCTATGGACATATGGGTGGCATTGGTGAGCTTCAGTGTGCTGGTCGCGGGCGACCCGGGATCCCCGGTGCCAGCGGCCTCCCAGGCGCAGGGCCAGAACCTGGTTCTGGAGTCGCTGGGCGCTTACCTGCCGCCCTTCCGCGCGGCCAAGCTCGAGATGGGGCTCTTCGCGCCCGGGCACAAACATCTGTCCCCCGACGGCGGCAGCATCCTGGTGTGGGTAGGCTACAGCAGACCCAACTGGGCCTTCACGCCATATCGGCTGGTCCTGATAGACCCAAAGACAGGGCAGGCTCGAAACCTCACCAAGGGGCTGTTCACCAGTGTCTGGCGGCCATCGTGGGGACAGACCGGTGACGCGGTGCTGTTCTGGAGTACCTGGGGCGAATACGAGGGACCGCCCCGACCCGACATTGAAAAGGTCATTCGGGAAAAAGGGCAGCAGTGGCTGCGGTACCTCCACCCCGAGTACCCCTTGCTATGGAAGCTGAACATCCGCACTGGGGCCCTATACCCACTGGCCATCCCGCGCCCGCCCCCCTCGCCGCCAGGCCTCAAGGTCGACCTCTCGAGCCCGCTGGAGCCACGCCCAGGAAGCAACCAGTTCCTTCTAGTGTCCTGACTTGTAAGTTCTGAGGCTATGGATATAGCGACCCAGGCCGGGCATGCGGAGGGGGCGGGCGCGGGTGCGGTTGTAGAGTTGGGTGTAGCGTTGGCTCAGGCGGGTGAGTTCGGGCACGGAGCCGACGCTAGCCAGTGCCAGCACATCGCGCTGCAGGTGGTTGAGGAAGCACTCCACGGAATTGGCCCAGGAGCTGTAGGTGGGGGTGGGAGCCAGTTCGATGTGTTTGCCGCTGGCGGCCAGGGCGGCCAAGAAGGGGGGAGCCCCGTGCACGGAGAGGTTGTCCAGGATGATAGCCACGCGCGGCTCGGGGCGCCGGCGCAGGTAGCGGAACAGGATAACCCCGGTGGCAGCCGCGGTGTGGCGCGGGCAGGGGGCGATATGGACCTTGCCGTCGCGCACGCGCTGGATGGCGCACAGGGTGAAAGTACCCCGACGGAGGTAGTCATGCTGGCGCTGGCGGGGATGGCCGGGGATGGGGAAGCGGTCGGGCAGGCGTTTGTCCAGGGCCTGAATCTGCGGCTTCTCGTCGAAAGCCAGGACCAACAGATGGGGGTCGGTATTCTGGTACAGGGCGCACAGACGCTTCAGTTTGGGCCAGAAGTGAGGGTCGTTGCTGGTTTGCCAGGAGCGGTGACGATACCAGGGCAGTTGGGCCCCATGCAGCCAGCGGCGCAGCGTCTCGCGGCTGGGAGGCTTTCTCAGGCCCGCGCGGCGGGCCGCCACCTGCAGCCAGTACAGGCTCCAGCGCGTGAGCGGCAGGCCGGCCTGCCGCGGGTCTTGGCGCACCAGGGCGCAGAAGAAGTCGCGCACCTGCGGGCCATAGCCAGGCGGCCGGCCCGGGCGCGGCGCTTCCCACAGGGCCTGCAGCCCCTGGCGGCGGAAACGCCGGCAGACCCGGTAGGCCGTAGAGCGGCTGCAGCCAGCCTGGCGCGCACAGGCCGCCAGGCTGGCACCCTGGTGCCGAGCCCCCAGCACGCGGGCGCGCGTGGCCACGGCGGCTGCCGTGGTGCGAGCCATGACCATCTGTTCCAGCAGGACTTCCTCCTCCGGGGTGAGAACTACCGCCGTCAGAGCTTGGGCTGCCATGAGGGGCTTCCTCCTTTGCCACGGAGTTTTGCTAACCCCTCATTCGCCGCCCAAGCTCTATCACTTGCCCCCGTAGTCAGGATTTACGTGACAGGACACTAGTGGCCCATTACCAGGACAGGAAGAGGCAGCCGGGAACTCCCCTTCCTGCGCGGAGGTCTGTGATCTGCCGCGGGCGCTGGGGAAGGCCGGAACTCGAAGATCTGGGCGAGGGCTCCTATGCTAGGTGGTCCCCTGACGGACGGCGCATAGCCTTCTCGCGTTATCATTCGGAGCGCGACGATACATACTGGTGGGTGATGGACGCAGGTGGGCGCAATCAGCGCCTGCTAGTGGGGGCCGATGACCTTGCGGAAGTCAAAGAACGGCTCAGTGCACATAACGTGCACGCCGCGGCGCAGGCCTGGCTCCCGCGCCGGGCGGCCTTGCTGGTGAACCTGCGGCACTACCACCGGCGCGAGGAGGGATGTCAGCTCTGCGAAAAGCAGCAGTCAGAGTTCTGGATAGTGCCGGCCGGGGGCGGGAAGCGCACTTTGGTGTTGGAGCGCAGAGAGCTATCGGTGGTATCTGCCTCCAGGGACGGCTGGCACTGGCTGGTCGGGGTGCCGGAAGCCGGCGCCACCGACGAGGAGTGCCCGCAGTACGCGTTCTATAAGGTAGACTTCCGGCGCTAAGCTCCCGAAGAACCTGCGGAGGGTCGGGGCCATGGCTGGCACGTTGCCGGTAGCATCCCCTCACGCCAGCAGGTCGGCGGCCATTTCGGAGGCTTGGAAGAGCTTCAGGTCGCTGAGCTTCTCCCCCACACCCACCAGCTTGATGGGGATGCCGAGCTCCTCCACGATGGAGAGCACGGCCCCGCCCTTGGCGGTCCCGTCCAGCTTGGCCAGCATGATGCCGGTGACCTCGACGGCTTCCTGGAAGACGCGGGCCTGGCGCACGGCGTTCTGGCCCATGGTGGCATCCAGCACCAGGATGGTCTCGTCGGGCGGGCGGCCGTTGTAACGCTCCACCACCCGGCGCATCTTCTTCAGCTCCTCCATCAGGTTGACCTTGGTGTGCAGACGGCCGGCAGTGTCCACGATCACCAGGGCCACGCCACGGGCCCTGGCGGCCTCCAGTGAGTCGTGCACCACGGCCCCGGGGTCGGCGCCGGGCTGGCCCTTGACCAGGTCGCAGTTGGCACGCTTGGCCCATTCTTCGAGCTGCTCCATGGCGGCGGCGCGGAAAGTGTCAGCAGCCGCCAGCAGCACCTTGTGGCCGTAGGACTGGTACCAGTGGGCAATCTTGGCGATGGAGGTAGTCTTGCCGACGCCGTTCACGCCGACCACCAGAAACACGGCCGGAGCCTCGGGGCCGGTGTTCACCGGGGCCTCGGCCGCTTTGAGCAGCTTGGCGATGTGCCGCTCCAGGATGCCGCGCAGCCCGGCGGCGTCCTGGACCTCTTCGCGCCGGGCCTGATCCCGGCTTTTCTTCAGCAGGCGCTCGGTGGTCGCGACGGAGACATCCGCCTGGATGAGGGCTTCCTCCAGGTCGTCAAGCAGGTCGGCGTCAATCGCCACCCCCGGCCGCAGCAGCTCCCCTACGCGTCCCAGCAGGCCCCTGAGCACTAGCTTGCCGCCTCCGCAGGCTGGCGAGCCCGGCGGGCAGTGCGCGCGCGTTCCGCTTTGGCCTGAGCGACGGCCTCCTCCAGCCGCAGCTCGATGCGGGTGGAGATGCCGGGCTCGGCCATGGTGACGCCCAGCAGCCGGTCGGCACCCTCCATGGTCAGCGGGTTGTGGGTGATGACTATGAACTGGGAGTCGGCGGCGAAGTCCTTGAGCACGCGCAGCAAGCGTTCGACATTGGCGTCATCCAGGGACGCGTCCACCTCGTCCACCACGCAGAAGGGGCTGGGGCGCACGCGCAGCATGGCGAACAGCAGCGCGGTGGCCGTGAGCGCCCGCTCGCCGCCGGAGAGGCTGAGCAGGTTCTGCACCTTCTTGCCGGGGACCAGCACGATGACCTCCACGCCGGTGTCCAGGAGGTTGTCTGGGTCGGTGAGCACGAGCTGGGTCTGGCCGCCGCCAAAGAGCCGCTTGAAGATCCGGTCGAACTCCTTGCCCACCGCCTCAAAGGCCTCCAGGAAGGCCGAGCTGCTGGCCTGGTCAATGTCGGCGATGATCTGCTCCAGGTCAGCCTTGGCGTTCTCCAGGTCCTCGCGCTGGGTGTTGAGGAAGTCCAGACGGGCGTTGAGGCGGTCGTACTCGGCCACCGCCCCCACGTTGACCTCGCCCATATCCCGTATCTCGCGCTTCAGGCGCTGCACTTCCCTTTCGACGGCGGTGCGGCTCATCTGGCCGGTGGCCTGTCGGGCTGCCTCTTGCGGGGAGAGTTCGTAGGCATCGGCCAGCCGCTCGCGAATGTGGTCAAGCTCGGCCTCTTCGCGAGCGCGGTTGATCTCCGCCTGGTGCAGACGGTCCTGAAGCCCGGCGCTGGCCTCGCTGACGTCTGTGCGCGACTGCTCCATAGCCGTCAGGTGGTCCTGGAGGGCCTGGGCCGCCTCGCGCCGTCGGGCCAGCTCCTCCCGCAGGCGCTCGGCCTGCTGGCGCTTGGCTTCGGCCTCAGCCTCGGCCGCCGCGCCCTGCTGCTGCGCCTCCGCCTCCAGCGTGTCAATGCCTTCGTGCTCGGCCTGGTCGCTGGCCAGGCTTTCCTCCAGCTCGGCGCGAGCCTGCCGGCAGCGGTCCACCGCCGCCTGGGCGGAACGCACCTTCTCGTCGGCCTCGGCCAAGGCGACGCTGGCAGCCGTGACCCGGGCCCCAGCGACCTCCACCTGCTCCTGAGCCTTGGAGGCCTCAGCCTCCGCCTGCTCCACCTCACTGGCCATGGCGTCGGCCTGACTGCTCAGCTCCCTGGCCTCTTTGCCGCGCTCCTGCTGCTGGGCCCGGGCGTCCTCCAGGCGTCCGGTGAGGACCTCGATCTCCCGCTCCAGGCTTGCCAGGGTCTCGCTGGCCTCGGCAAGCTGAGCCTCCAGGTGCTCCACGTCCCTCTGCGCTACCGCCAGCGCCGAGCGGTGATCCAGGATGGCTTGCCGGCGTTCGGCCAGGCTACGGTTGAGGCCGTCAGTGGCCTCCTCGCAGGCCTGGGCGATGCGGCTCATGCGGCTCAAGGCGGACCGGAGGACATCCAGCTCCTGCTCCAGGCCGGCCGACTCGCGCTGCCGATCCCAGGGAGTCTGGTCGTGCTCCAGACTGGAGCCGCCGACGACGGCGCCGCCGCGAGTGAGCGCCTCGCCGGTCAGGGTCACCAGCCGCGCCGAGACACCGTGGCGCTTGTACAGGCGCAGGGCTGCGTCCAGGCCGGCGGTCACGAGTACGTCGCTGAGCAGGTACTCGTACACGCGGCGGAAGGGCTTGGGGTACTTGACCAGGCGGCTGGCAATGCCGACCACGTCTTCCTCGCTGCTGGCCAAGGTGGCCGAGGCGGGCAGGGCCACGGCGCCGGTCGAGACCAGGGGGAAGAAGGTGGCACGGCCCTGGCCCGTCTGGGCCAGATAGCGCACTGCCGCTACCGCGTTGTCGTGCGTGTCGGCGATGATCCAGTCGAGGCACTCGCCCAGGGCGGCCTCAATGGCCTGTTCGTAGCGCTGCGGCACTTCGAGGAAATGGCCCACGGTGCCGTGGATGCCCTTGAGCTTGCCCTGACGGACGGCCCGCATCACCGCCTCGACACCGGAGCTTCTGGCGCCCAGAGAGTGGCCCAGCTCTTTGAGCAGGTTCAGGCGCGCCTGCTGCGAGGAGAGGTAGCGCTCCAGGGCGTCGCGCTTGGCCTCGTGGTCGGCCCGCAGCCGCTGGGCCTCGTCAAAGGCCCTCTGATCCTCGGCCGCCTCGCGCTCCAGGGGTTGCAGGGCTTCCGTGGCCGCCTGCAAGCGCCCGGTGCTTTCGTCGAGGCTGTCGCGGACCTGCGCCTGCCGGGCGCTGACGGTGTGAATGCGCTCGCCGATGTGGTCCAGGCGCTCGCGCAGCTCTTCTTCGAGGGATTCGAGGGTCTGCTTGTCGCTGCGGGCGGCCACGGCCTGTCCGGCCAGGCTCATGCGCCGGTTGCGCAGGTCCTCGACCACGCACTGCTTTTCGTCCAGGGCCTGCCGCGCCTGGGCCAGCTCGGCCTCGACCTTCTGGAGGGCGGCGCGCGCCGCCTCCGCCTCTTTGGCCAGCGCCTCCCGGTGCGCCGCCAGGTCCTGCTCCTGACTGGCATTCGCCTCCAGCCGCGCCCCAGCGGCCTCCCTGCGCCGAGCCAGCATCTCCCGCCGCTCCGCCAGCGACCGCAGGCGCTCGTCGGCGATGGCCTTCTGCCCCAGCGCGCGGTCTGCCTCGGCCTCTATGCGGCTGATCTGCTCCCGCACGCCGTCTATCTCGGCCGCCATCTCGCCGGCCTGCCGGCGCAGCTTGTGGTGCTCGGCGTCCAGCTTGGATACCTGCGAGCGGGCGTTGGCCAGGTCGGCCTCCAGTATCTGCTGCTCGTGCACCAGCCGCCCCAGACGCTCCTTGTGGCGGGCGTGCTCGGCCGCCAGCAGCTCCAGCTCCAGCTCGCGCAGCTCGGCCGTCAACTGCTTGTAGCGGCGTGCGGTCTCGGCCTGCTCAGCCAACGGCGCGCGCTGCTGCTCCAGCTCGTAGCAGATGTCCTTGATGCGCAGCAGGTTGGCCTGGGTGGCCTCCAGCTTCCGGAGGGTCTCCCGGCGGCGAGCGCGGTACTTCTGGACCCCCGCCACCTCTTCCAGCAGCTCACGCCTGTCCTCGGAGCGGATGCTGAGGATGGCGTCAATCTCGCCCTGAGTCACGATGGAGTAGGCCTGCTTGCCGATGCCGGTGTCCAGAAACAGGTCGTGGATGTCGCGCAGACGGCACTTGGCCTTGTTGATGAGGTACTCGCCCTCGCCGTCGCGGAAGATGCGCCGGGTAACGGTCACCTCGGAGAAGTCAATGCCCAGCGCCCCGTCCGAGTTGTCTATGGTCAGCGAGACCTCGGCCATGCTGCGGGGCCGCCGGCCGTTGCTGCCGGCGAAGATGACGTCGCGGGCGCTGGCGGTGCGCAGGGCCTTGCTGCTCTGCTCGCCTAGCACCCACATGATGGCGTCGGCAATGTTGCTCTTGCCCACGCCGTTGGGCCCCACGATGGCAGTGATGCCCTCGCCGAACTCGAAGAGCGTCTTGTCGGCGAACGTCTTGAAGCCTTGGAGTTCCAGGCTCTTGAGGTACACTGTGCCCTCACCCTTGTGCTGCGATAGCTGCTGCGACGCACGCTGCGTGTGCTGCTGGCCCTCAGCCCCGTGTGTGCTCTCCTGCCTGGCGGCAGGGGAGGAGTGAGCCTGGCGCGGCGGCGGCGAACGGTAGGACGACGGGTATTGCAGGCGCGCCTCGGCAGCCCCAACAGCCGCCGAGGGCCCCGGTAGCATACATCAACGGCCGCTGGGTGTCAACCGAGCCAGGACGTGTCTGGCGCCGGCCATGTACAGGCGGGTTTGTCGGCCTCGGCGAGGCTTAGGGCTGGTCGTCCTGGCCGACCGGGATCGTGAAGTAGAAGGTGGCGCCCTTCCCGGGCTCTGACTCGACCCAGATGCGTCCTCCGTGGCGCTCCACAATCTTCTTGCACACGGCCAGGCCAATGCCGGTGCCGGGGTACTCGTCCCTGCCGTGCAGGCGCTGGAAGATCTGGAAGATGCGCTCACTGGATTCGGGCGCTATGCCAATGCCGTTGTCGCGCACCGCGAAGACCCACTCCTGGCCCTTCTGCTGGGCAGAGACGTGGACCCGCGGCGGGTCCTCGCCCCGGAACTTCAGGGCGTTGCCGATCAGATTCTGGAGCAACTGCACCAGTTGCGACTCGTCCCCGCTCACGCTGGGAAGGGGATCGTGGGTGATGACGGCGCCGCTTTCCTCAATGGCCACTTGTAGGTTGGCGAGCGCCCCCTCCAGCACGCCCGTGCAGTCCGTCGGCTGGAAGGGCTGGCCCTGCGTCCCCAGGCGCGAGTAGGCCAGCAGGTCCTGGATCAGTGTCTGCATGCGCGTGGTCCCATCCACCGCGTAAGCAATGAACTCCTGGGCATCGGTGTCGAGCTTGTCCTCGTAACGTTTGGCCAGGAGCCCCACATACCCCGAGACCATGCGCAGGGGCTCCTGCAAGTCGTGGGAAGCCACGTAGGCAAACTGCTCCAGCTCCGCGTTGGAGCGCTCTAACTCGGCCATCACCCGCTTCAAGCCCTCCTCCGCCCGCCTGCGCTTCGTGGTGTCCCGCGCGATGCCGTTGAGCTGCACCACTTCTCCATCGCGGTACACAGCGGTGCTGCGTGTCGCCCCCCAGTGGCGGCTGCCGTCCTTGGCAATGAACTCGTACTCGGCGTCCTGCTGCGGCTCGCCGCGGAAGGCGCGTACGGTATCGGCGAAGGCCTGTTCCAGCGATTCGGGCACCAGAATCCCTGCCTCGTCAAGGCGGCGGCCCACGAGCTCCTCAGGCCGGTAACCCAGGAACCGCTCCACCGAGGGCGACACGCTGAGGAACCGGAATCCGGGGTCTAGCGAGAAGATAACGTCCCTGGCACTCTCGAAGTGCAGTCGGTACCGCTCCTCGCTCTCCCAGAGAGCCTCCTCCCCACGCTTGCGGTCCTCCAGCTCCTCGCTTAGCTGCTCCCGCAGGCGTTGCTCCTCCTGGAGCACTTCCCGCAGCGTTTCCTCCCGCTGACGTGCCGCGCGTGCCACGTCGAGCTGGAACTGGTGGAGCAAGCTAACGAGTCCCTCGGCCGAGGGCGAGCGCTCAATGGCCTTCTGGAGATTCTCCCGCAGGGCCAGGTGCCCCATCTGGGCTTGCTCGGTCGCCCGCAAGCGGAGCAACTGTCGGCAGCGGCGTTCCAGGCTGACAGCATCAACCGTCGGGGGGCAGATGGCGTCGGGATGGAACCCCAGGGGAATCTGCTCCTCGGGGCCGACGGCCAGGAGGAGGCTATCCGCTCCACCTTGTTCCTGGGCAGTTTGCAGACAGCCCGGCGGCGCGTCGGCGAGATCGAGCACGATCACGTCTACGGGCGGGTCGCCAGGCTTCCATGCCGTGACACACTCCCAACCCGCAAACGCATCTCCGACGTCGCGGGTTGAGAGCAGCAAGACCCGAGGTCGTCCCATTTCCCCGTCCTTTCAACGCCACGGGGCAACGTAATCCGCCAGCCTGCAAGGAGCTAGGCGGCTTTCTGGGCCCCCGAGACCTCCTCTAGGAACTCGCGAGCGGTCATGGGCCGGCCAAGCAACGGGAAGATGAACCGCTCGGAGGCTGCCTGCTCCTGGGCTGACCTCGTGGCAGTGAGGTCAGTCAGCATGATGACCTCATAGCCGAGGTCGTAGGCCGAGCGTGCCGTAGCCTCCACGCAGACATTCGTCAGCAACCCGCACAGGGCTACCGTTTTGATGCCGTCGCGGCGCAGCCGATCGTCCAGGTCGGTGGACCCGAAGGCACACAGTCCCCGCTTGGCATTGAGGACGGTGATACGGTCCAGCAACGGGCGGAGCTCGCCGATCGGCTCGGCACCACGTGTGCCCGCCTGGAAGGCCCCGGCCTGCTTGATGGCCGCCAGGATGCCCCCGACCTGGCGCAGCTCTCTGTAGTCGGGGGTGAAGATGATGGGCACGAAGTAGGCTCGCACGCCAAGGTCAAGGGCCTCTCCAAGGAAGCCAACCAGTGACGGGATGAGCCGACGCGACGTCAACTGCTCGGCCAGCAGGCCGTAGAGCTTCCCCTCAGGGCTACAGAAGTCGACTTGCAGCCCCTGGAACACTATGGCAGTCGTCTCTGGGTTCATGGCGTGCCTCCTTCAGATGGCACGAGCCTGGCCACATGGGATCCCTCCCTGGCGAGAGCGGGCACCGGAAACAATATGGGCACGGTCTCCCGCCGCGCAGGCATGCCTGTCTGCCTTCGCCTTGCGCAGGCGCCGGTCGGGGGCATGCTGACAGCCGATAGCTACCATCTGTATCGGCGGGAGGGATGCTTAGGGTTAGGGCTCGGGCGTGAGGCGCGGGACGCCGGGGGCGCCAGAGAGGCAAACCCAGCCCAACGGCCGACCTGCCTCCAGGCAGGTCAGCGCACCAGGATATCCGGCCGCGGCCACTTGCGGCCGGCGACTTCGACCTCGAGCATCGGCCAGTGGGGCGTGGTGGTGAGGATCTCGGGGCCGTCTGAGGTGGCAATGATGGTGTCCTCAGACTTCGTGCCCTGAATCGAGGGGTTCCAGGCGAACGCCTGGTGCTCCAGCACGGTCTCCTGGCTGGTGGGCGTGGCGCGGTAGTCGCGCGGTGCATAGCCGCAGGCCCCGCCTTGGTGGTGGAGCTGCCACTCTTGCGGCCAGCCGCCGGCGGCGTAGGCGGCCAGGGCCTTCTCCCAGATGTCTCTGACCTGCGCGCCGGTCCTGGTGTGGGCGATGAACGTGGCGTCCACGGTGGCGACGGCCTCCTGCTTGCGTCGGAGGTCGTCGGGGAGCGGGCCGAAGTGCACAAAGCGGGTGGCGCAGGCGTACAGGCCCTGATAGCGCCCACAGACGACCAGCATGGCGTACTTCCCCAGCTTGCTGGTCTGCTTGGGGATAGGGTGCCGCCACTTGAAGACACGCTCGTCGGCAGCCACCAGGACCACGCCGGGGATGAGGCCATCTGCCGTCAGCTCGCCTGCCAGCATGGCGGCGATCTCCGCCTCGGTGTTGCCGGGCATGACCTGCTTGGCGACGTGGCCCAGGACCCGGCCCACGGACTTGGCGGCGTAGCGATAGCGCCTGAGCTCACCCTCGGTCAGCGACCAGCGCAGGCGGGCGAGGTCGCCTGCCACGCTCTCGCCCAGGCCACCAATGTCACTGCCGACCCTTCGCCCAGCCAGCAGACCGGCCACCTCGGCGGCGGCATCCTCCCACCAGGAGGACGAGCGCAGGTCGAAGCCCAGGTCGGCCACTTCCTCTTCGGCGAGCCGGCAGGCCTCGATGTTGTTGGTGAGGATGAGCGCTTGGTCATCGGTGACGAGGACGTCGGCGACGCCCGTGTCGGTTGCCATGGCCACATGGCTGTCGCCGCCGGCGGTGATCCAGGCGAAGTTGGCCTGCGTGCGCAGCAGCACCACGTCCAGGCCCTTGCCGGTCATGTAGCCGCGAAGGCGGGCTAGCTTCGCGGCCACCTCTTCCTGGCGAGTCAAAGGAAGGCCCCCCAATCGTAGCCACAGAAGAACACACATTGACACAGATGCGGCAACGGGCACGGCGCGTCCTGGCGAGAGGCCACGTCAACGTCAAGTCGGCAGCTGGAGCTGCCTCCCACAAACAAACGGGGGCGAGGGACCAGATGCCCGAGCAGAAGTCCGATGCCCCGCTGGTAGCAGGCCAACGAAAGGCACGGCAACCTCCAGGCAAGGTCTGCCTGTGGGAGGCAGCTCCAGCTGCCGACTTGACGTTACCGTGCAGTTCGAGCCCGGTCCGGAAAAGCACCGAGGCCGGTCATCCACGATCTGGCCAAGGCGTTCAGGGTGCTAGCGAAACAGACTTCCCGCCATTGCCCTACAGGATGAGCGCGGGCCGCCCGTGTTCCGGCAGACTCTTCTCCCCCTGGGCGAGCAATACCCGGAACTCCCCCTGCTCACCAAGGAATGTAAGACGGGGCTCCCCCTCTTTGAGGCCCAACCCGATTCGCTGTCGGCCCCGCGCGTCATATATGGCCAGGCTGGGCTCCTGCTTCGCCAGTGTCAGCACGGCCCAGCTCTTCCCCTCGTCATCTACCAGCCGGAACTCATGAGCTCCTACAACGTCCCTGGACACGCGCTGCGTCCATCCGCTCCCTACCACCGCCGCTCCGACAAGCACACCGATCAGCCCCCACGCCGCAGACGGCAATGTGGCCCTCATGGCCAAGACCCCGCTTTCGCCTTCGTTCGCTGCAGTCTCATCGTGGCGGCGCGCTCCCGCCCAGCGCGCCGCCAGGTGCCGTCATATGCCGAAGTCCATGTTATCGTACCGCAGACTCGTCGGCCAAACGCGGACACAGATCAGCAGGCGGACCTTCTCAGGCGATCCCGGCTCAAGCAGTTCATCCGTTTCAACGGTCAGGCGCGTCACGAGCGCGTCGTCGCCGAGCAGGCAGAAGAACGGCCTCTCATCGTCGGTCGGCCGGTCGTCTTTGGGAAGTTCGTCGGGGGCGGGGACCCGCAGGGCGTCCAGCAGCGTCTTGACCCGATTGTCAATGTCGCCGCCGTGTCGGATGATCCTCCCAGCTGGCCCTGGCCGAAGCAGCAGAATGTCCAAGCTGGCGACCAGATCGAGCTTATCGCTGACGAGCGGCACGAACTGAAAGTCGCCGCGAGGACAAAGGAGGCAAACGTTGCCGCCCCCCGGCTCTAGGTAACGTCGGCGCTCAACGAGGCACTTGAGCGGCTCTCGGCCCCACAATATGCCGAGCTGGGGGTGAAGATGACGGCGTATGACCTGCTTATGGTTCCTCCTATCTCTCGCCCCGGAATGCGCCCTGAGCGGCCCCTCGTAGACCAGCCTGAACTCCATACGCCTCACACCCCTTCGGATTCAGGCGGGAAGGGAACGTCAGAGGCAAGTCGGCAGCTGGAGCTGCCTCCCACATGCAGCGCTTGCCGTGGATGTTGGGCCCCGTCATGCCCGTGCCGGGCCGCCGGCCGGCACGGTGCGGCGTTCGCCCGGGATGCTGTCTGAGATCTTGCCACCTCGGTGCAGCCGCCGATAGCTGCGGTTCACGATCAGCCGCAGAAGGTACCTACTCATCCCACCGCGCCACACCAGCATGCGCCGCAGAATGGATCGTCGCGAGTAGAAGCGGCGGTAGGCATACAGGCGGCCCTGTCGGAGTTCGGCGGCCGTCATGTTCCGCGGCTGGTAAACTACATGGCTCATGGTGTAGCGCGACCAATCCCGGTCGGTGATGCGGTCCTCCCGCTCGAACTGGTCGTAGAGTGGCGTGCCTGGGAAAGGCGTCAGCACGGCAAACTGGGCCGCCCCGAGTTTGACTCGCTCGGCGAACGCCACGGTACGCCGAAACACGTCCGGCTGGTCGGGATCCAGGCCCAAGACGAAGGAGCCAATGATGTCTATGCCATGCCGGTGAATGGTGGCGACGGCCCGTTCGTAGTCCACGCCCATGTTGGGTCGCTTGTTGGCCGTGGCCAGACTGTCTGCGGAGAGCGACTCCAGCCCGACGAACATCGCTGCGCAGCCGCTCCGCCCCATGAGCCTGAGCAGTTCCTCGTCCTTCGCCATGGAGAGGTCGCCCTGGCCAACCCAGCGCAACTTCAGCGGCAGCAGAGCCTCGAACAGCTCGCGGGCTCGGCCGCGACTGGCCGCGATGTTGTCGTCCAGAAAGCCCACCGAGCGGGACCGCAAGGAGCGGATCTCCTCGATGACCTCGGGGATCGGGCGGAATCGGTAGCGCCGGCCGAAGACAGGGGTCACCGAGCAGAAGGTACACGCATGGGGACAGCCGCGAGCGGTTTGCAGCACGTTGACGGTCAGGTACCGTTCCGTGCGCAGCAGATCGCGGCGCGGCAGGGGCAGCTCCTTGAGTTCGGGCCGCTCCTCTGTTCGGTAGAACTGCCTCGGGCGCCCAGCGGCGAAGTCCGCGAAAACCCGCGGCCATTGGTTCTCGGCCTCACCGATCACCACAGCATCCACATGCTGCGCGGCCTCCTGGGGCAAGGCCGTGGGGTGCATGCCCCCCATAACCACGGGCACGCCGCGGGCGCGGAAGTGATCGGCGATCTCGTAGCCACGCGGCGCCGACGCCGTCATGCAACTGAGGGCGACCAGATCGGCCGGCTCCTCAAGATTGACGGATTCGACGTTCTCATCCACGAGATGGATCTTGACGCCCGGCGGCGTTAGCGAAGCCAGGACGGGCAGAGACATAGGAGGCATGAGAGTCTTGCCGCCGTTCCAGAAGGTCGGCAGCCAGCAGGGGGAGATCGCTAGTAGCCTCACGCGGCAGCCTCCCACACACTAGGCACGCACGACGAGGTTACTGCCAAGGTGACTCGCCTCCGCAAACAGCCAGAATCGGCCCCGTCGCTGTCCCCGACAGGGCAAGTCCTGCCCAGGCCGGCACCAGTGCCGATGTGACTCCAGGCGGCCCTTTCTCCGCCGGCCGCCCTCCCACCTGCCCACGCGGAATCGCGAAATCGGTTGACCATTGTGGCCGGAGTGTGCTACGGTGAATGCACTCGGCCCATGCCACGCCATGTGAGGCGATGGGCCCGAGGCTAGAACCGTCGTCTGCCAGCTTGTTCCGTGGACGCACCTCCGAGATGGGCTGAGCTGCGACCGGCTAGCTTATCTTCGGGAAAGGAGGTGCGTCTCATGACGATAGGCAAGGTCAAGTGGTTCAACGGTAGCAAGGGCTACGGCTTCATCGAGGTCGAGGGCGCCGACGACGTATTCGTGCACTTCTCGGCCATCGCGGGCGAAGGCTACCGCGAGTTGAACGAGGGCGACCAGGTCGAGTTCGACGTGGTTGCTGACGCCAAAGGCCCTCGGGCCGAGAACGTCAAGGTCACTCAGTAGTCACTACCGCGTTTCTCGGGCAGACAACCCCCGCTGCGCACGGCAGTGGGGGTTGCTGTATTTGTGGGCGGTCGTCCGGTTGGGGATGAGCCGCTGAGCACCAACACGGGCAACGCCCCCAGGACGAGCGCGGTCACCGGCGCCACGAAGACGACCCCCGACTCCGGTACGGGTCACCCTCCCCCCGCCACCTTGATTCCGTGCGCGCGGATGGTAGGCATGATCATCCCCGGCTCCTCGCGGTAGTCGGAGCTGATGGCATCCACGTTCTTCAGCAGGTCCAGCATGTTGATGCCCAACATGGTGCTCTTGACGGGATAGGCGAGCTTGCCCTTCTCGATCTTGAAGCCAAAGTCCACCGTGGCGCTGATCTCGCCGGTCACCGAGTTGGGCGAGACGCTGCCCATGTTCAGGTAGATGCCTTCCGGGGTGTCGGCAATGATCTCGGCGGCGGTGGCGGCGCCCAGGCGGGGGATGAGGTTAGTGGGGCTGATGCCGCCGCGCGTGCCGTGCCCCGTGTTGGGCTCCTTGGCCTTGCCGGCGGTGTAGGAGTTGTGCAGATAGGTGCGCAGCAGGCCCTCCTCGACGATAGCGAGGGGTTGGTGGGGCACACCCTCGCCGTCGTGCGGGCCCGAGCTGAGCCCGCGCGGGATGAAGGGCTCGTCGGTGATGGTCACCAGCGGCGAGGCGACCTGCCTGCCTTTCATGCCCACCAGGTAGGAGCGCTTGCGCTGAATGTCTTCGGCATTCGCGTTGTAGCAGAGGGACCGCAGCAGCGAATCGGCGGACAGGGGCCCGAAGACCACCGGCAGAGTCGCGGTGGGGACCAGCCGCGCGGCCAGAAAGCCGAGGGCTTCCTGGGCAGCTTTGGTGCCCAGGCCGTCAGGCGCGAAGTCTGCCAGCACGCGCGCCTGGTCGAAGTCGTAGTAGGACCCGACGTCGTCGCCACGCTTGATGATGGCGAAGGCAAACAAGCCCACGTGCGAGCCCCGCGAGGAAGCGGCCACCCCCAGCGAGTTGGCCAGCGCGCTCTCCCAGGAGCCAGCTCCGCCGCCGCCGGACACAATGGCGTCGCCGGCTACCGCCTTGGCCTCGTCCACAGAAGCCAGCGCCCAGGCGATCACCTGCTCGATGCTGAGCTCCGCGACGGCCTGGTCGTACAGACCCTCGACCTGCTGGTACTCGGCAGGCGCGGGCAGGGAGAGGAAATCCGGGTCGGGCTCGGCGACTTTGGCCATGCGCGCAGCCTTGACAGCGGTCTGGCGCACCGTCTCCTCGTCCAGGCCGGAGGCGCTCCCCCAACCAGTGCCGCCCCGGTAGAACGCGCGCACCGATACCCCGGAGCCCCAGCCCGCATCGCTGCTCTTTATGGCGCTCCGCTCGATCTCGACGCCGAGGCTATGGCTGCGGCTCACGGAGGCGTCCGCCTGCTCAGCGCCCTCCTTGACCGCCACCTCACAAGCCATCTGCGCCAGTGACATCAGGTCTTCGGCCATGGTTTCTCCCCCAGTCTTGTCACTCTGAGCGAAGCGAAGAGTCTCGCTTCCGCCTACGTGCCTTGCCCCGAGCGAGATCCTTCGCTTCGCTCAGGATGACAGGCATCCGCTTACTCTTGCCCGCCGACGACCACTTCCCTGACGCGCACGTGCGGGCCGCCGCCGTTGACCGGCATGCTCTGGCCGCCCTTGCCGCAGTTGCCGGGCATCTCCATCTCGAAGGCATCGCTGACGCCCTCGGTGCTGGCGAGCGTGTCCAGGATCATGCCGGAGATCGAGACGTCGCGGATGTGCTCGGCCAGTTGGCCGTTGCGGATCATCCAGCCCTCGCCGGCGTGGCAGGTGTACTGGCCCTTCTCGCACATGACGTAGCCCCAGTGGCCGCCGCTCATGTACAGGCCCTCGTCAATGTCCTTGATCAACTCGGCAAAGCTCTGCCGGCCGGGCACGATGAAGGTGTTGCTCATGCGCACTACCGGCCGGTTGTAGTAGCCCTCGGCGCGGGCGCTGCCGTTGGGCGGCGTGCCCAGCTTGGCGGCGGTCTGGAGGCTGTGCATGTAGCCCACCAGCACGCCGTCCTTGATGATCTGGCGCCGCTGCGCCGGCACGCCCTCGGAGTCGTACTTGTAGCTGCCCCAGGACTGGGCGATGGTGCCGTCGTCCACCACGTTCACGCAGTCGGCGGCGATCCTGGTGCCCAGCTTTCCCTCCAGGATGGACTCGCCCGCCAGCACCAGGTCTGCCTCGGCGTTGTGCCCCAAGGCCTCGTGCACGAAGAGGCCGGCGATGGAGGGCGCGAAGACCACGGGGAACTTGCCCGCCGGTGCCCGCCGCGCCTTCAGTAGGGCGACCGCGCGGTCGGCGGCCTTGAGCGACAGGTCCTCCGCCGTCAGGCCCTCAATGAGCTCGAAGCCGCACAGCTTGCCTTTGTGCTCCCAGCCCCGCTGGCGCACGTCGCCGTCCTGGGCGGTCATGGTGGTGCCGACCATGGTGCGCACGACTTCGCTCTCGATCAGCGTCCCGCGGGTGTTGCAGAGCACGGTGCGCTCGGTGCTGTCGTTGTAGGAGACGGTGGTGTTGGCCAGCTTGTCCTTGTGCCTGGTGATGGCCGCCTGCTCGTAGCCGCGCAGGGCACTCATCTTCTCCTCGATGGGCACCGCGCGCGGGTCCTTGTCATACTGGGCCGGCACTTGGTCCTCGACCGCCTCCACCTGCGCCAGCGCGCTCAGCTCGCCCAGGCGCTGGCGACTGGCCCTGGCCATGGCGAAGGCAGCTTCGAGGCACTCGTCCATCTGCTCCTCGCGGGCGGCGCTTATGCTGGCGAAGCCCCAGGCTCCCTCCACCAGCACCCGCACGCCCAGCCCGGTGCCAGACCAGGCATTGACCTTGTCGGCGCGCCCGTCCTGGAGCAGGATGCTGTTCCCCTCCGTGTGCACGGCGCGCACGTCGGCAAAGGTCGCGCCCTTCTGCCTGCACTTGTCGCGGGCCTTCTGCGCTAGTTCCTTCATTGGTGCCCTCCTTGATCGTCAGCGGACGATGCGAACGGTTGACGGTGGACGGTTGACGGGTAACGGCTCACAGCCCCACCGGAGACCGCCAACCGTCAACCGACAACCGCTTCACAGCCGCTCGACGCTGGCGCCGTCCTCAGCCTGGCAGACGTAGACTCCCGGCTCGTGGCCAATCTGTTCCCTGTAGCGCCTGGTCAACTCCTGCGTGTAGGCCTCGATGGCCCCGTCCTCGCACAGGCACACCGCGCAGCCGCCGAAGCCCGCCCCGGTCATGCGCGCGCCGTGGGCGCCGCCTACGTCCACGGCCGTCTGGCTGATGATGTCCAGCGCCGGGATGGTCACCTCGTAGTCATAGCGGTGGCTGTTGTGCGACTCGGTGAACAGCGGCCCCAGAGCCTCGATATCGCCCCGCTTCATGGCCTCCACCGCCTGGAGCACGCGCCCGTTCTCGGTCACCACGTGCCGGGCCCGACGGTAGACCACCTCGGGCAGCAGGCCCTTGTGCTCGTCGAGCTGCTCCAGGGTCACGTCGCGCAAGGCCTTGATGTGCGGCAGAGCCTGTCGCAGCAGCTCCACGGCCTGCTCGCACTGGGCGCGACGGGTGTTGTACTCGGAGTCCACCAACTGCCTTGGCACCTGCGTGTCGCAGACCAGGAACTTGTAGCCCTCGGCCGGCAGGCGCACCGGCTCGTACTCCAGGCTGCGGCAGTCAATGAGCAGGGCGTGGTCCTTGCGGCCCAGGAGGCTGATGAACTGATCCATGATACCACAGTTCATGCCCACGAACTGGTTCTCCGCCTTCTGACACAGCAGGGCCATCTTCACCGGCTCCATCTGGAAGCCGTTGAGCGCCTGGAAGGTGACCGCCGCCGCTACCTCCATGGCCGCCGAGCTGGAGAGCCCCGAGCCGATGGGCACATCGCCCCAGACGGCGCCGTCCAGGCCGTGCAGCTCAAGGCCCTCTTCCTGAAGGAAGTGCGCCACGCCGCTCAGGTAGTTGATCCAGCGCGTCTGGTCAAGCCGCCGCAGGTCGTCGAGGCTGACCTGGGCCCACTCGTCGAAGTTCTGCGAGTAAACGCGCAGCAGGCGGTCCTGGCGCGGCGAGGCGGCGATGGCGATATGCTGCTCCAGGGCAATGGGAAAGACGAAGCCGTCGTTGTAGTCGGTGTGCCCGCCCATGAGGTCCACGCGCCCGGGCGCGCGGCCCACCACTGCCGGCAGCCGGCCGAGCTTGTCGCGGAAGACCTGGGCAATGTCCACCATGCCTATCCCTCGATGGCCTTGCGAATGCCGCGGAGCTTGCTTCGGCAGGCGTCGCCGAAGAGGTCTATGTCGGTGCCGACGCCGAACAGGCGCACGCCCTCATGCCTCCACGCCGGCAGCCGGGCGGCGTCGCCCTCGAAAATGCCAACCGTCATCGCCTTGGCCCGGCACTCGCGTATCACACGGACGATGATCTCTCGCAGCTTCGGGTCGGCCACTTCGCCCAGCATGCCGCAGGACTGCGACAGGTCGTAGGGCCCGATGAAGATGACGTCCATCCCCTCCACCCGGAGGATGTCGCCAATGCTTTCCGCGCCCTGGCGGTCCTCGATCTGCGCCAGGAGCAGCACCTCCTCGCCCGCGCGGCGGAAGTAGTCCTGGGCGTCCAGGTTAGCATACCGCGCGGCGCGGGAGGCGGCGTTGACCCCGCGCTGCCCCAGGGGTGCGAACTTGGCGGCGCGCACGGCAGACTCGGCCTCCGCCGCTCTGCTGACGTGAGGGACGCACACGCCGGAGGCGCCGGTGTCCAGGGCTCTGGTAATCCAGCCCGCGCTATTCTCCGGTACGCGCACCAGCGCGGGCACGTCCACCGCATCGGCCGCACGCACCAAGTGCTCCACAGTCTCGATGCTGTGGGGCCCGTGCTCCATGTCCAGGAGCACGAAATCGAACCCGGCCAGCCCAGCCATCTCTACCAGCCCCGGCGCCGGCAGCATCATGAACGGGCCAAAGACGGGCTGGTCCTGTGCCAGCTTGCTCTTGAGCTTGGCGCCGCGCATAATCCCGTGCTCCTGGCCTGCCTGCCAGCAAACCCCATTTCTGTGGCCGGGCGCCGGGCTCCTTTGTTGGCTTGACACTCGTGTTCGGGCGGGCTATCCTGGCCGCGAGTCGTGCTGCGGGCGCGCGTGAAGCGCGCCCCTACACGGCGTCGCTGCCAAGATCGCGCCTCCGATGAAGACACGTTCGCTGCACCTATCGCTGCTGACGACCCTCGTCCTGCTGCCCCTTTCACCCTCGGCCGCCGACCTGGCGGCGCTGCACGAGCGGCTAGACTCCCTGGTGGCGCATCCGGGGTTGCGGGGGGGCAACGTGGGAGTGGAGGTCGTCTCGGTGGACACTGGCGAGGCGCTGTTCGCCTACAACAGCGGGGTGCCCATCACGCCCGCCTCGGTGATGAAGCTGATCTCCGGCGCCACGGCCCTGGAGAGCCTGGGGCCGGACTACGTCTTCGTCACCAGCGCCGCCGCCGCGAGCCAGATGGGCGCCGATGGAGTGCTTGCTGGGGACCTCTTCCTCATCGGCAGCGGCGACCCGACGCTCCAGACGGCTGACCTCAAAGCGCTGGCCGCAGAGCTGAGGCAGGCGGGCCTGCGGCACGTTGCCGGCGCGGTAGTTGCGGACGCGAGCTGCTTCTCCGACGTGGGCCCCGGCAGCGGCTGGGACCCGCGCGACGAGGATCACCGCTACGCAGCCGAGGTCTGCGGCCTAACGCTCAACTGGAACTGCCTGGACGTGGTGATCGTGCCGGCCCGGTCGTCGGGCCAGCGGGCTGAGATCCGGACGATACCCCACACGTCATACATCGAGTTCGAGAACTCGGTGCGCACGCTGCCAGGCGCCGCGCGCGGATCGGTCTGGGTGGATCGGCGGACCGACACTAACGTTTTCCAGGTCGGCGGCGCCATGGGCCGCCGCCAAGGGCCGATTACCTGCACCCGCACTATCCATGAGCCCGACCTGTACGCCGCTTGCGTGTTCCGCGAGGCGCTGGCCGCCGCCGGCATCAGCGTTGAGGGCCCGTACCAGCGCGGACAGGCGCCCGTCGAGGCCGTCGTCCTGGCCCAGCATCAATCGGCACCGCTGCGGGACATCTTCACGCCGATGATGGAGCATTCGGCCAACCTGGCGGCCGAGTGTCTATATCGGGCCGCCTCTTTTGCGCTCGAAGGCGAGGGCTCCGCGTACGTCTCGTCTCGTCTGACCTTCGCCCTGCTCGAGGCAGCGGGCTGCGACACCACGGGCCTGGTGCTGGCGGACGCTTCGGGCTTGTCGCGCGACGACCGGCTGACCGCTGACTGCCTGGTGAAGCTGCTGCGGTACATGTGGCTCCAGGCCAACTACCCGGACACGTTCGTTGACAGCCTGCCCATCGCCGCTGTGGACGGCACACTCGAAGGCCGCCTGGCCCGAACGCCCGCGGCCAGCAACCTCCGCGCCAAGACGGGCACGCTCACGGGCGTCTGCTCCCTGACCGGCTATGTGGTCAGCGCCGAGGGCGAGCTGCTGTGCTTCGCCATCCTGATGAGCGACTATCAGGGCAGCGCCGAGCGCCCCCGGCGCATTCAGGACCAGATGGCCGTGGCCCTGGCCAGCTTCCGGCGTTGACCCTCCCATTCCCATCCGTGTTCATCTGTGCTAATCTGTGGCAATCATTGCCGTTCGAGGTGGGCTGGCGTTGGCATTCCTGATCAGAATCGAGCAGTGGGCCGAGAACCTGGAGGAGGCCACCGTCGGGCAGTGGCTCAAGGCCGAAGGCGACCAGGTGGCCGTGGGCGAGAGCGTGGTCGAGATCATCACGGACAAGGTTACCTTCGAGTGGGAGGCCGAACAGGCGGGCGTGCTGCGCCAGATCGTGGCCACAGAGAAGAGCGTGGTGCCGGTGGGCTACGTGATTGGCGTGGTCGCTGACCCGGACGAAGAGCTGCCCGAGGTGGCGGCCATGAACGCGCAGTTGGCCGGAGAGCGCCGGGAGCTGGCTCTGACCGCGCCTCGCGAGGTAGTGCGCAAAGAGGGCTTTGGCAAGATCAAGAAGGTCCGGGCTGTCCCCGCGGCGCGGCGCATCGCCCGGGAGCGGGGAGTGGACTTGGCGAAGGTGGCGGCGACTCTCAGTCAGGATCGCCCAGTCACCGTCGAGGATGTCGAGGACTACCTCCGGGAGCACCGTGAGCAGGGAGGCGCAGGCCGATGATTGACCTCAGCGGCAAGGTCGCCATCGTCACGGGAGCCTCGAAGGGCATAGGCCGGGCCATCGCCTTGCGCCTGGCCCAGGCCGGCGCTGACGTCGTGGTGGACGACGTGCAGGGGCAGATCGGGCCGGCCTGGGAGGTGGTGCGGGAGATCGAAGCGCTGGGCCGCAAGGCCATCGCCCTCGCCGCCGACGTCACCGACCCCCAACAGGTGGCCGCCTTGGTCGAGGGAACAAAAGAGGCCTTCGGCCGCATAGATATACTGGTCAACAACGCCGGCATTCTGCTGGACAAGGGCCTCACGTTCATGACCGACGAGGAGTGGCGGCAGGTGCTGGCAGTGTGCCTGGACGGCGTGTTCTACTGCATGCGGGCCGTGTCGGCCGACATGCGGCGCCGGCGCTCGGGCAAGATCATCAACATCTCGTCCGATGCCGGCATCACGGGAGACATCATGCGGGCCAACTACTGCGCCGCCAAGGCGGGCGTCATCGGCCTCACCAAGGCGGCGGCGCGGGAGTTCGCCCCTCAGGGCATCTGCGTCAACGCCGTCGCGCCGGGCATGGTGGACACCGACATGATCGCCGACCTGCCGCAGGCGCGCAAGGACGCTATGCTGGAGCAGATCCCGCTGCGGCGCTTCGCTCAACCCGAGGAGGTGGCCGGACTGGTGGCTTTCCTGGCCTCCAGCGAGGCCAATTACATCACCGGCCAGGTCATCAGCGTGGACGGCGGGCTGCGCATGTGAGCGGTCATGTGGAGTGCAAAATCCCCTGATTTTGCGCGAGTGCAACGTCAGGCGACGTTGCACTCAAAAGGCATGACGGGTCCAGATGAGCGAGGAGACCGACACAAGATACCAACATGCGCCCGCGCATCTACTCAGGCCCGGCGGCACTTACATCGTCTCGGCTGCGACCTATGGGCACATGGCGCGCCTCGACTCAGGCGCCAGGAAGCACCTGCTGCTAGAGGAACTCCGGCGCCTTCTAGGGCGCGAGAACTGGGGGCTGGTGGCTTGGGTGGTTCTGAATAACCACTACCACGTGCTTGCCCAGGCGCCGGAGAGCGGCGGCCCGAAGCTGGCAGCTTGGGTGGGGGATCTACACAAGTTGACAGCCCGAAGGTGGAACGACGAGGACGGCTGTCGCGGCCGCAAGGTGTGGTGGAACTACTGGGATACATGCATCACCACGTTGCCCTCGTTCTGGGCACGTGTGAACTACGTGCACTGGAATCCAGTCAAGCACGGGCTGGTCAGGCGGCCGGAAGAGTACGCTTTCAGCAGCTACCGGGAGTATCTGGCGCGCGAGGATCTCGACATCGTAGCGCTGGAACGCGCGTATCCCTTCGATAGGGTACGGGTGAAGGACGACTTCTGACGTGCAACGTCGAGGGACGTTGCACTCCAGAAACGGCAATGAGAAGAGCAGCCATCACCGGCCTGGGGGCCGTTACCTGCATGGGGCACGATGTGCCTAGCTTCTGGCGGAAGCTCATCGCCGGCGAAGGCGGCATTACCCCCATCACCAAGTTCGACACGACCGGCTATCGCAACAACCTGGCCGGCGTGGTCACTGACTGGGACTTCGGCCGCTGGGGGCTGGGGCCGGGCGAGGGCATAGACGAGGCCACGCAGTTCGCGCTGGCGGCCAGCAAGGAGGCCCTGGCCGACGCCGGCATCGAGCCGGGCAGCTTCTGCCCGCTGCGGGCGGGCATCGTCTTCTCCACCAACTTCGGCGGCGCCACCTCCTGGGAGGACTTCGTCGCCAAGGGCAACGGCGGGCGCTTTCGGGAGGTGGAGTTCGGCCGGTCACTGCACCACACGGCCGAGCTGTTCGGCTTCCGCGGCCCCAGCACCCTGCTGAGCATCTCCTGCGCCTCCGGCGGGGCGGCCATGGGCGTCGCCTTCGACATGATCCGCCACGGCCAGGCTGATGTGATGCTGGCCGGCGGGCACGATTCCCTCAGCCCCTCCAGCCTGTCCGGTTTATCCATCCTGCGCACCGTCAGCCCCACCATGATCCGGCCCTTCGACGCCCGCCGCGACGGCACGCTCTTTGGGGAGGGAGCGGCGGCGATCGTGCTGGAGGAGTATGACCGGGCGCGGCAGCGGGGCGCAAGCATATACGGCGAGATGCTGGGCTACTGGCAGAACAACAACGCCTACCACATGACCGCGCCGGACAAAGAGGGCGAGGGCATGGTGCGCGTGCTGGCACGGGCGCTGGAGGACGCGGGCGTCGGCCCGCAGGAGCTGGACTACATCAACGCCCACGGCACCGGCACGAAGTACCACGACGCCACCGAGGTCAAGGCCATCAAGCAGGTTCTGGGCCGGCACGCCTACGAGATTCCGGTGAGCAGCATCAAGGGCGCCGTCACCCACATCATGGGCGGCGCAGGCATCATCGAGGCCATCGCCACCATTCTAGCCATGCGCGACTCGGTGGTCCCGCCCACCATCAACTACGGGGAGCCCGACCCCGAGTGCGACCTGGACCACGTGCCCAACCAGGCCAAGGAGTGGCCGGTCAAGTGCGCAGCCTCGGTCTCCGCGGGTATCGGCGGCAGCAATTCGTGTGTCGTGCTGGGCAGAATGTAGGAAATGCTTGCTATCTTCCCTCCTGAATGGTAGAATGTAGTATAAAAGCGCACTGAGGGACACAAAATGGCCACTGTCAACCAGAAGAGGGCGACGACTGCCCACGCCGGCCGCGGCGGCAGCCCCCCTACCCTGCAAGGGTCACAGGCGGAGCGGGCACGGGCAAAGCTGACCAGCAAGTGCCAAGTCGTGATCCCCAAGCTGATTCGCGAAAGGCTCGGCCTTAGGGCGGGGGATGCTGTGCTGCTGCGCGCGGAGGAGGGCGTGCTGGTCATGGTGCCGGAGCCCAAGGACTGGGCCACAGCATGGCGCGGGCTGGGGGCCGACGTCTGGGAGGGCGTTGACGTGAAGGAATACATCCGACAGCTTCGCGAGGACCGAGAGATTGAGCCTGAGGGACATTGACGCCTTCTTCAGCCGACACCGCCTGGTGGGGCTGGACAGCATGGTCTTCCTGTACCAGGCTCAAGGCCTGGCGCCGTATGCCTCGGCGTGCGCGCGCGTTTTCGAGATCCTGACTCAGTCGCCCGGGGTGGGATGCACTTCGACAGTCACCTTGCCCGAGGTGCTGGTCAGGCCGTTGCGTGCAGGTCGGCTGGACCTGGTGCACCGCTACAGGATGCTGCTGAGCGACAGCGCGATTGTGGGCGTGTTGCCGGTGACGGAGTCGGTTGCGGAGCGGGCGGCTTTGCTGCGGGCTCAGCAGGGGCTGCGTCTGGCCGACGCCCTGCAACTGGCGGCGGTCACGCTGGCAGGGGCCACCGGGTTCATCACCAATGACGCCATCTTCCGCCGCGTTCGCACCCCCGAGGTCCTCATGCTCGACGACGTGGCTGAGCCATCCGCGGACGCGCATTAGGCGCGTCCCTACAGGGAACTTGCGCGCAGGTGCAATCGTCGAAGAGGCCGTCTGCCGTTGCGCTCCATGACACTTGCCACGAGGTGAGACCCGGTGAAAACGACGCGGATGTTGCTGTGTCTGGCCTGCCTGGCTGTGATCCTGTCGGTCGCCGCGGGGCAGGACGAGGAGTTGCGCGTACAGGGCTGGCACGAGAAGAACGTGAAGCTGGCCACGGAAATGGCGCGCGACTTGCGCATGACGGTCGCACGCAAGGACCTGGACCAGCGCCTGGCGGACACGAAGCTGGCCCTGGACCTGGAGCTGGCGCGGGCAGACTGGGAGGTATGCTTGACCGGCGCGCTGAGCCAACTGAGCGCCATGGAGCACCCGCAGGCGGGGAACTGGTCGCAGTACAGCAACGACCTCTCCAACAAAGTGTACTGCTACACCAATGCCTGTCAGCAGGCCATGCAGGAGTACTACCAGCAGACAGCCCAGTACCGCGGCAGCAGCAGCTACTACGACCGCACCAACGAGTTCAGCCAGGACCTGCAATCAGCCATGAACCGCCTGCGTGGTGGCGGCGGTGGCGGGGAGGTCGGTCCTGGCGCGGGAGCGCCCGTCATTGCTGAGCTGGCGCCCGTGTACCTGGAGGTGGAGCCCTCGGCCAAGGAGGTGGCGGCGCGGCAGGCCTACGAGCAGTCCCTCACCGCCGCCTGGCAGGCCTACGAGCAGGCGCTGGCCGACAAGCGCAAGGCCTACAAGCAGGCGGCTAAGGCGGCGACCGACGCTCACAACGCCGGGCAGCAGACCAGGGACGAACTCATCAGCAGCCTGCGCAAGGCGGGCCGAGTCTACGAGACCGATATCCTGGACCTCTACGACAACCTGCGCAGCACGGCCATGAAGGAGCTGCGCAAGTACCAGTTGCTGGCGGAGGAGTAGCCTACGTGTACCGCGCATTCCTGCCCGGCACAGGCAGGTGCGTAGGTCGGCCATTTGGCTAGGCCCCGACCCACGGGGCATCTCAGAAGGTTGGGGCACACCTTGTCCGATCGCGTGCTCATAACCGGCCTCGCCCCTATCACCCCCATCGGCATCGGCCGCGAGGACTTCCTGGCCGGCCTGGCCGAGGGCCGCGTCGGCATTCGGCCGCCGGAGCGCATTGAGGTCGGCGATACGGGCGTACAGAACGTCGCCGAGTGCCTGGATTTCTACGTCGAGGACTACCTGGAGAGCGAGAAGACCTACCTCGACCGGGCCTCGGAGCTGCTGTTGGCTGCCTGCCACCTGGCTCTGACCGATGGCTCGCTGGACGCCCGCGGCATGGACCACGAGCGCATTGGCCTCTCTATCGGGACAGCCTACGGCTGCCTGGGCACCATGGCGGAATACTACCGGAAGGTGTTGGAGAAGGGCGCCAAGTTCGCCAGCACCGTCCTCTTCACGCACACCTACGCCAACACGCCCATCAGCCTGGCCTCCATCGAATACGGCATCATGGGCCCGACGAACACGGTCTGTACCGGCGTGACCTCGGGCGCAGGGGCCCTGTGCTACGCCTTCGACCTGCTGCGACACGGGCGCACGGATGCCATGCTGGCCGGCGGCATGGACGCCCTGTGCCAGCCGCTTTTCGATGGCCTGGCGGCGGAGGGCCTGCTGGGGGCAGGCGATCCCAAGCCGATGGACGCGCAGAGAGACGGCTTCTGCCTGGGCGAGGGAGCAGGGCTGGTGCTGGTGGAGCGTGCCCAATGCGCCGAGGCACGGGGCGCGACGCCCCTGGCTCGGCTGATGGGCCATGGGATGGCTCAGGGCGGCGCTGAAGCCGTCGCGGCGGCAGCGAAGGCGGCGCTGGCGGACGCGGCCGTATCCACTGCGGACGTCGGCTGCGTCATCACCGGCGCCAGCGGCAGCGTGAAGAGCGATGCCGAAGAGCTGACGGGCCTGGCGCAGGCCTGGGACGGCTCTCTGCCGCCGGTGACCACGCTGAAAGGCACCATCGGCGAGACGTTGGCAGCCTCAGCGATCCTGTCGCTCAGCGCTGCCGTTCACGTGCTCCAGGGCGGGCGCGTTCCGCCCGTCAGGGGACTCAGCCGGCTCGACCCCGCGCTGCCCAACGTGACTCCGGTGCTCGAGCCGACCTGCGGCCACGCCTCCCAGCCGCTGCTCATCAGCTCCCTGGACGATACGGGCAACTGCGTGTGCCTGGTCGTCGGCGCTCCCTGAGGTCTGATGCCCACCCGCTGGCTGAGCTACGCCCACCATCTGGCCGGCTACGAGTTCTACATGCGCGACGAACTCGAAGTCGCCCAGCAGGCCTTGACCGAGAGCCTGGAGGAGGGCGGGGACTACGCCATTCGACTGCTGCGGCTGGTGGAGGCGGAGCTGGAGGTCCGCGAGACCGGGGTGCGCCTGCGCACGCAGCATTTCGAATGCGAGCTGCCCCAGCGGCGGCCGCAGGGGACAGCGGCTTTGCTGCGCGAGGCGCCCGAGACCTGCTACGAGGCGCTGGCCAGGTCGCTGGACTTCGTGCCGCAGCGCAAGCTGCTCATCACTGTGCTCTCCGGCGTGGAGGTCTTAGAGTTCACCTCGAGCCCGTTCGGCTACTACGTGCCCAAGCGCGACCTGCACAAGATCTGCCTGCCGCTGGTGGGTCGCCGCTACCTGCCGAATCTGTGGAAGGGGCTGGTGCACGAGTACACGCACGCTGCGGTGGAGGAGCTGTCCGAGCACAACCATCCCAGTTGGCTGACGGAAGGCCTGGCCGTGCACTTCGCGCACGAGATCGCCAGGGACCGCGACCTGCTGGCCGACGCCAGAAGCACTGGCCTCGAGTTCACGTCCCTGGGGGGCATCGAAGGTTTCTTCTCCGACCCGGGGAAGGACCTGTACAGCGACGAGGCCACGCAGGCCTACGCGGAAAGCTACAGCGCCGTGCGCTTCCTGTGGGAGCGCTGCGGCGCCGACGGCCTGAGACGGCTGCTGGCCGAGCTGCGGCACGGGCGGCCCCTGGCGATTGCCCTGCGGGCGGCCTGCGGCATGTGGCCCTGGCGCTTTGAGCACGAGTGGCGGGCGGCGGCCGAAAGCGGGCGGGAGCTGCTGGCGTGGGCGCCGTGAAGCCTCGTTGCGTGGGGCGGCCATTTGCCTAGGCCCCGACCTGTAATGCGAGTCGGGGCCGGCATCCCGGCCGCGAAGCGGGCCAGGGACCTGGCCGCCGCAGCACAGCCCAAAGGGGCTTGTCGGGCAAGAATGCCCGACCTACGCAAGGCGTAAGGGTATGGTCGAGCACTTCCAAGGCCCGGGGCTGACCGAGCGCGTCCCCGAAGACGACCAGGAGACGCTGCTGGGCTACTACCGCACCATGCTCCTGATCCGCCGGTTCGAGGAGAAGGTAGACGAGCTGTTCGCCACCGGCGCCATCAAGGGCACCACGCACCTGTGCGCGGGGCAGGAAGCGGTGGCGGTGGGCGCCTGCGCAGCACTGAGGCCTGAGGACCGCGTGCTGAGCAACCATCGGGGTCACGGGCATTTCATCGCCAAGGGCGGGGAGCCTCGCCGGATCATGGCCGAGCTGTTCGGCAAGCAGGAAGGCTATTCGCGCGGGCGGGGCGGCAGCCAGCACATGGCCGACTTCGCCATCGGCTTCCTGGGCTCTAACGGCATCACCGGCGGCACCATCCCCATCGCCACGGGCGCGGCGCTCTCGGCCAAGCTCCAGAAGCAGGGGCACGTCACGCTGGTCTTCTTCGGCGAGGGGGCCTCGAATCAGGGCACGTTCCACGAATCCCTTAACATGGCCGCCGCCTGGAATTTGCCGGTCGTCTACCTGTGCGAGAATAACCTGTATGCCATGTCCACCCACTACCGCACGGTGAGCAACATAGAGCATGTGGCCATTCGCGCCGAGGCTTACGCCATGCCGGGCGTCATCGTGGACGGCAACGATGTGCTGGCCGTCAGGGACGTGGTGCGCCAGGCCGCCGAGCGGGCGCGCACGGCCCTTAGCCCGCCGAAGCAAGGGCTTCAGCCCGCGAAGGCGGGAGGCCCCACGCTCATCGAGGCCAAGACGTACCGCTACTTCGGCCACTCCAAGTCCGACCTGCGCGAGTACCGCACCTCAGAGGAAGAAGCCCTCTGGCACGACCGCGACCCCATCGGCCTCTTGGGCGCCTGGCTGACGCGGCACGGCCTCTTGGACGCCCTGACCGATGCCAACATCCGGGCCGAGGTGGACGCGGTCGTCGAGGAAGCCGTCCAGTTCGCCCAGCAGGCGCCCGTGCCGCCTGCGGACGAGGCGGGGGGAGGGGTGTTTGTGTGATGGAATGAGGGGTGGGGTAGGAGCCGCGCCTCGCGGCGACTTGCTTGATGGGCCTCAGGAGAGGAGCATGTGGCCATGACGACGGGCGAGTGGGTGCTGGCAGGCGTCACCACGGTTGGGATACTCGTAGCGGCAGTGATAGGGATCCTTCAGTTGCGGAAGCGTGCGCAAGCCCGCCAGCAAGCAAACCGCACCGGCGCGGACGTGGTGCAAACCGACGAGGCAAGCCAAGCTCAGGTCGTCAAGGACTCGCCCGGCGCAAAGGTCGCCGGGAGGGACATCATCGAAGGCGGGCCGCCCTCGGAACCCAGGCTGATGGTTGAGCCGACCCTGGTGCCGCAATGGGGTCCCGACGAACGTCGGCCCCGGACACTGGTCATCCTTGGGGTCAGGATCAAGAACGTGGGGAACGCGCCGACCACGGTTGACCTTGCTGAACTCGAATGGGCTAAAGCGTCGGCCGCAGGGCATTCTTGGTGCGCTTTCAGCGGGCACTTCCACCTGGTTCGCCCAACCGGGCGGACGGTACTTCGTACGAGATGGGGTTGCTGACCTGCAACGGGAGCCAAAGCGGATAGATGAGCGCGGCTCGGTGGATGTTATGCTGGGCTTCTGGTGGCCCGAGGTGCTGCCAATGGCGCAGACTGAGATAGCGCTGAAGCTACGTGTTCGGGACATCGCAGGAGCGTACTCGGATTGGTGGCATTTCCGCGCGCGGCTGATCGGCACGTGAGGGGTCGGCGCGCAGGGCATGTGACCAAACGACAAGTCGGCAGGTGGACCTGCCTCCCACGCGACTGGCTTGGCGGAGCGTCTCTGGCGTCATGCGAATGCCAAATGGCTGACTGCTGGCCGAGACAACGGGCTAACGCACGCCGCCCGCAAGTGGGAGGCAGCTCCAGCCGACTAGGGGTGGGGCGCGGCGGGGCGTTGCATAGACGGCATGCAACGTCGGGTGACGTTGCACTCCATAAAGGGCCAGTGTCATTCTGAGCGGAGCGAAGAATCTCGCGACCGTCCCTAGGCACCCTCGAAATCCTTCGCTTCGCTCAGGATGACATCGAGGGCGGAACGACCTGATGCCACGGGAGATCTTCTACAGCCACGCCATTCGTGAGGCGCTCGCCGAGGAGATGCGGCGGGACGAGCGGGTGTTCCTGATCGCCGAGGACATCGCCCGCTACGGCGGCGCGTTCAAGATCACCGAGGGGTTCCTGGATGAGTTCGGCCCGGAGCGGGTTATCAACACCCCCATCAGCGAGAACAGCTTCGTAGGCGTGGCGGTGGGCGCGGCGCTGACGGGCCTGCGGCCGGTCACCGAGATCATGTTCATGGACTTCATCACGCTGGCCATGGACCAGATCGTCAACCACGCGGCCAAGTTCCACTACATGTGGGGCGAACAGGCGCGCGTGCCCCTAGTCATCCGCTGCCCCGCCGGGGCGGGCCGAGGCTACGGCCCCAGCCACAGCCAGAGCCTGGAAAGGTGGTTCGTGGGCACGCCGGGGCTCAAGGTAGTGGCCCCGGCGACCGCCTACGACGCCAAGGGCATGCTGAAGACGGCCATCCGCGACGACAACCCGGTCATCTTCGTGGAGAGCAAGCTGCTCTACGGCAAGAAGGGCGAGGTGCCCGAGGAGGACTACACGGTCCCGTTCGGCCAGGCCCGCATCGCCCATGAAGGCTCGCATGTGGCGATCATCACCTACTCGCGCATGGTGGACGAGGCGCTGAAGGCCGTGGCGCCCCTGGCCGAGCACGGCGTCTGTGCCGAGGTCGTGGACATGCGCAGCCTGGTGCCGATGGATATGGGAACGGTGGCCGCCTCGGTGCAGAAATGCGGGCGGGCCGTGGTGGTGGAGGAGGGGCCGCTAACGGGCGGCGTGGGCGCGGAGGTCGCCGCGCGCATCATGGAGACCTGCTTCGACTACCTGGAGGCGCCGGTCAAGCGCGTGGCGGCGCTGGACTGCCCGGTGCCGTGCAGCATGACGCTCGAAAGCGCCGCGACTCCCGACTGGGAGAAGATCGGCCAGGCAGCCCTGGAGCTGACGATACGGCATTAGCCACGGATGGACACAGATACACACGGATGACGGCGGAGAGGGGCTTGGGGGAACGGCAATGACACAGCAGGAACCGGCCAGTAAGCAAGCGGGCGCGAAGGCGCTAACCACCTCGCTTCGGCATGGGGAGGTAACCGAACAGGTATTGGCTGCTGGCTTTGAGGTGCACAACGCCCTCGGGTATGGCTTCCTGGAGAAAGTGTACGAGAACGCCTTGGCAGTCGAACTGCGTGCGCGAGGCGTCGAGGCGGAGCAACAGCGCCCGTTCAGCGTTCTCTATAAGGGAGAGGTGGTGGGTCAGTACGGCTGCGACCTTCTGGTGGCAGGCAAGGTCATTGTCGAGGTCAAGGCGGCGAAGGAGATTGCGGATGAGCATATCGCCCAGGCGCTCAACTACCTGAAGGCGACGGGGCTGTCGGTGGGGCTCATCCTGAACTTCGGCAAGACAAGACTCCAGTACAAACGACTGGTGATATGAGCCACGGAGGAACTGAGCCACGGAGGAACCCTTCGACAAGCTCAGGGCGGACACAGATGAACACAGATACGGCGAGGGCGAGGCTTGGCGTTACGGCAACGGCAAAGGCCACTTGCCGCGCGTGGGCGGAAACGCGGCCCTCAGCAGTCGCGGTCCGGTGCGTTGACGTGTCGTTCCCCCAGGACTTGCCGTTGCCGTATCTGTGTTGATCTGTGTGTATCTGTGGCTAAGCTGAAATGAGCCTTGTGTCTGTCATCATCGTCAACTATAACAAGCGGCCTTACACGGAGCTGTGCCTGAGCAGCCTGCTGAAGACCGACTACGAGCCATTTGAGGTCATCTGCATTGACAACGGCTCGACGGACGGCACCGTGGAGCTGCTGCAACAGATGCAGGGCCAGCAGCAGGCGCTCGGCCGGCGCTTCGAGGCCATCTGCAACGACAGCAACGTAGGGGCCTGCACGGCGCGCAACCAGGGCATGGCTATCGCCGAAGGCGACTACCTCGTATTCATGGACAACGACGTTGCCATCCGCGGCGCGCAGTGGATGCGGAAGCTGAAGGCGACGCTGGAGGAGTCGGCGGACATTGGCATCGTGGGGCCCAAGCTGGTCTTCCCGTTCGAGCCATATAGCATCGAGATTGCCGGGGCGGGAATCAGCCCCCACGGGCGGGTCAAGTATCGCGGCCGAGGCGAGCCTTACGACGCGCCGGAGTTCAACGAGCGGCGCGAGGTGCAGTGCCTCATCAGCGCTGCCTGGCTGATGAGGGCCAAGCTGATTGAAGAGATCGGCGTGCTTGACGAGGTGTTCAACCCGGCGCAGTACGAGGACCTGGACTACTGCTACCGCGCGCGGCAGGCCGGCTATCGCATCGTCTACGAGCCTGCGGCCGTACTGTACCACTACGAGAGCGTGACTACCGACGCCTCGGCGGACGTGAATTACAGGTACATCACCATCAAACACGGGATGGAGTTCAAGCGCCGCTGGCGGCACGTGTTCTCGCAGGAGGGCGGGCCGCCGGACGAGGAATGCCAGTGGCGGGCGCTGGAGACCCGGTCGCTGGAGCAGACGGGGATTCCGCCTCTCTTCCCCGATCTATAGAGAAGGACCGCATTGACGGCACGACTCGCAGCAGCGGGGGCCAGGTAAGACAGGAGCATTGACCGGATGACCGATGAGGAACTCAAGTCGCAGCTCAAGGAGCTGGTGGTCGAGCGCCTGTTCCTGAACGTGGAGCCGCAGGAGATAGGCGACGACGACCAGCTCATGGGCAAGTTCGGCATTGACTCGGTGCAGCTTTTCGAGATCATCGTGGGGTTGGAAGAGGTCTTCGAGGTTTCCATGGCCGACGACGAGTTCAGCGTGGACCATTTCCAGAGCATCAACTCGATTGCGGAGTTCGTGAAGCAGAAGAAGGGCTTGTAGGTGTTTGTACGAGCGGCGTCTCGCCGCGACGGATAACGGACATTCGGGGCGAGACGCCCCTCGTACAGAAAGGCGACGGCGCTGCAACGTCATACGACGTCGCTGGGGCGACGTCGCATGACGTTGCACTCCACATGACGGCATGTCTGCGGGACGCGAACAGCAAGTTACCTTCGACTCCGGCGGGTTACAGCTCCGCGGCATGCTGCATCGCCCGCAGCAGGTCACGGGCAGCCCGTTCGTCTTCTGTCCACCGTTCGCCGAGGAGAAGAAGTGCTCATATCGGGTCATGGTGCACGCGGCCTGGCGGCTGGCCGAGCTGGGCCGCCCGGTGCTGCGCTTCGATCTGACAGGCACGTCTGATAGCGAGGGCGATCCCGCCGACGGCACCCCGTCACGCTGGCGCCAAGACATCGAGGCCGCCCTCGGCTTTGCCAAGGAGCAGACTCACGCGGCGGAGGTCAGCCTGCTGGGGCTGCGCCTGGGCGCGTCGCTGGCCGCGCAGGTGGCAGGCCAGGGTGAGGACGTTGACGAGGTGATCTTGTGGGAGCCCGTTGTCAGCGGCGCAACCTATGCTGTGCAGAACCTGCGCCGGAGCCTCATCAAGCGCGCGTTGACCGAGGGGGAGAGCTTCAACGCAGACGCAGGCGCACAAAGGCAGGCGGGCAACGGGGACGTGGACTTCGATGGGCACCTGGTCAGCGCCCAGTGCCACGAGGAGGTCAACCAGGTTGATCTGCTGGTGGGGCCGGCGCCGCGAGCCGCACGCCTGTTGATCGTGAACATCACGCCGCGCCCGAGCCTGACCAAGGCCGGCCAGCAGCTCTACGACCGCTACCGCCAAGCAGGTCGCCGTGTAGATGCCCTTCCCGTGCGCGAGCAGCCTTTCTGGAACCTGATAGGCCTGGTCAGCGGCAAGGCGACGATTGAGGCGACGGTCGAGTGGCTGGTCCCGGTAGCCCCGTAGAGGGCAGGTTCCTCGAGGAAGCCAGCCGGGTGGGAGGCGGCTCCAGCCGCCGATGTCGTTCGCACAGCGACCAAGAGGTCGGCAGCCCTTCGGCAAGCTCAGGACAGGCAGGAGCTGCCTCCCACGCTCTGACGGGTCGTGTGAACAGAGACGTCGCCTAGTGCCGGGTGCGCGGTGAGCGGCGCTACAACTGCGATGGAGCGCTTCATCTCATTCGAGGTGAACTCGGACACCGTATACGGCGTCCTGCACTTGCCCAACGCGGGCACAGCAAGGTGCGGGGCGGTGTTCCTGCACGGCTGGTCGGGCAACCGCTGCGGGCCGCACGATATGCTGGTCAAGGCGGCCCGCGCCTACTGTGAGGCGGGCATACCCAGCCTGCGCTTTGACTTCCGGGGCCGGGGCGAGAGCCACGCGGAGATGATGCGCTGCAACCTGGAGACCATGATCGCCGACACCCAGGTGGCCTGCGAGAGGCTGCGAGACGAGGCCGGCGTGGAGGATATCGCGTTGGTGGGCATCTGCTCGGGCGGCGAGGTAGCTATTGGGGCCGGCTGCCTGTGTGCCTCGGTGACGGCGATGGCTCTCTGGTCGGTGCCTATGGTCGCGGCCGACCGCACCGCCTCTCGCCGCCGCAAGCAGCTCGCCATGTTGGGCGAGTACGGCAAGAAGCTCTTCCGGCTCAGCACCTGGCAGAAGGCGTTCAGCGGGCAGCTCAACGTAGACCTCATCAAGCGTGCGCTCTCAGGCCAGGGAGGCGCCGGCGAGACGCCGGCACAGGCCCGCGACGCGGAAGATGCCCCGCCGGAGCCTAACATCCCCTGGCGCGAGCGCTTCGACGCCTTCCGAGGGCGGTTGTTGTTCGTATATGGCACCAACGACCCCACGACGCCGGAGTCCGTCGCGCACTACCGCGGCATGTCCGAGGCGGCGGGAATCCCGGCGGACTTTCACCTCGTCGAGGGCGCCAATCATGCCTACTACTCGCTCGCCTGGGAGAGAGAGGTCATTGACGTCACCCTCGATTGGCTGCACAAGGGCCAGTGAGGCCCTCGCGTTAGTGGAGCACCATGCGCATCGCCATTGACGGCCTGCTGCTCCACGGACGGTACTCGGGCGTGGAGCACGCCATCCGCAGCCTGGTTCTCGCGCTCCAGGAGGTCAGCCGGGAGCACGAGTTCGTGCTTTACATACCCGCAGACAGCCCCGATGCTGGGATCGAGGGCCGCACGTTGGCCGTGCGGAAGGCCCCCTTCGAGGGCTCTCAGCGTGCCGCGCGCATTCTGTGGCAGCAGTTCATCTTCCCCCGAGTGCTGCGGCGGGAAGGCGTCGAGCTGCTCCACGGGCCTGGCTACACGTTGCCGCTACGGTGCCCAGTGCCCGCCGTGGTCAGCATCCACGACCTGATCGCGCTGGTACGGCCCGACCTGGCCGAGTGGAGCAACGTCTGGCACTACTCCTACGTGCTGCCGCGCAGCGCGCGCCGGGCTCGGCGGGTGATCGTCCACTCGGAGCATACCAAGCGCGACCTGACACAGCACCTGGGCATACCCGAGGGCAAGGTCCGTGTCATCCGCCTGGGCCTCCGGAGCATCTTCGGGCCCGTCACCGACGAGTCGCAGATTGCGGCGGTCAGAGCCCGTTACCGGCTGCCGCAGCGCTTCTTCCTGATGGTGGGCAACCTAGAGCCCAAGAAGAACGTGTGGGGGGCCATTGACGCGTTCGGGTCTTACTGCCGCAGCGGCGGGCCGACGGCCGGGCTGGTGATCGCGGGCGCGCGCGGCTGGGTGCCGAGCGCTTTCGAGCAGCTCGTGGCGGAGTCCGAGTTTCGCGAGCGGGTGTTCTTCACCGGCTACGTGGCAGAGCCCGACCTGCCGGCGCTGTACACGGCAGCCGTGGCGCTGCTATTCCCCTCGCTGTACGAGGGCACGGGCCTGCCGCCGCTGGAGGCCATGGCTTGCGGCACGCCGGTCGTCTGCTCCAACCGGGGCGCCCTGCCCGAGACCGTGGGCGACGCAGCCGTCGTCCTGGAGGTGGAGGAAGACAGCTACCAGAGCCGCCACGGCGGGACGCTGCGCTTCGGCTTCGTGCCCGGCATGGATGCAGTGATGCGGCGGCTGGTGGAGGACGACGCACTCCGCGAGGGGCTCATCGAGAAGGGCCGGCAGCGGGCCGCGCAGTTCTCCTGGCAGCGGCACGCGCGGGAGACGCTGGAGGTCTACAGCGAGGCCGCGCAAGCATCTTGAGTCACGGGCGGGGATGAACCCCGCCCCTACCCAATGAGGCGAACTGGCATGCGTGTGGGCTATATCCTGGATCAGTTCCCCTCGCTCTCCGAGACGTTCATCCTGCGCGAGATGAAGGCGCTGGCGGAGCGAGGGTTCGAGATCATCCCCTTGGCCCTGTCCACAGACCCCAGCGAGTTGGTGCACGAGGACGCCAGGCCGTTCGTGGAGCGGATGGTGAGGCGCCCGAGCTTCGCCTCGGCGGCGTTCTGGGGCGCGTGCTGCCGAGCCTTCGTGCGGGTGCCGGGGCGCTGCGTCGTGGTGAAGGTCTCCCAGGTCGTCGGGAGCCTGGGCAGGAGCTGGCCGTTCTGTCGGCTCATGGGGGCCTTCTACTCGGCGGCGGCCTTCACGCCGTCGGCGCTGGACCTTGAGCTGGAGCGCATCCACGCGCAGTTTGGCAGCTATCCGGGCCTGGTGGGAATGCTGCTGCACCGACTGACGCGCATCCCCTTCAGCTTCTCCATGCACGCCCGCGACGTCTTCGCCGAGGTCTCGCCGTTCCTGCGAGAGCAGCTAGCCGAGGCGGACTTCGTGACCGTGTGCACTGAGCATTGCGCGAGCATCGTGCGCTCGCTCGCCCGCCCTGAGGACGCAGGGAAGATCCACTTGGTGTACCATGGGGTGGACATCGAGGGCTTCGACCGGCTACTGTCGGCAGCCACCGGCAGGCCGGCCGAGGGGCCAGCTAAGATCGTGAGCGTAGGGCGGCTGGTTCCGAAGAAGGGGTTCGACATGCTGCTGCGGGCTTGTGCGCGGCTGAAGAAGGAGGGTCGCGAGTTCAGGCTGACCATCATTGGCGACGGCCCGGAGCGCCAGCGGCTGGCGCGGACGGCGGCGGAACTAACGCTGGGCAAGAGCATCTATCTCCAGGGACGGCAGCCGCTGCCCGAGGTCGCCTCGGCGCTGGCCAGAGGCGATGTGTTCGCCTTGGCCTCGGTCATCGCCGCCGACGGCGACCGCGACGGCCTGCCGAACGTCATCCTGGAGGCGATGGCAGCGGGCCTGCCGGTGGTGGCATCGCGGCTCGGGGGCATTCCCGAGGCGGTGACGGACGGCGAGACTGGGCTGCTGGTAGAGCCGGGCGACGAGGAGGCCCTGGCGGAGGGCCTGGGGAGGCTGCTAGACGATCCCGCCCTGCGCGAGAAGCTGGGCGAGGCGGGCCGGAAGGTCGTGGTCGAGCGTTTTGATGTCAGGCAGAACGTGGCGAAGCTGGCGGAGTTGATGCAGCTTGGGATCAGGATGTAGGGCGGGGTTTACCCCCGCCCGAGTAGGGGGAACGGGCGGGCGTGAAGCCCGCCCCTACGACACTTCGTCCCTTTGAGGAAGCACGAATGCCTGAAGACCCCCAACTGCCGGTTCCCGCCGAGGCAGACGGTTCGGCAGCCGGCTCCGCGTCCGAGGAGGCCCCCGAGGACCGGGGCGCCGACATTGCCAGGAACGTCACCATCGTCACCGCGTTCCTGTTTCTGGGGCGCACCATCGGCGGGCCGGCGCGGGAGGTCATACAAGGCCGGCTGCTGGGAACCACAGCAGCATCGGATGCCTTCAGGTTCGCCTACGAGGGCATTCTCCAGGACCTCTACACGAAGTTCGAGAAGCTGCTTCAGCCCATCTACATGCCGCTTTTCGTGGGCCTGCGTCGGCAGGAGGGAGAGGAGCCGGCCTGGCGCTTCACCAGCATCATCGGCTCGTTGCAGTCCCTACTGCTAATCGTGGTAGCTACCGCGGGTCTGGTCTTGTCCCCCCGAATCTCCCTGTGGGTCATCGGCCACAACCCGGAGATGCTGGCCAAACTGGGGCCGGGGACGCCCGGCCACCACATGCTGGTCGGCTTCCTGCGGCTGTTCTTCCCGGCCCTGATCGTCTACAGCCTCTCCAACCTGGTCGAGCTGACGATGCAGGCGTACAACCGTTTCACCATTCCGGCCTTCGCCGAGGCCTTCCGGCGCCTGGCTGTTGTTGGGGCGCTGATTCTCATCGTGGTGTGGCTGCGCAAGCCCAGCGAGTACACGGTGGCGGAGGCCCTGGTCTGGGGCGGGCTGATCGGCATTGCGGGGCGGCTGCTATTCCAGCTTCCCTCCCTGTGGCAGCGGCTGAAGCTGTTCCGACCGTCCCTCGACTTCGGCAACCCCCATGTGCGCAAAGCCCTGGTGCTGGCGCTGCCTCTGATCGTGGGGATCGTCTTCTCCTTCATTCGCAACCTGGCTGAGGCCAAGTTCGCCTTCGGCGAGGGCGTGGGCGCTTACAGCGGCCTCAAGTACGCCCGCAAGCTGGTGGATATGCCCTGGCAGGTGCTGGCGCTGGCCATTAGCTACGTGATCTATCCCTTTATCTCGGCCTTGGGGGCCGATCAGCAACGCGACAGGATGGCCGACGCCCTGGTCTCGACCGCCCGGGTGATTGCCTTCTTCTTCGTGCCGCTCACAGCGTTCTTCCTGATCTGCGGCGAGCCCACCGTGAGGGTGGCCTACGAGGGCTTTCACTTCGAGCAGGAGTCGGTGGCCCTCACCATGCAGGCTCTGCCCTGGTACGTGCTGGGGATGTTCTTCTTCGCCCTGGAGGACCCGCTGCTCAAGTGGTTCTTCGCCCTGCGCGACACCACCACGCCCATCGTGCTGGGGATCGCGGGCGATTTCATCTGGTTCGGCGTGGCCAGCGTGGGCGTCTTGCGCTTCGACCTGGGGCTGTCGGCCATCGCCTTTGCCATGACGGCCTCCAAGGCCCTGAAGGTCATCATCCTACTGGCTCTGCTGCGGCCGCGGCTGGGGCCGATCTCGACCCGCCAGGTGCTCTCTTTCGTGGGCCGGCTGGCAGTCACGACGGGCATCGCCGCGCTAGCCACCTGGTGCACCTATGCGCAACTGCGCGGCATGTTCCCGCTGCTCACGCCGGAACAGGCCGTGAGCGCCGGCCTCGTCGCGCGCCTGAAGGCCCCGGCGCTGCACCTGTGCGGCTCGTTCGCCGTGGCCCTGGGCGCGTACCTGGTGGCCAGCTTCGCGCTGCGGATAGAGGAGTGCCGGGTGGTGGCCGACAGGCTGAAGGCCAAGCTGAGGCGGGGCCATGCCTGAGCCTGGTGCTCCGCAGCATAGCGCTGCTTCGCAGGGCAAGCTGCGCGTGGCTCAGATCATCGAGGCGACCACTGGCGGCGCCCGCAAGCACCTCACCGACCTGGTCACCCATCTGCCCAGTCGGGATTTCGCGCTCCACGTGTTCTGCGCCACGCACCGCGACGCAGATTTCCGGGCTGACATGCAGCGCATGAGGCGAGCCGGCGCCGAGGTCACGGTCGTGGACATGCGCCGGGAGATCGCCCCCGGGCCCGACTGGCGAGCGTACCAGGAGCTTACCCGCCTGCTGCGAGCCGGTGGCTTCCACGTGGCCCACGCGCACAGCGCCAAGGCGGGAGTGTTGGGCCGGCAGGCGGCCAAGGCGGCGGGGGCGCCGGTCATCGTCTACACGCCGCACTGCTTCCCCTTCGAGATGCAGGCTGCCCCCGCAGTTCGTTGGTTCTACCGCCAGGTCGAGCGGCGGATGGCGAGGGTCACGGATCGCATCGTCGCCGTCTGCGAGCAGGAGCGCGAGGCGGCCATACGTAAACGCATCTGCCCGCCCGAACGTATAGTCGTGATTGAAAATGGGCTGGACCTGGCGGCCTTCGACCGGGCGGCGGAGCTGCCACCGGAGCGGCGCGAGCTGGGCCTGCGGGACGAGGACGTGGTCATCGGCAGCATGGGCCGCCTGAGCCAGCAGAAGGGCCAAGAGTACCTCGTCCGCGCCCTGCCCGCCATACTCGCCGCGAAGCCCGAGGCGCGCCTGCTGCTGGTGGGCGAGGGGGAGCTACGGCCCCAGCTCGAAGCCCTGGCCGCGGAACTGGGCCTGGGAGACCGAGTGGTCTTTGCCGGGCATCGGGAGGATGCAGCGGCCTGCCACCAGGTGCTGGACATCTACGTGCTGCCCTCGCTGTGGGAGGCCTGTCCATACGTGTTGCTGGAGGCCATGGCCGCGCGCACGCCGGTGGTGGCCTCGGCGGTGGGCGGCTGCCAAGACATCGTGGAGGACCGCGTCTCAGGGCTGTTGGTGCCGCCGGCCCGGCCCCACGCCATCGCCAGCGCCGTGCTCAGCATCCTGCGCAACCCGCACCGTGCCAGCGCCATGGCCGAGGCCGGGCGACGGCGCGTGGAGGAACAGTTCCGGTTGGAAAGGATGATTGAGCGGACGGCAGAGCTGTATCGCGAGTTGGTGCGAGAGAAGGTCGCAGCGTGAAGACGCAAGTTGCGGAGGCGCGGGCGGGGGTGAACCCCGCCCCTACGGAACGACTCCGGGTGCTCGACCTGGGGACCGTCGCCTACGGCGAGGCGCTTGCGCTTCAGCACCGCCTGGTGGAGCAGCGACGCGACGGCGATACCCCGGACACGCTGGTGCTGCTGGAACACCCGCCGGTGGTGACGGTTGGCCGGGGCGGTGATGGCGCGGGGCTGCTGTGCAGTCGGCGGGAACTGGCACGGCGGGGGATTGCGCTCTTTGAGGTGGAGCGCGGCGGCCAGACCACCTACCACGGCCCGGGGCAGCTCGTCTGCTACCCGATACTGGACCTGTCGGCGCTGCGGAAGGACCTGCACTGGTATCTGCGCTCGCTGGAGGAGACCATCATCAGAGCCGTAGGGCGATTCGGCCTGAACGCCATCCGACGAGAGGGCCTGACCGGCGTCTGGCTGCCGCAGGGGAAGCTGTGCGCTATCGGCGTGGCCGTGAGGCACTGGATCACGTTCCACGGCCTGGCGCTGAACGTCAATGGCGATCTCGCAGCCTTCGCGCTCATTGACCCCTGCGGGCTGGGCGAGCAGGGCGTGACCTCGATGACCGCGACGTTGGGGCGCGAGGTGGACATGGCGGAGGTCCGCGAGGCGGTTGTCCAGTCGTTCGCGGAGGTCTTCGGCTTCGTGCTGGAAGCCGCGCGGCACGAGGAGAGCTTGGAGCAATTGGGCTGGCCAAAGCGTTGGAACATGTCGGGAGGGAGCTGATTGGCAGAGACCTCTGCCGCACGTGACGACGAGCGGGCGGAACGTGTGCCTGTGCCTGCCTGGCTGGTGCACGCCTCAGGCGTAGCATTGGCCGGGCTGGCGGGCTATGCGGCGTTTCAGGGCGCCAGCCTGAACCAGCCACTGGTGCCGCCCGAGCGGCGCGGCCTGGCCGTGCTGGCCCTGTTGGCCATCGGCTTGCCTGTGCTCATCGGCCGCGGGCGCTTCACCGCCAGTACGACCGGCAAGCTCGTCGGCGCTGCCGGGCTCGCGTATGCGTTCAGCCTGGCCGCGCAGGCCTATCCGTCCCAAGAGGGGCTTCCTCAGTTCATCTTGCTCTGTGGCATTCCCTGGGCGGCCTTGGTGGTGTTGGTGGTCGGCGCGGCTTGGCTCATCACGGGCCTGCGCAGGCGGGCACCGGCCCTGGAGCAAACCGGGTGCGAGTGGCCGCTGGTCACCGCAGCCATTGCCCTGCTGGTTCTGCTGCCTATCCTGCACTTCGCCGTCGGCCGACGCTACGACCTCGACGGCACGTACGTGATCTCGTGCGCGATCAAGCTGGTCGAGTTCACCGTCATCTTCCTCATCGCAACGGCGGCCGCCGGCGCGCGGAAGCTGGGACCGGCAGTGCATGTCTATGCCGTGGTCACCGTAATCGTGGCCCTGGTGGCGAGTGCGCTGGCCGGCACCGGCGCCCAGGAGACGGCCGCTGGCGGGTGGTGGGTGCTGCCATGAATGGCCGCCGCCTGCCAGATCAACTCGCCTTCATCGCGCTGATTATCCTGCTGCTGGTCGGCTGCACCCAGTTCCAGCACCTGGAAGTGCGGCTGGTTACACATCCGCCCTTCGTCTACCCCGGCGGACACGTGATGTCGCACGAGGACCGCAATGCTCCGCATCTGTCCATTGCCGACCCCCTGGCGGCCATCTTCTTCGGCGTGTGGCTGCTGAAGGTGCTGCTGCGCCGGGAATGGCAACGCTTGACCTTGGCCCCGGCGGCGTTCTGGGCCGTGCCCGTCATTGCGGTGTTCTCGGGCCTGCGGGCGGTGGACATTCTGCATCCCCTGGCGGGGTCAGGACCCATCGGCGAGCGACCTGTGGTGGCAGCGGTGCCGGAGATAGCGCAACTGACGCTCTACTTCGTCGCCGCCTACCTGCTGTTTGCCAATGGGCTGACTACCCAGCGGCAGATGCGTATCGCCCTGCACGTCTTCCTGGGCGTGGCGACCGTGCTGGTGGTGGCCGGGACGGCCAGCTACGTTGGACTGGGGCTGGCGCTGCCGGGCACCAAGCAGGCCTTCTCGCTCTTCAGCAATCGCTACGTCTACTCGGGCTTTCTGGTCATGTCTCTGCCCGTGTTCCTCGGGTTGGCCCTGCACGAGCGGCGGCTGCCTTACCTGCTGTGGTTCGGGCTGGTGGTGGGTCTGGGCCTGCTGACGATGCTCTCAGGCGCCCACCTCATCGTCGCAGCGGGCGTGCTGCTGGCCATGGCGGCGGCCCGGTCCCGGCGAGCGCTCGCCCTGGGGCTGGTGGTGACCGTGATCGGCCTGCTCATCATGCCTGCGGTGCTGCCGGTCAACTGGCAGGCCGGGCTGCAACAGTTCTTCACGTTCGAGGAGCCCACCAAGCCCGGCACGCCCATTGAGGCGCCCACGGTCATCAAGCAGCGCTGGCTGGAGTGGCTGGCGGACCTGCGCATGGTCGGAGACCCCTTCAGCCCCAACTTTGTCCTGGGCGTGGGGGCGGGCGGCAACTACCAGCTCAACGTCGGCAGCTACTACGCCAGCTTGCCCAACCAGGACACCATCGAGCCGGATACCTACAACAGCTACCTGGTGACGTTGGGCTCGATGGGCTTCCTGGGGCTGGCGGCGCTGGTGGCAGCGCTGGGCTGGGCGCTGCGAAGAGCTAGCGGGGCGGGCACAGCCACAGCAGCGAGTGTGCACCCGGGGCTGGCGATGGGGCTTCAGGGGGCGGTGTTGGGCATTGTGCTCGTGAACATATTCGGCAGCACGTTCGTCAGGGGCCTGTACGTGCCCGTCTTCTTCCTGTTTGCCCTGGCGGCAGCCTGCGGCGCCCCTCATCCTGGCGAAGAGGATGAAACCATCACAGGGTGAGAGGCGTCACTTGTATATGGGTGGTCTTTGAAGCATACTAGAGGCAGCCGTGGGCAGGACACGCGTCGCCGTTGCCGGAGAGGAGGACCGATGTTGGCCAACAAGCCATTGACAGCGCAAGTGCTCAGGGGCGTGGGGACCGTGTTGGCGCTGATGCTGGTCGCCTCGATGGTGATGGGCGCCAGCAGCAGCCGCATTGTCTGGGAGGCGGAGAACTACACGTCCATAGTCGCGCCCATGACGGTGGGGTCGTCCATCCAGAAGGACAAGTTGGGGAGGACCCCGTCGGGGGGCAAGTACCTCACCATCCCGGCCCAGCCAGACGAGGAGAGCCCCGCCAAAGCCGTTTACAAAGTCAGAGTGGAGACGGCGGGCACTTACAGGCTCTGGGGCCGCAAGTATTGGAGAGACGGCTGCGGCAACTCCTTCAATGTGTCTATCAATGGCAGCAAGGCCATTATGCTGGGGGGTGACGGGACCTACAACGTGTGGGACTGGTGCCCTCTAGCGGAGACCCCTTCGCTGAAGGCCGGCGTCAACACTATCGAAGTGTTCCAGAACAAGAAGGAGCGCGGCGTGAACCTGGACCAGTTAGTGCTCTCCCGGGTCTTGCGCTGGAAGCCGGAAAGGCCCGAGACGCCGACGCCCAACGTGATCGTGAAGGAATGAGGCGGGCGCGCCGAACGTCCTTTTGAGAGGCCAGCGCACGCGCCTGCGCCGGCCGAGGATAAGAGTCTATCCCAGAACGGCATGATTGTCATGCTGAGCGCCCTTCGGCAAGCTCAGGGCAGGGCAGCGAAGCATCTAGTAGCGGGGACCCAGACAACATTCTTCGCTTCGCTCAGAATGACAGATGCCTCGCGCAGCGAGTTCTGGGATAGGCTCTAAGTACGGAGGCAGTAGATGCTGTACCACAACCAGCGCTGCTGGCGCTGGCCAGTTGCTTTGCTGCTGGCGGGCTGTTTCGGGCTCTGGCCGCCGGGAGGACGCTCTGGCGTCGTCACGGGCCAGCCGATACGGCCTTTGCCAGAGCCCGGGAAGCCCATCGGCCCGATCATAGAGCTGCCGCCAGGCGGCGTGCTGCCGGCGGCCGGGCCCGCGTTCCTGGAGGAAGAGGCGGACGGCCCGTTTGCCCTGGAGGCGTCGCTGGATGCGGGCCCCATGCCTGGGCAGGCCTGGCTGGTCATCCTGTTCGACTACCAGAACGACCAGACGTTCTACGAGCTGGTGCTCGCCGCGCAGGTTGCGCAGTTCAACAAGGTGAGCCGGGGCGCGCGGCAGCAGCTAGGCCAGCCGGGCAAGGTTGACCTGGGAGCCCCGGGCAGCAAGCATCACCTGACGTTACAGCGCCAGGACTGGGCGATGAGCTTCATCTTCGATCAGCGCGTGGTCGCTACGGGCTACGACGCGGAGCTGCAAAAGGGTAAGGTGGCCCTGTCGGCGCAGGGCTGCGCGGCTGAGGAGGCCCTCTTCCAGGCCACCGCCCGCATCTTCAAGACCGACGACTTCATGCGCGGGGGCGACGAGACCAACCCGTGGAAGGTGGTCAGCGGGAGCTGGCAGTACAAGCCGCTGCGCGAGGAGGAGGCGGAGAGCGCGGACCCGACGCGCGCGGCCAACGCCTTCAGCTACCAGGGCTCGGCCAAGACCGAGCCGGCCGTTGTGGCCAACGATAGCTGGTACTGGAGCGATTACCGCTTCAGCGTGCGGGTCAAGTCCGAGGGCGCAGCGGTAGGCGCGATCTTCCACTATCAGGACCCGCAGAACTACTCGCTGCTGCGCTGGACCGCCGTCAACTCCCCCGAGGGCGGCAAGCGCCAGCTCATCAACGTGATCGGCGGCGAGAAGACGGTGCTGGCGGAGACGGGCGGCGGCTTCATACCGGGGCTGTGGTACGAGATGGAGGTGGCTACCTCCCAGGGGCTGATCTACACCGCCTTCGATGGCTTGCCCTCGGTGGGGACCAGCACCAACGCCTTCGGCCAAGGCGGCGTGGGGCTGTATGTGGAGCCTGGGACGCCAGCGTTCTTCGACGACGTGTGGGTGGTGTCGTGGCAGGTGCTGACCGACGGCTTCGACGAGCAGATTCCCGGCAAGTGGCGCACGGACGGCGGGCAGTGGCAGGTGGGAGAGCGGGGCCTGGCCACGTGCGTGCCCAACGGCCCTTCGCGCCTGCTGGGCGGAGCGCCGAGCTGGGCGAGCTACGTATTCGCCGCCGACGTCAAAGCGGACAAGGGCATTGGAGCGGGGATACTGGCCTACCAGTCTCAACAGGGCAGCTATGTCCTGCGGCTGGCGCCAGCGGGCGCTCCAGTTCCCTACGCAGGAAAGGTGGAGTTGGCCCGTCTGGGCGGCGAGGGCCTTAGCATTGCCAGCGCCCGGTTTGCGGCCACTCCGGGCAAGGCTTACCGGCTGAAGCTCCTCTGCGTGGACGGCTACCTGGCTGCCTACGTGGATGATGCTCTAGTGCTGGAGGGGGCGGACACAGGGCTGCCCGCCGGGCGCATAGGGCTCTACGCCGAGGGCGAGGGCAAGGCCTGCTTCGACAATGCCTACATGCGCTTCCAGGAGGACAAGCGGCCGGTGGAGATCAGCGCCCAGTTCGTGGAGCCCGGCGACGAGTCCATGGTGGAGTGGGCCACCAAGCGGGGCGCCTGGCTGGCGCCGGCCGACCCCGCGCAGGGGGCCTTTTGGCACAAGGGCGCGTTCTTTGGCGACGATAGGGTGGAGTTCACCATCAAGCAGGTGGGCTCGGTGACGGGGAGCGTCACCGCTGCCTTCGCCGCCGACCCCAGCCAGCCCGATACGGGCGTGCGGGTGATGCTGACAACCACTGCCGGGACGAAGACCGTGGGCGCCAAGCTCCTGTCCGGGCAGACCGTGCTGGCCGAGGGCCAGGCGGTCATCGCCGACGATCAGACGGACGCGAGGGTGCGCCTGGCCCGTCGGGGCGACTGGCTGCTAACCTACATCAACGACCAACTGGTGGTGGAACATGCGCTCGGCTCTTGAGGCGCCGGTTCGAGGTGGCGCAAAGCGCGTCCTTGGGTGGGCGGGGCCCGCGGCGGCGATGCTACTGCTGCTGACTTGCACCAGCAGCGCCGTCCTGGCGGTGGGTCTCGCCGAGGCGGTGGACAAGCTCAAGGGCGGGCAGGTGCCCCAGGCGGTAGCCGACCTGGAAGCCATCGTCAAGGAGCAGCCAGACAACCTGTCGGCGGTGTACTGGCTGGGCCGGGCTTACCTGGAGCAGGGGGCCACCACGCAGGCCATTGCCCAGTTCGAGGCGGCCCTGGCGCGGAAGCCGAACTCGGTGGACTGCTGGCTGTGGCTGGGGCGCGCGCGCGAGCGCCAGGGGAACCTGACAACCGCTGCTGAGGCCTACAAGAAGGCTCTGGCACTGGACCCTGGCAACACACAGGCCCTGGCCGCCCTGAAGGTCATAGAGCAGGCGAGTACGGCACCGACTCCGGCCCCTCCGACTTCGGGAAGGGCGGCGGAGGTGCTGAGGTACATCGGGATCAAGGCCGACGGCATCACCCTCCCCATCGAGGACGTCGAGGTCAGCTCCAATCGCGTCTACGACTACACCTTCACGGGCGCGCCCAGCGACTGGGTGCCCCGCGGCGGCCTGTGGGCGCAGTCGCTGCGCTGGACCTGCTCGCCGCAGTGGTCCTGGTACGGCGGCTACAGCGACGGGGTGGCCGCGGCCTGGTGTAAGCGAGCGTTCCAGGGCGACCTGAGCGTGGAGGCCTACATGGCCTTCCGCATGGGCCTGGGGAACTACTCCGGCTACAAGAACCCCAACGACATGAACATCACGCTGTATGGGGACGGCGCCAACCTCGACAGCGGCTACAGCTTCCAGGTGGGAGCGGAGCTCAACACCGTCACGCGCATCATGAAGGGCACCAAGGTGCTGGCGGAGACGCGCGACCCGAGGTTCCTGCTGCCCATCTTCGAGGAGGGCGAATTCGCCACCTATACGTTCCACCGGCGCTGGTGGGGCGTGCGGGCCGAGCGCGTGGGCACGCGCCTGGCGCTATACCTGGACAACAAGCTGGCCGTCGCTGCCGAGGACCCCGAGCCCCTGGACAAGGGCAGCGTGGCCCTGTGGACCCAGGATAACGGCATCCTGGTGGCGCGGGCGCGCATCAGCTACGAGCGGGAGCTGCCCGAACGTGAGCCGCCGCCGGCGCTCGCGGCTCTGGCCGAAGAGCCGGCCCGCTCCGACACGCCGGCGGTGCGGTTGACCTCCACCACCAATCCCAGCATCTACGTGGACTTCGAGAGCGGACTGGGGGGCTTCTCCACACCCACGGGCGACCAGGGAGCAGCGCTGAGCATCGTGCCCGGCGGGCCCGACGGCCGGGGACACGCACTGCGGCTGGTCAACGTCAATGCCGGGGGCGATGCCGGGGCGACAGCGTTTCAGGGCAAGGTGCTCGTCGCACCGCAAGGCCAGCAACCTGCGGCGGCGGCGTCCGCGCCGGGGAGCGCAGGGCTCGAGGCGCCGGGCGGGTTGAGATACCTTGCCTTCGACTACCAGGTCGTGCCGGACCTGCAGATCAACGCACTCGTCAAGGTTAACGGCAGTTGGTACGAGATCGTGTTCACGGGCCTGGACCAGCCTAGCTACATGTCGCAGATCCTGGGCAAGATTGGGGACGTGAAGGCCGACGGCAAGTGGCACCACGCGCAGTTCGACCTCTGGGGGCACCTGCGGCGCATCTACGGCGACGCCGAGAAGCTCTACCTGACCGAGGTGGTGTTCGGCAACCGCAACTACGACCAATACCTGCTGTGCGGGTTCGGCGGCAATCACGCCGGCACCACTTACTACCTGGACAACTTCGAGCTCTACGGGGCAGGCCCACCGGAAGTCAGGCTGGCCTGGCGTCCTACGAGCAAGGATGTCACGCCGACGGCCTACCGGACGGCTTTGGACGACAAGCCGTCCACCACACCGCAGGGCGAGCCCACGGCCGGGGCCGAGGCCAGCTTCGAGGGCCTGAAAGAGGGCACCCATTACTTCCACCTGCGCGCGCAGTTGCCGGACGGCACCTGGGGCCCGACGCAGCACTACGTGCTATGGGTTGACGCCGCGCCGCCGGTGGTGAAACAGGTATCGCCCAAGGGGAAGAGCGCCGGGCCGGTCATCCAAGTGGAACTGGCCGACAACGGCGGCGTGGGGGTTGATCCGCGCAGCTTCTCGCTGCTGATCAACGGGAAGGAGTACGGGTCGCAGTCGCCGGGCCTGGACTACGATGCGGTGCGGGGCGTGGTGACGTTCTCGCCGGCGGCCGCGGGTCTGGTGTGGCCTGACGGGCAGAAGGTGGAGGTGGAGCTGGCGGCGGCTGACTTCCTGGGGCACCGACTCGACTCGCCCACCAAGTGGAGCTTCACGGTAGACTATGCGCAGGACAAGCTGCCACCGCCCGCGCCGGTGGTCACGGCGCCGGAGGCGGACCTGGCCAACGACACTTTCGAGCAGGACACGGGACAGTGGTCGGCCTACGGCAGCAACGGCGCCGTGCTGACCCGGGACAGCAGCACCGCCGCCTCTGGCAACTACAGCCTGCGCTTCTACAACCGCACCAACGGCAGCATGTTCGCCGCCTACGTACGCCGCGAGCCCTTCGACGCGGGCAAGTACCGCTACGTGAGCTTCGACTACAAGATCAACGATCGCGTGCGCGTGGACTTCGCCGTCTACGCCAACCGCGCCTGGCGAGACATCCTCTTCACCGACAACAACAACCCCTATCCGCGCATCGGCGTGGCGCCCCTCGTCATCCGGGACAACCAATGGCACCACACGGAGTTCGACCTGTACGACATGCTGCGGCGGGCCGACCCCACGGCCGCCAGCTATGCCATACGCAGCTTCGTGGTGGCCGATTGGGGCTCGCAGCCGGGCAACACGCAGCACGCGCGCTGGTGGATTGACAACTTCCGCATCAGCCCCGTCATCGGAGCCGCTCAGGGCGCGCACTTCGCATGGCAGAGCGGCGACTTCTCCGGCGTTCCGGCCTCCAGTTGGGCCTTCGACACCGAGCCGGGCACCGTGCCCCCCGAGCAGCTTTCGGGGCAGGGGCTGGAGCACACCTTCCCCGCTCCGGGCAACGGGCCCCACTACCTACACGTGCGGGTGCGGGATGGGGCGGGCAACTGGAGCGCGCCCTCGCACTATGCCGTGGCCCTGGACTGCGCTGCCCCGCAGGTAGGCCAGCACCGCCCGGCGGATGGCGAGGTGGGCGCCGAGCCGCGCGTGGTCCTGCCGCTCACCGACACGGACGGGGCGGGGGTGGACCCGAGCAGCATCGCGCTGGAGGTGGCGGGCACGGAGTACCAGGTCGCGGAGCAGTCCGGCTTGACCTACGACTCGCAGCAGCAGACGCTGGTCTGGGACCCCGGGCAGGTAGGGCCGCGCCCGGTGGTGTTCGCCGACGGACAGAAAGTGGAGGTGGCGCTGAAGTCGGCACGCGACTACGCCGGCAACGCCGTGGCGTCCCTGCCCAAGTGGTCGTGGACGATGGACTACTCCAAGGACGACAAGCCGCCGGTGGTGGCGACGCTGGAGTCCAGCACACACAAGACGCTGTTGGCCAACACGTTCGAGGAGGACCTGGGGCAGTGGCGCGGGGGCACGGACCCCGGGGATGCCCAGTTGGAGCGGGACGACTCCACGGCTGCCAGCGGCAAGTATAGCCTGAAGATCACCAACCCGGTCCAGGCCGGCAGCTTCGCCGCCACGGTGCTGTCCACGCCCTTCGCGTCTACCAGCTACCAATGGGTGTCATTCGACTACAAGGTGCCGGCGCAGGTGAAGGTGGACTTCCTGGTGAGCATGGCCGGCGACACCTATGCGCTGCAATTCACGGACGACGCCGGCGGCGCCGTAGCCACGCTGCCCAACATCAAGGCAGATGACCAATGGCACACCGTGTCTTTCAACCTGACTGCGGCGCTGGGGCCGCAGCAGCGGCGCGGGCAGGGCGTGGTGGTGGACTCCATCAGCCTGCTGGACCGCGGCCGCCGGGACAATGCCGCCGGAGCCAGCTTCCACATTGACAACTTCATCATCGGCATGCCGGGAGCCAGGAGTCCGTCCTTGACCTGGGAGGCGACCGACGCCACCGGCATCGTGGACTACAGCTACGTGACGGACCAGGAGCCTGCCACCATTCCCGACGAGGTTGGGGAGGGCCTGACCCGAACTGCGACGTTCGCGAACCTCAAAGGCGGTCTGTACTTCTTCCACGTGCGGGCCAAGGACGGAGCCGGGCATTGGGGGCCGGCCACACACTACGCCCTCATGCACCTGCGGGCGCCGCAGACCAGGTAGCCGCCGTCAGTCACCGCGATGTATGATGTAGGATGTACGATCTACGAGGGCACGACCTGCAAGGTCTCATCCGGCCTCATGCCGCGGGACACCGAATGCTCTCAGGAGGCAGGCACCCGGTAGGCGGAGGCGTTGACGTGGAGCGTACATCCTACGTCCTACATCGTACATCGTAGTTGCCAGACCTCACATCTCGTACCACCATGGCCACCCCACAGGCTCCCCGACCCTGGCAAGCCCCCCTCCTGCTGGGCCTGATTCTGGTGCTGGCAGCGGGCCTGCGCGTCGTGGGGCTGGGGTGGGGCTTGCCCAACGCAAGCCACCTCTTCAGCTACCACCCGGACGAGTACTTCAGCCTCATGGCGGTGTGGAGCTATGCGCTGGGCCAGGGCGACCTCAACCCTCACTTCTTCAACTACGGGACGCTGTATCTGTACCTGGTGCTGGGCGCTGCCTTGATCGCGGGGCACGCGCCGTTCGCCTCGGCGGATGAGATCGCCCAGCGCATGGGCAGCCTGGTGCTCGACGCGCGACTGGTGACGGTCGTCCTCGGCGTGCTCACCGTTCTGCTGGTGTATCTCACAGGCAAGCGGCTCTACGACGCTCGGGCCGGGCTGTGGGCGGCGCTGGTGTTGGCCATCATGCCCCTGCACGCCGTACATGGCCACTACGCCACTGTGGACGTGCCGGCGACGTTCTGGATGATGCTGTGCCTGTTCTTCGCGGCCAGAATCCTCCGCGAGCAAGGCTCCCGGCTCTTGTGGGCATACGGGGCGGCCGGGGCGGCCGCCGGGCTGGCAGCAGCGACCAAGTACAACGCGGGGCTGGCGATCCTGTTCCCCCTCGTCGCGCACGCGGCAGTCGCGGTTAGAGGCCGACAGGAGCACAGCCTGTGGCGGCTGATGGTGAGCCGGCGCCTGGCGCTGTGCCTGGCGGCATTAGTCGTCGCCTTCCTGATCGCGTGTCCCTGGCCGCTGTTGAGCTTTCAGGAGTGGTGGGGCTCGCTGACGCAGTACAACTCGGTGGCCTACGAGCTACACCACATGCGCGTGGGCGAGCAGCCCACGCTGGCGGCCACACCCCACGGGCTCATCTTCCACTTCACCCGCTCGCTGGCCTATGGATGCACGTGGCCTCTATTGATCCTGACGCTGGCGGGCGTGGCGCTGGCCCTGCGCAGACGCACGAAGGCCGACTGGGTGCTGCTCGTTTTCCTGTTCGCCTGGTACGTGATGATCGGCCTGGCCAAGGTGCGCTACATGCGCTACGCGATGCCGCTGCTGCCAGTACTGGCGCTGCTGGCGGGGAGGCTGCTGCACGAGCTGTTGGCCTCTGCCTCTCCTCGCAGGCTAGCTTTGCGCGCGGTGGCGGTCGTCTGCATGGCCTGCGTGCTGTTCGCGGCGGCCTACACGGCCAGCTACGACCGCGCGCTGGCGGCTCCCGCTGAGCAGGACCGGGCGCTGGAAGCCCTTCTCCCCCACCTCAGCCCGCAGACGACGGTCGGCACCATCTGGCCGCTTTGGTTCTGCCACCCGCCGCTGGACTACGTGAACGGTGGGCGCATCCTCAACACCAGGTGGCGGCAGTTCTCGCGGCCGCTGGCCGACGTGCGCAGCGTGGGCTATTCCGTGGAGCCCCGGCCGGAGATCATGATCGTCACGCGCATCGAGCTGCGCGACCACCTCGTGGCCGGGACAGAAGAGGCCCAACAGCTCAGCGAGGCCGAGCGCGGGGGCACCTCCCTGCATGTGCACCACGTTTCGCCCGAGGAGCGCGCCTTGCGGCGGTTCGTCAACCTAGACGCCGCCCCGCAGGACTGGCTTTACCCCTTCCCGGGCATCTGGGCGTTCCGGCCGGCGGGAAGGTAAGCGGGCGCCCCTGTCGAATTCCCCGCGAAACCGCAGCAGGTGGTATCAACCATGCCCAAGCTGGCACTACTGGGCGGGGAGAAGCTGCATCAGGGCGGCTGGCCCGAGTGGCCGATGGTCACCGAGAGCGACGTGGCGCGGGTCGCCGAGGTGGCCCGCAGCGGGCTGTGGGGCCTGGGCGGGACGGCCATTGACGAGTTCCAGCGGCGCTGGGCCGAGTACTGCGGCGCCAAGCACTGCGTGTGCGTCAACTGCGGGACGGCCGCGCTGGAGCTGGCTCTGCGCAGCGTGGGCGTGGGGGCGGGCGACGAGGTCATCATCCCCGCCTACACGTTCATCGCCACCGCCTCGGCGGTCATACACGTGGGCGCTGTGCCGGTGTTCGCTGACATTGGCCCGGATAGCTTCCTGCTGGACCCGAAAGCCGTTGCCGAGGCGCTGACGGGTAAGACGAAGGCCATCATCCCGGTGCACATAGGCGGCAGCCCGTGTGACATGGACGCGTTCAACGCGCTGGCCCGCGAGCATGGGCTGTTCGTCATAGAGGATGCGGCGCAGGCCCACGGGGCCATCTACAAGGGCCGCAAGGTGGGGGCTCTGGGCCACGCGGGGTGCTTCAGCTTCCAGTCGTCCAAGAACCTGAGCGGCGGCGAGGGCGGGGCCGTATGCACCAACGACGACCGGGTGGGTGAGGTGGCCTGGTCGCTGCACAACTGCGGGCGGACGCGGCCGGGGGCCAGGTTCGAGGAGGACCGGCTCGGGCACAACATGCGCATGAGCCAGTTCACGGCGGCCATCCTGTTGGGCGGGCTGGAGCGGCTGGAAGAGCAAAGCGGTCAGCGTGCGGCCAATGCCGCCTACCTGGACCGAAGGCTCTCCAACATCCCCGGCATCACGCCCGCCAGGCTGGCGCCGGGCGGCGAGCGCAGCGCCTACCACCTGTACATGCTGAAGTATGACGCGCAAGCCTGTGACGGCCTGCCGCGAGACCGCTTTGCGGGGGCGGTACAGGCCGAGGGCATCCCGCTGCACGGCGGCTACGCGCCGCTCTACCGTACGCTGGCCGGCCTGCGCGACTGTCAGCCGGACCAGTGCCCTCTGGCCTGCCAGTTCCACGGCCGGGAGATGGACTACAGCCAGGTGGAGCTGCCAGTCACGGAGCAGGTCTGCGCGCAGAGCCTGTGGCTGCCGCAGAATGTGCTGCTAGGCACGCAGCAGGACATGGACGACATTGCCGCCGCCATGCTCAAGGTGCGGGAGAACGTGGGGGAGCTGAAGCAAGCGGCGGCGGCGCGCAACTGACCGGCACCGCCGACCTACTGCACGCACCACGCCTCGGGAACACCGCTCTCATAGCCATCCGCTGCAGGCGTCGAGGAGCCCCTGCGCAAGGCAGCGGCTGCCACTCAGAAGAGCAGCCGCCAGGCTGCCCGCACGAACCGCCAGGCCAGGGAGGGCCAGGCGGCGGGGCCGGCGGCGCGGGCCATCTCGGCGAAGTAGCGCAGGCGGTCGCTGAAGTGCTCCAGGAACATGGCGCGGGCAAGGATCGCCACGTCGCCGACGGGCTGCGCAGTCTCCC
>Ga0315282_10000430_pt1 | contig 83104 bp, 68 predicted proteins | sample YL17G07_20_MG_FD_203693 | JGI IMG/M metagenome (GOLD analysis project Ga0315282, IMG submission 203693) | Sediment microbial communities from Yellowstone Lake, YNP, Wyoming, USA - YL17G07_20 | ecosystem: Environmental > Aquatic > Freshwater > Lake > Sediment | place: USA: Wyoming | collected...
GAGCACCTTACACTCCTCCTCTTACCTATCGTCTTCTCGCCATACCCAATCGTGATGGTTTCTGAGATTTGAGATGTGAGATTCCCTGGGCACCCCCTCTCCGCCGCGCCTACACCGGCCGCCTCCGCAGCTCCCCGCCGCCTCCTCCGCCCACCCATTCCCGCCTCGCCGCCCGGCCCGCCGCTCCCCCGCCAGGCAGGTGGGAAAGTTGTTGACATGGCTGGCAAGGCGTGCTATCATCCTCCTGCCCGAAGGGGACATCCACGAGGGGACCTAACCTCACCGCAGCGTCTTCTCCTGCTCTCTGCACCCGCGGCGTTGTGTCCAATCTCGTACCCGTGAGGACGCACATGCATGCAGGCCGCCGCACGCGTGCCCTGGCCGTCGCGCTGGCCTTGGCAGATGCTGCTGGCCCGCACTGCTGCAGATTCTCACATGGCTGCACATGCCATTCTCACGTTGCGAGCTTTCGCGCCCCACGGCGCTGAGGCAATGCCAAGGAGGAGGCTGCATATGTATACGCGAGGAACACGTCGAAGAGGCGGCTGGGGGAGACTCTTCCGCAGTGGGTGCGGAGTGATTGTCGTATGTTTGCTGAGTGTGATGCTGAGTGGGGTTAGCTGGGCGCAGGAACCACCACCAACTCTGCCCGTCACGACTTTGGTTAACACCGCCGGGACCATCCAAGTTGGCATTGCCACCACCGGCGCCGACGTCAATCACCAGAATGGCTGGGGTGGGGCGGTTGTCAGACTCTGTCATCGTCCTTCCGGTAGCGGCAATTGGGGGCCCAACCTGGTCCGGGGGGATGCCGGTGGCTATCTCTTGCAGACCGCAGTTTACCATGGTCCTTTGTCGAACTACTACAGGTCGGTTACTCCTCTTCCTCCCGACAGTCCCTATTGGATAGCCGACTATGACCCTTTGCCATGGCCGTGGAATCCGACGCAGGGCGGCGATTATATTGATGGTACCGGCGCCACTCAATACTGGGTGGCCGGGCAATTCATCACGGACTTCAGAATGGTGAATGGTTGCCTCACCGGCACCTCCACCTCCCCTCCGGAAACAACGTGCACCATCTTCTCCCCCGATTATCTTTCCCCCTATGTGGCTCCCATGTACGGGGTCGAGGTGAGAATGTCCCTTTCGAATGGAACGCGTGGGCGACTGTGGTATATCACCGAGGCGGACAGAACCTGGAACCTGGGCAAGTCCATCGCCTTCGATATCACAGGTCTGAACAACTTCTACACGTACAATCTAACGCTTGACACTACTCCCGGATGGACCGGCAGCCCGGTGAAGCAGCTCATGTTCGTTCCTACGAACACGGCAACGGCCACAGATGGAATCAAGATTGACTACCTGAAGGCAACCCCTACCGGCGCTTCCTGGGAATTTGATGGGGTATTGAGAGGGAGTCCAGCTTACATCGTCGGCCAAGGCACTTCGCCCGTTCCGTGGTGCCACACCCGCACCATCCCCTGGAACTGGAGGTACGATCCGGCAACCCTCGATGATTGCCTCGTTCTCGATCAGACCACCTATGTCTATCCCGACTACGTCGCCATCAACTATGCGATCAGCACAAACGGCCAGCAAACCTGTGACCACCCGGCCGGAATGCATGAGAGTCCAGTACTCTACGGGAATCCCACCGCCCTGGAAACGTTCGAACTCTACGATGGCAGTAGTCCCTGGCAAAACCTCTCCCCTTCCGTACCGACACAGACCAACAAAGGCTATCAGGTGTTTCCTACGGAAGGCTGGATTGGGGCCTACGATTCCACCACCGGGCTTGGAGTCACCTTCGCCCGGCCTGATTGGAACAGGCACCAACCATTCTCTCACCATTGGTCGTTCGCCTCCTCCCCTTGGAGTCAAGTCCTACGCTCCCGCCACTATGTGGACTTCAACCACAGCGCCTCCGAGACTATCTCCTGGTGGGTGTATTTCATTCCCGGAACCGTCGCGGAGGGCCGCAAGATTGCCTACGGTCTGCTGCCCCATCGCACCTGGGAGTTCGAGATAGATGGCGCCACCGAAGGCTGGACGGTGGGAGCCGAATTGACGAATCTACGAACGGAGGATCACTGCCTGAAGTGCACCTCGACAGGGAACAACCCGTACATTCGGTCACTCGACCAACTCGACTTCTCCTCCGACTCGGGCCAAGCGCTCCAGTTTAGTATGGCGGTCACTGCGGGAGTCACCGGGCGAGTGTATTACATCACTGAGGAGGATCAGACTTGGAATGAGGCCAAGGCCAGGTGGTTCTTGGTGAAGCCGAACTCGAATGGCAGCACCTACTACACCTACACCATCCGGCTCGATGATATCACCGGATGGAGCGGCAAGGCGGTGAAGCGTCTCCGGCTCGTTCCTACCAGTGTGCCTACGGTCACCGACGGGATCAAGATAAAGTACATCAGACTGCTCTCCAACTCCGGAGACTGGGAGTTCGACTGCGCCGACAACACCGAAGGCTGGACGGCAGGACAGTACCTGACAAACTTCAGAGCGCAAAACGGCTATCTCTACGGCACCTCCACCTCTCCTCCGGAAACGACTTGCACCATGTATTCCGCCGATCACATTTCCGCGGCGACCGCTCCCATTGGCGGGGCTGAGGTGAGAATGTACATTAAGAACGGAACGCGCGGGCGGCTCTGGTACATCACCGAGGCGGACGGAACCTGGAACTTCGACAAATCCGTCGCCTTCGATATCACAGGTCTGAACCAGTTCTACACGTACAAGCTACAGTTGAACAATACTGCGGGATGGACCGGCAGCCCGGTTAGACAGCTCCTGTTCGTTCCCACCAACACCTCTACCGTCACGGATGGAATCAGGATCGCCTATCTAAAGCTCCTCCCCGCCACTTCCTGGGAGTTCAACGGAACCGGCAACGACGAAGGCTGGTTGCCGGTGACGTCCCGGCTGAGGGACCGTGCGTGGAGCACTACTGGGAATGCGTCGGTGTCGGGCGGCATCTATACCCTCGACAGCGTCGGGAAGATCTTGGATATCAACACCATTGACGGCTCCGGGAATCACGTGTACGACTATCCCGCTCTCCAAAGCCCGTTCCCGCTGAACGTCCCGGTGGCGAGCTTCAGCCATTACCGGGTGGACGTCCGGATGAAGTTCACCGGTACCGGACCGTTCAACGCACGTCTCCGCTATACCCTCACCAATGACTTGAAAGTCGTAGACTATCACGGCATGGGAACCGTTGCTATGTTCCCCCAAGACGGGAATGGGTACCCGAGATACATGACGGTCACGCGCTTTGATGTCGGCGCCCACGGAGACCTCTGGGCCAATAGTCTTACCGCCAATCAGTGGATCACGGTAAGCTTCAATCTCCCCAGCCTATCCTATCCCATTGACCAGTTTGAGCTAGTGCCTACCGATAAGGCCGGCACGGTGGAGATTGACTCCATCGCCGTCCACGACATCTGAATCTTGACAGAGGGGGGGTCTTCATTGACCCCTCCTCTCCCACCCAACCTGTGCCTCCACCTCTCGCCCCCTCGCCGGAGGTGGGTGCACGCCCTTTACGTCTGTAGCACGGGCTCCCCAGCCCGTGCGGCGGCCACATTTCACCAACCGTTTCCCCCCCCTTGCCTTTCTGTTTTTGCTACCCCGCCTGCCCGCCGCCCGTGCCGTCGTGACAACCCCCCTCTCTCTGCTATACTCTCACCATGCCACGGGTTGCTCGGATCGTTACCGGATCGCCACGAGGATGATAGGGATGATAGGGACAGTCACCTATTAATGGCACGCCAACCGACTGCCAACCATTCGGTCACCAACCCGAACAGCGTCCAGGTCAGCTTCGCCGGAGCCTGCCCCGAGCACAAGCGAGGTGACGACGGCGCCCGCCGCACTCGCATCATCCGCCCGCTGGCGGACCGCTATGTCGAATGCGCGCTCCGGCCCGGCTCTGCGCCTCTCGCCTCTTCGCCTTCAGCGCTGCGCAGCAGTCGCGGCTCGCCTCTTCGACTCTCTACCAAACCCACGCCGTCCGCGCTGCCTTAGCAGCGAATCTTCTTCGCCACTTGCAATTCTGCTATAAATATGCTATACTTGCTCCCAACTGCGGCCCCCTCACCCGGGCCGCGAAGCTTGAAAACTGAATCGCGATCCCCGCAATGTTCCTGCGAAGCGGAGCGGAGCAGAACGTTGCGAGGAGCACGCAGCAGGCCAGCAACGCTCCGGCCTTTGGGAGCGGTGCGGGCCGTAGCGCACCGCTCCGGGAGCGTTGCGACCCGCGTGCTCCGCCCCGCACTCGCACGGTTCGGCGTAGCCGACCCGTGCGGCACTCACCCCGGTCCCACTCGCACGGTTCAGCGCAACAAGAACCGTGCGGCACCCACTTCTCTCCGGCCCCTCCCCTCCCGAATCTCGAAACCCGAATCTCGAAACCCGACCATTGCCGCTCTTGCCGCCCCATTGTCGCCACTCTGCCGCTTTCTGCCAGTCCCGATTTCGTCTCCCAGGGCTTCTCAGAGAGCTTGCAGCCCCGAATCGCCTCGCGCGAATGCGGCTTTCGACGAAAACTGCAGAAGCGGCACAAAGCGGCAACCCGGCCACGACGGTGAGAGTGAGGTCGCGGGGCCAGCGCAGCCCGGCCGTCCCCTCCCGAACCCCAAACCCCGAAGCCCGAAACCCGACCTTACCTCTTGACACACGAACACCCGTTTGCTATACTGTGCCCGTCAGGCGACACAAGTCTGTCCCGCCGGACAGTTTGCAGGTCGCTAACTGGGTAATATGCACATAAGTGTAGCCTCGGGCGAGGGGAGAGGCGGTGAGCGAGATGAGGGTCAAAGCTGAGGAGCCGAGACGAGTCTTTCTCTACCTGCGGATCGTTGGGCCCAGCGGGGCGGCCGAGGCGCGCGCGGCCGGTCAGTGCCGCGTCGCGGGGGCCAAGCGCCGGCCCGCGCCTCCCTGCCTCAGCCTGCTTCCGGCGCCCGACGACGCCCGCGCCGAGGCCATATGGCTCCGGGTGCTCGAGGTGTGTGGCGATTACGCCAGTCACGTGCGGGCCTCGGCAGAGGCGCACGAGGCCTCGCTTGACCTGACTCGTGCGGAACGCCTGCGTGGCTCCGCCGTCGAGATCGGCCGCGAACTGCGCAACCGCCTGCGGGGGGAACTGGGCTTGGAGGCGGCGGTCGGCCTCGGGCCGAACGCGGCCGTGGCCCGGCTCGCCAGCCGTTGTGCCCGCGCTGGCGATGTGGTGGACGTTCCGCCTCGCCGGGCCGTCGAGTTCGTCTCCCAGCTTCCGGTGTCCCATCTGCCTGGCGTGGATGGCGAGTGGGCACGCTGGCTGCGGGATATGGGGATCGAGACGGCCGGCGACCTGGCCGCGCTCTCCGCCGAATCTGTCGCCCGGACCTTCGGCGAACGGGGGTCGCGCCTGTGGGCCATCGCCCGGGCCGAGGATCCTGATACCGAGCCCTCGCCTGCAACTCCGCCGGCCGAGGAAGGGGAGGAGGTGGCGGCTCAGGTCGGCCTGCGTCCCGCCACCGACGACCGGCTCCGGCTCAGCGCCGCCCTGCGCATCGCCGCCGAGGAGGTGGCCGCCGGCCTGCGCCAGCAGGGCAAGGCCGCCCGCCAGATCCGCCTGGAGCTGGTCTTCGACGACCTCCGCCGTGTCGAGGTGCGGCGCACCCTCCCCTGCCCCACCCGCTCCTCCCGGGCCGTATGGCTGGTGGCGCGGGCCCTGGCGGACCATGTGCGCCTGCAGCATCGCCTCGTCCGCCGGGCGCGGGTCAGGGCGACCTGCCTGGCGCTGGACGAGCACGGCGGGCAGCTCCAGCTTCCGCTTCCCAGGAGGGAAGAGGGGCGTCCGCAACGGCGGCGCCCCGGGCGGCCCAACGCCCCCACCCCGCGGCCGGACCTGCGAACACTCCCCGCGGCGGGCTGAACGGCAGAAGCCAGGGAACGCGGAATAGCCAATAGGATAGCGCCTGGTGGTTTCCCAGGCGCGCGACCGCGCGAAATGTTCCCCAAATCGCTCCCGATGCGACATGATGCGACATGGCCGCCACCTCCCTGCTTCCTCCTCCCTCCTCCCTCTCCGCGAAAGTTTCCCAAAACCCCGAAATGCCGTCACATGCCGTCACGCCCCCGCCCCCTGAAGCCTGGCCTCCCCGGGAATGGTGTCATCGCCCATGCCGCCCGTTCTCGTCCCGCTCCCGCCTCCCGTTGACCGCGCGGAAAGGTTCCCCAGACCGCTCCCGATGCGACACGATGCGACACGCGCCCCGCCCCGGCCGTTCCCTAGCCCCTAACCCCTAACCCCTAGCCCCTGTCCTGTGATGCCGTCACATGCCGTCACGCCCCCCGCTCCGGGCCCGCCCCGGCCGTTCCTAGCCCCTAACCCCTAGACCCTAGACCCTATCTTGTGCTACACTCTTCCCGCTGCTACTTAGCGTGTAAGACATCGCTCATACTGATCCCCGAGCGGCGTTCGAGCGGCGGCCCCAGGCCCCCTCGACCGGCCTTCTTGCACGCCTCCCCAGATCCCCCGTTTCGATGAGCATGGCCGCCCCTCGACGTTCCCCTCGGACCGTTGTCGCCCTCTGGGGCCCCGCCATGCTCATCACCAGCCGCCACAACGAACAGGTCAAAGGCCTCCGGTGCCTGTCTCACCGCAAGCATCGCGACCGGTCGCGCCTGTTCCTGGTGGAGGGGCCGCACCTGGTAGCCGAGGCCGCCCAGGTCGGGCCGGAGATCGTGACGCTGCTGGTTGCGCCGGAGTTGCTGACCGAGGAGGGCGAGCGAGCGACGGAACTGGCACTGGCCAGGGACCGGCCCGGCCTGCTGGAAGTGACCGCGGAGGTCATGGAAACCGTCTCTCCTCGGCACGGCTCCGACGGGATCGCCGCGGCCGTGCGCCAGCGCTGGACGCGCCTCGCCGACCTCGACCCGCGGGCCGCGCCCTGCTGGGTGGCGGTCAAGGAGATCGGCCAGCCGTGGAGCATCGGTACTATCGTCCGCAACTGCGCCGCGGTCGGCGGCGGAGGGGTCATCCTCATTGGCGATTCGACCGACCCGTACGATACCATGGCCGTCCGGGCCAGCCTCGGAACCGTGCTCTCCCAGCACTTGGTGAAGACGACGTTGGCGGAGTTTGCCGCCTGGAGCCGCCGCCACGGCTGCCAGGTCGTTGGCACCTCCCCGGCCGCGCGAGCCGACTACCAGGAAGTGACCTACCGGGCGCCGACCGTGGTATTCATGGGCAGTGAGCGCATCGGCCTGACGCCCGAGCAGCAGGCCGTATGCGACACCGTCGTCAGCATCCCCATGCCCGGGCGGTGCGAGTCGCACCACGTGGCCGTGGCAACCGGGATCGTGCTGTATGAGATACTGAGCCAGTTTCGCAGAAGCGGAACGCAGACGTTCAGGAAGGTAGGATGATAGTGACGCCCATCTTCGACGGACACGTGCACCTCATTGACGAGGACGCGGACGACTACGTCGCAGCCCTGCTGCACACCATGGACCGGCACGGTGTAGTCCGCGCGGTGGTCTTTGGCCTGCAAGGAGATCCGGCGTGCGGCGACCATCTGGCACTTCAGGCGCACGCGCGCTACCCGGACCGCTTCCTCCCCTTTGCGTGCGAGATTGACGACAACGCTCCGGACTTGGGTGAGCAGGTGGGGGCCAAGCTGGCGGACCCCTCTTGGCGAGGCCTGGGGGAGGTCTTCCTGGCGACGAAGAATCGGAGTACGCCGTACCAACTGCGCCGCGGTGAGCAAGCGGAGTACGTCTATCCTGTGCCCCCGCGTGGTGCGCTCGATCCCGGATTCCGAGAGGTGTTCGAGGCCTCTGCGCAACGTCGCCGGCCGGTCCTGGTCCACTGCGATGACGCTCACGTCATGGATCAGATCCTTGCGCTTCACCCCGAGACTACCTTTATCTGGGGACACGCGGATCACTCCGTGGGCGACTGGAATGCCGAGCGAATTCGCCAGAGCCTGCAGAAGTATCCCAACCTCTACTACGAAGTCGGCGTCTGTCTTCGCGGCGCCGATCTGACGTGGGAGAACCTGCCGCACCTGCCCGACTGGTACGCCTGCTGGATCCCCGCGCTCGAGCAGTTCCCCGGCCGCCTCACCTTCGGCAGCGACCCCTACGATTGGCGCCACGTTGAACCCGACGCCCACGCCGACGCTCTCTACGCGGGTGCCCGCGAGGTGGAGAAGCACCTCTCCGCCGAAGCCGCCCGCATGTGGCTGGGCGGCGCGCTCGCGCAGTTGGTGGGGGAGGAGTGGGGGTGAGCGTGAACGCCGTCCACGGGCAGCTCGCAGACGCCTACCGCCGTCTCGCCGAACTTGATTGGCGATACTACCTCCTGGGGGACCCGGCCGCGCCCGATGAGATAGCGGCCCTCCAGGCCCAACTCCGGCACCTCCACGACGCGATTCCCACGCCTCGCTCGTATCTCTTCTGTCGCGGACTCGTGGAAACCGATGCGGAGGTGATGCAGCTTCGCCACCAGGCCGACGCGGTCACGGGCGAGATCGTGCGCGGTACCAAGGAGTCAGAGCGGACGGAGCACCGGCGGTTGCTGACAGGGGCCCTCGCTCCCCTCGTTCAGCAGCTCTTCCGCCGCCGCAACGCGCTCGCCCGCGGCTTGGGCAGCGAGACCTACGCCGACTTACTCCTCGGCTCCATGTCCATCGGCCGAGCGGAACTGACCCACTGGCTGCGGGATGCTGTTGGCGCCTTCTCTTGCCCGGAGCCGGGGCCGGATGATACATGGCTCACCTACCATGCCACCGCGGACGCAGCGGAACGGGAGGGGGAGAGCAGGATACGATGGAGTGAGGAGGTGCTCGGGGAGGTGTGCGCGGCCGTGGGGGTAGACCCGACCGTCGCCTCTTCCCCACCGGCGGGCATCTTCCTCCCCGGCTGGTGTCTATCCGTGAGTCGTCCGGACGACGTGCGCCTCGTGCTCAGCACCCGCGAGGACACCGTCTCCCTCCGCTTGGTGCTGCACGAACTCGGGCATTACCTTCACTACACCGCACCGGCACCGGAGGACTGGCCCTTCACGGCGCCTCCGCCGCCATTTGATGAGACCCTGGCAGGTGTCCTCGAGAGCGCGGGGGACTCGCCTGCGTTCGATCATCTGCTGGTGTGCCGCGCAAGTGAAGCCGGGCGTGCCGCCCGGCAGGCGAAGTTGCGCCAGTGGGCGGCTTCCGCGCGCTTCGAACTCCTCGCCTACAAGGCCGACGGTGAAGGGCTGGACGCCCTATGGGCAGAGGTGGTGCGCCCGACGGGCCTCCGTCCCACCGTCCCGGGAGAGTGGTCACTCGACGGCTTCCTGGTGGATGACCCCGTCTACCGCTTCAGCTACGTGCTCGGCGCTTGCTGGGTCGCGCGCGAAGAGCCGCGGCTGCGCGGGCTCTCACTTCGGCAGGTCGCCGACCTCGTCCGGCAACTCAGCGCCGCCGCTTACTCCGTGCCCTGGCGGCCGGTCCTGGGCCTCGAAGTCCACCTCCCGCGGACCTAGCACCGGCCGTTCCCTATCCCCTACTCCCTAACCCCTGTTCCCTGATCTCACCTCGCCCACCACGTCCGCATCCCCACCTCGTGATCCATCTTCCTCGGGTGCGGCTCGAGGCGGGCGGGATGGTGGAACGGGTCCTCGTAGACGTTGTGTGCGAGGCGCGCACCGTCAGGCGCGTAGAGATTGAGCACGATGCGATACACGACCTCCGACGTTACGGGGAAGGACAGGTCGGTGACCTTCACCCGCGAGTCGGGGCCGAGGGCGATCTCCGCGGAGTCGTGCTGGATCAGCGCACCGTCAGTGGTGGTCACCGTCCACTCCGCGCGGCACTTCCCGTAGTCCGTGAGCAGGTCGTTCACCGCCCACACCGTTCCCGGCGCGTCCTTGTACTCCATGAAGATCCCGACCGGCTGATTGCTCTCCATCAGGGCCCGCAGCGGCCCTCCCAGTCCCTCCACTTTGGGCACGCCCCAATAGTCGTACACACCCATCAGGTGCGGCGGGCAGATGTCTATCCACAGGAACTGGAAGTGCCCCGAGCAGGGCGCGTACTTCTGCGTCCGATAATGCTCGAGGTAGTACTTGAGCAGCCGGTAGGAGTAGTCGGTCAGTTCTGCCAGCCGCGGACGGAGCTGCCTGAGATAGCGCCACATCTCCGGCACGGTGCGTGCGTTCTCTCCGCCCGGAGGCGTGTCCACGCCGTGCTCGGTGTTCAGCTTCTCCGTGGAGCCGAAGATATCGGTGTATTCCCCGGACCCCAGGGAGCCGCGGTATTCGTGGTAGTCCCCGCTGTTCGGCTCATGGGGCATGCCGGTGTTCGCGATGATCGGCCGGGTCGGATCGAAGGCCCGCGCCTCCTCCGCCATCCGCTTCGAGTGCGGCGTCTCCCGGTCCGGCCACACCTCGTTCATCGTGAGCCAGCACGCGACGCTGGGGTGATTGCGCAGGAAGCGCATCATCGCCTTCAGACCGGTGACCGCGCGCTCCACGAAGGCCGGATCACCCACGACCGGGGTCGTCCAGTTCCAGTCGAAGTCCTGGAAGACGACGAGCCCCAGCCGGTCGCAGATCTCGTAGAACGCGCGGTTCTCCGTGTGCACGTGCACCCGCACCGCGTTCATCCCCGCCCGCACCATCGCCTGCAGATCGCGCTCGTACCGGCCCCGGTCCATCTTCGACACGTAGACATCCGGGAAGTAGCTCGTGCCGCGCAGGTACATCGGCCGGCCGTTGAGCAGGAACGTCGTCTCCTCCGCCGTGCGTCGGATGTCCACGTTCCGAATCCCGAACGAGACCGACTCCGCGAGCAGCACCTCGTCCCCGGACAGCACCTCCAGCTTCGCGGTGTACAGCGACGGCCCGCTGCGCTCCCACGTGCTCCACAGTCGCGGCGATGTGACCGTCACCTCGGCCGTCAGCGCGTTCACTCCCGCGGAGAGCTTCGCCGGCGCGCGCGCCGACGCCACCTTTAGCCCGCTCTCCTCGGAGAAGACCCGCAGCCGCAATGTGGCAGCCCGCTTGCCTTCGGAGACGGTTACCGGCCACATGACCGCCACCTTCGCCTCGGCGATGTCGTTCGACAGCGTGGCGACGACGTGCGGCTCCTCGGCCGACCGGACCCCGTCGTCGAAGAGCACCCGCACCGGCCGCCAGATGCCTACCGGGTTGACGTCGCGTTGGACGAAGGTGTCGGCGTGCTCGTACGTCCCCTTGAGCAGGTTCCGCTCGCAGTGTACGTACTGCGCCTCGCCCTCCGCGATCCGAACGTGACCATCCCAGGGCGAAGAGACGCAGACCACCAGCACGTTCGGCCCATCCCGGCGCAGCATCTTCGTCACGTCGAAGGAGAACGGCTCGATGTACCCCTCGTGCTCGCCCAGCAACTCGCCGTTGAGCCACACCTTGGCGAAGTAATCCACTCCCTCGAAGCGTAGCGTCGCGTACTTCGGCGCCTCCGCCGGCACCTCGAACTCCACGCGGTACCACCAGCTGTGCTCGTTGAAGTAGCGCAGCTCCCGGCCGAAGTACGGCTGCTTGGCGAACAGCAACTGCAGATGCGTCAGCCGCTCGATCGGCTCCCACACGGACAACTGCGCGCCCATATCGTATGGATTCCACTCCGGCCGGTACACGCCGAACGCCTCGGCCAGCCCGTGCACGTCCTGAAGGACGGCCCAGCCTTCGGTCAGGTCCAGTCTGTAGCTCATGTCACACTCCTCGCCCGCGATGACGCGCCTGGTCATACGGCGCTTCCCGTGGGTTCCCCTTCCCGGTCCGTCCCCTCCTCTTCTGTGTCTACCTGTTATACTGGGCGTCAGACCGGTGTCAACCACGAGGCCTGCGACCGTGTCACTCCATGAAGAGGAAACCGCCATGCGCTCTGGGGTGTTCGTGCTGCTGGTACTGCTCGCCATCTGCTTGGCTGTGCCTGTGCCCGCGAAGCCGGCTGCTGCAAAGGCGCCGCCCAAGCCCCCGCTCGTTGTAGGGGACATATGGGCGGACGAGGCCGGCCGGGGAATGTTCACGGTGATTGATGGACGCTCCGGCGGGCGATGGGTAGGAGACGAGAAGGCCATCGGCCTTCTTCACAAGGGCGACCATCTCACCGTGTACGACACCACGGTCGGTCCGGTGGGGGAGGCGGTCATCACGGGTCGCGGCGGGCCCGAGGGCGAAGGCGACAATGACTTCGAGTTCCCGGTTCGCGTTACCTGGAAGTCGCCAGGCCGCGGAGCGAATCGGGAGCGACCGTATCACCTGCTCGCCGTCGGACCTGACGGCGCCCCCCGCCTCACCTGGGTGAAGATCACCACGCTTCCGGCGCCGGCCAAGGACAGCCCCTATCATCGCCTCGCGGTGGAATGGTTGCGCGCCCGGAAGTGGTCCGCGCAGGCGAGGAACACGCTCGAAATGAGGCCGACCCTGCGCGCCGATGTGAACGGCGATGGCAAGGGGGAAGTCTTCGTGTCTTTCTTCGGAGACGACGGAACTGTCGTCAGGGAAGACCCCTTCGCGAAGAAGTACTACAGCTATATCCTCATGCGTTCGCTCGGGAAGAATGGCCGTGTCCGCACCGCCGTTCTGGAGGACGCCAACTGGCCCGGGTATGAAGTCGACATCACCGGAATGTGCGATTTCGACGGGGATGGCTGGGCCGAGATCATCTCCAATCATTCCGGCACGGACGGCCGGATCTCGACCCTGTACCGCTGGAACGGGCACGGCTTTGTCAATGGCTACGGCTGGGGTGCGCAAGCGCCTCTTCGTTGAACTGCTGCCGCAGGTGTGGCAGGATAGAGATGATACTGGGGAACGGAGAGATGCCATGGTCCCGTTGATCGTGATCCTTGTTATCGTCGGCGTGATCCTCCTGTGGATCATCCGCACCTACAACCGCATGATCGTCCTGCGCAACCGCATCGCCAACGCCTGGTCGCAGGTGGACGTTCAGCTGCGCCGGCGCTACGACCTGATCCCAAACCTGGTGGAGTCGGTGAAGGGGTACGCGGCCCACGAGCGGGAGACGTTCGAGGCCGTCACCAAGGCCCGCCAGGCGGGGATTGACGCCAGTTCCGTGGCGGACAAGGCGCAGGCGGAGAACCTGATCACCCAGGCCCTCAAGCGGCTGTTCGCAGTGGCCGAGGCCTACCCGCAGCTGCGCGCCACGGAGAACTTCCAGCAACTCCAGTCCGAGCTGACCGCGACGGAGGACAAGATCGCCTACGCGCGCCAGTTCTACAACGACACCGTGATGATGTTCAACAACCTCCTCCAGGTCTTCCCCGCGAGCATCATCGCGGGCGCGGCTGGCTTCAAGCCACACGACTACTTCCAGATGGAGGACGTCGCCCGGGGGCCCATCCACGTGCAGTTCTGACCCGAAGGGTCGAGGAGGCGAGGGGCTGACGAGGTGAAAGGAGGCGCGCGGCGCCGACTAGTGGGCGCGCGCCACGTGGTGCTGGGGTATGATCGAGCGCATCGGTCCCTACGAGCAGATCGCGAACAACCGCCGGCTCTCCTACCTGCTGATCCTGGTGTTCATCCTGTTCATCGTCGCCATCGGGTACGTGTTCGGGAAGTACACCGGGTTCGGCGAGTACGCGATGATCCCGGCGCTGGCCCTGGCTCTGCTCATGTCTCTGGGCAGCTACTACTACAGCGACCGGATCGTGTTGGGGATGAGCGGCGCGCGGCAGATCCTCACCAAAGAGGAGGAGCCGCGCCTGTGGAACGCGGCCGAGGGGCTTTGTCTCGCGGCCGGGATGCCGATGCCGAAGCTGTACGTCATTGACGACAGCGCCCCCAATGCCTTCGCCACCGGCCGCGATCCCGAGCATGCCGCCCTCGCCGCGACCTCCGGCCTCATGGACAAGCTGGAGAAGACCGAGTTGGAGGGCGTGGTCGCCCACGAACTCTCCCACATCCGCAACTACGACATCCGCTTCATGATGCTCGTAACCGTGCTGGTAGGGACGGTGGTGCTGCTCTCCGACTGGATGACGCGGAGCCTGTGGTACGGCGGGCGCCGTCGCAGTTCGGGCGGCAGCCTCGGCGCGATCCTGCTCGTCATCGGCCTGATCTTCGTCATCCTCTCCCCCATCATCGCGCAGCTCATGCAGCTTGCCCTCTCCCGCCGGCGGGAGTTCCTCGCCGACGCCTCCGGGGCCTTGCTGACCCGCTATCCCGAAGGCCTGGCAAAGGCCCTGGAGAAGATCGCCGCCGACAAGGAACCGCTGAAAGAGGCCAACAAGGCCACGGCCCACCTCTACATCTGCAATCCTCTGCTCGACCACGGCGGCCGGCTCAACGCCCTCTTCTCTACCCACCCGCCGATCGAAGAGCGGATCGAGCGCCTGCGGGCCATGTAGGGGCGACCCGGCGGGTCGCCCCCATTCAGTGGCGCGAGTTTCCGACCTGCGGACTGGCGGAAGATGGGTGACTGGCCCTTCTCCCCCGATCAGGGAATCTCGATTCCCAGCTTCCCAGCCCGCGCCCGAATCTCTTGCTGCTCCGCAGGGCTGAGAACGTCCAAACGCGGGAATCTGGTAGCTCCTACCCTGTGTCCAAGGGCGGCTTGCGCCGTAGTCTGCTCTGTCTTGTTTGTCTCCCACAAGCGGAGGGTTTCCTCATAATCCTTCTTGATGCTCTCTGGAGAATACCTGTCCAGAACATCGCTCGGAGCTACCCCGGCCGGGGCCTCGACCCGAAACACATCTGACGGAAAGACAACATTATACTCGACGTGCTCGACTATCTCCCGGTACTCGCGCACCTCTCTCTCGCGTGGACTGCCGACTGGGTAACGGCTCTCCACTTGGTTGTCCCATCCGAGCACGAGATGAGAGGCCGGATCAACGCGAATCCTATATGTACCTCGAAAGGACGGCACGTCTGCCTTCGTGTGCTTAACGACGAGCACCCGCTCCCCGTTCTGCCCCGCCTCCTCCGTGCGCTCGAACACCTCCTTACCGCTCGGGTACATCGCGGCACCCATGGGTCCCAGTCCGTACTGGGACCCATCGGACCAGAAGATCAGCCCCAGCTCAATCACCCCCGTCTCGGTGAATCCGTCCGGAGATGGAAGCGGTCCCTCGGGACGCTCGATGACGCAGCGATAGTGTTTGCCGTCGGCATTCAGTAGGCCGGGGCCTCTCGACAGATCGGCGAGTTCGCGATCCCCATTGCGAACTACGATCGTACCGTCCGTGTCCAGCGGCTCATCTCGCATCTTGTCCGGGTACTGGATCTTCACGTCGTCGCTCAGGGCTGGCATAGCGGTTCCCCCGCCTGACGTGTACGTCACCACGTAGTGGACGGACCAGATGGCCTTGCCCTCGGGTGTCTTGGCCGTAACCGACCACTTCCGGTCGCCGATAGCCGCTACCGTCCCGGCGCCTAGGGAGGCCGCGTGTCGGGCCCACAGGGCCACCGCAGGAGGTATCAACACCATCGCGACCACCACGCCCGCGGCCAATCGTCGAAGCCGCGCCGGCCGCGGGCGCGGCCGTACTCCCATCCGCTCCGCCACCACCGCCGATAGATTCGCTGGCCACGGCAACCCCGCCAATTGCCGCGTCAACACCCGCGCCTCCCGCACCGCCCCCCGGCACGCGGCACAACGCAATAGATGAAGTCCAAGACCAAGCCGGGCCGCAGGGCCCAGCTCCCCATCCACATACTCATCAAGTCTCTCGCGGACATGGTTGCACGTCATGGTGCACCTCCGATTCGAGGGTACCTTCCAGGGCGGCGCGCAAGGCCGCCATGGCATAGTGCACGCGAGAGCGAATGGTGCCGACGGGGACCTGGAGGGCGGCCGCCGCCTCCTCGTAGGACAGCCCCTGGAGCTTGACGAGAAGCAACACCTCGCGACGCTCGGCGTCAAGGGCGGCCAGCCCCGTGCGGAGGCGCTGCGCGGTCTCCGCGCTTTCGGCCGCTCGCTGCGGATCGCTCTCCCCTCGTGCCGAAGGCAGTTCCGGGTCCAGGTCTACCGTGTGCAACGTGGGCTTGCGCCGCTGATCCCTACACAGGTTGAGCGCAATGCCGTGGAGCCAGGCGCGGAACGTGCTGTGTCCGGCGTAGGTGGGGAGCGAATGCAGCGCGGCGAGCCAGGTGGACTGACAGAGATCCTCGGCCTCCGTGCGGTGCCCGGTGAGGTGATAGGAGAACCGGCCCAACGCCGCCGCGTGCCGATCGGACAGCCGGTCGAAGGCCGCCGCGTTCCCTCGCAGGTACTCCCGGATCAGCCGCTGGTCGCCGCCCATCGCCTCCGCCTCGCATGTACTTTACCAGTTCCGGAGTGGGGATTTCCACCCAAAAGGTTCACGGGGCGGGACGGCCGCGGGGAGGGATGGGCTCCGGGGGGAGGTGCCAGGGCGCGGCCGGGCGGGCGAGTGAAAAGTACAAGACTTTAGTCCTATCGTTCAATGACACCCCGCCCCGGCCGCGCTATCATGCTCTTACTCCGGGATGGGGAAGGGCGAGACCCCACCCCGGGGCCTTCCTGGCATGAGGGACCCGCGACCCCGCGGGTCCCTCGATCTTACGCGCTCACGGCATCCGGTCACAGGGCGGCTTCGCCGGTTTCGCCCGTGCGGATGCGTACGACCTCCTCCAGCGTCGTCACGAAGATCTTCCCGTCGCCGATCTTTCCGCTGCGGGCCGCCTCGGTGAGGGCGGCAAGGATGCGGGGCGTCTGCTCGTCGGAGGCGAGGATCTCGAGCTTGGTCTTGGGCACGAAATCCACTTCGAACTCTGAACCTCGGTAGAACTCCTTGTGCCCGCGCTGGCGGCCGAAACCCTTCACTTCGTAGGCGGTAATGCCGTGCACCCCCACCTCGTGCAGCGCCGCCTTCACCGCCTCCACCTTCGATCCGCGAATGACCGCCTCGATCTTCTTCATGGCCCTATTCCCTATCCCCTGCCCCTTACCACGCGTACCCGGCTTCGCTGTGCTGGGTCAGATCCAATCCCACTTCCTCGTGCTCTTCGCTCACTCGCAGTCCCCAGGCGAAGTCAATGACCTTGAGCAGGACGAAGCTGACGGTGAAGGAGTAGCCGATGACCGCGCCCACCGCAACGGCCTGCATCAGCAACAGGTGAACGTTGCCATACACGAGGCCGTTCGCGCCCGCGGCGTTCACCGCCAGGGAGGCAAAGACGCCGGTACCGAGCGCGCCGATGATGCCGCCGACCCCGTGCACCCCGACCACGTCGAGCGAGTCGTCGTAGTTCAGGGGGCGCTTGAGTTGTACGGCCAGATAGCAGACGGCGCCGGCGATCAGCCCGATGGCGAGCGCCGCCATGGGCCCGACGAACCCCGAGGCGGGCGTGATCGCCACCAGCCCGGTGACACACCCGGAGGCCGCCCCGAGGGTGGTCGGCTTGCCCCGGTGTTTCCACTCCACCAGCACCCAGGAGAGGGTGGCGGCGGCCGCGGAGAGGTGGGTGACGACGAAGGCCGAAGCGGCCAGCCCGGCGGAAGTGAGGGCCGACCCGGCGTTGAACCCGAACCACCCGAACCACAGCATCGCCGCGCCGAGGATGGTGAGGGGGACATTGTGCGGGGACATCGGCTCCAAGCTGTTGCGGGAGCGATGTCCGATGACGATCGCGGCCGCTAGCGCCGCGGCGCCGCTGCTGATGTGGACGACAGTTCCGCCGGCGAAATCCAGCACGCCCAGTGACCGAATCCATCCTCCGGTTCCCCACACCCAGTGACATATTGGGCTATAGACGAGCAAGGACCAGGCGATGATGAAGCTCACGAAGGCGGAGAACTTCATCCGCTCGGCGAACGCGCCCGTGATCAGCGCGGGAGTGATGACCGCGAACATGAGCTGAAAGACCATGAAGGCGAGGTGCGGGACGGTGGCGGCATAGTCGCTGTTGGGGGCCTGGCCGACGCCGCTCAGGCAGAGCCACTTCAGGCCGCCCACGAAGGGGCTTCCGCCGGGGCCGAACGCGAGGGTGTACCCGATCACGGCCCACAGGACGGAGACCAGCCCCAGCACGAAGAAGCTGTGCATGATCGTGCCGAGGACGTTCTTGCGGCGGACCATGCCTCCGTAGAACAGGCCCAGGGCCGGGGTCATGAGCATGACCAAGGCGGCGCTGACGAGTAGAAACGCGGTGTCGCCGGTGTTGAGCGCGGGCATCCTCACCTCCACCTCCATCTCTCGGGAACGCCGGCGCCCAGCCTCGTGCCGTTCGGCTGCCCTGGATGCCTGAAGGGCACTCGGCTGGGCGCAAGACGACGGTCCATCATGCGGGGGAGGAACGCCCCGCACTGGCATTATCCTGGGAGGGTGTTTCCGGCTGATTTCCTGGAGGTGAAATGTGAGGAAAACGGCGGAGCGGAAAGAAAGAAGGGCGAGGGACGAAAATACAAGAGTTGAGGACACCGCTCCAATGACGCCTGAGGAAGTGGAGCGCATACTGGAGCGTTGGAGGGCCGGTTTCTGACTGAGGCGCGGCCTTCCGGCGGGATCACTCTGGTGAGGAAAGGAGGCGAGGCGAGAGCAGGCCGCGTGGTAGTGGGAAGCAACCGTTTTCGAGTGCCCGAGGGCAGCACCCGGAAAGCCGTGCCGCATCTATCGAGACAAAGGGGGAAACCAATGAGGTTTTCGCGATGTGTTGTGCTTCTCGCAGTGGTCGTGCTGTGCGCGTGCACCGGCGCCTTTGCTACGGAGTATTTCGTCGCGACGAACGGACTGGACACCAATCCCGGGACCATTGACCAGCCCTGGCTGACCATCACCCACGCGATGAGCGCGATGGCCGCGGGGGATACGATCAGCGTCCGCGCGGGCACCTACAATGAGGACCTCCGCCCGCGCGTCAGCGGCAATGCCGGCGCGTGGATTACCATTCGCTCCTACGATGGCGACCGCGCCGCCTACGTCACCGGCGGCATGAACGTCATGTATCAGAGCTACCTCCGCATCATCGGCTTCGAGTCCAGCGCCGCCTCCGCCATGCCCATCCACATTCAGCCCGCCAGTGATATCAGCCTCCGCTCGTCCCACATTGACGTGCTGCGCTGCTACTTCCACGCCCCCGCCCGCTACGACGGTGTGAAGCTCAACCAGTCCGATTACATTCTCTTCGAGGACTGCGAGATAACGGGAGACACCGGGGACGAGGAAGTGGACGCGGTGTGGGTCAACTACATGACCTTCCGCCGCTGCTTCATTCACGATTACGCCACCATCGGCTTCACCGCGAAAGGCGGGTGCTTCTATCCCATCCTCGAGCAGACTGTCATTGCCCACGCGTTGAACGCGGGGGACAAGGCGAGCCGCTTTGGCGGCGCCACGGATGCACGCTTCCGCGACCCGAACTCCCTATATGCCAGCCAGTATGGGGTGTTCCGCAACAACATCTACAAGGACTGCCGCGCCCCGGCCTGTGGCGACTACGAGTCTTGGTACTCCTACTTCTACAACAACGACGTGGTGGACTGCGGCAGCACCAGCGGCATCATCAATCACCACGCCGACCCGAAGTACAGTGGCGACGGCGGTTCCCGCCACATCTACTGGTTCAACAACGTCTTCCTCGACACCACCGGTGACATGCCGCCGGTGTGGTACAAGCAGAGCAACTTGCCGTACGAGGACTGGCTCACCGACTACAACAACTACTACAACAACGGCAACCCCATCCCCGTCGGCGCCTGGCCCGAGCACGATCCGAATCAGGAGCCCAACTCCACTTTCGGCAATCCCAACCTGGCCGACCAGAACGGCACCGCAACGACGTATGCCGGTTGGAAGGACTGCTTCCGCATCACCTCCGCCAGCACGCTGCTGATTGACCGCGGCACCAGCGCCGCTGGCAACGATCCGCAGCCGGCCGTGCATAACGACATGGACGGCAACCCCCGGCCGCAGGGCGCGGGCTGGGACATCGGCGCCTTCGAGCTGGTCTCCGGCCCCGTGCCTCCGGTGGCCAACTTCTCCGGCAACCCGACCTCAGGCCCGGTGCCGCTGGCGGTGGCCTTTACCGACACCTCCCTCGGCAGCCCGACCTCCTGGTCGTGGACGTTCGGTGACGGTGGCACGTCCACCGCGCAGAGCCCGAGCCACACCTACACCAGCGCGAACAGCTATACCGTGGCCCTCACCGCCACCAACGCGCAGGGCTCGAATACCAACACGAAGACCAACTATATCACCGCGGTGCAGGCTCAGGACTACTTCTGCGCCTCCGCCACGGTGAACACCGGCACCCTCCAGTCCGGCGATCACACCAGCGTCCACGCTTCGGACAACGTGTACCTGGTAGTGGCCTCCGCGAAGGTTCAGAACAAGCAGACGGCGCAGGTCACCTACTCGTTCAGCACTGGTCTGGGCAGTCTGTCCTTGCTGAGCTTCACCGCGGAGGGGAAGGTGAGCGCGGGCACGCAGCCGCAGACGGTCTACGTCTACAACTACTCCACGAGCACCTGGGACTCCAAGAGCACCAGCACGCTTACCACCTCCGACACCACGGCCACCGCCACGGTTGCCTCTCCCGCCAGCTACATCTCCGGCGGGACGGTGCAGGTCCGGGTGAAGGCCGGCGGGAGCGGCAGCACCGCCTTCACCCACTCGACTGACTTGGTGAAGATCACCGCGGCGCCGTAGCCGATCGCGGCGACTCGTGGCACCGAGGGGCGGTCGCCTCCCTGATGGCGGCCGCCCCTCTCGCGCCGCGGCAGGTCCCTTCCTGCGCGATGCGAAACTGTCTCCCTTATCCTCCTGTGGAGTAGTGCCATGACCTTCTGGACCGCCTTCGTCGCGGGCCTCGCCGTGTGCCTGGTGGCCGGGCCGGCCGCAGCCGCGACCTACTGGGTCGCCCCCGCCGGGGACGATACGGGACCGGGCACCAAGCAGAAGCCCTGGGCGACGTTGCAGCACGCGGTGGACGCCGTCTCTCCCGGCGACACCGCGCTGGTGCGCGCGGGCACCTACGCGGGCTGTGTGATGCGGCGCTCCGGCCGCGCCGATGCGCCGTACACGCTGAAGGCTGAGCCGGGCGCGACGGTGCTCGTGGACAAGCCCGGCCCGGAGAACCGCCGCCGCAGCAACCTGGAGGTGGGCGCGCGCGGACAGACGGTGGGCTACTGGGTGGTGGACGGGTTCGAGGTCGCGAACGCGCCCATGTGGGGCATCAACCTGGGGCGCACCGAGCATGTCACGGTGCGCAACTGCCGCGTGCACGATTGCCATCAGACCGGCATCTTCACCTCCTTCAGCGACCACCCCCTCATCGAGAACAACGAGTCCTATCGGAATCACGAGCACGGCATCTACCACAGCAACTCCGGCGACTATCCCATCCTCCGCGGCAACCGCTGTCACCACAACGACTGCTGCGGGATCCACATGAACGGCGACATCAACATGGGCGGCGACGGGCTGATCTCCCACGCGGTGGTGGAGCGGAACATCATCTGGGAGAACGGCCGCCCGCGGGGCGGTTCGGGCATCAACTGCGACGGCGTCTCCGACAGTGTAATTCGCAACAACCTCCTCTACGACAACCACGCCTCCGGCATCTCCATCTACGCCATTGACGGCGCCGAGGGGTCGAGCCGCAACGGGATCTACAACAACACCGTGGTCGTCGCCGCGGACGGCCGCTGGGCTTTGAACATCCCTTGGTGGCAGCGCCGCTCCAAGCCGGTCGGCAACCGCGTCGCCAACAACCTCCTGCTGAGCCTGAATCCGCAGACGGGGGCGATCCTCATCTGGGGAGAGGAGGCCGTGGCCGAGTGCGACCACAACGTCGTCACCGCTCGCTTCGCCGTAGACGCGGTCATCGGGAGTGAGGTGCCCATGCCGGCCGCGGGGGAGGACCGCTCAGTGGAGGGAGGGCACGGGCTGCTCTCCTTCACGCAGTGGCGCACTCAGGGCCGGGACGCGCACTCCCGCGTCGGCACGCCCGCCGCGCTCTTCGTGAACCCGAGCAAGGGCGACTACCACCTCCGCTCCGGCGCGACCGCGAAGGGCGCGGGAACTCACCTCCCCGAGGTGACGGACGACCTCGACGGCCGCCGGCGCCCGGCCGCGGGACCGGCGGACGCGGGGTGTTACGCGGCCCGGTGACGGGGCGGGGGCCGCGTGTCGTCATGTGTCGTCATAACGCCTTTTTCGGGGAATTCGTTTCTCCGGCGAGGGGGTCTCGACGAAACGGCCGGATGACGACACGCGGAAATGGGCTTGGTTGCCGGGCGCGCGAGCCGCGGGGAGACGCGAGCGGGCTGTACGGTCATGGAACTCCCTCTGTCGTGCGTTCCGCCCCTTCAGCTTGAGCACAGAGAGGAGCCCGCCTCCCGCCCGAAGTCCGGCGGCGCGAATACGCCCTCGGCTCGCTCCGGTCTGGGCCCACCGTGCGGCCGACGTCTGCATGCACTAGGACAACGCTATCGTCTGCGTTCGACCAGAGCCGCCTGCAGTCTGTCCGCCGATCTCCACCATCAACGGCGGCCTCGCCGTTCGTGGAACGCCTCGCGACCGAGAAGGAGAGGAAGGCGGGGATCGTCCCGCCTGAGGTGCCGAACCGGTCGCCAGCTGAGCTGCAGAAACAGCGCAGGAATAACGCGACAGCGCGTGCACAGGTAGGCCAAGGGGGCGGGGCGGGTGCCTGCCGGGGAATCGTCCTCTCTACGTTCAGACAAGTCCGCCCGCCTGAGACGATTCGGAGGCGCCGTTGTCAGCGCGACTATCCCCGAATGTACTTGCGCGCCAGCGCGACTACGAACATCGCGGACAGGAGCGTGGCGATGATCGCTTCTACCCCCGCGAGCATCTCACCCACTTCCGATGCCGGAAACCGATTGCCATAGCCAAGGGTTCCGAAGGTTACCAAGCTCAGCGCGATTCCAGGCATCAAGCGAGGCTCGTTCCCGGTCGGGATGTTCATCCCCGTGCAGGGGAAGACTACCAGTCCAAACAGCAGTATCGTAAGCACCATAGGAACAAGTAGCAACCATGGCACTGCTCCGTATCCCCAGGCTGCCTGATGAGGAACTAGGAGGGCTCTCTTCCACCAGCGGTGCGAGCGGTGCCAACACCGTGCTTCGCGTACGTAACACTCGTCCGCCCGTCTGTAGTTTCCAGTTTCGCGATAGTGCTCTTTGAGGGCCCGAAAGACGCTAGCAGCGTCGTCCCAGTGCTCCTCCCTCTCCTCTCTCGGTGTCCCCCAGTCTACCGAGGCACACCGCGACCATCGGTTCATTTCGATCTCAGCGAGGGCAGCACCATCCATACGGGCTTCGCTCAAGTCTGCCCACCCAAGCTGCGCCCTCCGCAGGTCGGCTCCGAGTAGCCGTGCGTGCCGGAGTTGCGCCCCTTGCAACTGAGCATCCACTAGGCATGCTTCTTGCAGGTTTGCCTTCGTCAGCTCCGCGCCTTCCAGCCTGGCCGCCGCGAGCTGTGTTCCTACCATCTGTGCATCTACGAGAAATGCTCCCCGCAGATCTGCAAATGAAAGTATCGCGCCCTCGAGTTGCGCGCCGAGCAGGATGGCCCCCTGCTCCTGCAGCCCCAATGGACGTACCCATCCAGCCCCCCTGTGTCCGGGCAGTGCCTGCAGTCGTGCCATCTGGAGGACGGTCCCCGTCATCTGGCAGTGAGTCAGGTCCGCCCCCTGTAGCTCGGCTTCCGATAACCATGCCCCGGTCAGGTCGGCGCCCTCGAGGTTGCACAACCGCAGTCGGGCCTTATCGAGCTTGGCATCCTGCAGGTGGCACCCCTCGAGATGCATGCCCTTCTTGCCCTCACGCCAGAGCGTCACCCCATCCAGTTGTGCCCTAGCAAGCTGCGCGCCCTCCAGGTAGACACCGTCTTCGTATGCCTGCTCCAAGAGAGTCTTGACGGCATCACTCGCCATCTTCTGTTCTGCGGTATGCCTGCATGTGCAGTGCCAGTAGCATCGAGGCGGGTCCTCAGTGCAGGTGGGCTCCAAAGGTCTATCGCAAGAGGGGCGAGGTGCGTTCGCGTGATTGAACGCGTAGGTGCATCGTCCTACGTCGTTCTTGGATATGTCCTCTGTCTGCTCGATCACAATTTCCGACAACATGCTGATGCTTCGCTTCGACGCCACAGCCTGGCTCCCTACTACGGAGGACCGCAGAGGACCTCGACATCTCACCCGGGGCGATAGGGTAGACGAACCGAACACTGCCTGCTGGCATCCGACGATAGGTGGGCACTTCTGATGTTCATGCCCACGCGACCGCCAGAGGTGCCCTCTCTTCGCTTGGCGGGCAGAGCGGACTTGCGTGGCAGTGACACTCGGCGCTCTGCCGCAGAAGGTCAGGGGAGTGCCACTCACTTGACAAACATGCTAGATACCCGTATCATTCATGCGAGTATCGCGCGGCTTTGTCAACAAACAGGGCTCCCATGCGGCTAGGCAACTTCCTCAACAGACACCCGGTCTTCACCGTAGCCGAACTCGATCGGTTCCTCGCGGAAGAGGGGACGGGAAACCGGAAGACTCGCGATTCGATGCTGACCTACCATCGCCGGCGCGGGCACGTGGTACCCGTCCGGCGCGGTCTTTACGTGGCCGTGCCTGTTGGCGCCTCGCCGGAGGCCCTCGCCACTGACCCATACCTTCTCGCCGCGCGGATGACCGAGGACGCGGTGCTTTCCTATCACACCGCGCTGGAATTCCATGGGAGAGCCTACTCAACCTATCGTCGCTTCACGTACCTGACGGCGCGACGATCCCTTCCGGTCACCTTTCGGAGCTACGAGTTCAGTGCCGCGCCCTTTCCCGCGGCGCTCGTGGCGAAAGGGCAGGAGGAGTTCGGCGTCGTCGCGGCGGAGCGGGCCGGCCTGCCTGTCCGGGTGACGAGTCTGGAGCGGACCCTGGTGGATGTGCTGGACCGGCCGACCCTGGCCGGCAGCTGGGAGGAGATCTGGCGCTCCCTGGAGTCGGTCGAGTACTACGACCTCGATATCGTCGTTCAGTACGCCCTGCTCCTGGGCAATGCTACTACGGTCGCGAAAGTGGGCTACTTCCTCGGCCAGCACCAGGATAGCCTGATGGTGACTGACGTGCAGCTGGAGCGGCTGCGCGAACGCCGTCCGCGAACTGCGCACTACCTCGTCCGACGCGACCGGGCGGGTGGCGCCCTTGTGCCCGAATGGAACCTGGTCGTCCCTCGCGAGATTGTCGCGCGCTCCTGGGCAGAAGTGCTATGAGAGTGTCACGAGAGACGCTGCAAGCGCAAGCCCAGGCGACGGGATTTCGCCCGGAGATACTGGAGAAGGCGATTCACCTGCTCCATCTCCTGGAGGGGCTGCGCAGCCATCCCTATCTCAGGGATCGGCTGGCATTGAAGGGGGGCACTGCGCTCAACCTGTTCATCTTCGACTTGCCGCGACTGTCGGTGGACATTGACCTCAACTACATCGGCGCGGCCGACCGACAGACTATGCTTGCTGAACGACCGAAGGTTGAGGAGGCCGTCCAGGCAGTCTGCAGTCGTGAAGGAATGGCCGTCACCCGCAGGCCGGACGAGCACGCCGGAGGAAAGTGGTCGCTGCGGTACCAGAGCGCGCTCGCTCAGGGCGGCAATCTCGACCCCGATCTCAACTTCATGCTGCGCGTCCCTCTGTGGCCGGTCGTCACCATGGATTCGCGGCCTCTCGGTTCCTTCACGGCCACGGGCATCCCCGTCCTCGATCTGCATGAGTTGGCCGCGGGGAAGCTGGCCGCGCTGCTCTCGCGGCGCCAGGCGCGTGACTTGCTCGATGCCCACCACCTGCTCACCCGCACGGACCTGCGGCCGGACCGGCTGAGGCTGGCCTTCGTCGTCTACGGCGCGATGAGCCGGCTCGACTGGCGCACTGTCTCCGCGGCCATCATCGGCTTCGAATCGCGCGACCTGGAGAGCCATCTCGTGCCGATGATGTCCCGAGAGGCCCCTCCCGGAGACAGGAGCGCCGAATGGGGAGCGCGGCTGGTTGAAGAGTGTCGTCGCGGGCTGGGCGTTGTGCTCCCGTTCTCGGCCCCTGAGATGGAGTTCCTGAACCATCTCCTCGACCGCGGCGAGATTGTGCCATCGCTTCTCACGTCCGACGAAGCTCTGAGGGATCGCATCAGACAGCAGCCGATGCTCGCGTGGAAGGCGCTCAACGTGCGTCAGCACAAGGGGCTGCCGATTGAGCAGGACGAGGCACGCGGACTGCTCGCTGACGCCGATGACGAGGGTACTGACATCTGACCCGGGTGCGATGGCGCCACTACCGCGCACAAAGGGCCATTCTCCGCGAAGAGGACCCCGCCTCCCGCCCCCGAACTCCCGCCCTGGGAGGAAAGCCCTTCATGCCTAGGAGTAGGTTGCTGCTGACGTCGCTGTTGGCCCTGGCCGCGGTCGCTCTCTCCGTCCGCCCCGCCCGCGCCGCCGCCTTCTCCGCCGACTTCGTGACCACAGGCCCGAAGGCCTCGGCCACCGGTACGGTCTACGTCAGCGGCCGGAACGTGCGCGAGGAGACGACTGTGGGCGCGCGTCGGACCGTCATGATCATCAACTGGAACCGCAAGATGCTGTGGTACCTGGACCCCGTGGCCAAGACCTACTGGGGGCAGGCCCAATCAGAGCGGGCGCTCGCCGACCAGTTGCAGGCGCTAAAGGGCAAGACGCCGGCCGGCGCGGCCGCGGGCGCAACGCGGCCGGGCCTGAAGGTGACCCGGCGGGGAACCGAAACCGTGTCCGGCTATCGCTGCGAGAAGACGGTCACCCAGGGCACGGGGCTCAAGACCACCATCTGGTTCTCCAGGAAGCTCGACTGGCCGCTGAAGACGGAAACGATCCTCTCCTCGGGCACAACCCCGCAGACTACCCGCACAGAATACAAGAGCATCAAGCTGCATAAGCCCCCCGCCTCGCTCTTCGAGCCGCCGAAGGACTACCGGCAGGTTGCGCCCCCGTGGACCAAGACGCCGGCCGCCGGAAGAAGAGAGGCCGGGCCCGGACGATCTGCGCCCGGCTCCCGGGGCCCGGTTCCCGGGCCCCGCAGGGCGCCAGCGCGACAGGGGACGTAAAGCCGATCCCTTGGCTGCTTACCCGCCTCCCGCGGGACCACCGCCCTCACGACCCCAGGCGCCTCAGGATACTAGCAACCGCAAGCAAGCCGGATACAGCCCAGAATCCCCCCACAGCCCCGCCAGAGCCCCTGGGCGGCAAAGCATGACAGTATTTCGCTCAACATTTCCCGGCCGCAAGAAATGTTTCAAAAACCCCCCTTTTACTGTCATATACTGTCATACCCCCGCCGGCCTCCTCCCTCGGCCGTCGCATGTCGCCTCTCGATCCCGCCTCTCGCCTTTCGCCCCTCCAACCCGCAATCGCGAAATGTTCTCCGAAACCCTCTTATGACGACGCATGACGACGCGCGCCCCTCCGCCGTCCCCCCCTAGACCCTAGCCCCTATACCCTAGACCCTACACCGAAAACCTCTTGACGACTCCGCCCGGTGTGTGGTACAAGCATGGTACTCCGATGGAACGACGTCTGCTGAACAACCTGGTGTGCTGGTGGTGGCGCGGCGAGATACCTGGCTTGCCGGGCTCCTGCGCGCGCACCTAGACCCAAGCGCCAACCGAATACGAGAAGAGCGAACCCAGACCAGCCCGGCGACCCCGGGCTGGTCTTTTTCATTTGTGCCGGTGTAGGGGCATCCGCCTGAGGCGGACTGTGCCCCTACGAAAGGATGAGAGGAGAACAATGTACCACCCAACCCGTGCCGAGTTCAAAGCGAAAGCGAAGCGGGGGAACCTCATCCCCGTTTGGAAGGACGTCATCCTCGATCAGGAGACGCCGGTTTCCGCCTTCCGCAAGATCGGCAACAGCCAGTACGCCTTTCTGCTGGAGAGTGTGGAAGGCGGGGAGCAGGTCGGCCGCCACTCCTTCCTCGGATCCGAGCCGTTCGCGGTGTTCAGCTCCAAGGGCGATCAGATCACCGTCACCCGTGACGGGAAGCAGCGCACGCGCACCCTTAACCCGGGTGAGGATCCGCTGTCCGCGCTCTCCGCGCTGCTCTCCGAGTACACCTTCGTGCCGGAGGAGGGCCTGCCGCGCTTCTGCGGCGGCGCGGTCGGCTACATGGGCTACGACGTGGTGCGCTTCTTCGAGCGCCTCCCCGGCACGCCCACCGACGACCTCTCCCTCCCCGACTGCATCTTCGTGCTCACCGACACCTGTCTGATCTTCGATCACGCCTACCACCGCGGCAAGGTGCTCTCCAACGCCATCATCAACGGCGACCCGGACCGCGCCTACGACGAGGCCGTGCGCAAGATCGAGGCCCTCTGCGCCCGCCTCGACGCGCCGGGCTCCGGCGTCCTCCCCCCCAAGCTCCAGCCGAAGGACACGCGCCTCGCCACCAACCTCACCCGGGAGCAGTACGAGGAGATCGTGCTCAAGGGGAAGGAGTACATCGCCGCCGGGGACATCATCCAGGTGGTCCTCTCCCAGCGGCTCTCCCGCCCGGTGGCCGCCCACGCCTTCGACATCTACCGCTCGCTGCGCTCCCTCAACCCCTCGCCGTACATGTACTACCTGACCTATGGCGACCTGCGCATCGTCGGCAGCTCCCCCGAGCGGCTGGTGTCAGTGTATGACAGTGAGGTCATCACCCGGCCCATCGCCGGCTCCCGCCCCCGGGGCAAGACCCCGGCCGAGGACAAGGCGCTGGCCGACGAACTGCTGGCCGACGAGAAGGAGCGGGCCGAGCACGTGATGCTCCTCGACCTGGGCCGCAACGACCTGGGCCGGGTGTGCCGCTACGGCTCGGTGCGCGTGGACCAGCAAATGGTGATCGAGAAGTACTCGCACGTGCAGCATATCGTCTCCAACGTGCGCGGTCAGCTGCGCGCGGACAAGGACCAGTTCGACGTACTCCGCGCCTGCTTCCCCGCGGGGACGCTGTCCGGCGCGCCCAAGGTCCGCGCCATGGAGATCATTGACGAGTTGGAGCCGACCCGCCGCGGCCCCTACGGCGGCGTGATCGGCTACTTCAGCTTCTCCGGCAACATGGATACCGCCATCACCATCCGCACCATCGTCTGCACCAACGGCACCGCCCACCTGCAAGTCGGGGCCGGGATCGTCGCCGACTCCCAGCCCGCGCGGGAGTATGAGGAGTGCGTGCTCCTCAAGGGCGGCGCGCTCTTGCGGGCCATCGAGATGGCGGAAAGAGGACTGGAGTAATGCGTGCCCCCCGCCGCGTCATTCTCACCGGAGACCGGCCCACCGGGCCGCTGCACCTCGGGCACTACACTGGGGCCTTAGTCCACCGCGTCCGGCTTCAGCAGGAGTACGAGACCTATCTGCTCATCGCCGACCTGCAGGCCCTGACCGACCACGCGGAAGAGCCGGAGTCGGTCGCCCGTGCCATTTGGGAGGTGCTGCTCGACAACCTCGCGGTGGGCGCGGACCCGAAGGTCGTTACCTTCGTGCTCCAGTCCGGCGTGCCCGAGTTGGCCGCGCTCTCCCAGATCTACCTGAACCTGGTCACCCTCGGACGCCTGCAGCGCAATCCGACGGTGAAGGACGAGATGCGCGCCAAGGGCTTCGGCAGCGACGTGCCGGCGGGATTCCTCGCCTATCCGGTCAGCCAGGCGGCGGACATCACCGGGTTCGGCGCGCACCTCGTCCCGGTAGGGGAGGACCAGGTGCCGGTGCTGGAGCAGACCCGCGAGCTGGTGCGCCGCTTCAACCGGCTCTATGGGGAGACGCTGGTGCTGCCCGAGGCGATGGTATCCGAGGTGGGGGCCCGCCTCCCCGGCACCGACGGCGGGGCGAAGATGGGCGCCTCCCTGGACAATGCCATCAACCTCAAGGACCCGGCGGAGGTGGTGCGCCGCAAGGTGATGAGTATGTACACCGACCCGACACGGCTCCGGGCCACCGACCCCGGGCACGTGGAGGGCAATCCCGTCTTCGCTTATCTCGACGCTTTCGACCCCGACTCGGCGCGCGTCGAGGAGTTGAAGGCCCGGTATCGCCGCGGCGGGATCGGTGACGTCGCGGTGAAGCGCCACCTCGCAGAGGTGCTGGAGGCGTTCCTCGCGCCGGTCCGGGAGCGCCGCCGGGAATTGGAAAGCCGCCCGCAGGAGCTGCGCGACCTGCTCCTCGCGGGGACGCGTCGCGGCCGCAAAGTGGTCGCCAAGACGTTGGGTGCAGTGCTCGCCGCCATCGGCCTGCCGGACATGGGCGCGGGCGGCCTACGAACGATGCTGATGGAGGTTGCGTGATGTTGCTGATGATTGACAACTACGATTCGTTCACCTACAACCTGGTGCAGTACTTCGGCGAGCTGGGGCAGCTCATCAAGGTTTACCGCAACGATCAGATCACGGTGGACGAGATCGAGGCGATGGCCCCGGAGAAGATCGTCATCTCGCCTGGGCCGTGCAGCCCGCTCGAGGCCGGGATCTCCAACGAGATCATCACCCGGTTCGCCGGGCGCACCCCGCTGCTGGGCGTGTGCCTGGGCCACCAGTGCATCGGGCACGTGTTCGGCGGCGAGGTGGTGCGCGCCCCCCGCCTCATGCACGGCAAGACCTCCATGATCCACCACGACGGGAAGACGATCTTCAAGGACCTTCCCAATCCGTTCGAGGCCACTCGCTATCATTCCCTCATCGTCCGCCGGGAGACGCTCCCCCGCTGCCTGGAGATCACGGCCGAGACCGATCAGGGCGAGATCATGGGAGTGCGCCACCGCGACTATCAGGTGGAGGGGGTGCAGTTCCATCCCGAGTCCATCTTGACGCAGTCGGGAAAGCAACTGTTGGCCAATTTCTTGGCACTGTAAAGGGGAGAGCCATGATCGGCGACGCGATTCGCAAACTGACCGAGGGGCAGGACCTCTGCGCGGAAGAAGCCCACGCGGCGATGACGGAGATCATGTCCGGGCAGGCCGGCCCGGCCTCCATCGCCGGCTTTCTGATCGCCCTCCGCATGAAGGGCGAGACGGTGGAGGAAGTGACGGAGTTCGCGCGCGTGATGCGCGAGCACGTCGTCCGCGTCGCCCCCGCGCGGCGTCCATTGGTGGACACCTGCGGCACCGGCGGCGACGCGCTCCAGACCTTCAACATCTCCACGGCCGCGGCCTTCGTCGCTGCGGGGGCGGGGGTGGCCGTCGCCAAACACGGCAACCGCTCCGTGAGCAGCAAGTGCGGTTCCGCCGACGTGCTCGAGGCCCTGGGCATCAAAGTGGAGCAGCCGCCCGCGGAAGTGGCGCGCTGCATTGACGACATCGGCATCGGCTTCATGTTCGCTCCCGCGTTCCACCCCGCGATGAAGCACGCCGGCCCCGTGCGCCGCGAGCTGGCCCTGCGCACCGTCTTCAACGCCCTGGGGCCGCTGACCAACCCCGCCGGGGCCGAGGCGCAGGTGATCGGGGTCTACACCCCGGCCCTGACCGAGTTGCACGCGGGCGCCCTGTGCAAGCTCGGATGCCGGCGCGCCTTTGTGGTCCACGGAAGGGAGGGGCTGGACGAACTCTCCACCCTGGGGGCGACCAAGGTCACGGAGGTCCGCGACGGAGGGCCGCGGACCTATGAACTTACCCCTGAGGAAGTGGGCCTCAGGAGAGCCGATCCTACAGAAGTCCGGGGCGGAACCCCGGACGAAAACGCGGCGCTGTTGAGAGACATCCTTGAGGGTGAGGAGGGAGCGCCGCGGGACATCGTCCTTCTCAACGCCTCCGCCGCAATTGTCGCCGGGGGACTCGCCGACACGCTGGTTGAGGGACTGGCCGTGGCGCGCGAGTCGGTTGACAGCGGTCGCGCGCTGGACAAACTCCGGCAGCTGCAAGCGGCGGCGGCGTGAGAGGGACGACATGATCCTCGATGACATTCTCGCTGACATCCGCGCCGGGCTACCCGCGCTCCATGCTCGCCATCCGGACTGGCAGCCACCCGCGACCTCGTCCGCGCGGCGCGACTTCCGCCGCGCCCTGCGCGCGCCGGGCGTGTCTCTGATCGCGGAGTTCAAGCGCCGTTCCCCCTCCCGCGGGGACCTCCGCCCGGGTGCCGATCCCATCGCCACCGCCCGGTGCTACGCGGGGGCCGGCGCGGCTGCGCTCTCCGTGCTCACCGAGCCGCGCTTCTTTGGCGGCAGCCTGGCCGACCTCCACGCGGCGCGGGGCGCGTGCGACTTGCCCGCGCTGCGCAAGGACTTCCTCGTTGATCCGGTGCAGCTCGCCGAGTCCGCGGGCCCGGCCGGGCCGGACTGCGTGCTTCTGATCGCGGCCGCGCTGACGACCGAGGAACTGCGCTGCCTGCGCGAGTTGGCGGCGGCCTGCGGGCAAGCGGCCCTGGTCGAGGTGCACGACGAGGCGGACCTGGAGCGCGCCCTGGAGAGCGGGGCGGAGATCATCGGCATCAACAACCGCGATCTGCGCACGTTTCAGGTCTCCCTGGATACCACGCGGCGCCTGCGCCCTCTCGTTCCCGCCTCTCTGCCGGTGGTCTCCGAGAGTGGGATTCACACCCGCGAGGACGTGCTGCGCCTCGGCGACGCGGGGGCGGAGGCGATGCTCGTGGGCGAAGCGCTGATGACAGCCGACGATCCGGCCGCGAAGATAAGGGAGTTGCTGGGGCTATGACCAAGATCAAGATCTGCGGTTTGACCACGCTCGAGGACGCGGTGTGCGCCGCCGAGGCCGGCGCGGATGCCATTGGCTTCGTGTTTGCGGAGAGCCCGCGGCGGATGGAGCCGAGGGCGGTGCGCCGCATTCTCACGGAGTGCGACTTCCTACCGCCCGGCGTGGGCGTGTTCGTGGATGCCCCGGCCGAGGAGGTGGCCCGCACCCTCAGCGCCTCCGCCTGCTCTGTCGCCCAGTTGCACGGGGCGGAGCCGGCTGGGTATCTCGACCTCCTCTGGCCCTACGGCGTGATTAAGACCCTACGCGTCGGTCCAGGGTTCAGCGAGGAGCTACTGCGTCCCTTCGCCCGGGCGCGCGCGGTGCTACTGGACACCTATGTCTCCGGCAAGGCCGGCGGTACCGGCCAGCGCTTCGATCCCCACCTCGCGGCCGGGCTCTCCCAGGCGGGGTGGCGGATCGTCATGGCCGGCGGCCTGAGCCCCGACAACGTCGGCGAGGTAGTGCGAATCGTGCGGCCCTACGGAGTGGACGCGAGCACCGGGCTCGAGTCCGCCCCCGGGAAGAAGGACTACCACAAAGTCAGGGATTTCGTGGCCGCGGTGCGCGCGGCGGAAGCGGGGTGACGATGCAGACCGCGAAGCAGGAACCACGGGGCCGCTTCGGCCGGTTCGGAGGCATCTACGTGCCCGAGACGCTGATGGGCACGCTCCTGGAGGTGGCCGAGGCCTACCACGCGGCGCGGGGTGATCCCGCGTTCCAGCAGGAGCTGGACTACTACCTCGCGTATTACGTGGGCCGGCCCACCTCGCTGTACTACTGCGCGCGCCTGACCGAGCACTGCGGCGGGGCGAAGATCTACCTCAAGCGCGAGGACCTTGCCCACACCGGCTCGCACAAGCTCAACAACGCGTTGGGTCAGGCGCTGCTCGCCAAGCGCATGGGCCGGACGCGCCTGCTGGCGGAAACGGGGGCCGGTCAGCACGGCGTCGCTACCGCCACCGTCGCGGCCCTGTTCGGGCTGGGGTGTGAGATCTACATGGGGGAGGAGGACGTGCGGCGGCAGGCCCTCAACGTCTATCGCATGCGCCTGCTCGGCGCGACCGTCATCTCCGTCACCTCCGGCAGCCGCACCCTCAAGGACGCGATCAACGAGGCCTTCCGCGTGTGGATGGCCACCGCCCGCGAGGCCTACTACCTCTTCGGTACGGCCGCAGGCCCGCATCCCTATCCCACTATGGTGCGCGACTTCCAGTCCGTCATCGGCCGCGAGGCGCGCGCCCAGATGCTCGCCCAGGAGGGCCGTTTGCCCGACTATGTCGTCGCCTGTGTCGGCGGAGGCAGCAACGCCATCGGCATCTTCCATCCCTTCCTTGAAGACGACGTCAAGCTCATCGGCGTGGAGGCCGCCGGCCGCGGGCTGGACACCGGCGAGCACGCCGCGTCTCTCACCGCCGGCACCGAGGGCGTCCTGCACGGCGCCCTGAGCAAGCTCCTGCAGACGCCGGAGGGGCAGATCAGAGCCACCCATTCCGTCTCCGCGGGCCTCGATTACCCGGGGGTCGGGCCGGAGCACGCCCACCTGCAAAGCACCGGTCGGGCCGAGTATGTGGCGGTAACTGACGAAAATGCCCTCGACACGTTCGCTACATTGTGCCGATATGAGGGTATCATGCCAGCGCTGGAGAGTGCCCACGCGGTGGCTTACGCCATCCAGCTCGCGGCCGGGCTGCCGCGAGACAAGGTGGTGTTGGTCAACCTCTCGGGCCGGGGGGACAAGGACGTGATGGAAGTCCAGCGGCTGCGCGGGGAGGGCGCAGAATGAGCCGGATCGAAGCACGGTTTGCAGACTTGCACCGGGCGGGCGAGGGAGCCCTGATCGTCTTTATGGTCGCGGGCCATCCCACGCTCGAAGGCTTCGGCGCCTCGCTCCTGGCCGCGGCCCAGGCCGGCGCGGACGTGATCGAGGTGGGCGTCCCCTTCTCCGATCCGCTCGCCGACGGCCCCGTCATCCAGGCCGCCTCCCAGCGCGCGCTCGCGAACGGTGTCACCCCACGCCAGGTGCTCTCTCTCGTCGCTGACTTCCGCAGACAGCAGAGCACCCCCCTCGTGTTGATGACCTGCTACAACCCCATCCACCGGTTCGGAGTGGAGGCGTTCGCGGAGGAGAGCGCACGGGCCGGCGTGGACGGCGTCATCGTGACCGATCTGCCCCCCGAGGAGGCGGAGGCGTGGCTTGGCGCCGCCCGCCGCCATGGGATAGACACGATCTTCCTGCTGGCGCCCACCAGTACGCAGCCGCGCGTGAAAGCAGTTGCAGGAGTGGCGACGGGTTTTGTATACTGCGTATCGCGCATGGGAGTGACGGGTGCCCGCACGGACCTGCCTCCCGATCTGCGGGAGTTGGTGAGCGCCATCCGCGCCCATACCTCCAAGCCGGTCGCGGTCGGCTTCGGCATCTCCCGGCCGGAGCACGTGGCCGAGGTGTGCCGCCTCGCCGACGGCGCGGTGGTGGGCAGCGCGCTGGTTTCGTTGATGGAGACGGCGAACGGGGGCGCGGCCGAGTTGCCGCGCCGCGTGGCACGTTTCGTGGAAGAGTTGAAGAGAGCGACGCGTCGCAGCTAACGGCCGCGGGCAGGTGTTCGAGACGCCGCGGACAATAACTGAAAACGTGCACTAGCCGAAACCGTAAGAGGTCGTTCATGTTTTCTAGAATTGCCCTCGCGAAGATGGTCGATCATTCCCTCCTTCGACCGGACGCGACGGAAGAAGACGTGATTCGGTGTTGCGAGCAGGCCAAAGAGTGTCATTTTGCCTGCGTCATGGTGCTTCCTTATTGGGTCCCGGTGGCCGAGCGTCGGCTCCGGGACTCGGACATTAAGGTGGGTGCAGTGATCGCCTATCCCCTGGGGATCACGCCGACCCAGGTGAAGGTGTACGAGGCGCGCCACGTGCTCAACCACGGGGCGACCGAGATAGACTTCGTGGCCAACCTCGGCCTGGTGAAGTCCGGTGACTTCGGCGCCGTCCAGAAGGACATCGAAGAGGTCATCACGGTCGCGAAGCTGGCCGGCCTCACCCGCGACGGCGAAGACATCGTCGTCAAGGTGATCATCGAGGTCGGCCTGACCACGCCGGAGGAGCAGGCCCGGCTCTGCAGAATCGCCAAGACCGTGCGCGCCGATTTCATCAAGACCTGCTCGGGGTTGGGGCCGCGGGGGGTGTCGGTGGCCGACGTCAAACGCCTGCACCACCTCGCGGGCCGGGAGATCGGGATCAAGGCGGCCGGGGGAATTCGCACCCTGCACCAGGCGGTGGCCCTGATCAACGCCGGCGCCAGCCGCATCGGCACCAGCACCGGCGTGGCCATCGTCGAAGCCTACGACCAGTCCCAGGAAGCCGCGATGGTGGAGGAAGAGGCGCTTCCCTGAGGAACGGGAGGCGCGGGCCGGGTCGAGCGAGGCTGCGCCCTCGCCGGCCCCGCCGCCCTGGATGGGGGTCCCGGTGAATCGGAGTCGCGTCCATCGCGTAACCTCGGTGGTCATCCGCCAGCGCGATCTGGGTGAGGCGGATCGCGTCGTCGTCCTCTTCACCCGCGAGTTGGGCAAGCTGTCCGCCGTGGCCAAGGGCGTGAAACGCGCCCGCAGCAAGCTCGCCGGATGCCTCCAGCTCTTCGCCCACGTCGAGGCCCTGCTGGCCGTGGGACGAACCCTCGATGTCGTCACCCAGGTCCGCCCCCTCGATCCCTGCTATCGCCTGCGCACCGACATGGCGCGCTACACCCATGCCAGCTACGCGGCCGAGCTGCTCGATACGTTGCTGGAGGAGCGTGCCCCCGCGCCCGCGGTTTTCGACCTGCTCGTGGCCGTGCTGCGAGGCCTGGACGGAGAGGGCGATCCCGCGACGCTCATCCGCGGCTACGAGCTGAAGCTGCTCAGCAGCCTGGGCTACGGGCCGGAGCTGTTCACCTGCGTCTCCTGCGGCACCGAGGTGGAGGGAGGGCGGGCCGGCTTCGCCACCGCAGAAGGTGGGGTGGTGTGTGCCCGCTGTCAGCGCTCGCTCGGCGTCACGCCCGTCTCCCCCACTGCCCTCCGCGCGATGCGCGACTTCGCCGCGATGCCGGAGGCCGAGTTGGCCGGCCGCAAGCTCTCCCGCCCGGCCGCGGAGGAGTTGGCGCGGGTGCTGCGCGCGTTCGTGGACTATCAGTTGCCGCGCCCGCTCCACAGCACCGCCTTCCTCACGGAGGCACGGACATGAACAACGGCGATATCGCCAGGATCCTCTCCGAGATCGGGGCCATGCTCGAGATCAAAGGGGAGAGCGTCTTCAAGGTGCGCGCCTACGAGCGCGCCGCGGAAGCGCTCCGGAATCTACCCGAGTTCGTGGGCGACGTGCGCGAGCGGGGCGAGCTCCGCACTATCCGCGGCGTCGGCGAGAGCATCGCGCTCAAGGTCGAGGAACTCCTCGACACCGGGCGCCTCCGCTACTATGAGCAACTCCAGCAGGAGTTCCCCCGGGACACGCTCGAGCTGCTGCGCGTTCCCGGGGTCGGCCCCAAGACGGTCAAGGTGCTGGTGGAGCAGGCCGGCATCACCACCCTCGAGCAGCTCGAGGTGGCCGCGCAGGAGGGGCAGTTGCGTGCCATGCGCGGGATGGGCGAGAAGACCGAGCAGGAGATCCTCCGCGGCATCGCCCAGATCCGCAGCTTCGGCCAGCGGGCCACCCTCGGCGAGGCCTTCGCCCTCGCCCAGGAGATCGTGGACCAGCTGCGCGCCTCCGCGCCCGTGGACCAAATGGAGCCCGCAGGAAGCGTGCGCCGCATGAAGGACAGCATCGGCGACATTGACATCCTCGCCACCTCCTCCCAGCCGGAGAAGGTGATGGACTGCTTCGTGGGTTTGGGCCTGGTATCGCGGGTCATCATGCGCGGGCCCACCAAGTCCACGGTCCTGACTCACTCCGGCCTGCAGGCCGACATCCGCGTCGTCGCGCCGGAGTCCTTTGGGGCCGCGCTCCAGTACTTCACCGGGTCCAAGGACCACAACGTCGCGCTGCGCGAGCTGGCCGGACGCCAGAGCATCAAGATCAACGAGTACGGCGTCTTCCGCGTGAAGGACGGCGCCGAGCAGCGCCTCGGCGGGAGCACTGAGGAGGAGGTGTACGCCGCCGTCGGCCTCCCCTACATCCCCCCGGAGCTGCGGGAGGATCAGGGAGAGATCGAGGCCGCGCAGCAGGGCGCCCTGCCCCACCCGGTCGAGCTGTCGGATATCCGCGGCGACTTGCAGGTGCACAGCACCTGGAGCGACGGCAAGAGCCCGATCCTGGAGGTGGTGCGCGCCTCCAAGGCCCTGGGGTACGCGTACGTCGCGATCACCGATCACTCGCCCGCCCAGGCCATCGCCAACGGCCTCCCGGTTTCCCAGCTTCCCCTCCGCCTCGCCGAGATCGAAGAGGTGCGCCGCGCGGTGCGCGGGATCACCGTCCTGAACGCTACGGAGGTGGACATCACGCGCGACGGCGCCCTCGACTACCCGGACGAGGTGCTGCAGCAGTTCGACTTCGTCATCGCCTCCGTCCATTCCGGCTGGAAGATGGGGAAGGCGGAGATGACCCGCCGCCTCCTCAGGGCGATCGAGAGCCCGTGGGTGGATGCCATCGCCCACCCGACCGGGCGCATCATCGGCCGGCGCGAGCCCTACGACGTGGACCTCGACGCGGTCTGCCGCGCGGCCGCCCAGCGCGGCGTAGCCATGGAGATCAACGCCTTCCCCGACCGCCTCGACCTCAAGGACACCCACGCGCGCCGCGCGAAGTCCCTCGGTGCCAAGCTTCTCATCAGCACCGACGCGCACGCCGCCGACCAGCTTCCGGTGATGCGCTTCGGCGTTGCCACCGCCCGGCGCGGCTGGATAGAGGCCGGCGACGTCCTCAACACGCTTCCCCTCCTGCGCTTCCGGCGCGCCCTTCGCCGCAACCGGAAGAAGTAGGCCGGCTCGCGACCGGCAGGACTTCCTCCCCGGCCAACAGAACCGTGTCTCCCAGGCCCGGCACGCGCCCGGCCCACATTCCTAGACCGAGACGCGGATCCCCATGAAGAAGACCGAGATCATTGACGAGATCGTCGAGCAGACCGGGCATCGCCGAACGGACGTCACCCAGATCATAGACACGGCCATCGAGGTGGTCACCGGCGCCCTGAAGAAGCACACCCGCGTCCATATCACCGGGCTGGGGATCTTCGAGCCCCGGCGCCGCAGGGCGCGCGTCGGCAAGAACCCCCGCACGCAGGAGCCCATCCGCATCCCCCCCACCTGGTCCCTCGTCTTCCGCCCGGGCAAGCCGCTCCGCACCGCCGTCACCGGCAAGGACCCGCGGGAGAGACGGAGCCGGTAGGCGCGAATCCCGACGGAGAGCTGGTCTGAATCGCGGCCCCACAGGCGGCAGGTGAGGCAGAGGAGGTGTATAAGAAGCACCTCCGTCATGTCCAGGGGCACGTCGAGCACGATCCGGGAGAGTGCGGGACCATTCACCCCGGCCGAGAGACGCCATGCGCAGCGCGTGGCCCTCATCGCCTGGGGCCTCTTCGGCTCCGGCTGGATGGCGATGTGCGGCGGCGCCCCGTGGGTCACCTTCGTACGGCAGCGCCTCCACGTCACCACCTTCGAGTACTTCCTGCTCTGCTCCCTCCCCCTGCTCACCGTCCTGGCCCAGATTCCCGGCTCCCTGCTGGTCGAGTCCCGCCGGTCGCGCCGCCCGCTCTTCCTCAAAGCGGCCGCCGCCAGTCGCCTGATCTGGCTGCTCATCGCGGCCCTGCCCTGGGCGATCCCCGCGAGTCACCCACACCTTCGCTTCACCGCGTTGCTTGGGCTGCTGCTGCTCGGCTCGGCCCTCAGCCACCTGTCTACGCCCGCGTGGTTCTCCTGGTTCGCGGAGATGGTGCCGGAGAACGTGCGGGGACACTATCTCGGCGGGCGGCAGGCGCTGGCCACGGTGACCCAGCTGCTGATGTGGGTGGTCGTGCCCCTGATCGTGGACTGGAACAGCAGCTTCACCGTCTTCACGGTTATCTTCGTCGTCGCCGCCGTCCTCGGAGTGACGGACATTGCCTGCTTCCTCAGAGTCCGCGAGCCGCCTATGCCACCGCCCCGGGAGGAGGAGCGGCGCGCCCTGCCCGCGCTCCTCGCGCCCGCGAAGGACCGCCGCTTCCGCGGCTACCTGCTCTACGCGCTGTCGGAGTCGTTCATGTGGGGGGTCGCAGGCCCGGTCTTCATGCTGCTCGCGCTGGAGTATCTGAAGATCGACAACTTCTGGTCTACCTTCTGGGTGAGCACCATCCCCATGGTGTTCACGGCCGTGACGCTGCCGATGTGGGGACGGGTGTGCGACCGGTTCGGCTACCGGCCCCTGCTAACCTTCGGTACGCTGGCCAGCGTCGTGTTCCCCGCGTGCTGGCTGCTCGCCACGCCGCACCTCTACTGGCCCTTCGTCCTGGCCGCGGCCGTCATCGGCGGCACGTGCACCACCGCCGTGTCGGCCGCCGACATGAGCATGATGTACGACCTCACCCCCCGCGAGAACCGCTCGACGTACATCGCCTACGTCATGCTCGCTTCCAGCCTGGGCGCCTTTCTCGGCCCGTTCCTTGGCGGCCTTGCCGCCGGCGCGACGGAACACGTCCACCTCCACCTCGGCGGGCTGGCCCTGGGCAACCTGCATTTCCTCCTCATCGCCTCGTTCGTCGTTCGCCTCCTCCATGCCGCCTTCGTCATCCCCCATCTGCCCGAGGAGAACCCGCGTCCGACCCGCGAGCTGGCGCGCTACTTGGTGGACGGTCCGCTCAGCCGCGTCTCCTCCCTCACCGGCAGGGCAAAGCCGGCGGAGGGGGAGGAGCCAGCCGAGGAGGAGTAGGCGAACACCGCGGCGATCTGCGGCACACCATCCCCGCGGGTTCGCGCTAAGGTAAGGGGCCCTCGGCGGCCGGACGACGGCCGTCACACCGGGGTGGGGACGGGGTAGTCGTTATATGTCGGCCAGGGCCGCCATCCAGCCGCGCGCGCGGCTCACATTGGGGTGGGAGCGCACTTGCGCGTGCCCGCCCTCCCATCTCAACTGCCTCACGCCAAAGCAGTGGCTGAAGGACCAGATCGGCGTGTGGCAGTTCCGCTACGAGCGGCGTGACGTGCGCGACAAGTCCCTCCACCCCGCCGCCTTCCCCATTGCCCTAGCCACGCGGTGTATCGAGCTGTTCACCCACAAGGGACAGCTCGTGCTCGATCCCTTCGTGGGCAGCGGCACCACCTTGCTCGCCGCCCGAGACACCGGCCGCAATGCCGCCGGCTTCGACCTCAACTCCGACTACATCGCGCTCGCCGAGCAGCGCCTTGCGGCGGAGCCGCCCCGCATTGACAGCCGGCAGGTGGCCGTCTGCGACGACGCGCGGGGAGTCACCGAGTACCTGCAGCCGGAGACGGTGTCGCTGCTGCTGACCTCTCCCCCCTACGCCAACCTGCTGAACCGGCGGCGGAGGAACAAGTCGCGCCGCGGGCCGGATCGCCGGAACGATCAATATCTGCAGGTGGAGCAGTACTCCCAGGACCCGCGCGACCTCGGGCTGCTCCCGCTCGCACGCTACGCGGAGGAAATGGGGGCGATCTTCGCGGGCCTGCTGCCGTTGCTTCGCCCCGGCGCTCACTGCGTCGTCAACGTGCCCGACATGTGGTGGGAAGACCAGCGTGTCACCCTCCACATCGCGCTCGTGGACGCCTTGCGCGCGGTGAGCTACGAACTGCGCAACATCATCATCTGGGACCGCACCAACATCGTGAACCGCATCGGCATCTTCGGCTGGCCCAGCAACTACATCACCATGGGCGTGACCTTCGAGTACCTCTTGGACTTCCGGCGGCCGGCCGCCTAGCGGCCGCCGCACACCGGGCAGTCCGGGCGGCGGACGACGGGGAACGTGTTGAACTCCATCTCCTCCGTGTTGTAACTCAGCAGCTTCCCCTTCAACGCCGTGCCATATCCGGTCAGCACCTTGATCGCTTCCAGGGCGGCGAGGGCGCCGAGGGAGGCGGGGACCGCTCCGATCACTGGGAAGCCCAGCGGCTTCCACCAGGCCGGCACCTCGGGGACGAAGCACTGGAGGCAGGGGGTTTCGCCGGGGACGATGGTGGTGAGGTTGCATTCCATCCCGTACATCGCCGCCTCGACCATCGGCTTTCCCAAGGCCACCGCCGCCTTGTTCAGCGCGAACCGCTCCTGAAACACCGGCGAGCAGTCGCAGATGATGTCCACGCCGGCCGCCCACTTCAGTGCCTTCTCGTCGTTCGCATGGTCGGCGATGGCAACCACCTCGCAGTTCGGCGCGAGGCGGGCGAACTGGTCCTTCACCACCTCCACCCGCGGCTTGCCGATGTGGTCGAACTTCATCAGGATCATCCGGTTCATGTTGGAGGGCGTCAGATCACCGCCGTGCGCGAGCACCACCTTGCCGATCCCGGCCATCGCCAGATACAGCGCGACTGGGCCGCCCAGCCCACCCACGCGGGAGATCAGGGCCGAGGAGTTCCTGAGCTTAAGTTGCGCTTCCTCGCCAAAACCCGGAAGCTGGATCTGGCGCTTGTACACTTCTCGATCGAGGTCGGTGAGTGGAATCATCAAACCCTCCACGCTAGGCCGCGGCGCACTGCGCCGCGGCCTCCCTTCGACTCAGGAACCCGCATTCCTTGACAGGATGCGTCCGCCCCTCAGGTCAGGAGCAGCACCTGTCCCGCAGGTACTCGAAGCTCATCTTCAGGGATTCGAACGGATCGCGCGCGCAGACATCCTGTTCGACGATGAACCACTGACACCCGGACTCGTCTGCGGCCGCGATGATCTCTTTCCAGTTCAGGTTGCCGTAGCCGATCTCCAAGAACGTGGGCTTGAAGGCCTCGGCCATCCCGTAGTCTTTCAGGTGCAGCAGCGGCAGCCGTCCCTTGAGCTTGCGGCACCAGTCGGCGGAGTCGCCGCCGCCGTGCTGTACCCAGTAGGTATCAATCTCTCCCTGGAGATAGCGCGGGTCGGTCTCCTCGTAGAGAACGTCGAGAATGAGCTTGCCGCCCACCCGGCGGAACTCGATGTCGTGGTTGTGGTAGGAGAGCGTGATCCCCGCCTCGTGCATCACCTTGCCGGCCGCGTTCAGGCCCCGCGCGAGCACCTTGACGTCCTCGAGGGTGTCGAGCGCCGGAGCCGGCCAGGGGTAGGCCGTCTGCGTGCACCCCAGCGTCTGCAAGCGGCGCACGATCGCCGCGGGATCGTTGACGATCCTTTCTCCGCTCTCGTGGGTGGCGCAGCAGATCAGGCCGGACTCCTTCACCAGCGCCGCCAAGTCGGCGTCGGCGATGGGGCCGAGGCCGCTCAACTGCACCGCCGGATAGCCGATCTGCTTCACCTTCTTCAGCGACTGCTCGATGTCCGCGGGCGTCTTGAGGAACTCGCGCAGGGTGTACATCTGCGCAGCAACCTGGTTGACCTTCATCTCGTCTCACTCCTGTCTTCATCGGCCGGCGCCGCCGCCGGCCCGGTTCGCTCCGTCACTCCTGCGACCTTGGGGGCGAGGGTTCCTGCCTGCGGCGCGCAGAATGGCTGCCCGAGAGCAGGTCCAGCCGCCCCTCGTGAGCCGTCTCCCTGAAGGCGCGCGGCCCCGGCGCAGTGAAACTCACGAGGAGTACGCCCATGCGCAGACCCAAGCGAAAGCCCATCTTCAAAGCCCCGGCGCCGAAGAAGGCGCCCCAGATACACCGCCCGGCGAAGGGCAAAGGCAGCTTCCGTCGCCGTCCCCGCACGGCCCGGCGCGACCGGGACGCGCCCTGAGCCGCCCACGTTCGTCTTTCGCACATCCGGCCGGCCCTGGGACACGGCCGCGCCTCCGCGCGGGCAGAATCCCAGTAGGTCCGCCCACTCCAGGGGATGGCCCGGGGCGGCCCAGGACTCGATCTGAGGTCGGATGTCGAATTAGGAGGTACCGGCATGTTGGACTTGCTTACCCGCAACTGGTGGACGCTCGCGCTTCGCGGCGTCTTTGCCGTCGTCTTCGGCCTGATTGCGCTTGCCTGGCCGGGTATGACACTGCTGGCGCTGGTCGTCCTGTTCGGGCTGTACGTGCTCGCAGACGGCGTGCTCGCGGTCATTACCAGTTTGGCCGAGCGAGCCAAAGGATGGGGATGGCTGCTGCTCGAGGGCGTGCTCCTGCTTCTCGTCGGCATTGCCGTCTTCCGCTGGCCCGGGAATATGACGCTCGCCCTGCTCCTGCTGATCGCGTTCCGCGCGCTCATCGTGGGGGTGGCGGAGATCGCCACCGCCATCGGCCTGCGCAAGCAGTTGGAGGGGGAGTGGGTCCTCGCGCTCAGTGGGGTGGTCTCCATCCTCTTCGCTCTGGTGATCTTGTCCAGGCCCGGCGTCGGAGCGCTGGCGATTGTGTGGCTGACTGGCATCTACGCGATCATCTATGGCGTGCTGATGATCGCGCTGGCGTTCCGCCTGAAGAGCTGGCACCCGAGGATCACCGGCCCCGCGCCCGCGTAAGCCGCGGGGAGGTGTCCGGACTGTGGCGGGCAGGCGCACGGGGGTGGCGCTATGCCCGCCTTTCTGTGGCCGGCGCCCGGCCTGCGCCTGGCTACTTCGGCGCCAGCGCGCTGCCCAGGTACACGGGCCAGACGATGAGCGCCAGCACGGCCTCCCAGAAGTGGAGGTGGGCAAACGCTATGGTGAACCCCCAGCCCGCGAACCAAAACGGGCCGCCGAAGAACCATCCACCTCCGCGACAGCTACCTCTGCGCTCGGACATCTGCTCCTCGCTTTCGCCCCCAGGTTCGGATGCCTTGGGCCAGTTCGACAGACCACAGGCTTTCCCCTCGGCACCCTGACAAGCTTTTCCTACCGCGGGCCTCTCCCCGCGGGTGTCCTGATTCCGCAACGTCGCGGCCCGCGGCGTCATGGCGGCGCGCCCCCAGGGCCTCTATAGTGAGCGGCAGGACTGTTCCGGGGAGGTTGGCATGGCGGCGGTCGCGGCCCTGCTGGGGGCCGTCCTCATCATCACGATTCTGTGGGAGGGCTTCGAGCTGATGGTCCTGCCGCGCCGGGTGACGCGGCCCTTCCGCCTGACCAGTCTTTCCTTCCGGCTCTTCTGGTCTACGTGGCGAGCCGTCGGGCGCCTCCTGAGCCCGGCGCGGCGAGAGCCCTGGCTCGGCCTCTACGGGCCGCTCTCCCTCCTCCTGGGACTGGTGGTGTGGGCGGCCGGAATCAGCCTGGGCTTCGCCCTGCTGCACTGGGCCGCGGGCTCCGTCGTTTCTGCCACGGGCGCGCGCCCCGGCTTCCTCTCCGACCTCTACTTCAGCGGCGGCGACTTCTTCTCCGGAGCCCCCAGCGAATTCGCCCCCGCGGCCGGTTGGGGCCGCCTGTTCGCGGTAGCGGAGGCCGCGCTCGGCTTCGTCTTCCTCGCGCTCATCATCAGCTACTTCCCCCCACTCAACCAGTCCTTCGCCCGCCGGGAGGTCAGCATCTCCCTCCTGGACGCCCGCGCCGGCTCTCCCCCCTCCGCGGTGGAGATGCTGCGCCGCCACCGCAATGCCCACGGCGTCGAGTCTCTGCGCGAGTTGCTGCTCGAATGGGAGCGCTGGGCCGCCGAGTTGCTGGAGAGTCACCAGTCCTACCCCGTGCTCGCCTACTTCCGCTCCCAGCACGACAACCAGTCCTGGCTGGGCGCGCTCACCGCGATACTGGACACGTGCACCCTGGTCATGGTCGGCATTGAAGGCGCCTGCCGCCGCCAGGCCGAGTTGACGTTCGCGGTGGCCCGCCATGCCGTGGTGGACCTCTGCCTCGTGTTTCGCCGCCCCCCGACGCCGCTCGCCCAGGATCGGTTGCCTCCGGAGACGTGGGCCGCCGCCCGCGCCCGCCTGGCCGAGGTCGGCGTGAAGCTGCGGGACGACGCGGCCGCCGGCCCCGCGCTGGCCGAGTTGCGCCTCCTGTACGAGCCCTACGTCACCGCCCTCGCCCGCCACTTCGCCCTCGATCTCCCGCCCTGGATGCCCCCCGAGCCGCGCCGGGACGACTGGGAAGTGAGCGAGTGGGAGGGCCGGGCCGCCCGGGCGCCAAGACCCCTGCCTGGCGGCTCCGCGAGGGCAAGTTCATGAGAGAAGGGGAGGAGACCCGATATGGAATCCCGTCGCCGCTTTCTGGTCGTTGGCGCGACCGCCCTGGGCGGCCTACTTGCCCGCTCCGCCTTTGCCACCGCGCCCGCGCCCGCGCCGGCCGAGGGAGTCACGCCCAACGAAGATCTGATGCGCGAGCACGGCGTGCTCCGCCGCCTCCTGTTGGTGTACGAGGAGGTGGGCCGGCGCGCCGCAGGTGCCCGCCCCTCGCGGGCCGCCCTGGCGGAGGCCGCCGGGATGATCCGCCACTTCGTCGAGGACTACCACGAGAAGCTCGAGGAAGACTACATCTTCCCCGCGTTCGAGAAGACCAACCGGCTCGCCGATTTGACCGCGATCCTGCGGGCCCAGCACCAGGCCGGTCGCTCCATCACCGCCCAGCTCGAAGCCCTGGCCGAGCGGAGGGAGGGCGAGTCCACGAACGCCCGCCTCCGCACCCTCCTCGCCCAGTTCGTGCGCATGTACCGCCCCCACGCCGCCCGGGAGGATACCGTCCTCTTCCCCGCGTTTCCGGGACTCGTCGGGCACGGGCGCTATGACGAGCTAGGTGATCTCTTCGAGGACCGGGAGCGACAGCTCTTCGGCGAGAACGGTTTCGAGCGGATGGTGGCGCAGGTGCAGGGAATCGAGCAGCAGCTCGGCATCTACCGCCTGGAGGAGTTCACGCCCCGCTCATGACCTTCCACCTCCTCGTCGGCTTCGGGGCCCTCTGTGCGGGCGCCGTCGCCTCCGTGGCCGGCTTCGGCATTGGCAGCCTCCTCACCCCGACCCTCGGGCTCCGCTACGGCATCAAGCTCGCCGTGGCCGCCGTCTCCATTCCCCACCTGCTCGGCAGCGCGCTCCGCTTCGCGATGATCCGCCGCAGCCTGGACCGCCGCGTCCTGCTCCGCTTCGGCCTCACCAGCGCCGCGGGCGGCCTGACGGGCGCCCTCCTGCACACGGTCTTCTCCAGCCCGATGCTGGGAGTCGTCCTGGGAGCGCTGCTGATCTTCGCGGGCGGCGCGGGCCTGACCGGCCTCTCCCGCCGCATGCGTTTCGTGGGCGCCGGGACCTGGCTCGCCGGCGCGCTTTCCGGCCTCTTCGGCGGCCTCGTTGGCAATCAGGGAGGCATCCGTTCTGCCGCCCTCCTGGGCTTCGAGCTGCCTAAGGAAGCCTTCGTCGCCACCGCCACCGCGGTCGCGCTCCTGGTGGATGGCGCGCGCATGCCCGTCTATCTGGTCGCCCAGGCCCGCGCACTCTGGGAAATCTGGCCCGCCATCGCGGTCGCGGCCGGCGGCGTGCTGCTCGGGACAGTGTTCGGGAAAGGGCTGCTCGCATGGATTCCGGAGCCGACGTTCCGGCGGGTCGTCTCTGCCATCATCCTCGCGCTCGGTATTGCCCTCGTGCTCGGAGTGGGCCGATAGCGTCCCCGCTTGCCGCCAGACTCCGGGCCCTCTCGCCTCGCGGACCCCGGAAAACGCGGCCCGGCCCGGCCGGACCGCGCGTCGCGCGGGTCCGGCCGGGCCGGCGTGGCCGCCTACTTGAGGCTGAACTCCGTAGAGGCGCCCGGATCGCCGTCCAGGGTCACCGTCAGCTGGTACGTGTATGGGGCCAGGTAACTGGGGCCCTTCGTGCTCAGGTTGAAGATGTAGAGATCGCCCGCGGAGTCATAGCGGAATCGGTCGCCGTAGTCACCGGCCGCGGTGGAGACGACGGCCGGGTCGCCGGACGGGGCGCCGCTGCCCGCGTACCACACCGCAAGCCTCGCCACCGCGTCGGTCACGGGCTGTCCAGCCGCGTCGGAAATGCGGAACTTAACCGGAATCGTGCTCCCTTGCTTGAAGGGCTTGCCGGCCGCGTCGGCCACGGGCGGCAGGAAGCCTGTGAACTGGTAAGTCGGATAGGCCACCCCGAACCACGACAGGCTCGTGACGCTGGCGATGACGCAATGATTCACCGTGTCCACGGACACAGTGACTTTCTGCCAGCCGCCGGTCGGGGCGTAGTGAAAGACCTCCAGCTTGCTCTCCTGCTTATCGGTCATCGTCGCCGGGTCGTAGGGGAAGCTGATCGTGATCGCCCCCGAGTAGCCGGCCGTCGTGACGATATCGTAGTAGTCCCCCAGGAATCTGAACCCGGAGGGGTGGGCCCCCGGCGGGTTCGGGCTGACGGCCACGGAAGTGGAGCCGGGCGCGGTGACCTCACCGAAGGTCATCTCGATGCCGGCCCCGGGGAGCACCGGGACGTCGGTGCCCGGCTCGGTGTTGGGGGGCGGCGCCGAGGTGTAGACGTAGACTTTCTCTACGGAAGAGGCGCCACCGCCCGGGACGAGGTTCTGGGCGCTGGAGGTGAAGGCGCACACGCGGCCGTCGCCGCTGAGAGCGGGCTCGAAGGAGCAGTCGTTGCCGGTGGCGCCGTCGGCGCCGAGGGTGGCCATCTCCGTGGTGCCGGCCAGGCGATCGCGGACGACCACCTGGGGGCACGAGACGGGTGGGCAATCGGCAATGAGATTGCTCGCGCAGGAGATGAAGGCGACGTACCGGGCGTCGGCGCTGAGGGCCGGCTGCTGCGAACAGTCAAGCGCCTCGGCCCCGCCCACTCCCAGGCTGACCCGCTCCGTCACCTGCGTCTCCAGATTGTAGAGGAAGATGTCCGGCACCTGGTTCGTGTCTGGTGTGGCCAGGCCGCAGTCACCCGAACGGAAGGCCACGAACTTGCCGTCGGCGCTGATCGCGGCATCCCGGTAGGGGTCCATGCAAAGGTGCATCGGGGGAAGCTGTCCCGTGCCGCGCGGCATGCCCAGCACCGTGACGCCGTTGAGTCGGTCTCGCACATAGATCCCGGAGTCGCCCATCAGCCGTTCCTCTTCGGGCGGCACCAGTCCACGGGCCTTTGACCGGAAGGCGACATACCGGCCGTCGGCGCTCAGGCTGAGTTCCGTGCACCTCTCCTCTATGGTGACCTGCAAGGGATCAAGCGGGATACTCGCCCACTCATAGGAGCCGGTTGCCACGTCCAGCACGGACACCTGATGACTCGGTCCCAGCTTGCCACTAGGGCATCCCGGCAGAAAGGCCGGGTCGCAGGTCACGAACGCCACCGCGCCCCCGAGCGCGTTGACCGCGGGCTCGAGCGCGCCCTTCGTATACATCACTGTCTGGGTCAGCAGGTCGGTCGTCCCCAGGAGCCGGTCCCGGACGAACAACTGTGGGAGGCCGGGCAGGCCGGGAATCAGGTTCGTGGCAGCAGACTCGAAGATGACAAGGCGGCCGTCGCCACTGATGGTCGGACCGGCCGAGTCCGCGTTCGCCTGCGTCCCGTCGGAGGCGACGCTCACGAGCTCCACGGTGTCCGCCACGCGGTCGTACAGGAAGACGTCCGCGCACCCGTTGACATCTCCCGCGACCAGGTTGCTCGCCCACGAGACGAAGGTCACGAAGCGGCCGTCGGCGCTGACCGCGGCTCCGTTCGAGGCGCCGTTCGGGGGCGAGCCGTCGTAGCCGATGCTCACCAACTCCAGCGTCCCGGCGCGGGCGGGAGTGGTGATCAGGATGAGACAGACCAGCAGACCGGCAAGGAGCAGCACGACGTGGGCACGGCGGGCACTGCGCACTACGATACTTCCCATCTCAGCCTCCGTCCTCCGCCGCCTCGCGTCGCGGGCGGCCGTGGATCAGGTTCCCAGGCTTAGCGCTGGGTAATGCAGGCCCTCAGAGACATCTTGGATTGCCACACGGCCCTTGTCAAGGGGATAGCCCCAATCGTCCAGGGCACGTTTCCTCCAGGAATGCTGGGATATGCGGGCCCTCCCTCCCGCCAAGCAGGGCCACCGCAGGCGCGCCGATGGTGTTCGGAACGGGACGCCCGCGGCCGCCTACGGCAGCCCGTCGGCCCCTCGCGTCGAGAAGAGCGCCTCCCGCTCCTCCCGCTCCCGCCGCTCGGCATATACGGCCGGGTACTCCTCTACCACCCACTCCCGCAGCGGCAATTCCCCGCCGGAGAGCCGGTAGAGGTCGAAGAAGTGGTCTATCACCCTTGCCCCGCCCGTCGGCCAGTGCCCGTAACGCCACGTAAGCTGGCTCGCCCGTGCGCGGTCGAGGGGGAAACCCGCCTGCACGTGTAGGTAGAGCGCGGAGGCCAGCCCGCTTCGGTCCGAGCCCGCCGCGCAGTGGATGAGCAGCGGACGCGGCAGCAGGTCCAATTCATCCAGCAGGGCTTCAACCGATTCGGGAGAGGGCAGCTCTTTGGCGCTGATGTCGAGGTCCACATGCACGATCCCCCGCGCGCGGCACACCTCACGCTCCTCCTGGAGCGTCGCGTCCTCCGGCACCGGGCCGCGTAGGTTCAACACCGCGCGGATGCCTCTCGAACTCAGGAAGCCCAGAAGGCGAGCGCCACTCAACTGGCCGCTCCGAAATACCTGGCCGGGGTCAACGACGCGGATGTTGCCGTTGAACCGGCCCACATACGCCCGAATCAGCGTCCCAAGAAGGGCGGCCGCGAGCGCCGCCGCCGATACCACGTACAGCAGGTATGGCATCACGTGGTACTCCACGCCTGTTTTCTTCCGAGCCCGACTTGGGTCCCAGCCCGAATACTCAGCATAGTGTAGACGCCCGACGGCTATGGCCAACCGTCGCGCCTGGCCGCCAACTGGTACAACCCACCCCTCGTGGCGCGCGTTTTGGACGCCCTGCCCTGGCAGTTTGTTTGACAACAATACACAGACTGCGCCGGGGCTCTTCCGAAGGTTACACGGCCGGAAGGCAAGCTGTGTGTCAGCCGGCCCATGACCCCTTGCCCTGGGGCCCGCCGGGCGGCCGGCAGAGTCAAGTGAGGATCTTCTCCGAGCTTACCGCCGAGGGGCTCCCCCAACTCCTTGGCGTCACTCCTCTAGAGCATGCAGCCCCCCGCCTGGCAGTGCTGCGCTACTGCTCTACTACCCTCCTCGCTACCTCCGCCCACTCCCACAGTCGCTGCGGTTGGTAGTTGACCGTGCTGATGTCCTTGAGGATGAACTCCAGCGGACAGCCGTGCCGGGTGCAGGCGGCCAGCGTCTCGCGCAGGTCCGCCTCCACTGCCGCCGGGTCCCACGGCTCGCGGGCGAGGAACGCCGGGCTGGGCTTGCGGGAGAACACGATCGCGCGGCCCAGCTTCGAGGCCCCGCGCTCCACGTCCACCCACGGACTCATGGAGATCTTGCGCACGTTCGGGAGCGCCGCCCGGATTACCTCCACCTTTCCGTCCAGTGGCTCGCAGCACCCGTAATACCCCAGCCCAAAGCGGGAGAACCACTGCGCCGCGTAGGTCAGCCAAAACTCCCGGTGCATCGTCGGCGACACCGTCGAGAACATCTGCGCCTGGCCGTTGGTCCACAGGTCCTTCGCGCGGGGACGGGCCGGATCGTACCCCGGCGCCGGCAGCTCGTCCGTCCACGCCCCCGTGCAGTGAATGGTGCGTTGCACCGGCGGGAGCAGTCCCAGCGTCTCGAGTTGATCGAGCAGCGACAGATGCGCCTCCGTGAGGCGGGCCATGATCCGGTGGATGAACTCCGGCCGGTCCATGAGGTCGTAGATCGCGTGCTCTGGGCTCCGCCACATGGCGATCAGGTCCCAGGGGGCGAACTGGAACCAGCCGCCCTGTATGCGTACGGCGAGAATCCCGTCGAAGATCTCGTGCGCCTGTTCCTCTGCCTCGGCCGTCGCCCGCTCGTCCAGCTCGACCACCGGGTCCCTGATCTTCTTCAGATCGTCCTCGGTCTGGAGTTGGTCCGTGTATGCGTGCCCGACGACGGTGTTCTGCGGGTCGAGAACCGCGGTACGTTCCTCCACCTGGATCCCGAAGTCCGCCCCGCGGATGACCTTGTACACCTCCACCACCGGCTCGACCACCATGTCTGCCCGCATGTGCTTCCACGCGTACAGCGTGCGCCGCAGGTCGCGCTCCATCCCCCGGCCGAACTCGTCCGTGACCTGCAACGTGAGTTCGTCTTCGACGTTCATCTCGTGCCAGCACACCTGGTCTATCATCACCATCGGGCGCACGGGCCGCAGCCCGTTGTTCGCCTTCCACAGGGCAATAGTCTCCTGCTGGACGGGCAGGGCCGCAATCTCGGCCACGCGCCTGCCGAGTTCCTGCAGAACGTCGCGGTCCTTTCGACTGATAGACATGGGCTTCACTCCGTGCTCGAAGGATACGGCGCGGCGGGCGGAGCTTCCTGCGGGCGGGCCCGTTTCGGCCGCCCGAGCGGCGGGTATCTAGCCTGCGGGGTCCGATCCCGTTGCCAGAGGAGACGGCTCATGCACCTCCCCGGTCGTGTCGTCCTCGTCACCGGCGCCTCCGCCGGCATCGGCCGCGCCACCGCGCGGCGCTTCGCCCAGGAGGGGGCGCTGCTCGCTCTCGTCGCCCGCTCCGCGGACAAGCTGGCCTCCCTCGCCGAGGAGATCATCGCGCGCGGCGGCCAGGCGATCGCCGTCCCCGCCGACCTGCGCGACCCCGACTCTCCGAAGGGAGTCGTCGCGCAGACTGTGCGCCACTTCGGCCGCCTCGATATCCTCCTCAACAACGCCGGCCAGGCCGCGGCCGGAGACGTCGCCGACGTCAACCCCGATCACTTCCGCCAGATCACCGATCTCAACGTCTACGCGCCTCTCCTCCTCATCCAGGCCGCCGTCCCTGTCATGCGCAAGGGCGGCGGTGGGCTGATCATCAACGTCAGCTCCATGGTCTCCAAGATGCGCATTCCCGGCCTCGCCGCCTACGCCGCCACCAAGGCCGCCCTCGACGTGCTCTCCGACACCGCGCGCCTGGAGTTGGCTCAGGATTCCATCCGCGTGATCACCATCTTCCCCCGCATGACCGCCACTGACTTCGCGAGGAACTCTCTTGGCGACCCCGTCCTCCGTCGCCGCCAGCGAGAGGGCTCTCCCGCCCCGGTGGATTCGCCCGAGTTCGTCGCCGAGAAGATCGTCGCCGCCGCCCTCCACGAGCCCGATGAGCAGTACATGGGGTAGGGGAGGGGCCGCCCGGCGCCTCCGGCAGGAAGCCTGCCTCCCTCAGAGAACCAAGGAAAGTCGGGGCCGAGTCGTAAGACCGCGGCCCTGTCCTGAAACGAGGAGGTGACCCGTGGACGACGACGCGCTCGCGCGACTTGCGGTCACGGTTCTGTTCCTGCTGGTCATCTGGGTCTTGCCCGTCCCGCTCGGCATCATCTCCGCCCGTCGGAAGGGCATCTCTCCCCACTGGATGTGGTTTGGGATCTACCCCTTCGGCGGATGGATCGCCTTCATCGTCATCGCCTGCAGCCGGGGGAGCGCGCCCTGTCCTTCCTGCGGCCATCGGGTCCCCTCCGGCGTACGGATCTGTTCGGCCTGCGGAGCGGATCTTTGGGCGAGCCCGGCGCCGGCACAGGTCGCGCCGCCCGCTGGAGTTCCCCCGGCCTACCCGGGGCCGCCCGCCTATCTCCCGCGGCCCTCCGCACCGCCGCGACCCACCGTGGTCACCGTGATCGGGATCTTGGGCATCATCGTCGGCAGTCTCTCCCTGCTCAGTCTCCCCTTCACGCTTCTGCAAGTGACCGGAGTCTTCAGCCGCCTGCCTGGCAATGCGGCCACACGCTTCATCTACGAGGATCCGACCTTCCGCACGTGGATGGCCATCTCTCTGCCGCTCGGCTTCATCGCCGCCGTGCTGTGGATCTTCACCGGGATTGGACTGCTGAAGATGCAGGCGTGGGCCTACCGGGTTTGCCTGTGGCTCCTCTGCTACGCGATCATCATGGGCGTCGCCGGCATGAGCGTGACCACCGCGCTGTTCCTGCATCCTTCGGCCCGGTGGCCGTCGTTCCCCGGTGGGGACCTGATGCGCGTGAGCGGGATCGTCGGCGGGCTCATCGGGGGCCTGTTCGGCGTAGCCCTCTACTCGGTTGTTTTGGTGCTGATGCTGGGGCGGGCGGTCCGCGCTGCCTTCGCCCCATCAAGCCCGTAAGAGGAGTAGCGACGTAGTGACGGCCGAGCGGGGGGCGCTCTCGACCCCCGTTCTCGATCCCCTTACCCGCGACGCATCGCGACGCTCTTGCGCCAGATGACCTCCGACACGCGATGCATGGGGAACCAGCGCCGGTCGTCCTCCGGGTTCGGCGGGACCGTGACGACGGCCACCCACCCCTCCCCGTGAATGGTGATCTCTCCGCTCACGACTTCCTCCGGGGTGTGCAGGTGCACCTCCCCGTACCCTTTCTGGATGATCTCCACTGCTGCCGCCCTTTCTCGTGAGAGTTGCCCGGCCCGATCCCAGCGCGGGGCGATTATAGCACACCTGCGACCAAAACGCGCAGCCTCCCCCCTCGCCGCGGCAGGTCCCACGCACCTGGGCCGCCAATTAGGGGGATACCTCGGCACGGGCCTCGCCCGCCCGGCCCACGACAGAGCGTGCTATGTCCACCCCCGCGAGCATCGTTGACCTGCGCAGTGACAGCGTAACGAAAGCCACTCCCGAGATGCGCCGCGCCATGGCCGAGGCCCTCGTCGGGGATGACGGCCGGGAGGGCGATCCCACTGCCCGCCGTCTCGAGAAGCTGGCCGCCGAGATGACCGGCCACGAGGCCGCTCTCCTCTGCACCTCCGGCACCATGGGCAACCTCGTCGCCCTGATGACCCACCTCAAGCCCGGAGAGGAGGTGCTGGCCGAACGCGACTCCCACGTGCTTCGCTTTGAGGCCGGCGGCGTGACCGCCGTCGTCGGCGCCATCCCCCGCACGCTTCCGGGCCACCACGGCCGCATGGACCTGGAGCGGGTCGAAGCCGAGATCCTCCCCGGCAACCGCCACCGTCCTCGCACCGCCCTGATCCACGTGGAGAATACGCACAACACCGCCGGCGGAACCGTCCTGCCCGTCGAGTACCTCCGCGCGCTATGGGACATCGCCCGCGCCCACGGCGTGCTCGTCCACATGGACGGCGAGCGCGTGTTCCACGCCGCCGTCGCCCTCGGCGTGCCGGCCCGGGACCTGACCGACGGCTGCGACTCCGTCATGTTCGGGTTGAGCAAAGGCCTCTGTGCGCCTTATGGTTCCATGCTCTGCGGGAGCGCCGCCTTCATCGCCCGCGCCCGGGACATGCGCCAACGCGTCGGCGGCGGCGTGCGCCAGATTGGGCACATGGCCGCGGCCGGCATCGTCGCCCTGGAAACCATGGTGGACCGGCTCGCCGAGGATCACGCGAAGGCGCGCCGCCTGGCTGAAGGGATCGCTCAGCTTCGCCCCGGCCTGGTAGACTTGAACCTCGTTCAGACCAACATCGTCATGCTCTCCACTGCGCCCCTCGGCCGGCCCGCTGCCGACGTCGCGGCCCAGTTCACCCAGGCCGGCGTCTGGTGCCTCCCCCTTGACCGCACGGTCCTCCGCTTCGTCACCCACCACGATGTCTCCGCAGACGACATCGAGCATGCCCTGGAGGTCATCGGCGGGAACATATAGAGTATCTGGTGTACTCTGTCGCCCTGCACCCTGCGCCCCAGGGTCTCCCTATGCCCGAGCTGAAGATCACCGACAATCTGGAGCTTCTCTACCACGCGCTGCCCCCGCGCGTCGAGGCCCCCTTGCGCGCCATGAACCGCCGCGAGCAGCTTCTGGAGGTGGTGCTCGACCTGGGCCGCGAGCCCGAGGCCCGCTTCCCCGGCGAGGCCGCCGTCCTCTCCGACGAGCCCGTGACCCGCGAGGACCTCGAGTACACGGTCGCGCGCGTGGGCGACTTCGGCGACGACAACCGCGCCGGCATCGAGCGCACCCTCCACCGTATCTCCGCCCTCCGCAATCGCCAGGGCCGGGTCGTCGGCCTCACCTGCCGCATCGGCCGCTCCATCTACGGTACCGTGGACATCATCCGCGATATCGTGGACACCGGCCGCAGCATCCTCTTCCTCGGCCGGCCCGGCATTGGCAAGACCACCAAGCTCCGGGAAGCAGCCCGCGTGCTCTCCGAGGAGTCCAACAAACGCGTCGTCATCGTGGATACCTCCAACGAGATCGCCGGCGACGGGGACATCCCCCATCCCGGCATCGGGCGCGCCCGCCGCATGCAGGTCCGCCGCCCCGACCTCCAGCACGCCGTCATGATCGAGGCCGTCGAGAATCACATGCCCGAGGTCATCGTCATTGACGAGATCGGCACCGAGGCCGAGGCCCTCGCCGCCCGCACCATCGCGGAACGGGGCGTTCAGCTCATCGGCACCGCCCACGGCAACAGCCTCGACAACCTCCTCGCCAACCCCACCCTCTCTGACCTCGTCGGTGGCATCCACGCGGTCACCCTCAGCGACGAGGAAGCCAAGCGGCGCGGCACCCAGAAGACGGTGCTGGAGCGCAAGGCCCCTCCCACCTTCGACATCGTCATCGAGATCATGGAGATCAACAAGCTCGCCCTCCACCGCCACATCGCCGACGTCGTGGACAACTATCTCCGCGGCCTCCCCGCGGTTCCCGAGATCCGGGTCATGAACCAGGACGGGTCCGTGGAGGTCATTGAGGCGAGGGAGCCGGAAGAGACCTTCGGGTTCACCTACGGCAGTGCCGAGGCCGTCTCCGAACCCCTCACCCCTCGCCCTTCCCGGTTGATGCGCGTCTTCCCCTATGGCGTCAGCCGCAACAAGCTGGAGAAAGCCCTCACCGATCTCGGCCTGCGCGCCCAGATCGTCAAGCACGCCGATCAGTCCGACGTGGTGATCACTCTCAAGGCCCACTACCGCCGCGACCCGGGCAAGTTCGAGGATGCGACCGCCCAGCGCATCCCCGTGCACGTGGTCCGCTCCAACACCTACCACCAACTGGTCGGCGCCTTGCGGGAGGTGTTCCGCATCGGCGCCATCAGCTCCGAAGAGGCCGCCCTGCGCGAGGCCCAGGCCGCCATCGAACACGTCCTCCAGACCTCCGAGCCGGCCGACCTCAGGCCCCAATCCTCCTACGTGCGCCGCCTCCAGCACGAACTTGCCAGCCAGTACTCGCTCCGCTCCGAGAGCTTTGGTCTCGACCCCAACCGGTGGGTGCGCATCAGCAAGTAGCGGCCTCCGCCGTCCTCCCTCTCGCTCCGCGCCTTTGGTGCGTTCCTCCGACAACCTCCGCGCCCCGAGACCCCTTCAGCCCGAGCACTCGACAACGCGCACCTCCTCCGGCCTGTAGAATGCATCATCGTCAAACGGGCCGCCCGATGGCGGCTCGGCGCCTGCCGATACCTCCCGGAATCGAGCGTTGCTCCCGGGAAGGCGCGTAACGCATAGAGACAGGAGTAATAGGATGAAGCGGTACCTCGTATGGATCACTCTGCTGGCGTTCGTCCTCGCCATTCCCGTGTGGGGAGCGAACACCTCCGGCACGATGGGGCAGACCCAGACCACCAAGCCGCACGCGACCCAGTCGCACCCCGCCGGCATGCCCGGCATGGCGGCCTCGCCCGGCGCCATGACCTCCGAGAAGGCCGCGGGCACGAAGACCACCAAGATGCGCAAGATGCACGCGAAGAAGGCGGCCAGGTCCACCGCGGCCCGGAGGCATCATCAGAAGATGGCCATGCAGCATAGGAAGATGGCCGCTTCCCACGAGAAGCAGGCCGCGGCCCACCGGAAGATGGCCAGGACCCACGAGAAGATGGCCCGGACCCATAGGAAAGCCGCGATGCACCAGGGCCGGAGAATGGCCGCCCAGAAGCAGAAGTCGCAGACCATGGCCATGGGCGGCGCCGGTCAGAGCAGCGGCGCCTCCGGTTCCACTTACTAGACAAGCGAACGATCCTCAGAGATATACCCTCCTGTGAAAGACGGTCTCGTGACGAGAGAGCCCCCTGCCCCGGGCTCTCTGTCGTTGGCCCGGCCCCCCTGCCGGTGGTCAGCTTGTACAGATGCATGCTCTAACTGTACAGTGACTGCCGGCCCCAAACGTGCTACTCTTATCCTCCCGGCCTGGGCGGGGCCGGCTTCACGCCGCCCGCAGCACGCGGGGGCTCTTCGCGGCCGCGGTCGGGCCGCCGATCGGGAGGATGCTCGTGGATCGGGGGCTGCGAGTTGGGGAGTTGGCGCTGGAGGCCCGAGTCGCCACGCCGCGCTGGTGCGCGCCGGAGGCGCCGCGTGCTGTCCGCCTTCCCCCCCGCTTTCCCCGAGCCTCGCGACGCGGGTCCGCACGCAGAGGAGGTGATGCCATCACGTAGCCGTAGCCGCGAAGGCAGGACAGATAGCAGGCGCTGCTCGCAGTTCCATTCTGGTGTAGGAGGGCATTGAGCAAGTGAGAGCATCCGTTGTGCTGTGCCTGGTAGTTCTGCTGTTGCTGTGCGTCGGCGCCTCCGCCTTCGCCACCGATTGGTTCGTGGCGACGGACGGCAACGACAACAACGCGGGCACCATCGGCGCCCCGTTGGCGACTATCAATCACGCAGTCATCTATCATGCCCAGCCCGGCGACACCGTTCAGGTCCGGGCGGGAACCTACGGTTCCGGGGGCATCTTGACCAACATCAACGGTCCCGGACCGGACGGGTACTGCGCCGAAGTGAATCCCGACAAGCTGGTCCTCGGCGGCGCGCCCGGCTCTCCCATCACCATCCGCCCTTACGACGGCGACTTCTCCGTATACTACATCGGCGGTTTTCGCGTGGTGCGCTGCAAGTACCTGAACATCACCGGCTTCGACGTGAGCCTTCCCGCCGGGGGCCACCCATTCTCCGTCATCAGCGGATGCAGCGATTTCGCCACGGCGGACAAGCGAAGCAACCACATCCTCCTCAGCAACTGCAAGGTCCACGACGGCGGGACCAGCAGCGGCCAACTGAAGGTCCAGCAGAGCGACTACATCACGGTGGAGGACTGCGACATCTACAACCTCGGCTACGGCGGCGCGGCGCTGGATTGCGTCTGGACCAACAACTGCATGATGCGCCGGAACTACATCCACAACTCCACCACGGGCGGATTCTTCAAGGGCGGCTCGGTGTACAGCGTGTTCGACAGCAACGTATACACGGACCCGCCCTCCGGCCAGATCACCTGGGGATTCCTGCCCGGCGGACAGACCGATGTCGCCTACGCCGATCCCAACGTCCTCGACGAATCCCAGTACACCGTGATCCGCAATAACATCATCAAGGGAGGCACCAGAGGTGCGGTCGGCTCGGAGGACTCGGCCTACTGCTACCTCTATAACAACCTCTTCCACGACTGCGCCGGGGGCAGCAGCGGCTACAGCTACGTCACCCAGATCACCGTCGGGAGAGGTAAGGCCAGCCGGAATGGGAACTGGACGCGGCACTTCTACGCGTTCAACAACATCTTCCTGGACCCCACGGGAGATATGCGGGCCTATGGCTACGCCGCAGGCAATTACGAGGACTGGCAGACGGGGTACAACAACTTCTGGAACAACGGCAGCCCGATAATCGTCGACGGGAGCTTCATCAACCCGAACAATGAGACCGGCTCCACCTTCACTAACCCGAATCTGACCCTCTCCGGCACACCCACCACCTGGCAGGGCTGGGTGGATTACTACCGGCCCACGGCCAACTCCACCGCCATCATTGACCACGGCACGAGCGCCGCGGGCAACGATCCGCAGCCGGCGGTGCATTACGACCTCGAGGGGAATGCGCGTCCGCTGGGAGCGGGCTGGGAGATCGGCCCCTACGAATACGTGGCCAGCCCCCAACCGCCGGTCGCGAACTTCACCGGGAATCCCACCAGCGGCGCTGCGCCGCTCACCGTGCTCTTCACGGATACCTCGACCGGGATCCCCACCTCCTGGTCCTGGACCTTTGGCGACGGCGGGACCTCCACCGCGCAGAACCCCAGCCATGTCTATAACAGCGCGAACAGCTACACGGTCTCCCTCACCGCGACCAACGCCCTGGGATCGGACTCCGAAACCAAGACCAACTACATCACCGCGGTGCAGGCGCAGGACTACACCTGCGCCTCCCTGACGGTGAACAACGGCACGATCGCCTCCGGGGACCACACCAGCGTCCACGCCTCGGACGACGTCTACCTGGTGATCACTGCCGCGAGGGTCGCCGGCAAGTACACGGCCCAGGTCAGCTACACCTTCAACACCGGCCTGGGGTCTCTCTCCTCCCTGGTCGTGACGACCGAAGGGAAGGTGAGTACCGGCACCCAGCCGCTGACTGTGTACGCCTACAACTACTCCACCTCGACCTGGACTTCCATCGCCACCGGCACGCTGACCACCACGGACAGCACGGTGAACCCGACCGTGTCCAACCCGTCGCAGTATATCTCTGGCGGGACGGTGCAGGTCCGCGTCAAAGTCGGCGGCTCGGGCGGCACCGCGTTCAGCAACTCGACCGATCTGGTCAAGATCACCGCTGCACCCTAGTTGATCGCGCGACGGGGAGGGCCGCCGGCCCTCCTCGCCGCGGCGCCGCCGCGACAGAAAGGAGGTGAGACGGAGTGGGGCCGACCAACCGGGCCGGCCCGAAGGCGCCGTACCAGCAGCTCAATCTATCTCCCGAGGAGGGGATACCATGAAGCAGTGGCTTGCCGTAGCAGTGCTGTTGGCGGTAGTCCTGGCCGGCGCCACGAGCGCCTCTGCCACCGACTGGTTCGTGGCCACGAACGGGAACGACAACAACGCGGGCACCATCGGTGCCCCCTTGGCAACGCTGAATCATGCGGTCCAGTTTCATGCCCAGCCCGGCGACACCGTTCAGGTCCGCTCCGGGACCTACTCCAGCTTGATGAACATCGGCGGCGATGGGTCTTGTGGCTCCCAACAGCCCAACCACACGCTCATCGGCGGCGCTCCCGGATCGCCCATCACCATCCGCTCCTATGACGGCGACTTCGCCGCCGTCTTCACGGGCGGCGTGAGAATGGTCCGCTGCAAGTACCTCATCCTCACCGGACTGGACTGCAGTCTGCCCGGCGGAGGGCACCCGATCTCCATCACCAGCGGGTGCGATGACTACGCCACCCCGGACAAGCGGAGCAACCACATCACCATCAGCAACTGCAAGGTGCACGACGGCGGAACCAGCTCGGGGCAGTTGAAGCTGCAGCAGAGCGACTACCTCACCGTGCAGGACTGCGACATCTACAACCTCGGCGCCGGCGGCGCGGTGATTGACTGCGTCTGGGTGGAGCACACCACTTCCCTCCGAAACTACATTCACAATGGCTACGGCGCCGTCGGGTTCTACAAGGGCGGCTCAATGTATTCGACCTTCGACAGCAACGTGGCCACCTCACCCGCCTCCGGCTACCTCACCTGGGGCTTCATGCCTGGCGGGCAGACGGATCCCGCGTTCTGCAACCCGGACCCGAACGTCACCTACGAGTCCATGTACACCATGATCCGCAACAACATCGTCATCGGCCAGACCCGGGGGTCGGTCCCCTCCGAGGAGTGCGCCTACTGCTACATCTACAACAACCTGCACAGGGACTGCGCCACGAACAGCGCCTACTACAGCTACATCACCATCATCCTGACCGGCCTTTCCCGGTTCGACGGCTACACGCGCCACTTCTACGTGTTCAACAACATCTTCTGGGACAGCGACGGGAATATGCGGCCCTACGGCTCGGTGTTGAGCGGCGGGGGCAGCGGCAGCTATGAGGACTGGCAGACGGGGTACAACAACTTCTACAACAACGGGCAGCCGCTCATCCACGAGACGGACACGCCCGACCCGACCACGGAGACGGGGGCCACCTACGGCAACCCGAACCTGACCAATCCGACGGGCACCGCCACCACCTGGGCCGGCTGGGTCGCTCTCTTCCGCCCGACCGCCAACTCCACCCTCATTGTGGACCAGGGCACCAGCGCCGCAGGCAATGTCCCCTACCCCGGTGTCGTGCGCGACATCGAGGGCAACGGCCGGCCGCAGGGCGACGGTTGGGACATCGGTCCGTGTGAGTATGCCAGCACCAAGGTCACCCCCGTCGCCAACTTTGTCGGCGACCCGGTCTCCGGCGTGACGCCCCTGTACGTGCAGTTCACCGACTACTCCAGCGGCGGGCCCACCTCCTGGTCCTGGACCTTCGGGGACGGCGGGAGCAGCACCGCCCAGAATCCGCTGCATTCCTATACCAGCGGGGGGAGCTACACGGTCGCCCTCACCGCCACCAACAGCGCGGGATCGGATGGCGAGACCAAGACCAACTACATCACCGCCATCGCCCCCCAGGACTACTTCTGCGCCTCCGCCACGATCAATAACGGCACCCTCCAGTCTGGCACGCACACCAGCGTCCACGCCTCCGATGACGTCTACCTGGTGGTGAAGTCCGCCCGCGTCCAAGGCAAGCAGGTGGCGCAGGTCACCTACTCCTTCAGCACCGGCCTGGGCAGTCTCTCCTACCTGACGTTCGCCGTGGAGAGCAAGGCCAGCGCCGGCACGCCGCCGCTCACCGTCTACGTGTATAACTACGCGACCAGCACCTGGGACTCGAAGGCTACCGGCACGCTGGGGGCATCCGACACCACCGTGACCGGCGTCGTCGCTTCTCCCGCCAGCTACATCTCCGGCGGAACGGTGCAGGTGCGGGTCAAGGCCGGTGGCAGCAGTTCCACCGTCTTCAACCACTCGACCGATCTGGTGAAGATCACCGCCGCACAATAACTGACGTCCCGACGGGGAGGGCCTGTGGCCCTCCCCGTCGCCGCGTCCCCGCCTGGCCGATCAGAGAGGAGGTGAAACCGGACCAAACTCAGCAGTGCCCTGCCATAGGTAGGCAGCAGTACGAAACTCCCCGAGAGGAGGGGAATCTGATGAGACGTTTCGTGTTCGTCGTCGTACTGGTGTTCCTGCTGTGCTGCAGCGCCGCCGCGTTCGCGACCGACTGGTTCGTCGCCACGAATGGCAATGACTCCACGGGAGATGGCTCCATCGGGAATCCGTTCGCCTCCCTCCAGGGCGCCATCTTCTATCACGCCCAGCCCGGGGATACCGTTCAGGTCCGCGCCGGCACCTACACGGCCCTGAACAATGTCAACGGCGATGGGTACTGCGCCATCCAGAAGCCCGACCATGCGCTGCTGGGCGGCTCGCCCGGCTCACCCATCACCATCCGCCCCTATGACGGCGACTTCACCGTCTTCTATACCGGCGGCGTGCGCTTCGTCCGCTGCAAGTACCTCACCATCACCGGTATGGACATGAGCCTGCCCGCCGGCGGCCATCCCTTCTCCGTCACCAGCGGCTGCGACGACTACGCTACCGTGGACAAACGTAGCAACAACATCGTGGCGACCAACTGCAAGATTCACGACGGCGGAACCAGCAGCGGGCAACTCAAGATCCAGCAGAGCGACTACGTGACCGTCGAGAACTGCGAGATGTACAATCTCGGCGCGGGGGGCGCGGTGATTGACTGCGTGTGGGTGGAGCACGTCAAGGCCCGCCACAACTACCTCCACGACGCCTACAGCAGCGCCGGCTTCTTCAAGGGCGGCTCGCTCTACAGCACCTTCGAGAGCAGCGTCGCCACCGCGCCCCAGGGCAGCGGCACCTACTCCTATGGCTTCATGCCCGGCGGCCAGACGGATCCCCAGTTCTGCAACCCGGACCCGACCGTCACCTATGAGTCCATGTACACGGTGATTCGCAACAACATTGTGACCGGCCAGACTCGCGGCGCCACCCCCACGGTCGAGTCCGGCTACTGCTACGTCTACAACAACCTGATGAAAGACTGCGCCACGCTCTACCCGCAGTACTACAGCTACATCACCGTGATCCTCACCGGGGGCTCCCGGTTCGACGGGTACACGCGACACCTGTTCGTGTTCAACAACATCTTCTACGACAGCGACGGCAATATGCGCCCCTACGGCTCCGTCCTGAGCGGCGGCGGCAGCGGCAGCTATGAGGACTGGCAGACCGGCTACAACAACTTCTATAACAACGGCCAACCCCTCGTCCACGAATCGGACACCCCCGATCCGACCACGGAAACCGGGGCCACCTATGGTGATCCGAACCTGACGATGAGCGGCAGCCCGACGACCTGGCAGGGATGGGTGAACTACTACCGGCCGTTGTGGAACTCTCAGTCCAACGCGATGCTCAAGGATAAGGGCACGAGCGCGGCCGGCGGGGCGCCCTGCCCGGCCGTCGTGCGCGACGTCGAAGGCAACCCTCGCCCCAGGGACACCGGCTGGGACATCGGGCCCTACGAGTATCAGGGAACCGTCGTGGCCCCCACGGCCGACTTCTGGGCCAATGCCCAGGGCCAGTTCGGCATCCAGCTCTGGGCCACGCCTCCGGCCACCTTCGACTTCACGGACTGTTCTAGTGGCGGGCCCACCTCCTGGTCCTGGAGCTTCGGCGATACCAGCACCTCCACGGTGCAGAACCCCAGCCACACCTATAGCTCGTTCGGTCAATACACCGTGGCCCTCACCGCCACCAACTCCGCCGGCAACGACACCGAGACGAAGACCAACTACCTCACGGTCAAGGCCCTCCAGGCCGGGTTCACCTATACCCCGGCCTTCGGCGCCGTGCCGCTCGCAGTTACCTTTACCGACACCTCCTCGAACAGCCCAACCTCCTGGTCCTGGACCTTCGGCGACGGCGGGACGAGCACCGCGCAGAATCCGACCCATACCTATAACTCGGCCAGCTACTACACGGTAGCTCTCACCGCGGCCAATGCCAACGGCAACGACACCTGCACCAAGCCCAACTGCATCGCGGCCTGCACCGAAGTGATCGTCTATCCGACCAGCTACACCATGGACGTCCCCACCGGCGGGACCCAGCACCTCGTTTCCGGTACCCTGGCGGACCTGCAAACGGCCGACGGTACGTGCATGGTCTTTGCCGGAGACGACCGGACCTCGGACGGCCGCTACATCTGCGAGATGGCCTTCGTCTCTGCCTCCGGCTACACGCAGGACCAGATCGTGGGCGGGACGATGGACTACCGGGCGACCACGAACCACACCGACACCTGCTGCAGGCCGAGTTGGAACTGCCCCGCCTGCCCCATCCACCCCATGCCTATGACCTTGACGACCTGGTCCTGGACCAAGGATGCCACCCACACTCTGGACACCAACGGCGACGCGAGGGGGACGGCCTGTCAGTCGCCGCAGAGCAACAAGGTGCCGATCAACGTCTCCGTGGACATGGTGCGGTGGCATCTCTACCTGAAGCCCAGCGGCGGTCAGCCGCCGGTGGCCAACTTCACCGGCAACCCGACCAGCGGCCCGGCCCCGCTGGCCGTCAACTTCACGGACACCTCCACCAACACCCCGACTTCTTGGTCCTGGACCTTCGGTGACACCAGCACGAGCACCGTGCAGAACCCGAGCCATACGTATGCGGCGGGAACCTACACCGTCACGCTGACCGCGACCAATGCCTACGGCTCGGATGGCGAGACCAAGACCGACTACATCACCGCCACGGTCACTTCACCCACGTTCGTTGCCGCGGGGAGCGTGGCCTCCGGCACCGGGGCGATCACGCCCGCGCTGCCGGCCGGCCTCCAGAGTAACGACATCCTGCTGCTCTTCCTGGAGACCGCGAACCAGGCCATCTCCATCTCCAACCAGAACGGCGGGACGTGGACTCAGGTGACGGGCTCCCCGCAGGGCTACGGCACCGCGGGGGCCTCCAACGCGACGCGACTCACGGTGTTCTGGTCCCGGTACAACGGGACGCAGGGCGCTCCGACTACCAGCGACTCGGGCAATCACCAGGCCGGTCGCATCATCGCCATTCGCGGCGCCACGACTTCCGGCGATCCGTGCAATGTGACGGCCGGTGGCACGGAATCCACCGTTGATAACAGCGGTGCCATTCCCGGGGCGACCACCACGGTGGCCAACACCCTGGTGGTGGCCGCCATCGCCACCTCCTTGCCGGACACCAACGGCACGGCCAACTTCTCCGCCTGGGCCAACGCCGACCTGACCAGCGTCACCGAGCGGACGGACAACACCCGGAACGCGGGGAACGGCGGCGGGCTGGCAACAGCCACTGGCGTGAAGGCGACGGCCGGGGCGTACACGACCACCAGCGTCACCTGCGGGACCGCCTCTACCAAGGCGATGATGAGCATCGCCATCAAGCCGTAGCGCGCTGCGCAGAAGGTAGGGGCACAGCATGCTGTGCCCCTACCTCGACCACCACCGGCCCGGGAAGCGATTCCCGGGCCGGTCGTCTTGTGCGTCATATGCTCGGCCGTCGCCCCCTCACCACTCCCACCGCCCCGACCCGTGCTGCCGCAGGAACCCGCACGCCTCCTCCAGCGTCGGGATCCCCCGCCGTCCCCCCAGCGCGCGGCAGCTCAGCGCCGCCACCGCCGCCGCGAATTCCACCGCTCTGCCGGCCGGCCACTTCCGCCCCAGCGCATACGCGAACGCGCCGTGAAACACGTCCCCCGCCCCCGTCGTGTCCGAGATGGCCACCGGGAACGCCGGCTGATTGCACACTCCCTCGTCGCCAATGTAGTAGCACCCCTCCCCGCCCGCCGTGATTGCCACGAACGCCGCCCCCATGTCCGCCAGCAGCCGCAGCCGGTCCGCCCACGTCGCCCCCGGCGCCAGCCGCTCCGCCCCCGCCCGCGGCACGATCAAGGCCGTCATCAGCGAGGCCAGCTCCATCGTTTCCGGCCCCGGCCAGAAATCCCCCACCACCGGAATCCCCTTCGCCAAGGCCTGGCGCGCCGCGCGCAGGCTCGCCTGCGGCCAGATCGCGTCCACCACCAGTCCTTCGCACTCCAGCGGCAACTCCGCCATCTCCGCCTGCCCGGCCTCGCTCACCCTGGGGATGCCACTGAAGTAGATCGTCCGCTCTCCCGTCCCCTCCTCCACGTGGATAAACGCCACCCCGGTGTGCTCTCCCGGCAGGGCGCGCACGTGCGCGGTGTCAACTCCCTCTCGCCTCAGCCCCTCCAGCACGGCCTCGCCCTCCGCGTCCCTGCCGATCCAGCTCCGCAGCTCCGCCCGCGCCCCCAACCGCGCGCTCGCCACGAGCGCAGTCGCCACCAGCCCCCCGCCCTCCACCGCGTGTTCCCGCATCGGCGCCTGCCCTCCGGGCGCCGCCACCGCAGACACGAACAGATAGTCGAGCGTCGCAATCCCTATCCCGCACACCCGCGGGCGAGTGCTTTCTGGCATACCGGCCTTTCAGACGCGAGGTCGTTCCCCTCTCCTGTTCGGTCGCCGCCGCCCCAATCCCTACCGTGCCTCCGCCTCTTCGCCTTCTCGCCTTCAGCACTGCGCAGCAGTGCGACTCGCCCCTTCGATCCCTCACGCCGCCTTCCGTTCCTCCTCGCGCCCCTCGAGATACCGCCCGAACCACTCCGCCGCCGCGCCCGCCACCTGCTCCAGCGCTCCGGGCTCTTCGAACAGATGGCTCGCGCCGGGGATGATGCGCAACTCGTTCGTCGCCTCCAACTGCGCCTGCGCCGCGCGGTTAAGCTCGATCACGTGGGTGTCCAGGCTGCCGACGATCAGCAGCGTGGCCGCCTTCACCCGCGGCAGGTCCTCCGCCGCCAGATCGGGCCGGCCCCCGCGGGAGACGACCGCCGCGATATCGCCGCGCTCCGCCGCGGCCACCAAGGCCGCTGCCGCTCCCGTGCTCGCCCCGAAGTATCCCACCGGCAGCCCCTTCACTTCCGCCTGCTCCATGACCCACTCCGTTGTGCCCACCATCCGCTCCGCCAACAGTGGGATGTCGAACCGCAACTCCCCCGTGATCATGTCTCTCGCCTCTTCGGACTCGGTCAGCAGGTCGAACAGCAGCGTCGCAAACCCCGCCCCGTTCAGCGCCGCGGCCACCGCGCGATTCCGCGGGCTGCGTCTGCTGCTGCCGCTGCCGTGCGCGAAGATCACCACGCCCCGCGCCCCGGCCGGGACGGTCAGCTCGCCCTCCAAGTCTGCCTCCCCCAGCTTGAACCGCACCGTCTTTCCATGTCCGTGAAGGCCCTGCATCTCGTTCCCTCCCTGTCAGCCGACGGATTTGCGCGCCGCAGTATACCGGCGCTCCCTGCCTGAACGGCGTCCCGTTTTGCCCACCCTCTGTCCGTTCCGCGACAGGCCCGTCCGTTCGTCGTCCGATAGCAATGGAGGTGCGTGATATATACACGATAACGTATAATCCTAGGCCCAAGCAGCTGCCAACCGCCAGGCCTGCCCTCCTGCTCAGCCAGTTCCCCGATGCGGTTGAAAACCTCCGTTGAAAATGGTATTCTATAGGGGCGCAATATTATGATTGCATTCGTTGTTGCACCGTGCTGGCGCGCCCCCCTGAGTCGGTCTGAGAAGTCTGCGTTTCGGGGTGTGCGCGCGAGTGCGGCCGCCTAACAAGGAGTTCCAGTTGGCCAGAAACAACCAGCCGTCCGGGCAGCAGTACAAGGCCAAGGACATCCAGGTCCTCAAAGGCCTCGAGGCCGTGCGCCGCCGGCCCGCCATGTACATCGGCACCACCGGCCCCCGCGGCCTGCATCACCTCTTTGTCGAGGTGGTGGACAACGCCGTGGACGAGGCCCTCGCCGGCCGCTGCACCGAGATCAACTGCGTGCTGCACGCGGACGACTCGCTCTCCGTCACCGATAACGGCATGGGCATTCCCATTGACATTCACCCCGAGGTGAAGAAGCCCGGCGTCGAGGTCGCGATGACCATGCTCCACGCCGGCTCCAAGTTCGGCGGCGGCGTCTACAAGGTTTCCGGCGGCCTGCACGGCGTCGGCGTCTCCGTCGTGAACGCCCTCTCCGAGTGGCTCGAGGTCGAGGTCCACCGCGACGGCAAGATCCATCACCAGCGCTACGAGCGGGGCAAGGCCGTCACCAAGCTCACCGTCCGCGGCAAGACCCGCAAGACCGGTACCGTCGTGAGTTGGAAGCCCGACACCCAGATCTTCCCCAGCATCGAGCACGATCCCGAGCGGCTCACGCACCGCCTGGAGGAGCTTTCCTACCTCAACGCCGGCCTCAAGCTCACCCTCAAGGATGAGAAAAACGACGACACTCAGACGTTCTACCAGAAGAACGGCATCCAGGCCTACGTGGATCACCTCAACCACTCCAAGGGCCCGGTCCACCGCGTCATCGGGTTCTCCCGCTCCCGCGACAACACCGAGATTGACATCGCGCTCCAGTACAACGAGAGCTTCCTCGAGCACATCCTCTCCTACGCCAACAACATCCATACCGTCGAGGGCGGCGCCCACGTTTCCGGCTTCAAGACCGCCCTCACCCGCGTCCTCAATGCCTACGCCCGCAAGGCCAACCTGCTCAAGGAAAAGGACCCCAACCTCACCGGCGACGACGTGCGAGAAGGGCTCACCGCAGTCATCAGCGTGAAGCTCACCTCGCCTCAGTTCGAGGGCCAGACCAAGACCAAGCTCGGCAACAGCGAGATCGAAGGGATGGTCAACTCCATCGTCGGCGAGGCCCTCGCCGCCTATCTCGAGGAGCATCCCCCCGTCGCCCGCCGCATCATCGAGAAGACCATGACCGCCGCCCGCGCCCGCGATGCCGCCCGCCGCGCCGCCGACTTGGTCAAGCGCAAGGGCATCCTCGAGAGTTCCAACCTCCCCGGCACCCTCTGGGATTGCCAGGAGCGCGATCCCTCCAAGTGCGAGCTGTTCATTGTCGAGGGCAAGTCCGCCGCCGGCAGCGCCAAGCAGGGCCGGGATAGCAAGTACCAGGCCATCCTCCCCCTGCGCGGCGTCGTCCTCAACGTCGAGCGCGCCCGCCTCGACAAGATGCTCAAGAACCAGGAGATCGCCACCCTCATCTCCGCCCTCGGCGCCGGCTTCGGCGGCGGGAATGGTAACGGAAACGGGAATGGCAACGGCCACGCCGCCGACGAGGAACTCGTCAGCTCCGAGCGCGGCCGCGGCGAATTCGACCTCTCCAAGCTCCGCTACCACCGCATCATCATCATGGCCGACGCGGACGTGGACGGCGCCCACATCCGCACCCTCCTCCTCACCTTCTTCTTCCGCCACATGCGCGACCTCATCGAGAACGACCACGTCTACATCGCCCAGCCCCCCCTCTACGGCGTCCGCCAGGGCAAGGACATCCTCTATGCCCACAGCGATCAGGAGCTGGAGGCGATCCTCAAGCAGGTCAAGGCCAAGAACCCCGTCATCCAGCGCTACAAGGGCCTGGGCGAGATGAACGCCGACCAGCTCGCGGAGACCACCATGGACCCCGCCAAGCGTCGCATCAAGCGCGTCACCCTCGAGGACGCCGAGACCGCGGACATGATCTTCTCCACCCTCATGGGCGACGATGTCGAACCCCGCAAGAACTTCATCGTCAAGTACGCCAAAGAGGTGCGGGATCTTGATTTGGTGGGGGCGTAGGCCTGTAGGGGCACAGCATGCTGTGCCCCTACAACCCGTTCCTTCGTGCTCTTCGTGCCTCCTTCGTGCCTTCGTGTTGACATACCAGGAGCCACCCCATGCCTGACCGTCCAAAAGAGATCAGAGAAACCCCTATAGACATCGAGCAGGAGATGCGCGATTCGTTCATGACCTTCGCCATGAGCGTTATCATCGCCCGCGCCCTCCCCGATATCCGCGACGGCCTCAAGCCCGCCCAGCGCCGCATCCTCTACGCCATGCACGACCTCAACCTCACCCCCGGCGCCCAGCACCGGAAATGCGCCAAGATCGCCGGCGATACCCAGGGAAACTACCATCCCCACGGTCAGGAGGTCATCTACCCGACGCTGGCTCGACTGGCGCAGGACTGGAACATGCGCTACCTGCTCGTGGACGGCCACGGCAACTTCGGCTCCGTGGACGGCGACCCGCCCGCGGCCATGCGGTACACCGAAGCCCGCATGTCCGCCTACGGCGCGGAGCTGCTCGCCGACATTGACAAGGACACGGTGGACTTCACCCCCAACTACGACCAGACGCGCGAGGAGCCCATCGTCCTCCCCGCCCGCTTCCCCAACCTGCTCTGCAACGGCGCCTCCGGCATCGCCGTCGGCATGGCCACCAACATCCCGCCCCACAACCTCGGCGAGGTGGTGGACGCCTGCGCCCTCATGATCGCCGATCCCGAGGTCTCCCTCAAGGAGATCATGAAAGTCCTCCCGGGTCCCGACTTCCCCACCGGCGCCCTCATCCTCGGCCGGGCCGGCATCAAGCAGGCCTACGAAACCGGCCGCGGCTCCATCACCATGCAGGCCCGGGTTAACATCGAGCCCCTCGACTCCGGCCGCACCGCCCTCATCGTCACCGAGCTTCCCTACCAGGTCAACAAAGCCCAGCTCCTCGAGCAGATCGCCGAGCTGGTGAACGCGAAGAAGCTCGTCGGCATCAGCAATCTGCGGGATGAGTCGGATCGCAAGGGCATCCGCATGGTGATCGAGCTGAAGCGGGAGGCCAACCCCCACGTCCTCCTCAACCAGCTCTACAAGAACACCCGCATGCGCACCAGCTTCCCGGTGAACGCGGTCGCCCTCATCCCCGAGCGCGCCGCGCAGAAGCCCGGCCAGCCCATCCCCCTCGTCCCCCGCACCCTCAAGCTGACCGACCTGCTCGCCCACTTCCTCGACCACCGCCGCGAGGTCGTCGTCTTCCGCTGCCAGTTCGAGCTGGACAAGGCCCAGCAGCGCGCCCACATCCTCGAAGGCTATCGCATCGCCCTCAAGAACCTCGATGAGGTGATCCAGATCATCCGCCGCGCCGCCAATCCCCCCGCCGCGCGGGACAAGCTCATGGCCCGCTTCAAGCTCTCCGAGCGCCAGGCCCAGGCCATCCTCGAACTCATGCTCCAGCGCCTCACCAGCCTCGAGCGGGAGAAGATCGAAGAGGAGTATCGCGAGATCATCAAGACCATCGCCCGCCTCGAGGACATCCTCGGGCGCGAGCTCTCCGGCTACGTCGGCAAGGAGGATCGCGTCGCCCTCACTCGCCTCTTCCTGCGCAAACACCCCTGGCTGCCCCGCAAGGTCATGGGCATCGTCAAGGACGAGCTGCTCCAGTTGAAGGCCCAGCGCGGCGACGAGCGCCGCACCCAGATTCGCGCCGCCGAGGCCGAAGACCTCAACGTCGAGGACCTGATTGCCGAAGAAGAGATGGTCATCACCATGACTCGGGACGGCTACATCAAGCGCCTCCCCCTCGACACCTACCGGGTCCAGGGCCGCGGCGGCAAGGGCGTCATCGGCCTCAACCGCAAGGAAGAGGACGTCGTGGACCACCTCTTCGTCGCCTCCACCCACACCACCATCATGTTCTTCACCAACCGCGGCAAGGTCTACCGCCTCCGCGGCCACGAGATCCCCCTCGCCAGCCGCCAGGCCCGCGGCACCGCCGTCATCAACCTCATCCAGATCGAGTCCACCGAGCGCGTCACCGCGGTGCGCGCGGTCAAGGAGTTCTCCGAGGACCGCTACCTCTTCATGGCCACCCGCAAGGGCGTGGTCAAGAAGACCCGGCTCAGCGAGTACGACACCCGCCTCAAGGGCGGCCTCATCGCCATCGGCCTGCGCAAGGATGACGAGTTGCAGTGGGTGGCCGAGACCGACGGCGCCCGCGAGATCCTCATCGTCACCGAGCGCGGCCTGTCCATCCGCTTCCCCGAGGAGCAGGTCCGCTTCATGGGCCGCACCGCCGCCGGCGTGCGCGGCATCAACCTCCGCCCCGGCGACGCGGTCGTGGGCATGGGCGTCGTGCGGGAGGACTGCGGCGTCCTCGTCGCCACCCGCGAGGGCTATGGCAAGCGCACCTCCGTGGACGAGTACCGCTCCCAGTCCCGCGGCGGCAAGGGCATCAAGACCCTCAACGTCACCGCCAAGAACGGCCCCCTCGTCGGCATGCGCATCGTCAACCCCGGCGACGAGCTGATCATCATCACCACCGCTGGCCAGGTGATCCGCCAGACGGTGAGCGCCATCCGCCAGATCGGCCGCTCCACCCAGGGCGTGCGATTGATCCGGCTGGACGCGGACGACCACATCGCCAGCATCGCCCGGGTCGTCACGCGAGAAGACGACTGAATTGTAGGGCGGTCCGTCCGCTGACGGACCGCCGCGCGACCCTCCTTACGCGCCGACGCCCCCGCAGGGCAGCGGGGGCGTCGGAGGTCACGACCATTCTTGCATGAGCGCGCTACTTGGGTTGCGGGCCGTACACTTGCAGCTCACCGATGCTCCACGGTTGCTCGCTCGCTGCGGTCAGGGTGATGCGGATCGCCCTAACTCGCTTGACTCCGTTGAGGTAGCCCATCAGCGGCACCTTCTCATCCGCCTGGCCGGTATAGGCGTCTTGCCACGTCTGCCCGTCGCAACTGTAGCCCACGGCGCCGCCTCTAGGCCGCTCGTTGCTCGGGCTGCCAAAGCCCCCGGCCTGAAGCACCAGCACCTGGCGGACGGAGATGGGCTCGTCAAAGGCCACCTGAAACCACATCCCCGCCTGCTGACCCCGGCCGCTGCTCCACACCGTCTTGGTGTCCCCGTCAATCGCGGCCGCCGTGTCACCCCCGACAGAGGAGGAGGCGTGCCAGGCCGAAGACGGCTTGAAAAGGTCGGGTCCGGCGAACCCGCCAGGACCCGTCAAAGAGTAGTTCCCCCCCTCCCTCAGTTCGTATCTTCCCTCAAGAACCGCCGCTCCCGGGGCCGGCGAAACAACAAAGGTCTCCGGGGGAATCGGGACGTTGTACTCAACCGTGTGCATATTTGCCGTCAGCGGTTTGCCGGCGCTCTCCGGCCCATACTGTCGCATCCCGAGGAGGTAGCCCGTGTCCCCGGCCACATCGAATTCGATCGTCCCTACGGATTCGCCTAAGCTGACCTCCATCACCCGGACCCGCTGACCCTTTCGCGTCTCTTCGCGCAGCAGAACGGCCTTGGTGCCTTTCCCCGCCATCATCTGGGTTCGCAACATCCCATCGAGGAACATCTGCCGTTCCACAGCCAAGATCTTCTTGGCCGCTTCCTTTCCCACAGGATAGACGGTAACTACACCTTTCGGAAACCAGGGATCAGGTCCCGAGCAGGTGCGCATTTCGCCCCTTGCGGCATCTGTCACGGTGGAATTCACCAGGAGTCCGGCTTCGGAATATATGTCGTGCCGAGAGGCCGTCGGCGATAGCCACCGCTCATACTTCATCGGGAGCAACGTCCCCCAGGGATGCTCGCCGCCACCGTTCGGCTGCCCGACCACATGAATTGTCTTCGCCTCCTCCATCGCCTGCGCGACGGAGATCAGAATACTCTTGGCATCCGGCATCCGCGAGTGTGAAAACACCCCCGCCGTCGCCAAGCCGATCACCAACAAGAACGCCAGTGCGTAAGCCAACCGTCGCTTCATGGAAGTTCCCTTTCTCAGGAGCCGGCCCGGCGTCTGCGGCAAAGCCGCCATCACCGACCGGGTCGCTCGCTCCTGCCAGTCCGGGCTCATCGGCGGCTGGGCTTGGTCCCACGTCTTGCGCACTCGTTCATCTATTCGTTCAGGCATCGTGCACCAGCCTCTCTCGCGCTTTCTGTCTCGCCCGGTGAAGAATCGAGTGGACGGCTCGCTCCGACCGACCGATGACAGCTTCGATCTCTCGCGCCGAGAGTTCCTCTACACAGTGCAAAGCGAGCACCTCGAATTCGAGATTCGAGAGTACTGCCGCCAGGTCGGCCGCCTGCCGCTGGGCGTCGAGACGAGCCGCCAGGGTTTCCGCCAAATCCGTCGTCTCCGCCGCCTCGGCCAGGCTCTCCATCGAGGTCTGCGCCGAAGGCGGCAGCGACTTCCGCCGCCGTTGCACCCGCACTGCATCCCGCAGCTTGCGCGCGGCAATCCCGAACAGCCACGCGGTGAAGCCGGAGCGCCGGGGATCGAAACGGTGGATGTTGTGCGCGGCATCCGTCAGCGCATACGCCATCACATCTTCCGCCGCCGGCGCGTCGCCGGGCAGGCGGGCTGCGGCAAAGCGATAGAGCCGCGGCCCATACCGGGCGCACAACTCCTGCGCCGCCTCCGGCGCGCCCGCCCGCAGCCCCTGCACCAGGCCCTCTTCCTCCGGGTGCAGGTTCTCTCGAGCCGGAATCGCGTTCGGCTGCGCCATCGCGGTTATGTCTCCACGAAGAGGCCGAGGCCTCACCATCAGTAAGTCAGAGCAAAGCCGTCCACAAGGTACTATCGGTGAGCCGCGCGAAGTGTCGCGCGGCGTCGAGGGGGAGGGTTCCGAGGGGGAGGGGCGGTTCCTGCACCCCGACGCCCCCGCGGGCGCGGGGGCGTCGGGGGAACCTTCGTGAGTTGGACGTCCGCCGCTACCGAGTGTCCCGATGCATCTCCGCGCCTTCCGGAGCTCGAAAGTCATGCAGCTCCGGCGCGATTTCTACGTCCCACTCGTAGCGTTGTTCGGAGAAAAGCTGCCAGCCATCCTGCCAACCGTAGTGGCGCACTGAGATAAGCCGCTTGGTGGCCGGATCTATCTCCGCCGTCCATCTGACCCTGACGCCCGCGGCGTACTGGCCCGATTCGAGCGAGACGTCGGCCTTCACCGTGCCCTCGATCTCGGCCATGTCCACCCGGCCGCCCCAGAGGCTATACTCCTGCCATTCACGCAGGCTGACGCTGATCCGCGGCTCCGTCTGCAGTCGTTCATACAGGCTGAGGATCCCGCTCCGGTCCTGCTGTGCCATCCACCGAACGTTCGTGGGGGGCGGGGCGATAGGAGAGAACGACTCCCAGGCGACCGGCTTGTGGTGCTGCGGATCGGTATAGGTCCACCGTCTGCGCCAGGGACCCTCCTGTACACTCACCTCAACCAGCTCCCCGTCCTGTCGCGTCTCGCGGTGCTCGAAGCCGTCCGCGGAATACCACGAGTCCGATTCTAGCCGGCTATTCCCGGAGGCCGTGAACTCGGTGACATGCACCGTTGTTACCCCCTCCGCCGCCGCCAGCGCGCGGGCGAGCACTCCCTTCGCCTTTCCGGCAGGAATCGGCACGAACCCCAATCCTATCAGCGCGACGACCGCCAGCGCGCAGACCGCCACCCGCCGCCGCGGCTTACCCAACGGCCGCGCCCTCTCCATTGCCGATACAGCCTGCGTCTCCCACCCCGCCCGCGGCTCCGTCGCCGGGTGAGTCGTCTGCAACACCTGCGCCAGCTTCTCTTCCCACTGTTCAGGCATCTTCCGTCAACCTTTCCCGGGCTTTCGTCTTCGCCCGGTGCAGCAAGGACTCGACGGCTCGTCCTGACCGACCGATGATGGCGCCGATTTCCTGCACCGAGAGTTGGTGTACGTAGTGCAGGACCAGGGCTTCCATTTCTCCCTCCGAGAGACAGGCACGGAGTCGGGCGACGTGGCGTTGCGCCTCGAGCGACTCGGTGAGGGACGTTTCCAGGTCTGTGGGAGAGAGGGTTTCCGGAAGCTGGTCGAGGGAGACCTGCGCCGAGGCCGGCACCGACTTGCGGCGGTTCCGTCTCCGCCGCTCGATCTGCACCAGCCGGCGGGCGATGCCGAACACCCAGGCCGTGAACGTGGCCCTGCGCGCGTCATAGCGCCCAATACACCGGGCCGTCTCTGCCAGGGTCTGCACCATCAGGTCCTCCGCCAGCTCGCGGTCTCCCTGCAGGCTCCCCGCCAGATACCGGTGCAGCCGGCGTCCGTACCGCGCACACAGTTCCGCGTGGGCTGCGGGATCATGTTCGCGGATCCCGCTCACCAACCGGTCTGTGTTCTCCTCATGGCCCGCCGCCGCCGGCACACTCGCCTCGGTCACGTCAACTCCCTTACCACTCGATCGGTCCGGACAGAGCTGTCCACCTATCCCTTATGCCGGTCCGCCGCAAACCACGCGCGTCGGCCGTTCCTCCACTCTCTAATGCCCCCATCCGCCGCATCTGCAGTCCCCCGTATGGTATAATCCGACCGGAAACCCCATGGTACCGACCCAAGAGCAACTGGACAAGATCCTCCAGCGCGTCATCGAAGCCGTGCATCCGCTTCGCGTGATCCTCTTCGGGTCGGCCGCCCGTGGCGAAATGACACCGGACAGCGATGTGGATCTCCTGGTTGTCATGCCCGACGGCACCCATCGTCGCCACACCATGGAGTACCTGCACACCCGCTTTTCCGGGCTCCCGCTCCCGGTGGAGGTCGTCGTCGCTACGCCCACGGATCTGGAGCGATACGGGCGGAGCGTCGGCCTGATCTACCGCGCGGCCCTCGAGGAGGGGAGGGAACTCTATGCCGCCTGAGGCCGATTCCCCCCAGGCCTGGCCAAGATTCGCGCAGAGCGACCTCGCGCTGGCCGAGGCCAGACCCGATGCGCGGGTCCTCTTCGAGAACTTGTGCTTCCACGCACAGCAAGCTGCCGAGAAGAGCATCAAGGCCGTGCTCGTGCTCAACGGCGTGGCGTTCCCCAAAACGCATAGCCTGGCCCGGCTGCTTGACCTGCTGCCTCCCAGCATCGTGCCCACACAGGGGGTCCTCGACTCCCGCACCCTCTCCGGCTATGCGACCGTGACTCGATACCCCGGAACCGTGGAGCCTCCCGGCGAAGAGGACTACCGTGCCGCCCTACGGCTGGCCACGGCCGTGTTCGCGTGGGCGAAGGAGATCGTGGGTAGCAGGTAGCTTTCGCCCTCCTCCGGCCGTCCCGCCTCTCGCCTCTTCGCCTCTTCGACTCCTCGCCTCCTGCAGGTCCCCTCCTCCCGCGAGTCAAAAGAACACCCAGACCTACGGGGGAGCATGACCATGCCTCATATCGCTCTGCCGCGCTGGCGCGGCTTCAATCTGACGGAGCTGGTGGGCGACCGCCGCGATCACAACTGGCGGGAAGACGACTTCCGCTGGATTCGCGATTGGGGCTTCGATTTCGTTCGTCTCCCTCTCTCCTACAAGCAGTGGACCGAGGGTGATGACTTCTACCAGTTGGACAAAGCCGGGCTCGCCAAGGTGGACCGCGGCGTGGAACTCGGCCGCACCTACCATCTCCACGTCAACCTCGCCTTCCACCGTGCCCCCGGCTACTGCGTCAATCCGCCGCGGGAACGCCTCAATCTCTGGAAGGACCAGGCGGCCCTCGACGCCTTCTGCTTCCACTGGCGCACCTTCGCCGCGCGCTACCGCGGCATTCCCTCCTCCCGGCTCAGCTTCAACCTCGTCAACGAGCCCGCCGACCGCGTCGCCCCCATGACCCGCGACGATCACCGCGCCGTGGTGAAGGCCGCCGCGGACGCCATCCACGGGGTAGACCCCGGCCGCCTCGTCATCGCCGACGGGGTCGAGTGGGCCACCCAGGCCTGCCCCGAGCTGGCCGCCGCGAACGTCGCCCAGAGCTGCCGCGCCTACACCCCCCACGAGATCAGCCACTACCAGGCCTCCTGGACTCCCCGGGAGCACTGGGACACGCCAACGTGGCCCGGTCACGGCTGGGACCGCGCGCGCCTGGAGGCCTTCTATCAGCCCTGGGCCGACCTCGCCCGCTTTGGCATTGGGGTGCACTGCGGCGAGGGCGGCGCCTTCAACCGCACGCCCCACCCGGTCGTGCTCGCCTGGCTGCGCGATGTGATGGAGATCCTCAAAGGCCACAACATCGGCTACGCCCTGTGGAACTTCCGCGGCGGCTTCGGCGTCCTCGACTCCGATCGCGCGGACGTGGAGTACGAAGACTTCCACGGCCACCACCTCGACCGCAAGCTGTTGCAGTTGCTCCAGGAGTTCTGAGGCAATTCGGGGACTGCGCACTCCCCGAATTGCCTTGCCCCCCGCCTTTCGGTACCAGCAGGAGTTCGCCCCCGCCGAGGGGAACCGTCGCCCGGATGCGGACGGTTGCTCGACGCCACCGGGCGCCCCGCCACCCGGCCGCGCCGTCACTCGGGAAGGGAGGCACGGGATGTCCAGAAACCCGATCGTCTTGGTGGCTGCCGCCTGCGCTCTCGCTCTATCTTGTTCGCACCTCCTATCGGCGCGTCGGCCGGCCAGGAGTCACGACCAGGGCGCGTTCGCGGTCACCTCTGCGTCCGTGGCCTCCGCCAGCCTTGAGGACCCCCCGGATGAGTATGCGGGGAAACCCCTCCTGGGGGTCGTGGTGGACATTCAGGCCCGTGGCGCAGACCGCGTCGCCAAGTTCTCCGCCTCCTCCGTCACGGCCAGCCCCCAGAAGGGCAAACCAATCCCGCTCTGGGCGGTCTTCGTTGTCGAACCCGAGGACCTGGTTGGCAAGATCCTCAGTGGCAGTGAAGTCGTCAACGGTATTGTCGCCCTCATCGGAGAGCAGGGGTTCCGCTGCTCGGGCTTTCCCCTCTACCCGGAAGGCGGCCGGATGTTCCTCACGGGCGAACACGATCGCAGTCTGCACGGACCAGGTTTCCCCGGGAAGGCTCTGGTGATCGTCCACAACGGCGGGTGCGAGATCCCCATCAGTCGCGGAGAGCACCTTCGCGTCGGCCTGCTGTTTCGGACGCAACTGAAGACCTTCAGCACCTTGAACTTCATGGGCCTGCCCGTCAAACCCGGCACCACGCGGGGGGGTGGATCGGAGGCGGCCGACACGGATGCTACCAAGCCCACCGAGGGGAAGGCACCGGGGCGAGGGGCTCCCCCGCGTGCGTCCCGCAACTCCCCTCCGCCAACGGCTAATCCCGACAACCAGAGGGCTGCGACCCGCTATGAAGTCTGCGCCCTCGCGGCCAGAACCTTCGGTGTGGCCGCCAAGCCCGCGACCAGCCCGTTTCCCGATCTGCCGCCCGGCCACTGGTGCTACTCGGCCGCGGCCGGGCTCGCCCTGGCGCGCGTCGTCGAGGGCCAGCCGGACGGGAAACTGCACGGCGATTCCGCGATGACGCGCTATCAGTGGGCCGCCTTCCTGTGGAAGCTGCGCGCCCGGCTCTCCGAGTTTAGCCCGCGAGAGCTCTCTCCCCCCGGTGGCCGGCCCGCGTTCGAGGACGTCCCCGCCGATCACTGGGCCTTCGATGCTGTGAAGGGTCTGGGAGACATCCTCGGCCTGCCCGAGCAGCGCGCGTTCGAGGGAGAGCGCCCGCTTACCCGCGCGGAGATGAGTCGGGAGATGGAACGGCTTCGCCTGCTCGCCCACCCGCCCCTGGTCCTCTCCGGCGTGATCGGCGGCCAGTCTCCGGTAGCCGTCATCGTCGCTGGAGACCAGCGTTACTTCGCGCGCGCCGGTGATGTCGTCGGCGACATGACGGTCGAGAGCGTCAGTCCCCAAGAGGTGGTGCTGGTTGGGGCCGCAGGCCGCTCCGTCTTGCGTGTGGCCGAGAAGGGATCCCCGGGCCGGGCGCCGTCACCCCCTGGCGAAGTCCAGGCGCCTCCCGGAGGGGTCGGCAAGGCCGGCCTGCCTCCGCCCGCACCGAGCGTCGCCGAGCCGGACCGCCTCGTCATACGAGAGCTTGCCCCGAAGGTCGGGTTCACCTTGCCCGAACGGGGACCCGTCCAGCCCGCGGCCCGCGGGGGCGACGTCGCGAGGACGGAGTCCGTCGGCGGCTCTGCGCCGGGTCAGCCCGGGGTGTTCGAAGGCTCCACCACGTTCACCGTTCGCGCCGGGGGAGTCACCCTTCCGCTGCTTGCTTCCGAGGTGGAAGACGGGGCCTACAACGCGAGCAGCGCCAGTTACTTCGTCGAAGTAGGCACCCACCCGGCCGGCCAAGCTGCCCGCCTGTACTTTGGCCTCAGCAAGGTCGAGGACGGCCTGCTCCCCGGCATACCGACTGCTTCTGGAGACTACCCGCGGCTGCAGTTTGGGGATAGAATCCTCGCGCTTGCTACCCTGAGGTCAGACGCGGCTTTCGACGTAACCGGACCCTCCGGCCGCTTCGTATCCCTCTTCCTCGAGTCCGATGGCGTCACCCACCTGTACACGACGAAAGCGACCCCCTGGGCCGGCTACAGCTTCGAGGGCGACGCCGACTACCCGCTCGCGTTCAAGAAGGTGCACGGCCTCGGGTACGTCTATGTGTGCGGCCGCGGTACGGTCACCACTCCGGCCGGCGAGACGGTGCGGCTCGGCCGCAAGGATAGCGTGGACATGTGGTTGCCCCTGGCCAAATCCGAAAGCCCGCGGGTCCGCGAAGGCGCCGCCCAGGCTCTCGGCTGCCTCGCACGCGCCGAGCCGGACAAGAGCAGAGCGGTGCCCGTCCTGGTGGGGCTGCTGGCTGACCCCGCGTTCGAGGTCCGCCGCAACGCCGCCGAAGCCCTCGGCCGCCTGGGTGACATCCGCGCTGGCTCTCCGCTCTTTGACGCCTTGCGCGACACGGCCACCGTGGTGGCCTTCCGCACAGAGCGCCGCGGACAGGTGAGTGGTGGGGTCGTGGCCGGGCCGGAGATCGGATGCGGTGCGCAGACCTCCGACTTCGTGGCCGAGGTCGCGGCGGAGTCCCTCGTCCGCCTCCGGGGAGGCCTCAATCCGCAGCAGGTTGACTCCCTGGTGGCTCAGTTGCGGTCCGATCTTGCCGCAACGCGCGCCCTGGCCGCCCGGGCCCTCGTCGCCGCAGGCGAGGCCGGCCTCGATCCACTCATCGTCGCCTTGCGCGACCGCGACGCACAGGTAAGGAAAACAGTGGCGCACTCCCTCGCGCGTCTCGGAAACGTCCGCGCGCTCCCGCCACTCCAGGAAGCCATCGGACGCGAGACCGACGCCGGGGCCAAGGCCGCCATGGAAGCAGCCGCAAAGGGGTTGCAGAAGTAGGGGAGGACGGTGCCCGGCCGACACCTCTCTCTCGGCCTCACTCCAGGCCGTTGCCTCCCCCCTACTTCCTTCTCCCTATGCCCCCCGGGCCTTCGCCCCATTTCGTGGAATAGCCCCCAAAGAACCGTGACCCTCTCCAGCACAGCGGCGCCCACGCCTCACGAGGGTACCATGACCTACCTCGTCATCATCGAGCGGGGAGACGACAGCTTCGGCGCTTACGTGCCGGACCTGCCCGGTTGCATCGCCGTGGGTGACACGGAGGAAGAGGCCCTGCGACTGGTGCAGGAGGCCATCGTCCTGCATGTGGAGGCGCTTCGAGAACGGGGCCTGCCCGTCCCGGAGCCACGCTCCCACGCCCAACTTATTGCCCTCGGCGGTTAACCGCCCCCCTGCCGTCGGCTCCACCCCTGGCCCTGCTTCCCCGCGCCCGCGTGTGGTCTAATGCGGGAACTCTCCCTCCGGGTTGCCTGTCACCTCGTGGAGCAGTGTCATGAAGCGGCACAGGCTCTCGAACGTGACCAGTGGCTGCAGCGAGTGATCGCCGTTGGGGAAGTAGCGCCCGCGGGCCAGCAGCGCCGGGACCTTGGACATGATCTCCGTTTCCAGCAAGTGGGCCTTGCCCGCGTTCACCACTTCCTTCTCCAGCCACCCCATCAGGATCATGGTCGGGTGCTGCTCCCGCAGCGCGAAGAGGTCGTTGTTCGCCTTCGCTTCAAACGGGAACATCGCGTTCACTCCCGCGCGCGCGAACAGCGGCACGCACTGCATCACGTGACCATCGGTATCCACCGCGAACATCGTCACGCCGCAGTCCCTCGCCACCTCCGCTGCCCGGCGGTAGTAGGGCGAGCAGAACTCCTCGAAGTGCCTCGGGCTGATCAGCATCCCGTGGTTGTAGCAGATATCCTCGGTCGCCTGCACGATATCGGGGCGTAGCCGCTCGATCAGGGGAGCGGTGTAGTCCTCGAAGTCGGCCAGCCCGGTCGCGATGATCTCCCGGGCGAGCCCGGGGTCGTCGTACATGATGGTGCACGCCCGCTCCGGCCCCATCAGATCGCGCACCAGCCCCCACGTCGTCCAGGGCGACCCGACGTGGAGCGATACCGGCCGCCCCCCGGGATCGAACGCGGCCACGTCGGCCTCCACCTCCGCGGGCGGCCGCAGACCCCGCGGCGCCGTGCGCTCCCGGTAGAACTCCCAGCTCTTGCGATCGCGCACGTGGTAGGTCTGGAACTCCGGCATCGCGTAGAGGTCGTTGTTGTTCGCGAAGCGTCGTTCCCGCGCGCCCGTCTCCCACTCCTCGATCTCCCACCCGTCTACCACGCGCACTTCGCTCTTGATCCCCGGCCCGGGCTGAGCGAGTCCGAAGGAGGGGTACGCAGGACCGGTCGTGCCCCAGTAGCGATCCCAGGACCGCGCCCCCTCCGTTCCCGCGCCGACGTGCTCCGGCATGCCGCTGCGATGTAGCGCGTCGAGTATCTCGCCCATCCCGAAGTAGCCCATGCCCGGCGCGCCCGGAAAAGAGAAGATCGGCACGTAGTCAGGTGGCTCGCCCCGGCAGACCGCTGTGAATCTCTTCCTGTCGGTCACTTTCCCACTCCCTATCGAGCCGGCTGGACACGACCGTCGCGTCGCCCCCGT
>Ga0315282_10000431_pt1 | contig 83004 bp, 80 predicted proteins | sample YL17G07_20_MG_FD_203693 | JGI IMG/M metagenome (GOLD analysis project Ga0315282, IMG submission 203693) | Sediment microbial communities from Yellowstone Lake, YNP, Wyoming, USA - YL17G07_20 | ecosystem: Environmental > Aquatic > Freshwater > Lake > Sediment | place: USA: Wyoming | collected...
CGGAGCCGAGGCGGTCCAGGAAGGCGTTGATCGCCACGATTTCAGAAGGGAATCGTTCGTTGACGATGATCTTCCCCTTTTCGTTCATCACGCATGCTTGGGTATTCTTTTTATGAATGTCCAGTCCTATGTAGTACATGGTTCTCCCGCCTTGGGTTGTATTGCAATTACCCACATCAGCGGGGAGCCACTTTTAGCATGCCATCAACAAGACCACTTTAATACGCTGATTGACCTCCGCGTTGAAATCGTGCTAGCCGCTGTCGCTATTGTCGTTTTCGCGGTGCAAACACTCTCTGGACGCAGTGCCTGGAGATGTGTCCGACACCCAGGGAGGGACAGACTAAGCATCCTGCTTCTCCTGATACCCTTCCTTGCACTTGCCCTGCTCGAGACAGCATACTTCATCCAGAACATGAGGATCGTCGGGACAACCGTCACCAGACTGATCATGCTGGCGCTCTTTGCAGATCCTATCGGCGGAACCCTGCTCGTAATCATGAACCTATTCAAGCGGTGAGCCCCCCGCAGAAAAGGCGGAGAAATCGTCGAAGGAATTGCAGGCGATTTGCCCTGTAATATTATCGATATAGATAATATTCAATCACGCTGGCTACGAAGACAAGCATCGACAAATTCCTTATATCCTCGAGAAAGATTTAAGTACCGAGGCATACCAATCACGCCATACTCCTTGAGGCAGGAGCTAGTGTCTCAAGGCGACAAACGAGCATAGTAGAAAAGAAAGCAGGAGGATTCCGGATCGGTACTCAACAGCACCCGACCGGTTTCATAGGGGGAGGGATCCGATGTTTCGGGACGACGAACACAATGCAGACTGGTCTTTTTCGACTGGCCCAGTCGTGACACTGATGGAGGTTTCGTCTTGAATCCAGGCGCGAAAGTAGTCGTCATGATACCGACCCTTAATGAAGAGCGCTGCATCGGGGAAGTTATCGACGGCATACCTACAGAAAACCTTAGAACCAGGGGATACGAGGTAGAGGTAGTCGTTGTGGATGGACACTCATCCGACCGAACTGTGGAAATAGCGAGGGAAAAGGGAGCGAAAGTGTACACCCAGAACGGGAACGGGAAGGGCTCAGGTATGAGACAGATCTTCTCCCTTCGGAACCCTCAGGAAGTAGTGCTCAGAACCCTTTCGTTGAAGACTGCCATCGACTCCAATCTCGGCGCCCTCTCTGTACTACTCGATTCAAAATACGTTGTCATGCTGGACGGAGACGGAACTTATCCGTCCACGTACATAGCCAGCGTCGTCGCTGCGCTCGACGAGGGATACGACGTCGTCCTTGGCTCTCGATTCAGAGGAAACATTGAGGACGGATCGATGTCGCGCCTCAACTACTTCGGCAACTTCGTCTTGAGCAACATGGCTTCTCTTCTCTTCGTACAGCATGTCACCGACCTTTGCACAGGTATGTGGGGATTCAGCACAGAGACCCTGAGAAACATGCGACTCGACTCGACCTATTTTGACATCGAGGCAGAGATGTTCGCTGAATCCGCGAAGAACGGCTTGAGCATCGGGGAAGTGCCGATTGCCTATCTGGAAAGGGAGGGCGAATCCAAGCTTATCCCGATGGAAGCAGGATTCATGATCCTGAGGAAACTCCTTCAGAGACGGTTCGCGACGGCGAAGAAGATCGAGACCAAGCCTATTTTGGAGAAAGAATCAAGTTATGTAACAACCCTTGCCCAGAAGTGGGCCGAGGGGTATGAATGAAAGTTGCGATCGTGACACCCGAGTTCTTGCCAAATTGGGGGGGTATCGGGACGTACGCCGTCCAGCTTGCCAAACACCTCCCGAGCGAATATGACGTCCATATCATCTCGCTCAGCAGGAACGACAACGACGAGCACAAGGACGAACAGCCCGCAATCCCTGATCGCATAACCCTCCACACGCTCGGGAATGCGAAGGACACCTTCATGTACAACAGCCAGTTCCAGGTCAATCTGTGGAGGAACTTCAAGTCGCTGCAGGCGAAACACAAATTCGACATCCTGCACGCAAATCACGCTCAGATGCCAGACATCTTCCTCAAGCTCCTCGGGCAAGAGGTGCCTTCGATAACGACAGTCCACACGACCATCATCTCGCAGCGCGCCGGGACGAAGCGGGCCGGCCTCAGATTAAGGCACATCGAGAGGTCGGAGAAGATGACCTATCTGCTTTTCCCCGCGCTATCGATGGCGGAGCGAGCCTACCTCAGGCGCTGCCGCAACATCATCTTCGTATCCGAGTACATTCGCGACCTATTCGAGGCGTCTTTCGGCCCCCCGGAGAGATCGAGGGTCATTCACAATGGCGTGGACACGTCGATGTTCAGGCCTAGAGACAAGGCGGAATGCCTGGAGCACTTCCCCGCTCTCGAAGGGATGGAGAACGTAGTGCTCTTCTCCGGAAGGATGATCGCGCTCAAGGGGTTGGACACCGCTATCGCAGCGTTCTCGCGCATCATCCGTGAATCCGACGCGCACCTGGTGCTGGCGGGCGTCGGCAACTTCGATCCCTGGAGGAGGATGCTCCAAGACAACGGGGTACCAGAATCGAGGTACCTATTCCTGAGCCAGGTGCCATATCAGGAGATGCCCTATCTCTATCCGCTCGCGTCCGCGTTCATGCTCCCGAGCTACTCCGAAAGCTTTCCGATGACAGTTCTTGAGGCGATGTCCTCGGGCCTACCGGTGGTGGCTTCGAGGGTCGGAGGCATTCCCGAGATGATAAAGGACAAGCAGGACGGATGCCTTTTCGAGCCAGGGAACCCACTCGCGCTGGCGGACGGGGTGATGACGCTTCTGTCCGACCGCGCGTTCGCCGAGAGGATCGGCAAGAACGCAAGGAACAGGGCGCTCGACGAGTTCAGCGCCGTGAGGATGGCTGCGATGACCTCCGAAGCCTACAAAGAGGTCGCAAGGGGGAGTGCATGAAGGTCCTGCTCGTCAACCCCCCTCGCTTCGAGGACATTCCTGTGATAAGGGAGGAGAGATGCGAGATCACGGAACGGTACTCGGTACTGGAACCCTATAGCCTGCTCCAGATCGGCGCTCTCCTGAGGAACCAGGGATGCGAAGTATCGCTCCTCGACATGAACGGATTCAAGTTCGACTATGGACATCTGGAATCTGCCCTTGAGAGGGAGAAACCGGATGCGGTAATTTTCAGATTCACGCCGACGACCTTCGACTGGGACATGAGGACTGCGGAGGTGACGAAGAAGTCCGACAAGGAGTCGACGACGATCGGCATCTGCTGGACGCTCAGGACGATGGGCAAGAGCGTGATGGAGCAGTCGCCGTCGTTGGACGTCTACCTGAGACACGAGTATGAGGCGGTCGCCCCCGACACAATCTCCGCGTTGGAGTCCAGCTCATCGTTCGAAGACATCGAGGGCATAGCGTACAGGGACGGGGAGAGGATCAGAGTAACGAGGGACGCGTCCCCCGTGAAAGACTACGATTCCCTTCCGATCCCCGCATTCGACCTGCTTCCATCTCTGGAGCCCTACTTCGTCACGGCCCCTGCGGGCAAGCCGTTCACCATCTTGTATACCAGCAAGGGTTGCCCCTTCAAGTGCTCGTTCTGCACCGTGGCCGGGACTGAATGGAAACCCAGATCGGCCGAGAAGATCCTCGAGGAGCTGCGTTTCCTGAAGGAGAGGTACAAGCTGAGAACGGCGTCGTTCTTCGACGAAACGTTCACGCTGGACAAGAAGAGGGCCGTTAAGCTCTCCCAAGCCTTGATCGAAGAAAGGCTCGACATCGACTGGTACTGCAACACGAGGGCTCACCTCGTCGACAGAGAGCTCCTCACAATCATGCGGAAGGCGGGATGCCGGGGCATCTCCTATGGGATCGAGTCGGGCAGTCAGAAGATCCTGGACTCGGCCTCGAAGCACATCACGATAGAACAGGCGAGGAACGCGATAGCATGGGCTAAAGAGGCGGACATCAAGACATTCTGCAGCTTCATCCTCGGCTTACCGGGAGAGGACTGGGGGACTGTCCAGGAGACGATACGCTTCGTCAAGGAGACCTTACCGACGAGCGCTCAGTTCAACGTCGCAGTCCCATACCCCGGGACGAAGCTCTATAAGGAGGTCTGCGGGGGGAACGGCACCGAGAACGTCGACTTCAGACGGCTGTTCCAGGACGACGCAATGGTCGGAACGGAATCGCTAACGCCCGAGGACCTGAACCATGCAAGGCAGGTGGCCTATCGCTCTTTATACATGAACCCACGGTGGTGGACATCGAATCTGAGGCACGTCCTGAGGAATCCCGAGGACTTCGACCTAGCACTGCGATACGCAATCAAGATTACAGACAACTTCCTATTCCATGGAATGAAGCATGCGCATTGATGCCCGATGGTGATGACGACGGAGACGAAGACGATAGTAATGACGTCCACATTCTACCCCCCATTCCACCTCGGAGGGGACGCTGTGCACGTCAAGTACCTCGCCGAAGAACTGGCGAGCAGAGGGCACGAGGTTCACGTCATCCACAGCGTCGACGCGTACCGCCTGAAGAGGGGCGGCGGACGTCCGCGCGGGAACGGGACGGGGGTGCACGTTCATCCAGTTGAAAGCGCACTGGGAAGGGTCTCGCCTGCGCTCACCTACGTCACCGGCTCCAACAAGAAGGTCGAGAGGCTTTTCGAACAGTTGATCAATGAGGAGAAACCTGACTGGGTACACCACCATAACATATCCCTTCTTGGGATGCACCTGCTCACGCTCGGAGAAGTCCCCAGATTGTACACCGCCCATGACTATTGGCTCGTCTGCCAAAGGAGCGACCTTCAATACCTTGGCAAAAGGGAATGCAGGAATAGCAGATGTCTACGATGTTCCATCGGGTCGATGAGACCATACCAGATGTGGAGGTCGGGACTTATCCAGAAGGGGATGTCAATGGTTGACCGGGTGATCGCGCCATCCTCATTCATGGCATCCGTTCTCAAGAGCCGCCTCGGCGTTGATTCGAAAATCATGCCGAACTTCGTCCCGCGACCGGTTGGCCTGAGATCGGCAGACCATTCGACGTCCCACTATCTCTTTGCGTCGGTGCTTGAGAGACACAAGGGACTGGACCTGCTTCTCAAAGCTTTCCAAAACGTGGACATCCACTCTGAACTGCACGTCACCGGCAAGGGGAGTCTGGAGGGTCTTGTGAGGGACTGCGAAAGGAAGATGGGAGGTCGAATAAAGTATCTGGGATACGTGAGCCGGGACAGTCTCCTTTCCGAGATTGCATCAGCCACCGGTTTCGTCCTGCCTTCAAAATGGCACGAGAACTCTCCTTTATCATGCATCGAAGCCCTTGCACTCGGCACTCCACTCATTGTGTCGCGAATGGGCGGACTCCCTGAGCTGGTGAATGACCCTCAATCCGGACTCATATGCAATCCATCCGTCAGCGAAATTTCAGGTGCGTTGAGGAGAATGGAACAGGATTCTGAGCTGAGAGAGACCCTTTCGAGGAATGCTCTCAAACGGTATGAGAGCAATCACACGCCAGAACACTACATCAGCAATTACTTGCAGCTGGCCGAGGAGGTACTTGATCATACGCCCTAAGGTAGCTCTGGTCAACGTCGGATTCGAACCTGGGGAGCTAGTCGCCCAGAGAAGCCCTCCCTTCGGCATCATGTGCGTCGGAGCGTTCCTCCGCGAGAATTCGATCCAAACCCGACTATTCGATTGGAGCGGACAGATGCTGGGTGAGGAGAGGAAAAATGAACTGAGGGACTTCGGCCCGGACATCGTGGGATTCACGGTTCTCGTGAGCTCCTCGATAGTCCGGGCCTCGACGGTCAGCAACTGGGCGAGGGAGATGGGGGGGACTGGGCACGACGACGCTCACGGAGATGGTGCTGAAAGAAGCGCCGGTCGACATCGCGATCATAGGAGAGGGGGAGCAGACGATGCTCGATCTCTGCACCGCCCTCAAGAACAGGTCCGCTCTTGACGGCGTGAGAGGCATCGCCTTCCTCAGCAACGATGTGATCGTCAGGACGGCTCCACGCCAGAGGATCATGGATCTGGACTCCTTACCGATGCCGCTTTGGGACTCCGTCGGGGATCTTGGCCCTTATCTCCTCGCGTTCAATGACAGAATGGCCATACCGATGGTGACGAGCAGAGGATGTCCAGGCACCTGCAACTTCTGCTACACGAAGAAGGTGTGGGGATACAAGTGGGCGCCGCGCAGCCCCGAGAAGATCGTGGAGGAGATCATGCTTGTGAGGCACTTGGAACCCAGGATAGGGGCGGTCTCCTTCGACGACGACCTGTTTGCCTGCAGCCGCGATCGGGTGGGCAGGTTGTGCGAACTCCTGATCGAAAAGAGAATGGACCTGCAGTGGACGTGCGAGATGAGGGTCGATCAGGTGGACGAAGACCTCCTGGTACTCATGAAAAAGGCCGGTTGTCGGATGGTCCTCCTCGGCGTCGAATCGGGATCGCAGAGGATGCTGGACATCGCGATGAAGTCCGTCAAAGTGGAACAGATCAAGGAAGCGTTCAAGGTCGTCCACATGGTCGGGATGGAGAGCCTTGCGTTCATAATGGTCGGACTCCCGGGAGAGACCGAGGAAGACTTCAGACAGACGAAGAGACTTCTGAAGACGATCAAGGCCGACCGCCACGAGCTCGAGGTCTACATGCCGTATCCGGGCACGAAGATGCTGGACGTCGCGAAGGAGCACGGGTTCAATGAGCCGCGGTCCCTCGTCGAGTGGGCAAGGAACTCGGAGGTGCACAGGTCCTACATCAAGGACAGAAATCTGTCGAGGGTGCCTTGGGAGAAGATCCAGGCCTTCGCGAGGAGCCTAGAAAGGAGGGAAAGGCGACAGGTATACTGGCGCGAGTTCAAGAACAACCCACTGACGGCGCCGTTGAGGGCATTGAAACGCTTGATCCGTCCCGGTAACTCCTGACCTGCCAGAAAGGGCGTCTCCTTAGACATGTCCAATCAGAAGGAGAAGCTGGAAGCCCCACTATTCGATACTTATTTTAGCATCCATCGGCCTCCATCATCAGGGACAACGGATTGCTGAGATGTCGCGTCGTATCCAAGATTGAGGATCTCGAGCCGCTTCGGGGCCCTTGGGAGGAGCTGAGGGTCAAGTGCGGAGGCTCGGTCTTCTCGTCCTTCGATTGGACGCTGCTGTGGATCAAGAACTTCGGTCACGTGGCCTCCCCCAGGATACTCATAGCCGAGGAGGGCGGCGACCTGAGGGGAATAGCCCCTTTCGTAGTGTCGGAGCGCACCGTCATGGGAATCAAAGTCAGACGGCTCTCGTTCGTCGGAACGGAAGCTGGCGCCGCCGAGTATTATGACCTAGGGGTCCTCTGCGACGACGGGGAGGCAATCGATGCGATCTTTACCGCCATGAAAGGATTGAATTGGAATGTCCTCAACCTCGTCGACCTCAAAGAGACAGAGCAATCCAAAACACTGTGCAAGAGGATCGCTGAGGAGTGGTACTCGGAGGATCTTCCGCGAATCCCCTGTCCGTTCGTCGAGCTTCCCGAGACGGGTGACGTCATTACGACCATCCGCGCCCGCATGCGGAGGACGATACGGAAGACGGTGTCGGAACTGGGAAGGGAAGGAAGAATCTCCTTCAAGAGCCGGGAGTCGGCAGAGGATGCGAGGGAGGCGATGAGGGAATACATCCAGCAGCACATTGCGAGATGGAAGAACAAGGGGGGCAGCATATTCGAGGACAAGCACCTGTCCGAGTTCATCGTGGAAATCGCTGGGAAGGGTGCTGAGAACGGCAACTCGCACGTCTGCGAGACCCTGATAGACGGCAACGTCGCCTCGCAGTTGTTCTGCTTGGTCGAGAAGGACTGCGTTCGGGCGTACCGCATCGGGATCAACGACAAGTACCTCGACTGCACGCCAGGGAGCCTCGTAGCGTACTTCGCCATGCAGGAGACGCGTAGAAGAGGGTTCCGCATCCTCGACTTCGGGAAAGGGGCCGAGGAGTTCAAATACAGGATGGGAGCGAAGGACAGATTCCTCATCGGGATCCACGCGAGAAGAGGCTCTGTGAGGATGATGTCCAAACTCGCCTCGGTGCCCGGCGTGAGAGGGATCGTGGAGAAGACTGGGGCGAAGGAATCTGCGTTGAGAAAGGTGTATCAGTAGTCTTCTTTAGAAGACCTCTGCTCCCGAGTGCACCTCTATGCCCTTGTTCGTGATGGAGTAGGGCTTGACCCTCCTCGAGTGGTTTATCCTCCTCATCTTGACTATCCTGACCGTCAACTGTATCTCGCTCCGTTCCTTCGGCTCATCGTACCGAAGGGAAATCACACCGTCGGCGATGTATTCTATGAGACCGTCCCTCGATGCCATAGGATTATCGTCCTTGACCTCCGCGGTCATGAGGCAGGTGGCGCCAGTCTTCTTTATCATCTGAGCGAGGTTGAAAAGGTTCGTGCGCTTGTCGTGCTCCGTCTCGAAAAGCATGTTTAGCAGTGATATTGAATCGATGACTATCCTTGTCGCCCCGAAGGACTTGACGAACTCTGGTAGTTCGCTCTTTATTCGGGAAATGGTCGTCTTCGCGTCGGTCGGCTCGAGCTTTACTATCACCAGCTTCTTCGCATCCACCGCCGGCTTCAAATCCCATCCGAACGACTTCGCATCGTCGATGATGGATCTCTCGTCCTCTTCGAGCGTTATGTAGATGCCCTTCTCCCCCTGCCTCAGACCCTCCGACACGAACTGCAACCCGAACGTCGTCTTGCCGGTACCGAAGGACCCCATCACGACAACCGTGTGGGACTTTGGGAGACCGCCCTCAAGCATTTCATCCAGACCGGCTATTCCCGTTTTCACTCTGTCCATCAAATCACCCAACCCTCTCAGTGTCTATGACGACCAACCCGCTCTGGGCCGTAACGACCGTGGCGAACCTCGCAATCCTCTCCTTGTCCAGGTGAGGAAGAATGCTCATGAACTTCTCCACGTAAAGGTACCGCTGCCTCTTCGATGAGCGACTGAACTTGCTCCATTCGAAGACCAGTGCCCCATCCACGCTGTCCATTATCATGCGCTGCTTCATCTCGTCGAGGATGTCGCGCGTCAGGACGAGGTAGACGATGCCTCCCCATTTCTTCGCGACCCTCTGCATCCCCCTGAGGACCGAGACGAGATCGTAGATGTCGATCTTCGCGTTCACGGCGAGGTCGGTTATCGAATCGATTATCACGATGCTGTTGGGGGCGTTCTCATCGAGAAATGTCACGAGCGACTCAAGGAGGTCCCCGTCCCCCTCCTGTACAAACATCGACGTCCTCTCCCCAGCCCAGCTGCTCGGCACCACAGAGTGCTTGAAGTACAGGCCCGAGAAGTCCTTGAAAACGACGTTCTTCTCGAACGCCGTGTAGAAGTCCGTGTTGAACGAGACGGATATCTCCTGGAGGATCTCCTCCCTCGATCGAGAGAAGGTCACATAACAGATCCTCTCGGGAAGATAGTACCCTTCCGTACTCCCTCCGAGGAAATAGTTGGACGATTCAGGATGCTCCTTGACCAAGGAAAGCTTCGCGGCCGAGGTGAGAGCGAACTCGACCTGACCCGCGCCTAGTTCTCCGAGAAGAAGCACGACCGACCCAGTTGGCAGACCGCCTTTGATTATCGAATCAAAGTCGGCTACGCCTGTAGGAATTCGTCTTACTGGTGCGCCCATCCCCTACACCCGACAGCGGTCATTATTTCAGTACGGAGATAAAGACCTTTCTACACGAAGTCCAAACGTGCTTCCGCCTGGCTAGCTTCCCCTGATCTCGCAGCATTACCTCAAAGAAATAGTGAACTGTTATCGTCACCGCAACTAGCCCTGATTCAATGGGCGGGAAGATCGCAGAGACGCTCCCTAGAGTCAGTCACCCATCCTATGCTTGTTCTCAAGGGGACTTCGACCACCCTATCGTCAAGGCTCCAGCTGCACTTTCGAGCGTTTCCAGCAGACGCTACATCGGAATGGGAGTCAAGGGAACAGGGAGTAGTGATATACAGACGAGTCATCTCGAACCGTAGTACTCACTTCTGTGATCTGCAGGTTCCATTGGTCAATTGTACAATCAGTAACTGGTATGATTCGATTCGAAGGGGATAGGCGGCAATTGATTTGAGCAGGAGGAGTCTAGTACTTCGCCTGTCGCCCGCTTTCGCGACTACATGGGCAAAACGCTGCATGAACAATGAGAGGGACTTCCTATTCTTCCAGAAGAGGTCCTTGTGGACTCTGTAGACAATTGGATAGGCCGCTAAGAGTGCTGTTGAGTTGTTCGAAACCCTTGCTGCTGGATGAATGTGATACCTAACCAACACTCGATTCAGACAAGCAAAATCATAGTACTTTGAAAGACGAATCCATTGTTCTCTATCTTCGAGACGAGGCAGGTCTTCTCTGAAACCTCCAGCCCTCTCGAGACACTCCTTCTCAAGCAGAACGCAAGATGGCGATGGCACGTTTTCTCCACATAGCCATGCACGAATGTGATTCCCGTCCGAACTGGGCCTGAAATATCCAATCACTTGGTTGCTCTCATCCCTGAATCTTTCCAGGAGACAATATGACGCCCTGAGTCTCGATTCTTTGTTCCTCAGATCCTCAAGTTGCAGTTCGATCTTCTCGGGGAGCCTTTCGTCATCATCGTCGAGGAACGCGATATAGCGTCCTGATGAATTGCGGACTCCAATGTTCCTGGCCGCCGATAGTCCAGTGTTCGGATCTTGCTTGACGTGACTTATACGGCAATCACCGAATCTCTCGATGACAGACACGGCTTCTTCCCCGGGACTGCCGTCCACTACGATAATCTCGAAATCCCTATGAGTCTGACGCAATGCACTGCTGATCGCCCGATGGAGAAGCTTGGGCCTATTGTATGTGGGTATGACCACGCTCACTAGGTCGGAGGAACTCCGCGTTTGAACGGTTCCTTCGTTGGTCTCCTGCATGGTCTCTCTCGGACTTCTCATCTTTGCCATGAATCCCGCTGACCTTATAGCTGATACTGGCCGTCCGTGTCTCCCTTCTTGTCCGACGAATTGACCCATCCGTTCATTTGCCTTTTCTCTGTTGACGTGTCAATTGAGATTCCGGTCATCTGAGATTTGAAGAGCGAGACACGATCCAATATCCTCAAATGAGGATTATACTGACGTGACGTCTGAGATCTCAACTCAATTGCACATTACCTGAGCACGTCCGATATCATGCTTATTAGTCGCTCGGCCGAAGACCTCTTCACCTGCAGCCTGTCGCCAGGGAAAACGATCCTGTCGACAACGACCTTCTGCCCATCATCGACGGCGAAGTGCACAAGACCGACCGGTTTCTCTGGTGTCCCTCCACCAGGGCCGCCTATCCCCGTCACCGCCGCCCCAATGTCCGCCCTGACCCGCGCCCTGACTCCTCGAGCCATCTCCCTGGCCGCTTGCTCACTGACGGCGCCGTGCGATTCGAGCGTCGATTTGCTGACGCCCAGCAGCTCGATCTTCGAGTCGTTGCTGTACGTGACCAGCCCGGCGAGGAAGTGATGCGATATCCCTGGCATGTTTGTTATGAGGTCTGAGACAAGTCCGCCGGTGCACGACTCGGCAACGGCAAGTGTCTTGCCTTTATCCCTCAGCAACATTCCAAGCTCTTCTTCGGGCCTCAGCCAACCACCTCAGATGATGCCCTTCATGAGATCTTTGATCCGCTCCTCGCCCCTGATCTCGTCGATCACGCTGGCCACGGCCTCCGGAACGAGGTGCCTCCAATCCTTCCCAGCCAACATCCTGTTTCTTATCTCGGTCCCGGAGTACAGTTCGATGTTGAAGAGAGGGGACGCGCGGACCTCGTAGCCCGCCTCAGAGAACAGCCTTTTCGTCAACGGGTTATTGCTGTAGATCGCCTTGAACGGGGGTACGAGGGAGGAGACGTGCGCCACCCAGACGGCGTACCGGTTGATGTCGACGATCGGGACGAGGAAGCAATTCTCCACGCCCTCTTGCTTCAGGGCGCGGGATATCATGAGATGTCTCTCGCCGGCGGTGAAAGGGTTCTCGAAGGTGTGAGAGTACTGAGCGCTCCCGATGCCGATTATCAGATAGTCGCAGTCCTTGAGAATTGTGCGGATGACCTCCAGATGTCCCTTGTGGAACGGCTGGAAACGACCGATGAGAAGCGCATTGAAGTCATCGCTGTTCACGGGTCACACCATCGAAGCGGCATTGGAGTAAAACACCATCTCGCTATTGAAAGGTTTTGCTTAGAACCAGAAGGACAGGGAAGAGACGGTCACCGGACTATCTCGGCACAGGTCGCACGGTCGCCGGTATCGCGGCGCTCTCGACGGCCGCGGTCAGCTTCCTCAGCAGGCCTTCTTTCTTCGTCCCGCCAACGAGCGCGTGCCTAAGCACGTCGTTGAGGTTCTCGACAGGGATGATCTCGATATTGCCGACGTACTTCGCCTCGAGCACGACGTCCTTGATGTTCTCCTTCGGGATCAGGACCTTCTTCAGCCCGGACTCTGCGGCGGCCTCTATCTTCGCCGTCACTCCTCCGACCGGAAGCACCTTGCCCCTGACGCTCAGGCTACCAGTCATCGCAACCGTCTGGTCCACCGGCACATCCTCGAAGGCGGATATGACGGCCGTGGCGACAGATATCGAAGCGCTGTCCCCCTCGACGCCCTCGTACGCACCGACGAACTGAACGTGAACGTCGTGGTTGCTGATGTCCTCGCCGGTGTACTTCTTGATCAGCGCGGAGACGTTCTGGACCGCTTCCTTCGCGATCTCCCCCAGCCTCCCGGTCGCTATGACCCTCCCGCCGTTCTTCGTCTGAGCGGGGGTGACCTCGGCGACTATCGGAAGGATGACTCCGGAGAACTCGGCCATGTTGGACTCGGCATTCAATGCTGCCAGGCCGTTCACGACGCCTACAGCCGACCCCTCTGTAAGGAAGGTCTTGTACGCCTTCCTTGCCTCGATGTAGCGGTCTGCGACCTGCTGCTCAAGGCTCCTCGCGATCTTCTTCGCCGCCTGGACATGCTCCGAGGTGACGACCGGCTTGGCCTCCTCCCTGGCGATGTCCCCCGCGACCCTTATCAGGCCACCGAGCTCTCTAAGTCTGAGGGTCAGTTGCCCGCGCCTTCCGGCGCGCCGCTGCGCTTCCTTGATTATCTCACCAACGGCGCTCATATCGAAGTGGGGGATCTTCTTGTCCTTCGCGACCTCTTGAGCGACGAACCGGACGAGCTTCTCCCTATTCCCATGGGTGTCCTCCATGGTCGACTTCATGTAGACCTCGTAGCCGTAGCCTCTGATTCTCGACCTCAGCGCGGGATGCATCCCCTGCACCGCATCGAGGTTTCCGGCGCAAACGAGTACGAAGTCGCACGGTACTGCCTCGCTCTTCACCATGGCCCCGGAGCTGCGCTCGCTCTGACCAGTGATCGCAAACTCGCCCTCCTGAAGGGCTGTCAGCAGGCTCTGCTGCGACTCGATCCTGAGCATGTTTATCTCGTCGACGAAAAGGACGCCCTTCGACGCCTTGTGGATCGCACCGACCTCGAGCCTTTCGTGAGCCGGGGTCTCAAGACCCCCGCTCTGGAACGGATCGTGCTTCACGTCGCCGAGCAGAGCACCGGCGTGAGCGCCGGTGGCGTCGATGAACGGGGGCATCTCGCTGTCCTCGTGCGAGACCAGCAATTTCGGCACCATGATATTCTCCTGCCTGGTGCCAGTGTACCTCATTGCGAAGAACAGTATCGCGGACGCGACGATCCCGACCAGTATGATGCTGGGATCCTTCATCCCCGACTGTATGTACAGAGCGATCGTGAGTATGATGACCATGAAGACTATGCCGGTGACCAGCGACGCCTTCTGTTGCTTGCGTTGCATCGCCTCCCGCTTCTGAGCGGTGACGATCTCCTTGCCCTTGCCTGCTGGCACGACGCGAATCTTCGGCTCGTTTGTGTCCTCGGCGTTGTGATAGGCTATGACGTCCTGGAGCTCCCCCTTCGGAAGGTACTCGGTCATTGAGCGTGCGAGCATGCTCTTGCCCGTTCCCGGGTCTCCGATGAGCATGACGTGGCGCTTCTGCTCGGCCGCCTTCTTGATGACCACGACGGCGGAATCCTGACCGATGACCCGGTCAGCAAGCTTCTCTGGAATCTTTACGTCCGCAGTGGTCCCAAAATTCTGAGTCTTAATCCATTCGTCGACATCAGGGAGGGCCACTTCGGACTGTGACCTATCGTCGACCATAGCCTTCGTTCTCTTGGTCGACTCATAATAGTACCACTAATTAAGGGTTTCCCCAAACTTCCGCACTCATGATACTAGCCAGAGTGAGAAGGACGACGGTCATTCCGCCACCGAGGATGAGAAGGGAAAGGCTTCTCCCGGACCTGCCAGGCAATTGCATCGCAGTTAAGTATCGGACAACCCTTTCCGGGTGGCGATGTCGAATCACAGGCACAGCCCGCTGGCTGTCATCGCTCTGCTAGCCGTCATAATGTGGGCTGCATCCTTTCCGCTCATCAAGCTCGGCCTCGCCTACATGCCGCCAGTGACGCTCGCCGCCGTGAGATACTCGATTGCGGGCCTCATCCTTGTTCTGATCATCTTCGCGAAGTCCGGGACGATGAAGTCCCTCCGGGAGTTGAAGGAAGACTGGAAGATACTCACGATCCTGGGCCTTATGGGCATCGCACTCCCGAACGCGACGCTGAACATAGGGCTGCAATACACGACGGCAAGCGTCTCCTCGATGATACAGGCGTCCGGACCGGTCTTCACGGTCGCCCTTGCGGTGGTCTTCCTGGAAGAGCGCCTCGGAGGCGCCAAGATCGTCGGCACCATGCTGGCGATCATGGGGACCATTCTGCTTATCAGCGAGGGCGGCATCGACCTCGGCAACACCACATTCGTCGGGAACCTGTTCGTACTCCTTTCGGCGATATTCTACTCCATCTCCGGCGTGATAACGAAGCGGGCGCTCGAGCGCCACAACCCCCTGGTCATCACAGGCTGGAACATAGCGATCGGATCGCTGTTCCTATGCCTGTTCAGCCCGATCGAGTTCGGAGAGTCGATAGCCTTCCCGCCGGACATGATCGTCATCCTGCTGCTCCTCGCGATACTCCCCGGCTGCCTGGCCTTCCTGCTGTACAACTACGTTCTTCAGAAGAAAGACCTCGGCTCAACCTCGTTCTACCTCTACCTCATACCTGTCTTCTCGACGGTCATCTCGATGATCCTCCTGGGAGAGACGATCGCAGCGGAAACTGTATTATTCGCCTCCCTCGTTATAGCTGGTGTAGCCGTCGCTCAGTACGGGAACGCGGCATTCAGGAGAAAGAGAAGAGATGAGAGTTGAGGAGCTCGACCTGCCCAAAGGGGTCGCTGAGATACTCCGCCGGGACGGGATCGTCGAACTCTATCCGCCTCAGGAGGCGGCCCTGCCTCCTGCGCTTGCTGGCAAGAACCTTGTCATTGCGATACCGACGGCGAGTGGCAAGTCCCTCATCGCTTACTTGGCTGCTTTGAAACACGTTCTAGAGAGAGGCGGGAAGGTCCTGTACATCGTCCCTCTGAGGGCGCTGGCTTCAGAGAAGTTCGAGGATCTCAAGGAGTTCGGGGGGCTCGGCGTGAGGGTCGACATCTCCGTAGGGGACTTCGACACTCCGGACCCGCACCTGGAGAGCTTCGACATCATCGTTGCGACCTCGGAGAAGGCAGATTCGCTGCTGAGGCACCGGAGCAAGTGGCTCGAGAGCATCTCCCTCGTGGTGGCGGACGAGGTCCATCTGATACACGATCCAGAAAGGGGACCGACCCTCGAAATCACCCTGGCGAAGTTCAGGAAGTTCAATCCCGACCTCCAGGTCATCGCCCTCTCGGCAACGATCAAGAACTCGAAGGAGCTGGCGAGCTGGCTGGGAGCGGAGCACATATCGAGCGAGTGGAGGCCGGTGCCGCTCAAGGAGGGCGTGTTCCTAGACGGAACGATAAGGTTCACCGACAACACGACCAGGAAGGTCGAGGACAAAGGGGATGCGGTCTGGAGCCTCATCCGCGATTCTCTGCAAGAGGGGGGTCAATGCCTAGTGTTCGTCAACACCAGGAAATCGACGGAATCGCTTGCGATGAAGTACGCCCCTCTCATGAAGGACTTCGTCAAGGAAGGGCTGGAACTCGAGAAGGACGCAGAGAGGATATTCGAGGAGGAGGCGGAACCGACGTCCGTCGGGAAGAAGCTGAGGAGCTGCATCAAGAAAGGCGTTGCGTTCCACAACGCGGGGCTGACGAACGAACAGAGGAGGCTCGTCGAGAACGCGTTCAAGAAGGGGAACATCAAATGCATCATCGCGACCCCTACCCTGGCCGCCGGGATCAACCTGCCGGCCAGGCGGGTCATCGTTAGGGACGTCTACAGGTACGAGACGAACATTGGACACATGACGATCCCGGTCCTCGAGATCAAGCAGATGTGCGGAAGGGCAGGGAGACCGAGGTACGACAAGTTCGGGGAAGCCGTGCTCGTAGCGAAGAACGACGATGAGAAGCAGTTCCTGATGGAGAACTACCTCCTGAACGAGACCGAGGAGATCTTCTCGAAGCTGGGAAGCGAGCCGGTGCTCAGGAGCCACGTCCTCGCCACCATCGCGACCGGGACGGCGAACTCAAGGGAATCGCTGATGGACTTCTTCGACTCGACGTTCTTCGCGCACCAGACGAGCACCATCGGGCTGGAGGGCGCTACTGACAGCGTCCTTGATTTTCTTGAGAAGGAAGGGATGGTGGCATCGAACGGGGGGTTGAGGGCCACCTTCTTCGGAAAGAGGATCTCGGACCTTTACATCGATCCTCTTTCGGCCATCCGCCTCAGGGACGCGCTCAACGCATACAAAGAGGAGTCCTCGTCATTCGGGTTGCTGCACGCCGTCTGCTCCACGCCGGACATGCTGAACATGTACCTGCGCAGGGGCGAATACGAGGTCATGGAGGAGATATTCATGCGAAGGAGCGGGGAGCTGCTACTTCCCGCGCCAGACGACCTGACGGAGTACGAGTTCTTCCTCTCGGAGCTCAAGACGGCGTGCGCCTTGGAGGAGTGGATCGGAGAGTTCGAGGAGGACGACATCCTGAAGAGGTACAACATGGGGCCGGGGGACCTGAAGAACAAGGTCGAGGTGGGAGAGTGGCTCCTGTACTCGATGAGGGAGCTGTCGAACATCTTCAACAAGAACGCGTACCCCCAGCTGACGGAACTGATGACGAGGGTTAGGTATGGGGTAAGGAAGGAGCTCCTGGACCTCGTCAAGTTGAGGGGCGTCGGCAGGGTCCGTGCGAGGGTGCTGTTCGATCGAGGATTCAAAACGCTGAGCGATGTCAGGGCGGCGGAAGTCACCGCGCTGGCAAGGTTCCCGAAGATCGGGGAAGCGCTGGCGAAGAACATGAAGGCTCAGGTGGGAGACACCCCGACGCGGATCGAGAAGAGGGAGAAAGAGATCGAGACGACTAGTGCGGTTGAGAATGGCCAGCGGCGGCTGACGGACTTCTAGAAATCGGCTATCGTCCTGGCCACATAGAAGCTGTTGTCCTTCTTGAAGAACGAGAAGTAGCACGTGGCATGGTCCGTCTCCCTCATCTTCACGCATCGGACCCTGCGGTGCACTTCGCTCTCGCTGTCCTCGACCATCCGGAGGTGTATGATCCCGTCAGCGAGGAAATCGGCATCGTGGGAGCCATAGGAGGTGTACGGCCCGACCGGCATCTCGGAGACTATCAAGGTGGTTATGTCCAGGGACCGGAGCCATTCGAAAAGCCGGAACATGTCCTCCCTCGGTCGGTTGAAGTTCGATATCAGCTCAAGGGCCCCGAGCGAGTCGACGACGAGCATCTCGTAGTTCATCCTCCTCTTCGTCTCGGAGACGGCGAATCTGAATGTGTCGAGCCATCCGGGCCCCTCGGCGTTCTTCCTCATCTCCCCGACATCCAGTATCTCGACCCTTCCGAGAGACTCGCCCCTGAATCCCATGCTCTCCATCTGGCGAAGGAGGCTGCGCTTGCTCTGCTCCAGTGAAATGTAAAGCCCGTTGACGCCGTCCTTCTTCGCGTTCATGAACAAGATGTAGTACGCGAGCGAGGACTTCATCGTGCCCGCTTCCCCCGCTAGCAGGACGATATGACCCTGAGGTATGCCGCCCCCCATGTTCTCGTCAAAGCCCTGGACGTAGGTCTTGTACTTCGCCCTGCTATCCCCGGAGTTCATCGATGAATTCCCGCCTGAACATAGTCGGGTCGAATAAATATCATTTGCCCCGTGGCTCTCAGTCGTAGGGAGCGACGACCTTCTTCACCGATTCGAAGTCCGCGGGGACCGGGCGTATCTTCCCGAAGGACTTCAGGACGATGTCTGGGTCCTTCAGAACGTTCCCGGTGCAGATGCACACGACCCTCTCGTCCCTCCCGATCATGCCTGTCTGGGCAAGCTTTATCATCCCGGCGATCGAGGCAGCGCTGGCCGGCTCGACCCCGATGCCCTCCGCCCTGCCCAGGATCTTCTGGGCATCGAGTATCTCCTCGTCCGAGACATCGATGGCACTGCCTCCGGTCTCGTAGATAGCCCTAAGAGCCTTCTTCCCGCTGACTGGATTCCCTATTCTTATCGCCGTCGCGACGGTCTCCGGCCTGTCGGTCGGCGAGAAGTCGCTCCTGCCCGTTTTGAACGCGTCGACTATCGGCTTGGATCCGCTGGCCTGCACTCCGACGAGCTTGGGCATCCTGTCGATCCAGCCGATCTTCATAAGCTCAGTCAAGGCCTTGTATACGGACCATATGTTCCCTGCGTTCCCGACCGGCAGGACTATCCTGTCCGGCACCTGGAAGTCCAGCTCGTCGACTATCTCGAAGGCGACCGTCTTCTGACCTTCCGGTCGGAACGGGTTTATCGAGTTCAGCAAGTAGAGGTATCTGTTGGCCGCGAGCTCCCTGACGATCCGGAGGGCGTCATCGAAGTTGCCGTCGATCGTGATGACCTTCGCCCCGAAGAACACCGCCTGGGCGAGCTTTCCAGCGGCGACGTTGTCGGCGGGGAGAACGACCGCGCAGTCGAGCCCGGCCTTCGCCGCGTACGCCGCGAGGGACGCAGATGTGTTCCCGGTGGATGCACAACCGACGACCTTCGCGCCGATCTCGAGCGCCCTCGTAACGCCGACCGTCATTCCGCGGTCTTTGAAGGAGCCTGTCGGGTTAGCGCCCTCATACTTCACCCAAACCCTCTTGAGACCGACGATGCTGGCGACGGAGCGGCAGTCGTAGAGTGGCGTGCCGCCTTCCTTAAGGGTCACGGCGTTCTCCTCCTTGACCGGGAGGAACGGAGCGTACCTCCACACCCCTAGGGGTCTCTTCCTCAGCTCGTAGGGAGTGAGAACTTTGAGCTCCGCCAGATCCGCAACAAGGTCCAACAGGCCCCCGCAATCTGGACAGCTGTCCAGGTAGGGGTCATCAACGACCTTGCCGCACTCCCAGCACCTCACCTCGTATGACATCTAAGCTATCCTCCGGCATCCGTCTCCTGGCGCCGTCACCCACGACTGGCACTCTATGCCATTGTCCTCGTAAAGCCTCCGAAACGATTCCGCGATCTCCTTTCCATCCGTCGACTGCTTGTTGAAGACCGCGGCAATGCATGGCCCGGATCCGGCCAGGAACGAGCCTGCGGCTCCGCGCTTTATCGCGAGCGCCTTCGCCTCCTCCAAGTGGGGTATCAGGTGAGCCCTAGCCGGCTCGATCACAATGTCCTTCATGCTCCTTCCGACTAGACCGACGTCCCCGTTCCTCATGCCGAGTACCAATCCAGATGCATGGCTGACCTCGAAGACCATCTTGTCCAGACCTATACTCTGAGGCAGGACCTTTCTAGCCTCCTTCGTGGAAACCATGACGTCGGGCATCGCTATCACAATCCCAAGGTTCCTCGGTGGATTGACCCTCAGTATCTCGAACGGGTCGTACGAGCTGATCAACGTGAACCCACCCATTAAGGCCGGACCGACGTTGTCAGCATGGAAGCTACCAGACGTCATCTCTTCGGCCTTCGCCGCGCAAATGACGAGTTGCTCCATTGTGAGCGGTTTGTCCAGCAGCAGATTCGCGGCGTAGGCACCCCCCGCAGCCGAGGCGCCGGAGGATCCGATGCCGCTGCACGGCCTGACGCCCTTCCTGATCCTTATCGCAACCCCGAAATCGGCCATTCCCAGCTTAAGCACTCTCGCCGAGGAAACACCCGCGGAATTCCGTCTGAAGTCGGTGGGGATGCTCTCCGCACCCAATCCCTCGACGGCTTCAATAACGACCCCGTGCGTCGAGACCTTCCGCATCTCGATCTGATCGAATGGTTCTTTCAGTGCGAGACCGAAGACATCGAAACCCGGACCCAGGTTCGAAAGACTGGAAGGGGCTCTCACCACGACCCTCTCCTCAGACATCTGTTCACCTTGTCCCAAGCCGCGCTGACTCTGCCGCTCAGTTCGGTGTCAAGCCGTGTTCTCAATCATAAAGGTTTCGACAATTTAGCCATTGGTGCGATGCTTTCTCGGGAGATTGCGCTCGTTTCAGAGGGAATCTCGCAATCCCGTCGGCAGATTCCGCAGGATGATGACCGATAAACGCAGCGTAGTCTGAAGGGAGATGCTCATGCGCCCTCCCGCGCCCCGAATGATCATTAGGGCTTATGGATGGATTTAAGAGGGGATTAGAAGCTACCTTGAAAATCGCATGGCCGCCCTGCTGAATATACCAATCGTCATACTTCTCGCCGTCTTCATCCTGATCGCGGTGAGGAACGTCGGGAAGATCCGGCTGAAGATATGGCAGATAATGCTGTTCGGTGCCGTGGCAGTCCTGGTCACCGGTCAGATATCGCCCGGTGACGCGCTCTCGGCGATAAACGTCGACGTCATGCTGTTCCTCTTCGGGATGTTCATCGTCGGGGAAGCCCTGTACGAAAGCGGTTATCTCTTCCACCTCGCCCACAGGTTCTTCAAAAGGGCGAGGAACGTGGACCAGCTTGTCATCCTGATCCTGATCACCTTCGGCATCTTCTCCGCCTTCCTGATGAACGACACCCTGGCCATCATCGGCACGCCGCTCGTGATCTACTTCGCCAGGAAGTTCGAGATATCCCCGAAGCTGCTGCTCCTTTCCCTGGCTTTCGCCGTCACGACAGGAAGCGTCATGAGTCCGATCGGGAACCCGCAGAACCTGCTGATCGCACTAGACGGCAACATCGAGAATCCGTTCGTCACCTTCTTCGCGCACCTCGTCATCCCGACGATGATCAACCTCCTCGTCGCGTACGTCTTCCTCAAGCTGTTCTACCGTAACCAGTTCCGCTCGGCCACCTTGAACCATGCTGACGAGGGCATCAAGGATTCGAAGCTCGCCTTTGCCTGCAAGGTCTCCTTGCTCCTCATCATCTCCCTGATCGTCGTCAAAATCGCTATCGTCTTTCTTGGCGTGGACTTCGATCTGAGGCTGACATACATCGCACTGATAGCTGCGCTGCCGATAGTCGTCATCAGCCGGGAGAGGGTCAAGGTGGTGAAGAACATCGACTGGTTCACACTGATCTTCTTCGCGGCGATGTTCGTGCTCATGGAGAGCGTATGGCAGACCGGCTTCTTCCAGTCGATAATGGCGCGGTCTGATGCCGACATCTCATCGGTTCCGATCATTCTTTCGATAAGCGTCATTCTCAGCCAATTGATATCGAACGTCCCCTTCGTCGCCCTCTTTCTCCCATTGATGAGCCAGGCGGGTACGACGACGGCCGGCATGATGGCGCTGGCCGCGGGAAGCACCATCGCCGGCAACCTTCTGATACTGGGAGCGGCGAGCAACGTCATCATCATCCAGAACGCAGAGAAGAAAGGGGAGACACTGACATTCCTCGAGTTCGCGAAGGTGGGGATTCCGCTAACCATCGTCAACGTCCTGGTTTACTGGGTGTTCTTAGTTCTGATCTGAGCGCGAGTTCCCTCGCATCACTCCTCAGATGAGGTCGCAAAAGATTGATATGTGTCGCAGACGGATTCGCACCAAGTATGCCGAGGGTGGACATCGTTGGCGTGAGGGGGAAAATCGCGGACCCGAAGGTTCTCGTTGAGGCCCTGCAAAACCTCAGTGCTGGCCAGGGACTGGCTCTGAACGCCGATCTCGTGTGTGGCATCGATCACTTGAGGTCGGCGGTCGCTCATGCCAAGCGCGCATTCGAACGGGGGAGGAACGTCTCATCCACGCTCGCCATGGAAACAATGCTTTACGCTTCCGGAGAGAGACAAATCTCCAGAGCGATGGAGAAGATCGGGGTGCAGGAAGGAACCAAACGGGTGGCGGTGGTTCTCTTCGACGTTGACGACGTTGGCATAACGCTCCATTCTCTCGGGCTCACAAGGGACGATTCCGTGATCGAACCTTCGACAGAGAAGGTCATCAGGTTTGGCATAAGCGAGCGGGAGATGGAGGCGGTCCCGGAGGAGACCTGGCCGGACCTGGTATTGGAGCGTGTCGCATTCGTCGAGCTCCAGAAGCGATAGGATGAATAGACGGGAAGTCCATCATTGCGATTCACCCACAGGATAATCAGGACAAAAAGTTAATGAACGGTACCCCTCATTAATCAACAGTTTGAAGCCGTCCAGTATCTGCACGGTGTGCAAATATGGGGCTGAACGACCGTGACTGGGGACTATATAAGGCAGCTTCAACTCACAAAGCAGCTTGAACAGCGAGCAAGAGAAGCTGCGCTGAACCGCAAGGCGGCGGAAGAAAAGATAGGTGAGGCAGAGAGAGCTCTGGCCTCTGCAAAGGAGTTCGCCGCGCAGACGACGGAAGCGGAGAAGCTTCTCGTCGAAGGCACCAATTCTTACTCTAACAAAGACTACAAAGGAGCGCTCGGACTGGCTGCGAAGAGCATCGAATTCTCGGAACTGGCCAAGAAAGACAAGGTCAACTCCATAATCACTTCCGCCGAGGACTTGGTCGAGCTCATCCATGTCAAGGACAGAGACGCGGAGGACATACTGGCGTCGGTCGAAAAAACGAAGTCGCTGATGGCGGAAGGGAAGATATCGGACGCGTTCTCGCTAGCGAACACGACGCTCAACAAGGCCGACCAGTTCGTCAACAGAAAGATTGCTGATTCGTTCGGCCGCGCGCAATCTCTGATGCTTCTGGCCGAGGGTGTCGGCCTGAAGGTGGACAGCCAGAGACAGATTCTGTCCGAGGCCCGTCGGTCTCTGGATGAATCGCAGTCCGGGGCGTCGATGAAGCAACTCAATACCTGTCTCGAGGCTGTCACCAGTTCGCTACGGGGCTGGATAGACACGATCGTGAACGGTATCACAACCCTCCGAGGATGGGCTGGGGAGACGGGTGTGGACTTCTCGAGGCCGGACGGACTGCTCCGCGAGGCCGAGGACATACTGCGCGAAGAGGATTATGAGGAAGCGCTCGCCAGGCTGAAGGTCGCCGACGCCGAATCGAAGAACATCCTATCGAAGGGACTGCTCTCGACCTTCAAATCCATGGGGCAGAGAACACAGATGCTGAAGGATTACGGGGCCGATGTCTCCCACATCACCGCCAGAATCGAGAGCGGGAAGGACTCGGCCAAGGCGGTCAATCTCGCACAGGCAAGGGAGATCTGGAAAGACGTCTCACAGGAGATCGCAAAAACCGAGGAGGACCGGTTCCTCGTCCAAGTGTCGAAGCTCCGTCCGAAGATGCTGATCGCGAGAAAGCTCAACGTCGAGATGAAGGCAACTCTGGAGGTCCTCGATTCCTCCAAGGTCGCGTTCCGCCAGGGAGACTTCGAGAAGGCGGTGACAGCCGTCGAGGAGGCCGATGCGCTTATCGAGAAGTCTCTAGAAGGATACAGAGAAGTGGAGAGGGAACTGGCGAAGACGAAGAAGCTCGTGCTGGAAGGGAGCGAGTACTCGGTTGACATGACGAAGGTCAAGCAACTTATGCGGTCGTCCAGAGAGCTCCTGATGGCGAGGGACTTCAGGGGCTCCGCCGGGCAGTTGAAGGTTGCGCAGAGGGAACTGCACAATTCAATCCAGGCGAGTCTCGCCAAGCATATCATGGAGATCGAGATGAAGAGCGCCACGGCCATGAAAATGGGAGCAGATGTGACTGAGGAGAGCGTTCTGCTCGATGACATCATCAAGACCGTCAAGGAAGGCAACTACGTCGCAGTCTCGGACATCATCGCCCGGTGCTCGAGCACGATAGAGAGCAAGACCAGAACGATCGCGGAAGAGGTCGTGAACACGGCGAAGATGTTCATCGCGGACTACGGCGGGTCGATAGACGTGGTCTCTGCGGAGTCGCAGCTGGCCGAGGCGGTCTCGGCACTGAGCTCAAATGAGTATGAGAAGGCTCACGAACTGGCCCTGGCCGCGCTGGACGATCTCAAGAAGGAGGAGGCGGCAGCGCTGGCGGACAGGATCGGAGAGGCCGGCAAGCTGCTCGAGCTTGCAAAGACCCTCGGCTCGGAGAGCATCACTCTCAAGGACAAGCTGGCCAAGGCCCAGGAGCTGAGGTCGCAGTCGAGCGACCTCGAAGCCTTCAAGATGGTCACCGAGGTCGTCCACTTCGCGAAGTCGATAATCAAGGACGAGCTGACAAGGAACCTAACCCAGCTGTCCAGATCGATCGCGTCCGCGAGGAAGAGCGGCGTAGAGGTGATGAAGGCAGAGCGCCTCGCTGAGGACGCTTCGAAGGCGATAGACGAGGATGAGCTGGAACATGCGCACGGGATCATCGAGGATGCGCACGAGAACCTCGAGACAACGGTGATCCTCCACACGGAGATCTACGACCGCATCGTCGAAATCTCCGACCTGCTGGAAGAGGCCGCGACCCACGGACGGGACACGAGCGCGGCATTGACGCTCCTGACCAAAACGAAGAAGCTCTTCGAATCGGGCAAGTACGAGGAGGCAAGGGGGATCTCGATCGCATGTCACGAAGAAACGGAAAAGATCGTGGCGCCGTTCATCGCGTCGAGGAGGATTCCACAGATCAGGGACATGATGGCGATTTCAAGAAGGATCAAGCTCGACGTGACCCCGGTCGAGAGCGTCCTCGCTGACGCCGAGTCGCAGATTGCGGCGGGGAACTACGTCAACGCTCTCGGATATGCGAAAGAGGCGGAGCGCCTCGTGCAAGAGATGCTGATGAAGGGAATCTCCGGCGAAATCACCAATTCAAGATCATTACTGTCAAGGGCGAAATCGTCAGGCGTGGACGTGCGCAGCACCGAAGCGATAATCGCGAAGACCGAGGACCTCTTGAGCGAGAAGAGGTACAACGACGCGCTGAGAGCGATAGAGCTTGCGAAGAACGAGCTCGACCAGAGCATAGTCATGGAGAGAAAGGCGAGCGAACAACTCGATAAGGCGCAATCGGTCATAGCGGACGTGAAGGCGTTTGGAGTCGACACCGCCCCGGCCAAGGAGATACTCAAGCAGGCCGGGACATACTACCGACTGGGAAGGCACGGCATCGTCGTTGAACTGGCCAAGAAGGCCGCGGAACAGGCGGCGCAGGTCGCAAGATCGAGCGTTCAGGAACAGCTGAACAAGGTCGAGATGAACTACAAGTCCTTGCACCTAGAGGGGCCGGACCTGGATACGGTGCTCCGGATAAGGGACGAGGTGGTCCAATTGCTGGACCAACGCAGATTCAAGGAGACCGGCGCCCTGATCAGAACGATGGCTGGTGAAGTGGAGCGCGTCCAGGTGCAGAAGAAGCAGAGCTCGAAGGCGCTGCAGGAACTGCGCAAGCAGATGGAGGACGCGCGTAAGCGCGGATTGCATGCCGACAAGGTCGACGCGCTGTTCGCAAAGGCGGACGAGAAGATGAGGGTGGGCGCGTTCTCGGAGTCCTTTGCCATCACGATCAGATGCGGAGAGGAACTGCGGGCGCTGGCCGATATGTTCGACAAAAGGAGGGCGGATCTCGACAGCCTGAAGAAGGAGATATCCGGACTTGAGGCCGAGGGGTATTTTGCGGAAGAGGCCTCGGAGTTCGTGAAGAAGTCGGAGGAAGCTCTGAAAACGCTGGGGTTCGAGAAGGCGATACTGAATCTTCAGAGGGCGAGGACGGCCACGGACACCGTCATCGAATCGATGGCGAGGGACCGGCTGAAGGACCTGCAGATGATGCACAAGACGGCGCTGAAGCTGAAGATCGACGAGAATTCGATGCCATCGTACCTAAGAAAGCTTTTGGCGACACGCAAAGAGGAGATCCGACTGGCGGACCTCGCGAAGATAAGGGACGGAATGGAGACACTCCGGTTGCTCACGCTGGACAGACTGACGAAGAAGGAACTCGAGCTCCACGGGAGGATCGAGGCGGCGAAGAACACAGGTGCGGATGTGGGGAGGAGCAAGGTCCTGCTCTCTAAGGCCCGGGAATTCATCGGGACAAAGAAATTCGGAGAGGCGCTCGCCGCCATGAACGAGGCGGAGAGCGGCATCACCGACGCGGTCGAGAAACGGAAGAAATACGTGGAACTGAGGCTAAGGTGCGAGAGCTTCTTGGAGACCGCGAAGCGGAAGGGGACGAAGGTCGACGAGATAGCCGAGCTGTTCAGCGAAGCGGAAAAGGAAAGGGGCGCAGACTACGACCGCGCGATACAGAAGATAGAGAAGGCGCTCTCGCTCGTCGAGAAAGAAGTCTCATTGCAGATGCCGGATGTATCGGTCGACCTTGATTTCTTGGACGAGCCGACCGTCGGCAAGTGGATGAGAATGAGGGTCCGACTACAGAACGAAGGATCCGGCGACGCCAGGGACCTGACCGTCTCGATGTCCGGGGACGTGGACCTGAGAGGATTGAAGCAGGTACGTGAGCTCAAAGCCGGGGAGAAGACCTCGATGGACCTGGAGATAATGCCGAAGTCGAAGGGCACTCTGACAGTGACTCTCAATCTCGTCTGCAAGCCCAGTCTCTCGGACGAACAATGCGGTTTCGACTCTACGTTCGAGCTTGTCGTCTAATAATACTTCTACTCGCTGTCCGCGCGACTTTTCGGGGAATCACCAGATCCTCGAAGGAGCCAATGACTCACTCGATCGGGACGAACTTGTAGCCGTAGTATATGACGCCGGCCGCTCCATCCTCGCCAAGCTTCCGCATCGTGCTGCGCACCTTCATCCCTATCTTGACCTCGGCAGGATCGCAGTCGATCACTTGGCTCGTGAGCATCACGCCCTCGCCCATCTTGATGATTGCGACCACGTAGGGCTTGAGCATCTCGAACTGGCTTGGGGCATCGTGCACGATCGAGAAGGAGTACACCTCGCCCTCTCCCCTGAGCTTGATCTCTTCCATCTTCCCCATGCTCTTCCTGTGGCAGATCGGGCATATGCTCCTCGGCGGGAAGATGACCTTCCCGCAGACGCCGCACCTGCAGGCTTTCAGATTGTATCTGCTCGGATTCTCCCTCCAGAATCTCGCAGTTGGCATTCAGACCACCTCCAGTATATGAACGACGACGGTCCCGCCGGCCCCGCCGACGTTGTGCGCAAGACCGATCTCGGCGCCCTTCACCTGTCTCTTGCCGGCCTCGCCCCTCAACTGGGTGACGATCTCGACGATCTGCGCGACGCCGGTCGCTCCGATTGGGTCGCCCCTCGCCTTCAGCCCGCCGGACGAGTTGACCACGACCTTCCCCCCGAATGTCGTCTGGCCCTCCTCGGTCGCTTTCCCCCCCTCGCCTTTCTTGAAGAATCCGAGGTCCTCAATCGCCAATATCTCGCTGATGGTGAAGTTGTCGTTTATCTCGGCCACGTCCACGTCATTCGGCATGATCTTCGCCTGTTTGAACGCCCTTGCGGTGGCGACCCTGGTCGCATCGAAAGTGCAGATATCGGTCCTGTGGTGCAACGCCAGAGTGTCCGACGCTTGGGCCGATGCGGCGATCTTGATCACGGTGTCCGTGTACTTCTTCGCTTTCTCCATCGCGCAGAGTACGACCGCAGCGGCGCCGTCGGAGTTCGGCGCGCAATCGAACACGCCCAGCGGCTCGGCGACCGGAGGAGACCTCAGTACTGTATCGAGGGAGACCTCCCTCTGGAACTGCGCCTTCGGGTTCAGAGCGCCGTGCTTGTGGTTCTTCACAGCGACCTGGGCGATCTGTTCCCTCGTCGTCCCGTATTCGTGCATGTGCCTCCTCGCAATCATCGCATGCAGCGAAGCGAACGTCGCGCCGAATATCGCCTCCCATTGCTGATCCTCTGCAGAAGCCTGGATGGCAACGGACATCACGTCCGGGACGTCCGTCATCTTCTCCGCCCCGCCGACTACCACAATGTCGTGAAGGCCAGAGGCAACGGCCATGTATCCCTGCCTGATGGCAAGACCTCCAGACGCACCCGCCGCCTCGACCCTCGTCGCGGGGATGTGATCCCTCGCCATTCCGGAGTAGTCAGCGATGACCGCCCCGATGTGTTCCTGCTCGATGAATCTCCCGCCCGACATGTTCCCGACATAGAGCGCATCGATCTCGTCGCCGGACAAGTTGGCGTCCCCGACGGCCGTCAACCCGGCCTGAATGCCTATCTCCCTGAACGAGAGGTCCCACAGCTCTCCGAACTTTGTGTCCCCTATGCCTATGATGGCAACGTCCCTCACGATACCACCTCCGCCAGCTTGATCATGCCCTTGAACTTCGCGTACGTAGCATAATCGATGAACTTCTTGTTCTCGACGAACTGCCGGACAGACGGCGCGGCGTCCCGACGGTACTGCTGCATCTCCGGGCGGACCGTGATGTCGAACCCGTCGCTCCCGGCGCCGGACCCGTACGCCACGGCGAATATCCTCTCGCCGGGCTTTGCCACGTCCAAGATCGCGGCCAGCCCGAGCGGGACCGAGCCGCTGTAGGTGTTGCCGATGAACGGCGTCAGCAGGCCGGTCTCGATCTGGTCCTCGGTGAATCCAAGCTGCTTCGCCACCCGGACGGGGAACTTGCCGTTCGGCTGGTGGAAGACCGCGTAGTCATAGTCTTCGGGCTTCGTCTTCACGATCTGCATCAAACCTTTCCCGCAACCTATCACATGCTTGAAGTACGCTGGCTCGCCGGTGAACCTTCCTCCGTGGCTGGGATACGGCTGCCCTTCCCTCCTCCAGAAGTCCGGGGTGTCGGTCGTGTAGGAGAAGGTCTGATTGATCCTGGCAATCATCTTCTTCCTTCCGATGAGGAATGCAGCGCCTCCGGCCGATGCGGCGTACTCCAGCGGGTCACCCGGCGCCCCCTGAGAGGTGTCCGCTCCTATCGCCACGCCGTACTTTATCATCCCCGAACCGACGAGACCCATGCAGGCCTGGATCGCGGCGGTTCCGGCCTTGCACGCGAACTCGAAGTCCGCGACGGTCAGGTTTGGTGATGCCTCGATCGCCTCCGCCACGATGGTCCCAGTCGGTTTCACAGCGTACGGATGCGACTCCGAACCGACGTAGATTGCTCCGATGTCACAGGGATTGATCGATACCCGTTTCATCATGTCCCTAGCCGCTTCGACCGATATCGTGATTGTGTCTTCGTCCGGGGAAGGCACGGACTTGCTGAAAATGAGCAGGCTCCTGCTTATCATTTCCCCGTCCATTCCCCATACCCTCCCGATCTCCTGGGGGGTTATCCTGTACTTCGGAACGTAAGCCCCATAACTGACTATTCCAACTTCCAGTTTCCCACCTCCTAACTCAATCGCTCCAGTCTCTCGACCAGAACCTGCATCGGCAGATCGGTCTTGATGAGCGGAATGCCTTCGAGCGTAGCGAGCCTGACCGCGAGTTCGTCGACATGCTCCGGCTTGTGATATCCGACCATCGCCGGCTTCAAGGGATGCGCTCTGATGGCAATCATCGGCGACCGCCCGTACTTGACCCCAGTGAATATCAGCGCCCTCTCGCTGCTCCAACCATATATCTGAAGATAGTCGAACGAACTTAGGGAGGTTATGGCTGTGACGGAGTCAATGACAGTGTACCCGTGTATGTCCCTGTCCAGGGAGACCGATCTCGTCATGTTCTCCCCTTCGATCGCGTCGATGAAGTCCGATGCTAGCATGGATGTCTTGAACTCCTTCATGCTGATGATGCAGTCACTCTTCTTGCCGAGGTCGTATTTCTTGAGGGTCTTGCCGCCTCTCGTCTCGTCGATACTGATCAAACCGTCCACGATCCTGCGCACGATGACGATGCCCGGCGACTTCCTCCTCCCAGACTCGTAATCGCTGATGACGGAAGGCGACACAGCAAGTTGTCGCGCGAGATCCTGCTGAGATATGCCGAACTCCTCTCGCCACTTCCTTATCGTCTTGCCAGCGTCGGTAGAAAGAGTGATGTCCCCAGCGATCTTCTCCCGGAGCTGCTCTTTCATGGCTGGAAGGTAAAAAATGTCCGTATATAAATGTGTCGAATATTCTATACGACAGTCTACGAAGTAATCGGGATGAAGGCCCGCCAATAGGTATTTAATGGGGGTATCCATTTCGACAAGCGCCAAGACCGGCACGGGGCTGTGGGGTAACTTGGCTATCCTTGTAGCTTCGGGAGCTATAGATTCCGGTTCAAATCCGGGCAGCCCCACTCCTTCCGACACTTCTGACGGTTCTGGCAGATATGGAACATCGGTCTGAGAAGAGAGACCAAATAAAAACAATGACACGGCAAATCCTGGCCGTTTTGAGTCTGATTCAGTCTCGGTTCATCTTGAGAGAATGCCGTGACTAAGCCTTGGCGACATCTAGTCAGCTTGTCACTGATCGTCATCCTCGCTGTCCATGAGTCCAATCAGCTCAGAGAGAATAATATCAACATCCATACTCTTGATCTTCTCCTCAAACTCCCAGAGTATCTGGTCTTCACCGTCCCGGCAAAACTCTACGTCTAATTTCTCCATGAAATCGAAAAGCTCGTGGAGTTGGAAGTTCGCCAGAAGAGATCGTTTCATGTTCATCTCGTATTTTCTTATATGCTCAATCTGCAAATCATGAGGGAAATCTGAGCTCTCTTTGAGCAGAAATCCTCCTGATTCCCAGATAAGCAGCCCGACTTTTTCTTGATCCGGTTGCCTTTGTTCGAACTCCACGATTAAACCCTCAACGTTCTCGATTCCTGATTGCCGTTGAGGGAAGACCATCGGAAAAGAAGCATAGAGCCGATTGGCCACGACCAGGTCTCTTAATCCGTTCTTGTATGTGTTTGGGTTGGAACGGAGCCAAGAGGACCCAACAAGGCGATTCATCGCCCCGTCATCTTTCATCGCGTCCTTGGCTGAAGATGCGATTCCGACGAAGGCCAGATCGTTGGATAATGGATGATCCGATACGGTGTTCTCTACCCTGCCCAATTCCCTCACGTGCGATAGCTCATCGAGGAGACATCCACTTTCTATCAGGCCGTATCTACTGAGTTTGTCGATCACCGGTGATCTCCAAACGACGAGGTCATCTGTTCCCCCGCGGACGCCAAGCGGTCTCTGAACAACATGTCCTTTGGCTCTGAAGTAGAGCACCGTCAAGAGCAATGGGAGTCTGGAATGAGGAATGACCCTGGCCCTGTCAAAGGATTTCGGTCTGCCTTCTTCGGGAGTGGATGCATTCTCGAGGGTTCCGCGAGTTCGCACGATGCTGTTCGCGGAGATTCCTGACGGGCGCTGAGCCTTATATTGCCAGGCCGTCACGGACTCGCGTCCGAGAGGATGAGATACTCCTCTCAGTCTCTTGCGAGGATTCAATATTCTATCAAAGACAAGTTGCACCCTGGGGTCGCATGGAATGATGCTTCCACCTTCAATCTCGACGATATTCCTACGATAGAAGCCGTTAATCATTCCTCCCAGAGAGTTGGAGGTCTCAAGCACGATGTCTGCCATGACAGCCTCCGAACAACAAGACTCAACTCATGCACTCTTCAGGCATATTTCTTTCGTAACACTAGAAGATTCCACAGAACAAAGATGTCCCTGATATTCCTTATGATTCCAATCGACATGTGATACGAGTACCTGACTTGTTCTACCTTCCCAGCAAATGGCCATGACATATGAACAGGATATTCGATCAGAATCAGACTTTACTGTTCGGCGAGGAAGTGAATGATTGGGAATCTGCAAGTATATCGCCATCCTTCGGGTCGGACCTATTCGCCGGGCGACGCCCGTTGTCTCTTGTACTTCAATTTGAGCGCGATGATGACCAGATTGAAGGTCAATGCGACCGCGTTCCAGAAGATGATAGGCAAATCACTGAGCACCATGCCATAGCCCAGCCAGAGCGCCATGCCCGCACTCAGGAGAATAGGCATGAACAGCGATACATCATCCATTTTCTTAGTCCTGTAGCCTCTGACAATCTGAGGGATGAATCCTACGGTTGTGAGCATTCCCGCTACCATTCCAAGCATGATCCAAGTATCCATCGAGAAAGCAATCGTCGATCGGATAATAACGCTTTTGTTCCGTGCGAGCATGCCAGGTGTCACAAGAGGATGATGGTTTGCAAGGCCAGGAAGATCGTGCTGGACCCGGTCTGCGGCACGGAGGTCGATCCCACAAAGACAGAGTATGTGTTCGAGCATAAGGGCGAGAAGTACTACTTCTGCGACAAGGAGTGTATGGCATCCTTCCAGAAGAATCCAGAGAGATTCATCGACATGAAAAGGGCCCTCGAGGCGACCTGCGGCGTCCTGTGAGGAGCGCCTGGCTCTTCATCTGCGATGCATTCCTTAGAACTGGCTGTTAGTAGTCATCATCCCAACATCTTGACGTCCTTGAAAATCCTGCAGAACAGGGTAATCGATACGATATAGAATGCGGTAGCCAGGAAGAACGGCACGTCATAGATGCCCGCCGCGAGTATCATTCCTCCGACGATCGTGGTGGCGCTGTTCGGGAGCCGCCATATCAGGGAGTTGATCGCGCTCGCCAGACCCCTCCCTTCTTTTGGCACGATGCCCATAAGGAAAGAGTCTGCCAGCGGGGACGACATGTTCATCAGCGCGGACCTTATAAGATACAGAACACAGGCCAGCAAAGGTTCCCCGGCGAATGCCAGGGCGAACATGAAGATTGTGGAGAGGCCCTGGGTCATCACGATCGCCCTCACTGATCCATACCGCCGAGCGAGGGATGCGCTCGCAACGGCTGCAAACGCTATCGTGATGAGCGACAACGCTAGGAGCGGACCGCTGTACGTATCCGGGATACCGAACTTGAGGAAGAGCCAGGTTGGGATGAGGGGTATGATGAAACCTGCACCTAGACCGATCAGGCTGTTTAATGCCGAGAACTTGAGGAGTGGCCCCATGCTCCCTTTCTTGATCGAACGGCCCTCCAATCGTCTGACCTCCTTGTAGTCCCTGAGGAGTATCCAGAGGGTGACCGGGGAAAACACTGTTATGACGGCCAATATGATGAAGGTCCATGTGTGGACGAGATGAGAGCTGAACCCCGTCGCTTCGGAAATGAATGGAAAGACGAACGGAAGGGCATAGCCGATGCTCATCGATATGCCTCCGATGATGAACGAGAACGAGAAGGCCGCGACCCTGTTCTCCAGGGTCGTCATATCGGCAATCAACGCGTTCCAGCTTGTGAGGAAGGCTCCCTCGGCGACACCGGCAGCAATCGCCGCTACGAGGAGTGCTCCGACGTCGGTCGTGAGAGCATAGACGAGCAGCGAGGGCGACAAAGCCATCAGGCCGAGGATGAGCACCCATTTCCTGCCCCTTCGATCGGATAACAGCCCGATGGGGATGGCGCTGACGGCGAAGGCGATCCCGTTGGCACCGAGAATGAGACCGACGTCCCCAGAGCTCAAGCCGATCTCAGGAAGGTAGGCAGCGATGGCGACCAGAAGATAACCGTATCCGACCGATGCGAACGAAAGGAGGTAGATGAGCCATTTCACCTTCGCAGGCACGTTCTTGAAGATCTCCAGTCTAGAACGCGGCTGCGGATTCTCACCCTCCACGAAATCACTTCTCAGAGGGTCGCACTAGATTCCTCCGTCCACTGATCGAAGAGCATCGGTGTGCGGCCCGGGTCATGTCCCGTAGTTTCTATCCCCTTATTATCGTTTCTCCGGGACCTGGTAGACGGCACATCTCGCTTCACGTCACCCAACAGAACTAGCAGACGGCCGTCGCTCGTTTTCGTTCTCGACGGTCAATCCTCACCAACCGGGATCCTTCCCCGCCCGCAGGTGGTCAAGCCCCCTACCTGGATTGGATAGGAGAAACCACCAATTGGGAACATGGCCCCTCAGGAGACCTCGGGACAGAACCGCCTCCCGCTGCATGTCAATTCGTAAGGATTTAATACAAAGGGGACGGTTCAAATCCCGATCAATATGGCCGAAGAGGGAAAGGAGAGAGGCAAGGCGGAGGAAGTCGCCGAGAAGACCGGCGAACTCGTGGGAAAGGGACTGAAGAAAGGAGTCAATGTCGCCAAGAGGCTCGGAAAGGGCCTGGAAGAAGGTTTCAAAGGGAAGAAAGAGGAAGAGAAGTAGCCACTTCCTCGGCTCTATTCACTCACCTTCCCTCTTTCTTGTGTATTACCAGAGCCTGTCACTAACGTTGGCGCCGACGAGGGTTGTCGGTCAGAGATGGGATGTGTCCCGGAATCCATCTGCACCTTGCTCAATTCATCCTTCCTAAGCTTCCCATATTTCCCTATGCACCCTCGATTCATCGTACCTGTCAGAGGCGGTTTTCTTCTCGACGGGATGACCGATCGATACCAGGGATAGCGGTATCACGTTTTCCGGGATTCCCAGCAACCTCCGCATCCCTTCGACCCGCTCTTTGATTGGATACAGACCCAGCCAGACCGCCCCAAGACCCATAGATTGCACGGCGATCAGAATGTTCTCGGTCGCCGCCGAGCAGTCCTGGACCCAGAACCCTCTGTACTTCTCAAGGCTCTGGTCACCGCACACAAGTATCGCGACGGGCGCTTCGTCGAGCATCCTCGCGAAGGGATGGAACTTCTGGATCTCACCCATCGTCTTTCTGTCCCTTATGACAACGAAATGCCAGGGCCGCTCATTTCCAGCGGACGGCGCGCTCATTGCCCCCCTAAGCAGCTCCTTGACAACATCATCCGATACAGGCTCACTCGTGTACTTTCGAACGCTTCTCCGAGAGAGGATCGCTTCCATGAATCCCACCGCATGTGAATGACGGCAGATGGTTGCACAGCCGTCGCTCGTTTAGGGTATTCGTGGCTGCGTCTACAAATACTTGTTCAATTGACGCGGTCCGCGCCTCTTCAACAGAGAACGATCGTCGCCATGTCCTCTTTCTCGAAGAACTCCTCCAGCACGCATTCCAGCTGCTCGGCGATAGACTGATCCTGAACGCCGTAGGCGACTCCGACGACGCACCCATAGATCTGGGAGTCCCATATCATCTTCTCAAGGAGCCTATCCACGTCCGTCGGCTTGTTCCCCCTCTCTAGATCGACAGGGTATCGGTCGCAGACCAGAATATCGGGACCTCTCCCCGTCTGGGCCTGAATCCCCTTCGCCCTGAGCAGGCCCACGAGCTCGGACACGACGGTCACTCTCGCAATGTTAGGGTTCGAAGGTTGCCACTCCCCAAGAATCGATCCCAGCGTGGCGAAGTCGACGTAGATGCCAGCCGAGTGCGATTCCGCTTCTTGAACTACCGTCTGCTCCGCGGTCATGTCGCCGTCGTTTGCAGAGGTACTGACATCCGCACCGGCCTGCCTGTCAAGGCTTTCAAGACCCATCTGATTGGCGGTGAGACTCCGACCAGCGAACGGGATTGTTGACGCGTCGCGTATCACGACGGCCTTCGCACTGTGCTGTTGCCGATCGAACATCCTTACCAGCTCTTGCAGGACACCCCTCGACGCGAGGGTGCATGAATCTTTCCATTCGCTTTGCAGAATTGATAATCATCAATCGACATCAAGAACGAAGAGTGGCAGCCTCGTCCGCCTGCGGCTAATCTACCCGGGTGGAAACATCATATGCGCGCAAAAGACTGATGAGCAATCGTGGTCGACAGCCCCTCAAAAAGGCGTGTCCTGTTTGTCTTCGCACTGACCGCGATCGCGCTAACAGCAACGAGCCTGCTCGTTTCCAACATTCAGGTCGCTGACCTCGGCACAGGGGGAGAATCAATCCAGACCTTCACGAACAGGATCGCGGAGGTCATGACGACCTCCCTCTACATCCTCTGGGCTGCGGCATACATCTACCTTATGATTGGTTTTGCCAATTCCAAAAGGAAGGGGCAGAAGAAGGTTGCGGCGCCGCCCTCGAATCATGGCGCCCTCGTGCTCGGTCTTTTCATCTTGGCGATCTGGATAATACTGATAAATTGATCAGGGTTGAACTTCTCGCTCCTCAAGGATGGCGGGGATGTGCAGGATGGCAATGTCCCGGGTGACGGGTCGGCATCCTCGTCAGGTGGAGGCGGCGGAGGCTCCGGTAGGTTCGTCCACATATTCTTCGCGATCCTGTTGGTGTCTTTGGTCGCTGTCCACTTCATGTACTTGAGAAGACCGTCGGAATATCCCTACCGGCATCAGGTCGACATGCGGGGCAGGCGAACCGAGGTCGGCCAGGTAGATAAGGCAACGGAGGAATTGTACCAGGGGAACGACTTCAGAAACATCATGATCCGCATGTACCAATATATGTGCAGGCTCGTGAGAGACAGGGAGCGTTCCGACGAGAGGTTCCTGACGCCCTGAGAGTTCGCCACCCTGGCCACTGAGAAGCTGGGATGGCCTGAAGGTCCTGTGAGGGGGCTCACGTCCCTCTTCGAAGGTGCGCGGTACAGCTCCAATGACATCGACGAGACGAAGAAGGAGAAGACCATGAGCTGCCTGGCAGACATCAGGACCGCAATCGAACGTGGAAGCGACGAAGTCGACAGAGGAGGAATCGCCGCTACGGACGGATAGAGAATAGACGATCTTCTCGCTTTTCCGGCGTGACGGGATGCAAGAGAGGTACGAGGAGAATCGCATGCCCATGATGGCCATCATCGTCGGGATCGCCATGGTCCTGAGCCTGTTCATCCTTTCTCTTCTAGCGATCGACGTCCTGATCACCGATACCGGGATAAGATGGGCGTTCTTCCTGATCGTCTGCGTCCTGCTCGCTGCTGCTTCCCGCGGCTGCGACCATCGGGGTATTCGTCCTGACCGCGAGCTCCGAAGGTCCGATCGAAGTCCTGGCAGCGCGAGCGGTCTTCCTATTGGGAATGACCCTGCTATCCCTGCTGGTAAAATGAAGGGGAACGCTCGTCACCGCCGTCGGTATTCTGATCGTGATGGACGTTTTCGCGGTCGTCTTGCTGTCCGATGCGTCGGTGATCGTGGCCTGGTCGATATTGGTCGTGGGCATCGTCGCACTGATTCTCGAAGCGAACGCCATGAGCATGTGGGGCATGGTGCATGCGCATAGGAAGGTGGACCCGACCATCGAGACGCTATTCCGTCGTACGATAAGGCGGTCGGTCATCGGAATATCCCTCTTCGTTGCCGCGGTCATGATTGTCTCGATCATTGCACTGGCATTCTCCGTCGGTATGGAGATGCCGGGTTTCTCGCTCTTGCTGCTAGCCCCGTGCGTTGTCGCTGCGATGGTGGCCCTGACGCTACTTGCAGCAGGCAGAGTGAGAACTGATTAGTCTGTGTCGCACTGACCCGCCGAAGAGGCGGTGCCTGGTGGACTCACTTCTCCGTTCGCGTTTTATCCTCATACAGTGTTCCTGTGCCGACTCGGGATGCATGAGTCTTGGAGACGCGTCCGAAGACCGATGTCATAGAGATCGAAGACTACGATGAGAGGTGGCCGGAGATCTTCGAGCTGGAAAAGAGGAAGATACTTCAAGTTCTAGGAAACTTGATCCTGGACATTCAGCACATCGGCAGCACGGCCGTTCCGGGAATGACAGCAAAGCCGATCATCGACATCCTCGTCGCAGTCGAAGACATGAGCTCAGGAATAGAGTGTGACAGGAAGCTTATCGGAATGGGTTATCGCTATGTCCCCTATGATGAGGATTCGGAGCGCCTATTCTTCCAGAAAGGCATGCCCCGAACGCACCACGTCCACATCGTGAGATACGGCAGCCCGACTTACTTGAAGCACATAGCCTTCAGAGATTACATCGAACAGCACAAGGAGGTCAGGGAAGAGTACGATCAACTGAAGAGGGACTTGGCCTCGAATTTCCGAAACGACAGGAGAGCCTACGTCGAAGGCAAAACGAGCTTATCAAGAGGATCGCAAAGGAAGCGATGAGGGCCCGCGAATCCTCGCTCCCGTGAACACGCACAAATCGCCCACTGGCATTCTCAATCATCACGCCCAGCTCCCTATCTGCAGACCCCCTTTCAGCACTCTCAAGGAGTTCAGGATGATCCATATGCTCGCAGCCGGACCCTGCGAAGAGAATGATGTGACTCGGGATTGTCAATACGCGGAGAAAGAACTCAGAAGCTCGGTTTCAGCGATTGTCAGAACACCGGGTGGCTGGACCGACGGCACGAAATGCCATGCGAGATAAGAATGGGGCTCGACTCGTGCGACAGAGCCCAGCTACTCAGGCCCCTTGTTCTCATCGTCATCGAACTCGATCTCGAAGCCCTCCGATTCGCCCTCGCCCTCTTCTTCTTGCAAGAAGTCCTGGAGCGAGGCCTCCAGCTGCTTAAGGTATCGTATCGCCTTCTTCGTCTGCCCGTCTTCAAGCATGTCAATGGCTTCGGATATGTCTATCAGGAAATCCTCGAGACTCTCTTCCAGCTCGTCCAGCATCTCGTACATCTCATTGATCTTTTCCATGGAGACAAGAAGAATGCTTGGCGGATAAGAAGGTTCGGAGCAGAAGCTGCGATCGACAGATCAGCCCATGGCCTCGATCAGAGCTTCCGTGAACTCCTGCGTCGTCGCGCTCCCTCCCATGTCCTGAGGCAGCACCTTCCCCTCGCCCAGGACCTTGTAGACTGCCTTCACGATGCTCTGCGACTCTGTTGACATCCCCATATAGTCCAGCATCCAGGCCGCCGAGAGAATCACGCCCGTAGGGTTCGCTATGCCCTTACCGGCGATCAATGGCGCGCTCCCGTGCGCCGCTTCGAACAGTGCGAGGTTGTCGCCGAAGTTCGCCCCAGGAACGAGCGCCAAGCTTCCGATTAGGCCGGCGCAGAGCTCCGAGATTATGTCCCCGTACAAGTTCTGAGTGACGATGACGTCGAACTGCTTCGGATTCGTCACCAACTGGAATACCGCATTGTCGACCATCATGTCGTTGAACCTGATGTCGGGATACTGACGTGCGATCGCGGACACGCTGTTCAGGAAGAGCCCGTCACCCTTCTTCAGAATGTTCGCCTTGTGGACCGCGGTCATGAGTCTCCTCCCATGCGTCTCTGCGTAGTCGAAGGCGAATCTCCCGATCCTCTCACATGCCTCCGCCGAGGTCACCTTGACGGTCTCGACGGTGCCGATGCTCGACTCCCTCTCGATCCCGGAATAGAGGCCCTCGGTGTTCTCCCTCACGACCACTATGTCTACGCCCTCGTGCAGCGCCTTCACGCCCGGAACGGACTTGACGAGGCGAACATTGGCGTAGAGATTGAGGCGCTGGCGAATCATGACGTTGACACTCCTGAAGCCGCCGCCGACGGGTGTGGCAACCGGGCCTTTCAGCACGACCCCCGTCTCCATCGCCATGTCGAAGAACTTCAGAGGTATCGTCCTGCCGGTCTCTTCCAGCACTTTCTTTCCTGCCTCTATTCTCCCCCACTCGATTTCCGCCCCAGAGGCCTCGATGACTTTGAGAGCCGAGGCAACTATCTCCGGGCCGATACCGTCTCCTGGAACGAGAACGACCTTTCTCATGTCAACCCTCATCCTCGATCTTGAAGCCACCGTGCTTCTTGAAATGCTCGACCAGTCCGCCATCTTGAAGGATCCTGACCATGACGGGCGGCAGCGGGACCGCCGCTATCGATCTATCTCGTGTCACGTTGTGCACCCGTCCCTTCCTCAGATCGACAAGTAGTTCGTCGCCTTCTCCTATCTCGGACGTGTCGCATTCGACCACAGGAAGACCGACATTGATGCAGTTGCGATAGAATATCCTCGCGAACGATTTCGCTGCGACAGCCCCGATTCCAGCTGCCTGAAGGACCAACGGGGCCTGCTCCCTGCTCGAACCGCATCCAAAGTTCTCTCCGGCTACGATGAAATCCCCGTCCTCGATCTCCTTGTAAAATCCAGGGTGCAGATCCTCCATCACATGCTTGGCGAGCTCGTTCATGTCAAGGGTCTTGAATTTGTACTTTCCAGATATGACATAGTCAGTGTTCACGTCATCGCCGAACAAGTGTGCCCTTCCCATCAGACTGTTCATCCGAGCACCTCCCTCGGATCGGATATGACCCCGTTTATGGCGGAGTAGGCCGCCGTGGCGGGGCTAGCCAGATATATAAACGCCTTGGAGTTGCCCATCCTCCCCTTGAAGTTCCTGTTCGCCGTGGAAAGGACGACTTCCCCGTCGGCAGGTATGCCGCCGCACGTCCCAACGCAGGGGCCGCAGCCCGGGGTCACGATTGCCGCTCCCGCCTGGATCATCTTCGCCAGTATTCCTTCCTCCATGCAGCGAAGCATGATGTCCCTCGACGCGGGAGCTACGATAAGTCTGACCTTCCTGGAGACCTGCTTCCCCGCCAGGATCTTCGCGGCGATGGCGAAGTCCTCGTACCTGCCGTTAGTGCAGGTGCCTATGAACACCTCGTCGATCTCCGTCCCTGCAACCTTGTCAATCGGCGCTACGTTGTCGACGTCGTGCGGTCTGGAGATCTGAGGAGGCAAATCGGAAAGGTCCTCCTCGACGACCTTGTCATACTTGGCATCCTCAGTGGCATCAACGCTACGGCAGTGTGCCGTTGTTCTGCTCCTGAGGTACTCCTTGACCTTGTCGTCGCACCGCATTATGCCCACCTTAGCGCCCGTCTCGACCGCCATGTTCGAGATCGTCATCCTTGTCTCGACAGAGAGAGCGTCGATGACCTCCCCCTGGATCTCCAGCGCCTTGTAGGTGGCTCCGTTCGCCGTCAATTCCCCGACCATGTGAAGCGCCACATCCTTCGAGAAAACACCGGCTGATAAGGAGCCGTTGTACACGAGCTTGATCGTTCCCGGGACCTTCATCCAGGTCTTGCCGCTTATGAGCGCGGCGGCCAGATCTGTGGATCCGACGCCTGTAGCGAAGGAGTTCAAGGCCCCGTATGTGCAAGTATGCGAGTCCGCTCCGATGACCACGCCGCCCGGAAGTACGTGCCCTTTCTCAGGCATCAACTGGTGGCACACCCCCTCTCCGATGTCGTACAGGATGGCGTCGTGCTCCTCGGCGAACTCGCGAATCATGGCATGGATGTTCGATACGCTCTCGAGCGGCGAGGGAGAGTTGTGGTCGATGACGAATGCGAACTTGTCGGGGTCATGAATCGTCTTGCTTCCCATGTTCCTGAAGGCCTGAATGGTAAGTGAAGTCGTCCCGTCCTGCCCCATGATGAAATCCACTGGCACTATGATTATGTCCCCCGCCGTCACTTCCTTGCCCACATGGGCAGACAGAATCTCCTCAGACACCGTTCCCATTCTTCTCATCCTCACAGCTTGTCGAACATCCCTGCCTTGTAATCTTGATAGATGTAAATCAATTCATTCTCGGAAAGACTCCGCTTGAGGCCTATCGAGGTCGACCTCACTATCTCGAGAAGATCGCCGGCTACATTCTCGTCAACCTCTATCCCCTTCGAGGCGAGGATTTGCTGTATCGTATGCCGTCCGGTATGTTTCCCGATGATGATCTTACGGGTCATCCCGACCTCTTCGGGAGAATAGGGCTCGTAGTTGCTCAGATACTTCATCACGCCGTCTGTGTGAATCCCCGCCTCGTGGGCGAAGCAGTTCGACCCGACGACCGGCTTCCACTCCGGTATCGTCCGACCAGAGGCCCTAGCGACGTACTCCGCCACCTCTCTGAACCTCTGCGTATCGATGCCCATGTCGATCTTCAAGAGGTGCTTCGCCGCCATGACGACCTCCTCCAGCGGACTGTTCCCTGTCCTTTCCCCGATTCCCAGGACGGTCGTGCTAATGAACGTCGCGCCGGCCTGTACGCCTGCTATCGCGTTCGCCGTGGCCATGCCGAAGTCGTCGTGAGTGTGCATCTCGATCTCAAGCTCCACCGCGTCGATCAAGGATCTGACCACTTCGAACGTTCCCTGCGGCTCGAGTATCCCTAGCGTGTCACAGTAGCGGAACCTGTCCGCCCCGGCGTCCTCGGCGGTCTTCGCGAATTGAACGAGGAACTCCCTGTCGGCACGGGAGGCGTCCTCGGCGTTTGCGGAAATGTAGACTCCGTGCGCCTTCGCGTATTCTATCGACTCGACGAGCTTCTCCAACACCCACTCTCTTGACTTCCGGAGCTTGTGCTCTATGTGGATATCCGATGACGACATCGATATTCCCACGGAGTCGACGTCGCAGTCGATGCTATGGGATATGTCCTCGATCGTCGCCCTGTTCCAACCAAGGATCGATGCTTCCAGACCGAGGCCCGCAATCTTCTTGACCGTCCTCTTCTCGTCGCCTCCCATGGCTGGAATGCCAGCCTCGATCTGCTGGACCCCAAGTTCATCCAGCAGCTTCGCGATCCTGATCTTCTCCATGTTGGCGAACACTATGCCTGCCGCTTGCTCCCCGTCGCGGAGGGTCGTATCGCATATGTTGATAGGGCTTTGGCTCAGCTTGGCAAGCACGATCTGCCTGCTCTTCTTCCTTGACCCCCCTGCTGTGCCATTCAAATTACATGTCCCCTTGACCGGGCAACGACCTCGACTTGAGTGCTAAGGTTGTTAATAAAAGTTCCCGAATCGGGAGCAAATATTTACGAAATATGACGCAGATTGGACGAACATATACACCTAAAGTCCGCATCTAGACAAATCCAGACTGGATTCAGTGCTAAGAATTCGCAGAGTCAGTGTTCCAGACGAATGCAGAATGGAGGACTGCGGCAGCTCGGAACGATTGCGCGAATGAATGCGGAAGTGAATAGGAAAATCAATCTCATCAGAGCCTACCGTGAATGACCTCGTTCATCCACTGGACGAGCTTCCTATAGGCCTCTTCACCCTTTGTCGTGAGGCGGATGGCTTCATGCCATCCGGAGCAATCCTCATACCGGACAAGGCCTTTCTCAGACATCCAATCAATGTACCGAGTGAAGACGTCATAGTTCACTCTCGCCGCGACCTGCAACCTCGTTTTCAAGATTGGGGCGTTCTCGCGCCATAGACGTTCGAGAATCCTTGCGACAACATACAGGTCAGGCTTGTCCATCGGCGCTCTGGAGGTCATGTTTTCACAGGCCCTCAATCATTTTTTCCATCTCGCTGCGAGCCTTCTCGAACTTGGATCTCCAAGTTCTGATAGTCTCTTCGTACTCATTCTCGTCCTCCTTCTTGGTCTTGAAGTAGAGGTACATGCCCAACACAAGGAACACGACTGAGAGTGTCGAAATCAGGCCACCGTAGATCGAAGTATCCTGGAAGGTACCATACTGCAGAATCCCGGAGACACCAGACAGCAAGAGCATGAAGATCAACAGAGACACCACAGGATGCTAGTACATCATCGATTTGCGTCTTATCTCCAACCAGTCTGGAACCTCGGAGGTCGCTTCAACGAGGAGATCGAACGCGCAGGTCTCTTCACCGCCCTTGTGCCATTCTGAGGAGATGAGAGAAAGCGCGTCCTGGAACCTCTTCGGCCATCCTCTCAGTTTTTCGATCCGGGGCAGGTACCTCCTGCGCAGCAACCACACCAGAACAACGACGAGGACGATGGTCACCACCGAGATCCAATAGAGATTCCAAAGAGGACTGGCACCGGAACTCCACGACGATACAGCCGAAAGGACGAAGCCAATCATCCAGAATAGGATTCCGACGAAGGCGACCACAACGATTGAGTCTTGGTAGTTCGATCTCTCAGCGTCCAACGCCTCGGTCGACAGCAGGTAGCAATCGGAAAGCCCGTCGATCAGGTATTCCCTAATGACCTCAGGTTCCTTTGGACGCGAGGAAACGACACTTGCGACCATCTGTACAACTTGACGCTCAGCAAACATACTCGTCCTTGCGAGCATGTAAATTATGATTGCGGTTCCGATCGGAGCCAGGAGATACATCAGAGAGCACACAACAAGAACCGACCAGCCCAGTGGGGTTGGATCCACTTTATAGAACAACCCCTCTTTGTCCCGGGACTGCCTTGAGAGCATAGCAATGCGCGTGAGTCTGTCGATTGTTATCAAAACCTTCCCGGGCCGCTCTTCGACCAGATAACCTTCTCTTTTGGACACGTGCCCGATGTCTTGAATCGAGAATCGCTCCCTCTCTGGCGAGGCCAGCAGGCGGAACTGGAGACTCAGCACCACGACGAATGCCACGAGTGACGACAACGTTATGCCGAATGGCCAGAGTAAGTCCTGAAGGAGCATTACGAATGCGGCAGAGAGGGCAATCCACGCTGCAACAATCGCGACAATCCGTACAAGCAGTTTCTTCGAAGTCACACTTCCCACACGTCGTTACATGACCGGTGTTCTTAAAACAATGACTCCTCGCTGATGTCCAGACGAGTCCTCAAGACATCCTGAATCTGAGGAGGGCAGCCACCCCTCCAATCGCTTCCAGCTTGTGTCCGGCCTCGTGATTGCTGCTGACCACTACGACGACTCCCTTTCCTTTCTCGACGGCGCTCATCTCCTTCTCCATTCCCCCCTTCCTGATGTGGGTGTCGAGCACGAGCAGCGTCTCCACCGCACCAGATTGGACGGCGAGATGCACTTGTTCCGACCCGTAGGCAACAGGTCCGTCCGTCGATATCGCCGTCAGGACATCCTCTACCAGCTTCGTCTCGTGCGCGACCCTCGAGTTCTTGAGGACATCAGCCCCGATACCTTTCTTCATCAGCTCGTGTATGCCGGCCATCCCGGACTGGCCCGTGTGATACAGAAAGGCCCCTTTGAAAATACCCGGTTCCTTCTCCTTGCCTTTCGCGAGCAGTTCTTCCTTGGCGAAGCCCGGACCGAGAATGACCAGGGGGGCTCCGCCAACTGCTTCCTGCTTCACCTTGCCGATGACCTCATCGTAGAAATCGCTGTCCTCCTTCTGCTCAAACATCTTACCCTGGGACGGTCCGTAGATGTGCGCGACCTCCTGTATGCCAAACTGCCTCATCACCGCGACGACCGCTTCGTCGTAATCCACCGACGTGAAAACGATCCGAGGGCTCTTCGCATCCTCCACCGCCCTCATGATACGTGCGAGCTGATACTCTTTCCACTCGACTTTGATGATCGTGATCTGGTCCCCTTCTTCCAGATTCAGAGTATGATACGACCCGGTATCCTGGGGCCCCTCCTCGATCACTCCTAGGATCCTCAGCCTCGCCTCCGACTCGTGGAACTCGACCTTCTCCACCCTGATGTCGAGGGTCATCCTCTTCTTCTCGCCCCTCTCCGATCGGAGCTTGTCCGACTTGACCTCGTCCCGTCGGTAGGTCACAGCCCGGACAATGTCCCCCTTGTCGATGAGGTTGTAGAGGTGCCAGAGGTCGTCCAGCGAGTCTATCTGGACCTTAATCTCTCCCGTTCTTCGATCCTGGTGGAGCACGCGCATCTGATCGGTCCAGTTATGATGCTGAGGTTATTTCTATGCTTGGTCGCAATGGGATCTGAGAAGGCCCCGGACTCGACACGCAGGCGACCCGAACAGGTGTGACGAGGAAGTGTGTTGTCCGCAATCGGACAAATCAAATGGCCCTTGTCCAGACGAGGGGATAAAAGTTAAGTACCGCGTATCTATTCCTTGCTTTTCTGATGGCGTTGTGCTACCTCATCCTTGAGGACGGGACCGTGGCTGAGGGCACAGGTTTTGGTTTTGAAAAGACGGTCTATGGGGAGGTCGTTTTCAGCACTGGAATGACCGGATACCAGGAGAGCCTGACCGATCCCTCCTTCACAGGGCAGATACTCATCATGTCCTATCCTTTGATCGGCAACTATGGTGTGAACTCCCTCGACTACGAATCCTCGGCGATCCACGTCAGCGGGTTCGTCGTAAGGGAACGGTGCCTCGAACCGAGCGCGATGTACGGAGGGGAGACCATCGACGCCTTCCTGCGCAAGTACAGCGTACCTGGAGTATCCGAGGTCGACACGCGTTCGCTCATCATCAAGATAAGGGAGCATGGAACGCTCCGAGGCGCAATCTCTTTCGGAGAAGACATCGACTCAGTGCTCGAGAGGGTGAGGAAGATGCAGTTCCCTGCGGAGTCGAACCTTATCAAGCAGGTGAGCCCAAAGAAAATCACGATTCACGAGAAGCCGGGGGCAAAGAAGGTGGCCCTGATCGACTGCGGTGCCAAGGGCAGCATCCTCAGAGAGCTGAAGAAGAGGTTCACGGTCTTCGACGTCCCGTACGACACTCCTCAGAAATTCTTCAGGGACAACGAGGTGGACGGAGTGGTCGTGTCGAACGGCCCCGGCAACCCGGCTCATCCCGAGCTTCGTGAGACCGTGATAGGCACCGTGAAGAGGATCAAGGATGACTACCCGATGATCGGCATATGTCTGGGCATCCAGATCATTTCATTAGCATTCGGGGGCAAGACATACAAGCTCAAGTACGGGCACAGAGGGGCGAACCAGCCCGTCAGCTTCAGAGGCAAGGTCTACATAACTTCCCAGAATCACGGTTATGCGGTCGACAGCAGCACGCTCGAGGGCTCAGGGGCGGTGGCAGACCAGTTTAACGTTAACGACGGCACCGTCGAGGGAATCCGTCACACCGAGCTCCCGATATTCGCGGTCCAGTATCATCCTGAAGCTTCGCCGGGACCGAGGGATACCTCGTTCCTGTTCGACGAGTTCTCTTCCATGATGGAGGCGTCCAAATGACCCCTGGCCCGGGCAAGAAGCTGATGGTCATCGGCTCCGGGCCAATCGTCATAGGTCAAGCGGCGGAATTCGATTTCTCCGGTTCTCAAGCCTGCAGGTCCCTAAGGGAAGAGGGCTTCAAGACGGTGCTCGTGAACTCCAATCCTGCAACGATCCAGACCGACCTGCAGATGGCGGATATCGTGTATGTCGAGCCCCTGAATGCGGAGACCGTCGCGAAAATAGCCGAGAAGGAGAAGGTCGACGGAATCCTCTCGGGAATGGGCGGCCAGACTGCACTGAACATATGTTCTGAGCTGGCTGAGAATGGGACGCTCGACAGGCTCGGCATAAGGCTCTTGGGGACCCAGCCAGAGGCCATAGCGCTGTCGGAGGACAGGGACCTCTTCAGGGAGACAATGCTGAAGATTGGCGAGCCGATCCCGAGGAGCAGGTCCGCGCATTCGATAGATGAGGCGAAGCTCATCGCGGAGGAGCTCGAAGGGTTCCCGATCCTCGTTCGGCCTGCCTACACGCTAGGTGGGACTGGGAGTGGGATCGCGAACAACGCGGATGAGTTGGAAACGATAGTTGGAAGAGGTCTGATCTACTCCCGCATCCACCAGGTCCTCATCGAGGAGAGCGTTCTCGGCTGGAAAGAGTACGAGTACGAGGTGATGAGGGACCGGAAGGACAACTGCATCATCGTCTGCAGCATGGAAAACCTCGACCCGATGGGCATCCACACGGGTGAGAGCATCGTCATCGCCCCAGCTCAGACACTGAGGGACGTGGACCATCAGCGGCTGAGGAGCGCGGCAATCAGGATCATCAGGGCCCTCAAAATAGAGGGCGGCTGTAACATACAATTCGCATTCAATCCGGAGACGAAGGAGTACAGGGTCATCGAAGTGAACCCGCGCGTCTCGAGGTCCTCCGCGCTCGCCTCTAAGGCGACAGGATACCCGATAGCGAGGATTGCCGCGAAGATCGCCATAGGGAAGACGCTGGACGAGATACAGAACAGGATAACGGGGAAGACCTACGCTGCCTTTGAGCCGACGATCGACTACGTCGTGCTGAAGATACCGAGATGGCCTTTCGACAAGTTCCGGACCGTCGAGAGGAAGATCGGGACGCAGATGAAGAGTACCGGCGAGGTCATGGCGATCGGAAGGACGATCGAGGAAGCGATAATGAAGGCCGTCCGGTCGCTGGAGATAGACAAGATCGACCTTGAGGCGGAGAAATGGACCGACGAGGAGATAATGACAGAACTGGCCTGTGCGACCGACAAGCGCCTGTTCGTCATCGCGGAGGCGATCAGGCGCGGGGTCAGTGTGTCGAAGATCGCGGACGTCACGAAGTGGGACGCCTTCTTCATGCTCAAGATCAAGAACATCCTGAACATGGAGTCCGAGTTGAAGGGCAGGAAAGAGCTCGACCGCGCCACGCTCGTCAGGGCAAAGCGGTTGGGTTTCCCGGACGAGAGCATAGCCATACTTGTGAAGTCGACCCCGGAGAAAATCAGAGCGCTCAGGAAGTCGATGGGGATAGCGCCAACATTCAAGATGGTCGACACCTGCGCTGCCGAATTCGCGGCTGCGACTCCTTATTTCTATTCTACATACGAAACGGAGTGCGAGGCGAAGAAATCGGACAAGAAGAAGGTCGTTATAATCGGGGCGGGTCCGATAAGGATAGGACAGGGCATCGAGTTCGACTACTGCTGCGTGCACGGTGTCATGGCTCTGCAGGAGGAGGGCGTGGATGCGGTCATCATCAACAACAACCCCGAGACCGTGAGCACTGACTACGACATCTCTGACCGGCTGTACTTCGAGCCGTTGACCCTCGAAGACGCGCTCAACGTCATCGAGAAGGAGGACGCGGATGGGGTCATACTACAGTTCGGGGGACAGACCGCGATCAATCTTGCCATACCGCTCGAGGAAGCGCTGAAAGGCACGAAGACCAAGGTCCTCGGAACAAGTCCGACGATGATCGACGTCGCCGAGGACAGGAAGCTGTTCTCCGTGCTCATGGAGGAACTGGGCATCCCCCAGCCCCGGTCCGGCACTGGCTACTCGTTCGAGGAAGTGAGGAACGTCGCTAGCAGGATCGGTTACCCGGTCCTCGTCCGGCCGAGCTACGTGCTCGGCGGCAGGGCGATGGAGATCGTCTACAACGAGAAGGAACTCGAGACGTACGTCGCATCGGCGGTGAGGGTCTCGAGGCAGCACCCAATCCTCGTCGACAAGTACCTCTCCCATGCGATAGAGATCGATGTGGACGTCGTCTCCGACGGAGAGGATGTATTCATCGGGGGTATCATGGAGCACATCGAGGAGGCGGGTGTGCACTCCGGAGATGCCACGATGGTCCTGCCGCCCCAGACGCTCTCGAAGGACGTCATCCGAAAGATTGTCGAGATCACCACGAGGGTCGCCAAGGCACTCAACATCATAGGGCTCATGAACCTGCAGCTGGCCGTCAAGGACGGGGACGTTTACATGCTCGAGGCGAACCCGAGGGCAAGTCGGACTGTTCCCTTCGTTTCGAAAGCGATCGGGCTGCCGCTGGCCAAGATCGCTACGAGGGTCATGCTGGGCAGGAGGCTGAAGGACATGGGGCTCGTCGGAGTGGCGTCCATCGACCACATAGCCGTGAAGGCTTCTGTGTTCCCGTTCCTCAAGCTACCGGGAGTGGACAGCATACTCGGGCCGGAGATGAGGAGCACAGGGGAGGTCATGGGAATCGACCACGACTTCAATGCCGCTTGTTACAAGGCGCTGATCTCAGCCGGTTACAACCTCCCACTGAAAGGGAGCGTTTACATCACGGTCGGAGACGCTGACAAGGAGTCTATCTGCCCGGTCGCCAAAGAACTTCACCTCATGGGCTTCACTCTGTACGCGACAAAGGGCACGGCGACTTGCCTTAGGGACCATGAGATCCCGGTGACGACCGTCTACAGGATCAGCGAGAACATGCAGCCCGATGCCCTCGGTCTGATGAGAGGGGGCGAGATCAACCTCATCATAAACACGCCGACGGAGAGCTCGGGGACCAGGAGGGACGGCTACATGATGAGGAGACTGGCCGTGGAACTCGAGATACCGTTCCTGACGACCGTGCAGGCCGCGAGGGCGACGGTCGGCGCCATCAAAAGGGCGAGGGAGGGCGAGGTCGAGGTCAACGACCTCAGCTCTTATCACAGGCGGCGTCCGCTGGCCTCTGCCTGACGCATGCAGTGATGACTATCCCTGCAAGGACCATCATACCGCCCAGGAGAATAATCGGAGAAGGAATCTCCGAGAGAAGCACGACCGCAAGTATCGTGGCGCCGACCGGCTCGCCGAGCAACGAGACGCTTATCACATAGGCGGGCAGATACCTCAGGGACCAGTTGAACAGCGTATGGCCGAAGATCGTGGACACTATCGCGAGCGCTGCGAACAAGGCGAACTCCTCGACCGGATAGGGCCAAAGCGGTGCATTCCCGATGAGGCACGCCGCGAAGAGGAACAGAGTCGCTGATGCATATATTGTGAAGACATAAGAGATTAGCCCGAGCTTCCTCCTGAAAAATCTGCCCATCAAGATATAAATCGCCGCGAGTAACGCCCCGAGGAATGCCAAGAAGTCTCCGTTGAGACTGTCCCCACCTGCGTTCCCGTAGGAGATCACGACGACGCCGAGAAACCCCAGGACGATGCCCGGAACGGCGAACTTGGACGACTCCTTCAGCCGGAAGTGGGAGATTACTATGACGATGAACGGATGACATGTGACGAGGATCGTGGCGCTGGCCACGGAGGTGAGCTTCAAGGCCGTCATGAAGGCAAAGAAGTGCGCTGCGAGCACGGCCCCGATCGCCACGAGGATCAACGTCTGTCGCCCACCGATGGACTTGATCTCAGCTCTGGAATAGCCGACAGCGAAAGGGAGCAGGATCAGTGTTGCGATGGCCATGCGGTAGGCGGCAATGACCAGCGCCGGTGCATCGCTCCAGCGTATGAATATCGAGGCGAAAGAGACGCTCACGATCGCAATCGCAATCCCTGCGTACGGCCCCAAGCGAGACGTCTCACCAGTATTCTCGGCCGATACGATTCCCCCCTCAGTGTATCAAGATGCTCCGCACGCCTCTGCAGTTCTTGATCGCAGGTATGAGCTCCGGCGGAACGGGGCTCTCAGTGATAACGTACAACCTCGGCTCCTCAGAGAGTTCTGGGTCGTCGACGATCGCCTGCCGTATGCTGATGCCAGCGCTCGAGATCACTCCCGCCACGTCCGCGAGAATGCCGGGCATCTGCGCGTCGACCGGGATGATCTCGATCGCGCTCCACCCCATAGCCGGGGCAACCTCCCGAAAGAGCGCCGTCGGGCGGAGCCTGGAATACACTTTCAGAAGCTCGTCGTTCGACTCGATCGTCTCCACCGCGGATCTCACAATCCTCCTATCAACGCCTGCAGCCCTCGCAATTGCAGCGTCGGCGATTTCAACCACTCCGCAGAATATTGAGTGATGATCCACACGCAGACCATACTCGAGAAGGAGCTTCGCGACCTTTGCCTGCGAAGGATACCGCCCAAAATACCTTGCCAGTGAGCGCCACATCCAACGAACAAAACGCAGTACTAGTTAAAAACACTTTCCAACTATGCTTAACAATGAACATATAGATACTGCAGTGCTCTCAAACCATCCATGCACCAAAAAAAAGAATCTCTCCACGAATCGTCTCAAGCACCTCAACCTCAATCTGTCGCTGGGATTTGATGAATCTCTTGGAAATCAAGTGTGCAGATAGATCCCCAGAAGCTGCCATCGATATAGACTTAATCGACACACGACTGGTTCCGAAAAATTGAACAATTATTAAATATTCAATTTTCGATTTTCTACCACTTCAAAGGTGACTTCATTTGGAAAGACTGGGTAATGAAAAAGCACGAGAAAACGGAAGAAAACCGTCAAAGACTGCCAAAGTGCTGGCCAGCGTTGTTGTGGTCGTCGGCGTTGTTGCGCTCGTCCTCATTTTCGCAGACATCGTCGGTATCAGCTTCTGGGGCCTGAGCCCCGCGAGGAATCTCAGCGGCACATGGACTAGTACATTTGACTGTGAATATTACGAACTTGATCCCTTTGATTACACGCGAACGACTAAAGTCTGGGGTCATTTTGAGATCCAGATTGAACAGAATGGAGAGACTGTGACTGGTATCGCTGACATCATCCCGACGTCCTACCAGTATCTTACAGATATCCACATCCCGCCAGTGAACCATCACTTCCGCTTCTCCGGCATTGTTGAAGGCGCGAACATGACGATCAACTACGACGAAGGCGGTGGTGGGGGATCGTGGCTCATCATTCAGATGAGATTCGCGTTCACAAGCGATCACATGACCGGCACCATATCTGGAACGATGATCGATTCAGACACAAATGCGATTGTGCTCACGAAACAATGAAAAATTCAGATAATTGTATCAATACTGAGTCTGCAAGAAACGTTCACCTCATCTATGACAGATGATTGTCAAGAAATCAAGCGATAGAAAACATTATAAGCGTGCTAAGTATTGTCACGCCCGCCTGAGGTGGTAAGGTGCTCGGAAAGAGTATTCGCATGGAACGGATCATGGACAGGAAGACTGGTCGGGCAGTGATCGTCCCGATGGACCACGGAATATCCTTGGGACCGGTCGAGGGGCTCGTTGACATGAAGACGACGATCGACACCGTCGCTCGTGGAGGAGCTACGGCTGTCGTGCTGCACAAGGGAATCATACCGTATGGTCACCGTTCCTTTGGCCAGGACATCGGACTGATCGTGCATCTCAGCGCCAGCACTAGCCTCGGAGCAGACCCGAACGAGAAAGTACTCGTGACGACGGTAGAGGAAGCGATCAAGCTCGGGGCTGATGCCGTTTCAGTACATGTCAACCTCGGCGCCGACACCGAGACCCAGATGCTCCACGATTTCGGAGAAATCACGAGGAAGTGCACCGAATGGGGCATGCCCCTCCTCGTGATGATCTATCCGCGGGGGAAGAAGATCAAGGACTCGTTCGATGTGGATCTGGTCAAACACTGCGCGAGGGTCGGAGCCGAGCTGGGCGCCGACGTCGTAAAGACGAACTACACAGGAGATATCGACTCGTTCAAAGAGGTGGTGAAGGGCGCGCTTGCACCCGTCGTCATCGCGGGTGGCCCGAAGATGGACTCCGACGAGAGGCTCCTTGAGATGGTCAGGGACTCGATCGAAGCCGGGGGCAGGGGCGTCTCGATAGGCAGGAACGTATTTCAGCATAGGAGTGTAATGGGAATAACAAAAGCAATCTCCTCGATAGTGCTAGATGACGCGAGCGTCGAGGAAGCGCTGAGACTAATAAAGTGATGTGATGAGCGAGAGGAGAAAGGATTTGGTCGTCTGGGTCAGATCGGACCTTCCGGTGAACTACGACGAGAGAAAGGGAATAGTGACCGCAGCACTTGAGAACGGATACTTCAACATAGTCACGAGGGAGAAGGACGAACCGCTCAGGAAGCTGGGGATATTCAACACGATCGTTCGCAAGGGCGACGATTTCATCGAGGACGACGAGGCTATCGGGAAGTTGCTCGAGATCCGGAGCCCGAAGGACCTCAAGGAAGCCTCGAAGCTCAAGGGCAAAGTGAAGCACCTCGTGATCTCGGCCAAGGACTGGAAGGTCATTCCGCTCGAGAACCTCATAGCGGAGTTCCAGACCTCCGGCACTGGGATCCTCGCCTGCACCTCCACACCGGACGAGGCGAAGTTGTTCGCCGAGACCTTGGAGGTCGGTGTGACAGGCCTTGTGATCGAACCCTCCTCACCCGCGGCGCTGAGGGACTTCCGACCGATCACTGCAAAGGAAGCCCCCATGGTCGAGCTGACACCGGCGCCTGTCAGCAGGATAGTCCCCCTCCCGTCGGGAGACAGGGTGTGCGTCGATACCTGCTCCCTTCTCCGATTAGGGGAGGGCATGCTTGTCGGTTCCCAATCATCCTGCCTGTTCCTTGTCCAGTCGGAGAGCATGGAGAGTGAGTACGTCGCGGCACGCCCATTCCGCGTCAATGCAGGAGCGGTGCACGCATATGTGCTTGCCGCGGATGGCAAGACGAAGTATCTTTCAGAGGTCAGGAGCGGGGACGAGCTCCTCGCCGTGGACACGAAGGGCAACTGCAGGGGAGTGGTGGTCGGGAGATCGAAAATCGAGCGCAGACCGCTGCTGCTGATCGAGGTCGACATCGAGGGAAGGAAATACACTACGATACTCCAGAACGCCGAGACAATACGACTCTGCACCCCGGAAGCGTCCATTTCCGTGTCGGAGTTGAAGATCGGGGACAAGGTGCTCGTCAGGGTCGAGAAAGGAGGAAGGCACTTCGGTCACTCGATCGCTGAAACGATCATGGAGAGATGATGAAGATCTGCATATCGATTGCCGAGAAGACTCTCGAAGAGGCGCTCGCAGTCTCGAAGAGGGCGGCGGACAAATCACCGGACCTCATCGAGGTCAGATTCGACCACATCAGCCCGCTCCCGGACGACCTGACCGGGTTCAGGAAGATCACAGTGCCGAAGATAGCGACGCTGAGATCGGTCTCCCAGGGTGGCAAGTTCACCGGCAGCGATAGGGAGAAATCCGTGCTGCTGAGGAGGGCGGTCAAGGCGGGGTTCAATGTCGTCGACATCGAGTCGGATTCGTCCTTGCTGACCCGCTCTCTGAGGGAATTCAGGGGTGCGGAGATAATATGCTCCTACCACGACCTGCAGCTGACGCCTGAGACCGCCAGGATCGTCGAGATCCTCGTTTCGAATGCGGCGAGGGGGGATGTTACGAAGGCCGCCTTCAAAGTGAACTCGATCCACGACATCCTTTCGATCGTGGAGGCCGCGATTGTGTTCTCCTCTACAGGGGAGGAATTCATCCTCATAGGCATGGGGGAGCTGGGCGAGATTACCAGGGTACGCGCAGACCGCATGAGATGCGCTTTCACATACGCCTCTCTCGAGCCAGGGAAGGAGGCTTCCCCCGGGCAGATCGATTTCGATACGCTGAGGCGCCTCGGGGACGACTCCGTCGTCACCGGGATCACCGGCTACCCGCTCGGACACTCGCTATCGCCTTGGATGCACAATGCCGCCTTCCAGCAGCTGGGAATTCCAGGACGATACCTGTCACTGCCGGCGAAAGACGAGGAGCTGGAGGATCTGCTGGAGCTGGCGGCTGAGCTGAACTTGAGGGGATTCAACGTCACGATCCCGCACAAGGAGAACATAATCCCTCTGCTGGACAGGCTGGACGAAACCGCTTCCAGGACGAAGGCTGTCAACACCGTCATCAACCGCAACGGCGAGTTCATCGGAACGAACACCGACGTTTTCGGCGTGGCGAAGACGTTCGAGAAGGCAGGCGTGCAGGTCAAAGGCAAGAGGGCATTGGTGATCGGAGCAGGGGGGGCCGCCAGGGCTTGCATTTCGTACCTCTCATCAGCTGGTGCGAGAATCTCCCTGGTCAACAGGACGAGGCTCAGAGCCGACGTCCTCGCGGACGATTTCCCGGGAGTGCAGGTGGTCGATAAGGGCGAGGCGGAGAAGATGCCGTTCGATGTGGTCGTGAACTGCACTCCGCTCGGCATGAAAGGATTCCCGGACGACCTTCCAATCTCGCCGCAGGTGTTCAGAGAAGGACAGTTCGTCTTCGATACCGTTTACAATCCTAGCATCACGAGATTCATGACCGAGGCTCAGAGCAAGGGCGCGGCGGTCCGATCAGGAATGGAGATGCTCGTCCATCAGGCCATCAAAGCATTCGAGGCCTGGACCGGAAGGTCGCCTTCCTATGAGGTGATGGCAGAGGCTGCGAGGAGCGCGATGGGATGAGAGGAGAGGCTGTCTGCCACGGCGCCGCGACAATAGTCAACGCAATCGCCACCGGAAAAGGGGCCGCATTCGGGATCGGCCTCAGGACCTGGGCGGAGGTCGAGCTGACCCGCACGCAAGGGATCGAGGTGGAGGTTGAAGGGTTCAAAGATGAGGATCCCGGCCTTGCCCGAAGATGCGTCGAGAACGTCCTCCGCACTTATGCCAAGAATGAAGGCCACGGGGCGAAGGTGAAGACGCGCTCGGAGATCCCTGTCTCACGAGGTTTGAAGAGCAGCAGCGCAGCGGCCAACGCGGTCGTCCTTGCGACACTGAAGGCCCTCGGCGCGGAGTGCGAGCCTCTCGACGCCATCCGCATCGGCACGAGAAGCGCCGTCGAGGCCGGCGTGTCCGTGACAGGCGCGTTCGACGACGCCTGCGCCTCCTACTTCGGAGGCGTTGTCGTCACCGACAACACGAAGGAAAATGTCGTGAAGAGGGATGTCATGAGGACCGACCTGAAGGTCATCATCGACGTTCCGTCCTTCCAGATAAGGAAGAAGGACCTACCTCTCGAAAGGATCAGGTCGCTCCGGGAAATGGTCGACATCGCCTTTGACTGCGCGCTGGAGGGCGACTATCTAAGCGCCATGACCCTGAACGGGCTGTGTCACAGCGCCGCGCTCGGGTTGGACCAGACCGTATCGCTCGAGGCGCTCCGGAGGGGGGCCAAGGCGGCAGGACTCTCTGGTACTGGTCCCGCAACGGTCATCCTGGTCGACAAGAATAGGGTCGACGAGTTCGTTGAAGGTTTCCTACATAGAGACAATCTGATGATCACAGACGTCTACAACGGGAACGCGAAGGGGGCTCTGCATTGAAGCTTGCCGTAAGACCGTCTTCGATCGAGGGTACCATTCCCTCCTCGCCGTCCAAGTCGTATACCCACAGGGCCATGGTGTTGGCGCTGCTGGCCGACGGCAGATCCACATTGAAGAACACCCTGCTTAGCGGAGACACGCTCGCCACCCTAAGGGCGATACAGCAGCTCGGAGCGGATGTCAGCGTGAAGGGCGACGTTTGCACGGTCCAGGGAGGGGAGCTGACCTGTCCCGAGGACCTGATCGATGCGGAGAACTCCGGGACGACCATCAGGCTCATTGCCGGCATTGTCTCGCTTCTTCCGTGCACCACGGTGCTTACAGGGGACGAGTCGATACGCCAAAGGCCGATGCAGCCTCTGATCGACGCTTTCATGGAACTCGGTGTTCAATGCGCGTCGCTCGAAGGGAACGGAAAGGCGCCTCTCGTCGTGCGCGGCCCGAATGAGGGCAAGATCACTCACATCCGAGGGGACGTCAGCTCCCAGTTCATTTCATCCTTGCTCATCTCGTCGCCGGTCAAGGAGGTCGACACAGATGTCGTCCTTACGACTCCTCTGAAGTCCAGACCCTACATCGACATAACCATGGAGATGATGAAGAGGTTCGGTGCGGAGTGCGAGGAGCACGGCGATTCATTCCATATTCAAGGAGGACAGTTTTACGACCCCGCCGAGTACGCCATACCAGGAGATTACTCCTCGGCAGCCTTCCCGCTGGTGGCTGGCGCTCTGGCTGGGCGCGCATCGGTCAGCGGTCTCGATCCGAATGACAAACAGGGCGACAAGCGCGTAGTGGAGGTCATGAGGGATTTCGGGGCCCGGATCGATACGACCGGAGGGAAGTTGATGGTCTCCGCCGAGCGACTGAAGGCGAGGGACGTGGACCTGGCCGATTCGCCCGACCTATTCCCAATCGTCTGTGTGCTGGCGACCCAGGCGAAAGGAAGGACGAGGATCTACAATGCGGAGCACGTCAGGCTGAAGGAGAGCGATCGCATCCGCAGCACGACCGACTTCCTGAGGATGATGGGGGCGGAGGTCGAGGAGACGAAGGACGGGTGCGTCGTCGAGGGTCCGTGCAAGCTGAAGGGCGCAGAGGTCGATTCGCTCGGAGACCACAGGATACTGATGGCCGCGGCGATTGCAGCACTCGTGGCGGAAGGCGAGACCGTGATAAGCGACGGGGGATGCTACAAGATATCGTATCCATCGTTCGTTCAAGATATGCGCGCCCTCGGCGCCGACATGGAGATGATCAAATGAACACGATCGGCACTTCGATGAGACTGACGGTCCTGGGGACGAGCCACGGACCCGGAATCGAATGCATCGTCGATGGTTGTCCCGCCGGGCTGGATATCACGGAGGGGACAATCCAGCAAGAACTGGACCTGCGGAAGCCCTCCGACGAGATCGGAACCTCGAGAAAGGAGGAGGACAGGGCGGAAGTGCTTTCCGGGATAGTGGATGGAAGGACGACCGGCGCCCCGATCGCGATATTCATTCGGAACAGGGACGTTGACAGCTCCAAGTACGAGGTCTTCAGAAGGGTGCCCAGGCCGGGCCACGCGGACTACCCCGCCTTGATGAAATACGGGGAGAGCCACGATCTCAGGGGGGGAGGACAGTTCTCTGGGAGGATGACGGCCCTCATCGTGGCGGCGGGCGCGATCGCCAAGACGATGTTGGCGAAGCTCAACGTCCGCGTCGCCGCATACGCCCAGGCGATAGGCAGTGCGGTGGATGAGGAAAGCCATTCATTCGATGATCTGATCGCCTCTACGAGACAGAATCCCGTCCGTGCCGCTAGCCCTTCGGCTGCCGAGCGGATGAAGGTTGAGATATTGGCTGCCAGGAAAGCAGGGGACAGCGTCGGGGGGATCGTGAAGTGCGTTGCGATAGGTCTTCCCGTCGGTGTCGGCGAGCCGTTCTTCGACACTGTCGAGGGTGAGCTTTCTAAGATACTCTTCGCGATACCAGCGGTCAAAGGAGTCGAGTTCGGTGCGGGATTCAGGGCCGCGAGAATGCGGGGCTCGGAGCACAACGACCCATATGCTATCGTAGACGGGAGGGTCGTGACGGAAACGAACAATGCCGGCGGCATCCTCGGCGGACTGACCAACGGCATGCCACTCGAGTTCGACGTTGCATTCAAACCCACCGCCTCGATCTCCGCGGAGCAGAGGAGCGTGGACCTGAAAGAAATGAAGAGCACCGCGCTCAGGATCGGAGGGAGGCACGACCCCTGCATCGTTCCGAGAGCTGTCGTGGTGGTGGAGGGCGCGACAGCGTTCGTTCTGGCAGACTTGTGCAAGAGAGGCGGTTTCCTTGGCTGAGGACATCGATGCCATCAGAGATAGGATCCAGAGAATCGACAAGAAGATCCTCGATCTCGTTTCTAAGAGGACAGAGGCGGCAAGGGAGATTGGCCGGCTGAAGATGGCCACGTCGCTGCCGTTGAGGGACCTGGTTGTCGAGGACAAGGTCGTCTCCCATTACGTCCAGCATGCGGCGAGACTGGGGATGGGCGAGGGGACGGCGAGGCAAATTGCCTCCGCCCTGATAAGGGAGTCCGTGGACGCGCAGAGCACGATGCCGAAACCTTCGAAGCCCAAGGATGTACTCGTGGTGGGAGGCGCCGGGAAAATGGGGTCTTGGATGTGCAGGTACCTCAGGTCCAGGGGGCACAGGGTCACGGTCAGCGATCTTGTAAAGTCCGCCGACTTTCCGAACGCCGCCAGTCTGGAATCCGCCGTGTCGAGATCGGATTTCATAATCATCGCCACTCCGATCTCGGCGACCGGCGAGTGCCTGGAACGAGTGACAGAGCTGCGTCCGGACGGGATCGTGTTCGACATATCGTCAATCAAAACGCCGGTAATGTCCATTTTGAAGGGAGCGGTCAAGAAGGGAATCTCCGCCTGTAGCGTCCATCCGATGTTCGGACCTGATATCGAATCGGTCTTCGACAGGAACATCATCATTTGCGATTGCGGCTCCGAGAAAGCATCGGAGGCTGCGGCGGAACTCATGAACTGGAGCGGGGCGAGGATGATCAGGATGCCGATCGAACAACATGACAAGCTTATGGCCTATGTGCTGGGACTGAGTCACGCGCTCAACATAGCTTTCTTCGACGCTCTGACAAAGACAAAGATTGATTACGTGACCCTCAATCAGGTCGCCTCAACGACATTCAGGAGACAGGCAGCCACGAGCAGGGATGTGGCGCTCGAGAATCCTGAACTGTACTATGAGATACAGCATCTCAATCCGCACAACAGGAGAGCGCTGGACCTGCTTACCGAGGCGGTCGAAGAGGTCAGAGAAGCGGCTTTGAGCGAGAACAAACGATCGCTCGCAAAGATCATGGAGAACGGAAGGAAGTACTTTGGAGGGGACTGAATGAGAAAGATAGAAGTAGCGGTGCTAGGCGCGACGGGAATGATCGGACAAAGGTTCATCCAGTTACTGGAGGAGCACCCGTATTTCAGAATCGGGGGCCTCTACGCCTCGGAGCGGTCAGAGGGGAAGAGACTCGGCGACGTGCTGAAGCTCAAAGATCACACGTTCAACAGCGAGACGCTCGAAATCGTGATCGACCAGATAAACCCGAAGAGGATAAGCGAGGAATGCGGGCTGGCTTTCAGCGGACTGCCATCGGACATCGCCAAGGAATACGAGTTCTCTCTCGCGTCGGCGGGGGTGCCGGTCTTCTCCAATGCGGCCTCGCATAGGATGCGAGCGGACGTGCCGATACTGATACCAGAGGTCAACGCCCCTCATCTGGACATCATACAGGCCCAGGACACGTACAAGGACGGAGGGTACATCGTCACGAACCCGAACTGTTCTGCAACCGGTCTCGCCATTCCGCTGAAGGCGATTGATGATGGTTATGGCCTGGACATGGTCGTCGTGACGACGTTCCAGGCTGTCTCGGGAGCAGGTTACCCAGGGGTGCCGTCGCTCGACATCCTCGGGAACGTGATCCCATACATCAAGAACGAAGAGGAGAAGATGGAGGCGGAGATGTTGAAGATGTTCGGCAGGCTGGAAGGCAAGAGCATCACGCCCGCCGATTTCACGATGCTGGCGAACTGCGCCAGAGTACCGGTGGTCGACGGTCACCTTGAATCGGTCACGATGACTCTGAAGGAGGAGCCGACGCTCGAAGAGCTGAAGAAATGCCTGTCCGGGTTCAGAGCAGAACCTCAGCGCCTGAAGCTCCCGATTGCCCCACGCGTTCCGATAGTCGTCAGGCCCGAGGAGAACCGACCCCAGCCGTTGATGGACGCTAATGCCGGACAACCAGAGAAGGCAAAGGGCATGGCGGTGACGGTCGGAAGACTGAGGAAGAATGGCAAGTTCTACAAGATGTTCGTCCTGTCGCACAACACCATCAGGGGCGGTGCTGGCGGTTCGGTCTCGAACGCTGAACTGGCCTATGCGAAGCGATTGTTAAAGTAAGTGAACTCGCATACTATCTGCCCATCCCGAGGCAGGCCTTTCTGCCGAAGGCGGGTGATCGAGTGAAACGAACGTATCGGGAGATAAACCAGAAGATAAGTAAGGGCGACGCCGTGGTGATGACCGCGGAGGAAATCATTGATGTCGTTCGGCGCGAGGGTGTGGAGAAGGCCACCAAAGAGGTGGACGTTGTCACGACGGGCACCTTCGGCGCTATGTGTTCTTCTGGTGCGTTCCTGAACTTCGGACACTCAGAGCCTCCGATCAAAATGCAGAAGGTCTGGCTGAACGATGTTCCTGCATACACAGGTCTCGGAGCGGTCGACGCGTACATCGGTGCCACCGAGATAAAGGAGAACGGGGACATGGATTACGGCGGGGCGAACGTCATCGAGGAATTGATCGCCGGCGATCCAGTGCACCTGAAGGCGACGTCGTACGGGACCGACTGCTACCCGAGGAGGAAGATAGAGACCTACGTCTCGCTAAAATCCCTGAACCAGGCGTATCTCTACAACCCGAGGAACGCATACCAGAACTACGGGGTCGCGACGAACTCCTCGGACATGACGCTTTTCACCTACATGGGCAAGTTGCTCCCGAACTATGGCAACGCAACATTCAGCAGCGCCGGACAGCTTTCTCCTTTGCTTAACGACCCGCAGTGTCGGACCATCGGCATCGGGACGAGGATATTCCTCGGAGGCGTGAAAGGATACGTTGCCTGGGAGGGAACGCAGTTCAACACCAAGGCCCCGATCAAGAATGGTGTTCCGACGAGGAGTTCCAGAACGCTTGCGGTGATCGGGAACATGAGAGAAATGTCCACAGAGTACATCAGAGCGCTAAACTTCCGAAGATACGGGATCTCGCTGGCGGTTGGCATCGGCGTTCCGATTCCGATCCTTGACGAACAGATGATGAGGTGCGTCTCGATCAGCGACAAGGACATCCTTGCTCCGGTTCTGGATTACTCGGTGCAGTCAAGGAACAGAAAGCCACTCAAAGAGGTCAGCTACGCCGAACTGAGGAGCGGCGCCATCGAGCTCTTCGGCAAGAAGGTGAAGACCTCCTCGCTGTCGAGCTACTACAAGGCCAGGCAGATATCGGAGAAGCTGAGGCAGATGGTCCAGAAGGGCGATTTTCTGCTGACCGAACCGGTCGAGAGATTGCCCGAGGACCGGACGTTCAATCCGCTCGAGATCGTCTCGAGGGAGGAGGTGAAGTGATGGCCAAGAGGAAGTACCTGCTGGGATTCTCGCCCGCAAGGGTCAGCGAGCCGATCACGTACAGGATGGTCAAGGAGTTCGACCTCATGCTGAACATCCTGAGGGCGGAGGTCAATGAGCGAGGCGGCCGTCTCCTCATCGAAATCGAGGGCAAGCCATCGAAGATAACGAGCGGCGTGAAGTACCTGAAGGAGAAAGGGGTCGACGTCAAGGTGCTGAACGAGTACGTCAGCAAGGACGAGGAGCGCTGCACGCACTGCGGAATGTGCGTATCCATCTGCCCCGCAGACGCATTCGAGATGGACAGGAAGACCTACAAGGTCCAGTTCAAATCAGACAAGTGCATCGCATGCGGCCTCTGCCTCGATGCGTGCCCTCCGAACGCGATGAAGCTGCGGATATGGTAATCAGGACGCATTTCGAGATAGATGAGACGGCCGTCACGATCGTCTCCGAACCGGAGTTCGTCGAGACCGCCAGAGACGCTATCTTCGACACCCGTGAGGAGATAAAGCGATTCATCCGGACCGATCCGGTCTTCCTCCACACCCTCGAACCTTATGATCCGCCCGATGACGCTCACCCGATCATAAAGAGGATGTGCGATGCGTCGAGGCCCGCGGGCGTGGGACCGATGGCAACGGTCGCAGGTGTTATCGCGGAAGAGGCGGTGCGGGCTATGGTCGGGAGGGGAGCGAGACAGGCGGTCGTCGACAACGGGGGCGACATCGCCCTTTATCTGACGGAGCCGGTGAATGTTGGATTGTATGCGGGGGAATCGGACGCCAGGGATCTTGGCTTCCGGTGCGAACCTCGCGGTTCGATCTTCGGGATATGCACTTCATCTGGTACCGTCGGACCTTCAATTTCGTTCGGCATATCGGACGCCGCGACGGTCGTCTCGGAGGATGTTGCCCTGGCCGACGCCTGTGCGACCTACCTCGGCAACCTCGTGACGTCCGGTGAAGACGACGTGCTGACGGGCGCCCTCGAGAGGGTGTGCGCGATAACTGGTGTGGAAGGGGCGATTGTCATAGTCGGGAACAAAATCGCCTTCAAGGGATCCATTCCCGAATTGGTCAGATCAGAAGTGCGCATGAAGGACATCACGAAACGCGATCTCAGCTTCTGATTCCAGGACGGTGGGTTCGACTTCTGAATGAGTCACTGGATTCAGATACGTATAAGTAGAGATTTCCCATTATGTGGAGGAGTGCTACAGGTGAACACATGACACTGAGGTTTGCCGTGCCGAACAAAGGGAGGTTGAGCGAGAGGTCCGTCCAGATACTGAAGCAGGCTGGCTTGGAGATCGATGACGGATCGGACCGAAAACTGTTCGCGGCAATCAAGAACAGAGACCTTGCAATCATGTTCTTGAGGGCGCAGGACATCGTTCGGTTCGTGCATCAGGGCGCGGTGGACCTCGGCATCACTGGAAAGGATCTCGTTCTGGAGGCCGGATTGGGCGTTTCCACTTTGATCGAGCTCAACTTCGGATACTGCCGCCTGTCGGTGGCGGTCCCTGAGAGCTCCGGTATCGACTCCATCAAAGATGTGAAGAGCGGGTCGGTCGTCGCCACATCGTTCCCGAACTTGACGAGGAAGTACTTCTCAAAGAAAGGTAAGAAGGTCGAGATCGCAAAGATCTCCGGGGCCGCGGAGGTCACACCGCGGATCGGAGTCGCCGACCTCATCGTGGACCTGGTCTCGAGCGGCTCTACCCTCAAGACGAATGGCCTGAAGGAGATCGATATCATAGCAGAATCGAGAGCGCTGCTCATAGGGAACAAGAAGAGCGTCAGGTCAAAGAAAGGCGAGATAGAAGAGCTCGTGGCCGCAATCAAGAGCGTGTCCGATGCGGAGAACAAGAAGTACCTGATGGCGGACGTTCCAGTCAAATCGCTGGAGGATGTCAAGAAGTTCTTGCCGGGCATCGCCGGGCCTACGATAATGAACATCATGGGCAGGGACGACATCGTGGCGATACACGTCGTGGTCGACAAGGACAAGGTGCACGATTCGATGATCAAGCTGAAGCGTCTTGGCGCCACCGGAATCCTCATCGTCCCAATCGACCGAATGGTCCCGTAGGTGATCTGACATGGGTGAGGAATGGATACGATCGACGCTTAGAGACGTCACCCTCTACTACAACCCGAAGATCACAGCGTTCAGGATGGACAACAACGCGAACCTCCTCGGGCCGAATCCAGTCGCGAAGAAGGTGTTCAAGGAATTCGCCGAGACGGATGTCAACTTCTATCCGACGACATACTCAGATCCTTTGAGAACCGCCCTAGCCGAGTTCTACAGACTCGATATGGACAACTTCATGGTCGGCAATGGCTCGGACGAGATGTTGGACGTTTGCTTCAAGGCGCTTCTTCAGTGCGGAGAGAATGTCGTCACGCCATACCCCACGTACGCACTCCACTCGTTCTTCATCAAAGTGAACGCGGGGAAAATGATCCAGGCGGACCTGAAAGAAGGATTCCAGCTGGACCCGGACGCGATCAACAGAACGGACGGCAAGATCGTTCTTCTGTGCACTCCCAACAACCCTACCGCGAACGCCTTCCGGATGAAGGACATCAGGGAGATCATCGAGGGAGGGGACAGACCGGTCATCGTGGACGAAGCCTACGGTGAGTTCGTCAAGGGTTCCTTCATTCCGCTGGTCAACGATTACGACAACCTGATCGTCACGAGGACCTTCTCGAAGGCGTTCGGGTTGGCGGGAATGAGAGTAGGGTATGCCGCGTCGAACAAGAGTCTTACCCAGATCCTCCTGAGAGCCAAGACACCATTGAGCCTCAACTTGCTGAGCGAGAGAGTGGCGATCGCCGCATTGAAGGACACGAAGTTCGTCAAGAGGACCGTCCAAATGGTCGAAAAGAATAGGGGCCCGTTGTCGAAAGGGCTCAAGTCGCTCGGATTCGAGGTCTTTCCCTCCGATGCCAACTTCATTCTCGTCAGGTCACCGATATCCTCCGAGAAGCTCGTCTCCGAGCTTGCCAAGAAGGGGGTCCTCATCAGGGATTTCGGGAAGCTGAGAATGCTGGAGAACTGTGTCAGGATCACAATAGGCACCACGAAGATGAACGCTCGTTTGCTGGCGAGGCTCGGGGAGGTGCTTGAGGAGTGCCAGTGAACATCTCGCTCGCTGACTACGGCGTCGGGAACCTTCACAGCATCCGCAAGGCCCTGGAGAACTGCGGGGCGAAGGTGAAGGTCCTGACAGAGATGAAGGACCTGCTCGATGCGGAGTGCATCGTGTTCCCTGGCGTGGGAGCATTCAGCCGCACAATGGAGAAGCTCCTTCCTTACAGACAGGACATCGTGAGTCGGCTCGACTCCGGCGTCCCGTGCCTTGGGATATGCATAGGGGTGCAGATCCTGTTCGAGGGGAGCGAGGAAGGCTCGAGCCCTGGTCTTGGCTTCATCTTCGGAAAAGTCGTCAAGCTGAAGGGAAAGAGGATTCCCCACATGGGTTGGAACACGGTTGAGACCGATGACGACATATTCAGCGGCATAGAATCCAGGCACTTCTACTTTGCACATTCCTATTATGGCAATCCGGAAGAGAACGTCGTGGTCGGCACGACGGAATACTACTCCAGATTCCCTTCGCTATTCAGAAAAGCGAATACGTACGGGACCCAGTTCCACCCTGAGAAGAGCAGCGCATCAGGCATGAAGTTCCTTGAGAACTTCGTCAGGTTCGCGGAGGGATGCACCTGATCATCCTGCCCGCAGTGGACATACTGGACGGCAAGGTGGTGCAGCTCGTGGGTGGGAAGCCGGGTACAGAAAAGGTGGTTCTCCCCAACCCCATAGAAGTCGCCAGGAGATGGGAGAAGGCCGGGGCACCTGGAGTGCACGTCGTCGATCTGAATGGAGCGCTGGGCAGAGGCGAGAACCTCGAGACGATTGAAAGGATCATCAAGAGAGTCTCAATCCCCGTCCAAGTGGGCGGTGGAATAAGGGCCATGGAGACCGTCGACGACCTTATCGGATGGGGTGCGGACAAGGTCATTCTCGGGACGAGAGCGCTAACGGAGCCAGAATGGCTTGAGGAGGTTGCGACCAACTGCCCGCGGAGGATAGTGCTCGCTCTCGACATGAAGGGGGGCAAGGTGCAGCTGAAGGGATGGCAGGAATCGTCCCCGCTGAGGATCGAGGACCTGTTCGAGAAGATACGCAATATCCCGCTGGCCAGCGTCCTGCACACTAACGTTGACGTGGAAGGCAGGGGCGCGGGTATCGACCCAGAGGAGATGGGGGCATTCATTCGGTCGTGCCCTCACTCGGTCGTGGCCTCTGGCGGAATAAAGAATATGGATGACATCCTTCTACTTGCTAAGCTCGGGGCGCAGGCCGCGATAGTCGGCATGGCGCTCTACACGGGGGACATCAATCCCGGGAAGATATGGGGCGGTGGGCATGAAGACTAGGAAGGCGAAGCTGCGGAGGCAGACGAGGGAGACGGACATAGAGATCACGATAACACTCGACGGGACCGGCAAGGGCGTTGTCCAGTGTGAGGACCAGTTCCTCAGACACATGATGGAGACCCTCGCGAAGTACGCCTCCTTCAATATCGAGTTGAAAGCGGTCGGCGACAACAAGCACCACGTGGTCGAAGACGTCGGGATCGTGCTCGGTTCCGCACTGAGGCAGGCGATCGGGGACCAGCCGATAGAGAGGGTCGCCTCCGCGACGGTGCCGATGGACGACGCGCTCGTAACCGCAGCCGTGGACATGATCGACAGACCCTATGTCGATGTCGACTGCCCGGACGACCTTTGTCTGCACTTCTTTAGGAGCTTCGCGATGTCCGCTGGCATGACTTTGCACATCATCGTCGAGAGGGGTTTCGACGAGCATCACATGATCGAGGCAGGCTTCAAAGCGCTGGGAATCTCGCTCAGGAAGGCCGTTGTCCCGCGCATGAACCTGCTCAGCACGAAGGACAAGCCGAAGGTGAGGAGGGAATAGCGCTGCTCGCGAAGAGGATCATCCCCTGCCTCGACGTGACCGAGGGAAAGGTGGTCAAGGGCGTCAAGTTCCAGAACCTGCAGGGCGTGGGCTATCCGCCGGACATGGCAGCTGAGTATGAGAAGCAAGGCGCCGATGAGATTGTCTTCCTGGACATCTCGGCGAGCGTGGAAGGCAGGAAGACGCTTCTCGATGTCGTGAGGAAGACCGCGGAGAAGCTGTTCGTCCCCTTGACGGTTGGCGGGGGCATCGGGGGAAGAAAGGACATGCGGGACGCGCTCAATGCCGGCGCGGACAAGGTCTCGATCAACACGGTGGCGGTCCAGAGCCCCGAGACGATCTCCGAATGCGCTGAGGATTTTGGGAGGCAGTGCGTCGTCGTGGCAATCGATGCGAAGAAGGATGGCGACTCCTGGGTCGTGTACACGCACGGCGGAAGGAAGAGGACCTCCCTCGATGCCGTCGAATGGGCGATCAAGGCGGAAGACCTTGGCGCCGGGGAGATACTCCTTACCAGCATGGACGCGGACGGCACTCAGGAGGGGTACGACCTGAAGCTCACGTCAGCGATCGCCGATGGCGTGAACATCCCAGTGATAGCATCAGGCGGCTGCGGCAAACTCGAGCATATTTATGAAGTCTTTAACCAGACGAACGCCGAGGCGGCGCTCGCGGCCTCGATATTCCACTACGGGCAGTACACGGTGGGCGACGTCAAGAACCACCTTCGGGAGAGAGGGGTGAGAGTGAGATGACGCTTCCGTTCAAGCTTGACAAGGACGGTCTGATACCGGTCATCGTTCAGGATGCCGAGACAAATGAAGTGCTAATGATGGCATACGCGAACGAAGAGGCGTACAACAAGATGCTCGATACTGGCAAAACGCACTTCTGGAGCAGATCGAGGCAGAAACTCTGGATGAAGGGCGAGAGCTCCCGGAATGTGCAGGACATCGTCTCGATACAGGTCGATTGTGATTCTGATACCCTCCTCGTCAGAGTGAAGCAGACCGGGAACGCCTGCCACCTCGACAGACCTTCATGCTTCGAAGAGGTTCTCTACGGTGACCTTTCTGGTACGGCGGCCATAATCCCCGAATTGAAAAGAGTGATAGAAGACCGGAAGAAGAATCCGAAAGGGGGGAGCTACACCTGCAAGCTGTTCCAGGACGAGGACAAACTGCTGAAGAAGGTCGTGGAGGAGGCCGCGGAGGTCGTGATCTCCGCGAAGGGCGAAGATAGAAAGGCCCAGGCTTGGGAGGTGGCGGACCTGATATACCATCTGATGGTCCTCATGGAGCACCTTGAGCTGCAGCCGAAGGAAGTGTTCAAGCAACTGTCGGAGAGGAGAAAATGAGGATCGACCTTCACACTCACACATTATTGAGCGACGGCGAACTGCTCCCGATCGAACTCGCCAGAAGAGCTCTTGCCAAAGGACACAAGGGTATCGCGTTCACCGATCATGTCTCGCTTTCCACGATCGAGAGGGTCATCAAGGAGATATCGAAAGACTGCGAGCTCGCAAAGGAATGGGACATTGAGGCGATCCTCGGGGTCGAGATCACGCACGTCCCCGTCTCGAAGATCGATATGGTCGTGGCTGAGGCCAGGAGACTGGGAGCGGAACTGGTGGTCGTTCACGGAGAAACCATCAGCGAGCCGGTGGAGAAGGGGACGAATCGAGCAGCTGTCAACAACCCGGACGTGGACGTTCTCGCCCACCCCGGATTCATAACGCTCGAAGAGGTCCAGGCCGCGAAGGACAATGGCGTCGTGCTCGAGATCACATCCCGGGCCGCGCACTCCGCCACGAACGGACACGTCGCGAGACTCGCGAGGGAGGCTGGTGCCAGGATGGTCGTCAACAGCGACGCGCATGCGCCTGAGGACCTGTTGAGCGAGGACGAGGCGATAATCAGGGCGCTGGCCGCCGGGCTCTCTAAGGCGGAGGCGGAGAGGGCGGTCAGGAAGACGCCGCTCGAGGTCATGAGGAGGATGCGCAAGAGATGAAGGTCCTGAAATTCGGGGGCAGCTCTCTCAAGAACAGCGAGTCGATGATGATGGTCGGGAGGATCATCGCTTCAGACCCCGAACCGAAGGTGGTCGTCGTCAGCGCCGTTCAGGGCGTCACGGATTCGATCGTCTCATTCGTTTCTGAGCCAAGGAGGGACGAGGAGGTCCAGCATTTCATCGAGAAGCTCAAGGATGTCCACATGTCCATCCTCGGGGGTGTTTCGAAGGACATGGAGACCAAGCAGCAGGCGGTCACGCGTTTGATGGAGCGCCTGGCCAAGATCGAAAAGGTTCTGTACGGCATTTCGTACCTCGAGGAACTCACCCCGAGGACAATGGATCTTGTCCAGAGTTTTGGAGAGAGATTCTCCGTTATTCTCACCGCAGCGATGCTCCAGGATATGGGCGTCAATGCTGTCCCGGTGGAGGCGGATGAGCTCGGCATCTCGACAGAAGGGCCGTACGGTAACGCAACTGCCGATCTGAAGGAGACGAGGAAGAACATCCAGCCGAAGATCAGGACCATGTTCGAGAAGCAGGAGACGCCCGTCGTGACAGGTTTCTTTGGGAGGACGCCTGAGGGGCACGTTGCCGTTTTCGGGAGGAATGGGAGCGACTACAGCGCGAGCGTCATCGCGAATGCGGTCGATGCGAGGGTCCTGGAGATATGGAAGGATGTGGACGGGTTCATGAGCGTCGACCCGAAGATCGTCAAGGAGGCTGTGACGATCGAGAACCTCTCCTACGACGAGGCTGCGGAGCTCTCCTATTTCGGCGCCAAGGTCCTGCACCCAAGGACCGTGGAACCGGCCAGGGAGAAGAATATCACCATCAAGGTCAAGAACGTCTTCGAACCGGATAAGGAGGGGACGGTCATCGAGCCGAGCGGTGTGGAAATGGGCGGCACGATCAAGAGCATCTCCTGCATGAGGAACCTCGCGATCATCAAGGCGTACGGGGCTGGCGCCGGATACAAGACGGGCGTCATGTACGAGATCTCGCAGAGGCTGAGCGACGCCGGCGTGAACATCTATTCGGCGGCAACATCCCAGACCTGCGTGGCGCTTCTGATCGAGAAGAGGTATCTCGGAACGGGGAAGAAGGTCCTGGCCGATCTGAAAAAGGGCGTCATCGACAGGATAGAGACGGTCGACGACATCGCCCTTCTCTGCGTCGTGGGAGAAGGGTTGGGATACCGGAAGGGCATCGCGGCCAGAGTCTTCACGGCCGTCTCGAAAGAGGGCGTGAGCGTCGGCATGATATCCGCCGGGGCGTCGATGGTGGCTTATCATTTCACGGTCGATTCAAAGGATCTCGAAAGGACGACAAGAGCTATACATTCGGAATTCTTCGGGGTTAAGCAATGAACAGCAAGGGCATGGAGCGGAGGGTCGCGTTCCAGGGCATCCACGGAGCCTACAGCGAGGACGCCGTGTACAAGTTCTTCGGCGAGGGGATCAGGACGCTCCCCTGCGCGGAGTTCGAGGACGTCTTCGCGAGCGTGAACAAAGGGGATGCGAGCCATGCCGTAGTGCCCGTCGAGAACTCGCTGGAGGGGAGTGTGGCAAGGGTGAATGACCTCCTGCTAGAGAACGATCTGACCGTCGTCGGCGAGGTGATCATCCTCGTGAAGCACTGCTTGATAGGGCATCCTGATGCCGAAGTGGAGGACATAAAAAGGGTCTACAGCCACCCCCAGGCTCTCGGACAATGCAGGACGTTCCTTTCGAGGTATCCGCAGTGGGAGAAGGTGCCCTCATACGATACCGCCGGAAGCGTCAAGATCGTCAAAGAACGAGGGGACAAGAGTGAGGCGGCGATCGCAAGTGCGAGGACCGCGAACGAATACGGCATGAAGATACTGAAAGAGGGCATCCAGAACTCTCACTTGAACTTCACCAGGTTCTTCGTCATCGAGAAGGCTGCGGCAATCAATCCCAGAGGTGACAAGACCTCGCTCGTCTTCGCGACGAAGAACGCCGCGGGGGCCCTGTACACCTGTCTCGGCGCTTTCGCGGAGCACAACGTCAACATGACGAAGCTGGAATCCAGACCTAGAAGGGACAGGGCGTGGGAATACGTGTTCTATGTGGACATCGACGGGCATCTTGATGACCCTAACGTGAGCGGAGCGATCACGGACCTCGTCAGAAGGGCGTCATTCGTCAAGATACTGGGGTCATACAAGAGGGCGGGTCTGCCCTCCGCGCAGGAGTGATTAGACCAGCATGTCGATCGCCGCGGAGATGTTCTCCAGGCCCTTTCTGAGATCCTTCGCGCTGCAGCTGAAAGTGACCCTGATGTGATTCGTTATGCCGAAGTATCGACCGGGGCACACCGATGTCGAGAACCGGTCCATCAAGACCTCGCCCAGGCGCAGGTCGTCTACGCCTTTCGGAAGGGACAGGAGCACCATAAGCCCACCGTCCGGAAGGCGGCAGCGCACCCTGTCCTCCTCCTCGAGCCATTCCCTGAGCATCTTGATATTCATGCTCGCAAGCCGCAGCATCCTGTCCCGGAACCATTCTCTCCTCTTCAGAGCCTCTATCGCGATTGCCGCGGAGCGGGTCGGCAGGCGGTAGACATTGTACAATCGGAGCAGGTCGACCTTCTTGCATATCTCCTCGGGGCCGACCAGCCAGCCTACCCTGAGATCCCCGAGCCCGTACAGCTTCGTGACGCCTGAGGTGGATACTCCATTGTCACCCAGCGTGCACACGGGGCTCGACGGGGTCGAGTACTGCATCTTCCTGTAGATCTCGTCGCAGAGCACCGTCACACCTTTCTCAGCAGCAGTCTCAAGAATGCTTTTCAGCTCGGCGTCCGAAAGGGATGCCGCGCTCGGATTGTGGAGGTTCGTGATCGCAATCGCTTTGGGTCCTTTCTTTGATAGACGATCGAGGTCGGCGGATTTCGGTCTGAAGTCGTTCGCAACGCTCCTCTCGAAAGTCTCGACCCTGCATATCGACTCGGCCACACTCTTTATCGGCATGTACGTGGGGTTCTCAACCGCAACCAGGTCCTTCGGGCCGAGATAGGAATGGAAGAAAAGGAAGTTGGCGTTCTGGGCGCCTGATGTCAGCGCGACCCGCTCCTTCTCGGCGCCGTACATGGAGGACAGCGTTTCCACAAGCCGCTCTTCGACCTCGATCTCGTCAAGCGACGTTGGCGGCCCTATGTCCGGCGAGAACCCGTCCTCGTACGGCGGGGGGGATCCGCTGTGGTCCATCACTATCTTGGCGCCCTTGCATCTCAGCAGCCAGTCCTCAAGGTCAAAAGCCGGAAGTTCCAGACTATCGCCTTCTCACTACCTCGCCTGGCATTCTGAACTCTCCGGCCCAATAGAGCAGGCCCTTTTCCCGCGCATAATCCTTCGCCGCCTCTGTGTGCACGACCTCCCCGAGAAACCAGGTGCGGTCGCCCATCTCGATTGTCTTCGACTTCTTGCACTCGAAGTTGACGAGACACTCCTTTATGACAGGGGACTTGATCTTCCTTCCAGGGATGGCGGTAAGGCCAGTCTCCTTGAACTTGTCCGTGTCCCTTCCCGATTTCGTCCCACAGTACAGCACCTGCTCCACCAGCTCCTTTCCCGGGATGTTAATCGAGAAGTCGGGGTACTTCTGCAGCAGCTTGAAGCTGTGGCGCGACGGCGCCACTCCGATTCCAAGGATGAGAGGATTGAAGGAGAATATCTGCACCAGTCCGATCGTAATCACGTTCTTCTCCCCATCCCCCATCGCCACCAGAACGGCCGGGAATGCTGGGAAAGTCTTGATTGCATCGGCCGAAGACAGCTCGATCTTCGCTTCCATTTTTTCCACCTGCATGAACCAATGCATAAGAGAATTGAAAAATCCTTGCATCGTTCAAGGGATAACATCGGACGATTGCCTGAGGGGCAATCTTGCGGCAAAACAAGTCTATATCCTGAAAAGCGTTTACTCAACCAGGGTCGGAAGATGAAGGGCAAGAACAAGGCGAGAATAGCGATCATCGGCGGGACTGGCGTGTATGACGCCGAGCAGCTGGAGGTGAAGGAGACCATCAAGATGTCCACACCTTTCGGCGAGCCGTCAGGGGAGATACAGATCGTTGATCAATCCGGCATCGCGGTCGCATTTCTGCCGAGGCACGGCAAGGGGCACATTTACCCGCCCCACAAGGTCAACTATCGCGCCAACATCTGGGCGCTGAAGCAGCTGGGAGTCGAGAGGATCGTCTCCCCCTGCGCCGTCGGCTCCCTGCAGGAGAAGTTCAAGCCGGGCGAGATCGTCGTCGTCGACCAGTTCATAGACTTCACCAAGAAGAGGGATTACACGTTCTACGACGGACCGAAGACCGTCCACATAAGCGCCGCGGACCCGTTCTGCCCCGAGCTGAGAGACGTATTCGCGAAGGAGGGAAAGAGACTCAAGATACCGATCCGCCCCTCGGGCACCTACGTCTGCATCGAAGGGCCAAGATTCTCGACGAGGGCCGAGAGCAGGATGTTCCGCAACTTCGGGGACATCATCGGCATGACCCTCGTGCCCGAGTGCCAGCTGGCGCTCGAACAAGAGATGTGCTACGTGGGCCTGGCCATGATTACCGACTACGATGTCTGGGCGGAGAAGCCGGTCGATGCGGCGACCGTCCTCAAGACGATGGCGGAGAACGTGGACAAGATAAGGAAGCTCGTCACCAGCGCTATCCCGAAGATGCCCGTGGAAAGGGAGAGGTGCACCTGTTCGAAGGCATTGGAGGCTGCGGGCGCTTGAACAGTGATCACTCCTTCTTCAAGCTCTCAGATATCCCCCAGAACTCTCCGTCGCGGTACAGAAGGGCTTTCGAGTGATCGTAGTCTTGAGAGACATCGACGTGGACGACCTGTCCTAGGAACCAAATGTGGTCGCCCTTCTCGAAGTACTCCAGTTTCTTGCACTCGATGTTCATCATGCATTCCTTCACGGAAGGTGACTTAATCCTCTTTCCCGGAACTGGAGTTAATCCGCACGCCTCGAATTTGTCCGTGCTCTTGCCGGACTCCGATCCGCAGCAGATGACCTTGTCGACGAGGTCTCTCCCCGGGATGTTGACTAAGAAATCAGGAGACTCGTCCAGCAACTTGTAGCTATATCTCGAGGCGGTGACGGCGATCCCTACGATCGGAGGCCGGAACGAGAACACATTGAACATGCCTATGACGAGGACATCTCTCTCCTTCTCTCCGACCGCTACAAGCACGACCGGCCCCGGCGGGACTATGCTCACCGCCTCAAGAGGCCCCCTCCCTATCTTCTCCATATCCGATTCCATATGACCTGCCATATCGAATAGTGGGGCGGGTCGCTAAGAAACCCTTCCATTGAAGACGCGACAAGAAAATGGGATTCACTTTAGATACACGGCATCGAACCTGCCCTTCAGGGAAGTGCTTTCAACCTCTTTCAGGCCTGCTCCGCTCATCAGCAGGCGGATGTCGCTCGGGTCCATACCATGATCGCTCCCCGTCGGCTCTTTGATAACGATCCTTCCCCCGGGCTTCAGTTTCCTCGCGAGCTCATTTGCGATGATTGGCCTTTCCTGTTCGTCGACGTCGTGCAGGACAAAGGAAACCACCACGACGTCGTACGACTTATCGCCGATGTCCAATGAGGATATCTCACCCAGTTTGTAATCAACGTTGGAAAACGACTTGGTCCTTTTCTTAGCCACCTCGATCCAGACCCGTGAGATGTCAACGCAGGTCAAGTGCCCGTCACCCTTGGACAGATCCTCGGCGAGGTATCTTGACGCCATTCCGGAACCAACCCCGAAATCCATTACCGTCTCATTTCCTGTGAGACCGATCTCGCGTGCTAGACGTCCGTAGTAGCCTCTGGCAAACGTGGCTGTGGCGAATCTCGTCATGATGACCTCGAATCTCCCCGGTTCAGTGAAGGACACGAAATCGAATCTCAAGAACAGTATTCAAGCCTTTCTGATATTCCGTCTGGTATCGACTGAACCGGTTGTCTTTGAGATCGACAACTCACTCATCCAGCGTTTTCCTGTACGCCGCCGCATCCATGAGCCTGCCGACTTCGGATGGGTTCTCCATCTTGATGATTGCGAACCAGCCCTTTTCGTAAGGGGATCCGTTTATGAACTGCGGATTGTCGTTGAGATCTGAGTTGACGTCCGCGACCTCGCCTGAGACTGGACTGTACACGTCAGCGACTGTCTTGACGCTCTCAACCACGCCGAGGACCTCTCCCTGCTTGACCTTCTTCCCGATCTTCGGCAGCTCAACAAACACGATGTCGGTAAGCTCGTGCTGAGCGTGGTCTGTTATTCCGATCCTTGCCGTTCCGCCTTCCGACTTCACCCACTCGTGCTCTTTCGTGTAGCGCAGATCTTCAGGTACGAGGCTCATGTGCTCAACTCTTTCTCCAATATCCATCTCGCCTTCCTTATACCTTGCCGTTCTGACCCACGCTCAAAAAAGATAAATAGGTTCCGTGACTTGGACAGATTCGCATGAGGATAGTCGTCTATGGGGTCGTCCAAGGCGTCGGGTTCAGACCGACGGTCCATAGATTAGCGACATCCATGGGACTGTCCGGTTACGTCCAGAACAACGGGTCGAACGTCGTCATCGAAGTTGATAGAGACCCGGAGGAGTTCGTGAAGAGGCTGAAGGGGAACCTTCCTCCTCTGGCACGAATAGACTCAATCGAAATGCAGAAGGAGTCTGCCACCAGTACCGGTAGGGGATTCAGGATCGTCCAGAGCGAGAACGGCCAAAGGGGAGTCTCCATCCCGAACGACGTCGCTTTGTGCGAGCAGTGCAGGAAGGAACTTTTCGATCCAGACAACAGGCGATACATGTATCCTTTCACGAACTGCACGAATTGCGGGGCCAGGTTCACCGTCATAGACGACCTCCCCTACGACCGGGCGAATACCTCGATGAGGAAGTTCGAGATGTGCGAGGACTGCAGGAAGGAGTACGAGGATCCTGCCGACCGAAGGTTCCACCATCAGACGATCTCCTGTCCGAAGTGCGGTCCTCACTATTATCTTTTTGACAACAAAGGGCAACGGATCGAGGGGGACCCGATAAAGCGGTTCGCTGAGATGATGCACGACGGCGAGATAGGCGTCGCGAAGAGCTGGGGAGGGATGCACATCTGCTGCACTCTCGATACCCTTCCGAGGCTGAGGCAATGGTACAGCAGGAAGGAGAAGCCGCTCGCTGTCATGTTCCGCGACTTGAGCGCGGTGGAGAAGTATGGATACCCATCAGATTTCGAAAGGAAGCTCCTGACTTCCCCACACAGACCGGTCGTGCTCATCAGGAAGAAGGACTCGCCGATGACCGAACTGATTTCTCCAGGCCTCGGTAACATAGGTGCCTTCCTCCCGTACACAGGGATGCATCATGTCCTCTTCCATCATCTGCCGGAGAACGCACTTGTAATGACCTCTGCGAACGTCCCTGGGGAACCGATGGTCCTCAGGGACGAGGACGCAATGTCGCTCAACGCCGAATGTTACTTGCTTCACAACAGGGAGATCATCAACAGGTGCGACGACTCTGTGGTCAGAACCTTCGATGACAAGACCTACTTCCTTAGGAAATCGAGAGGTCACATCCCCTCTGGCATCGAATTCCGAGCCAAAGGCAGTGCCATCGGCCTCGGGGCGCAGGAGAACATCACTGGGGCGGTCGGGCACGACGGCAAGATATTCCAGACGCAGTACATCGGGGACGGCAACTCCGCAGGGGTCATCGAGTTCCTTGAGTCCTCTCTGGACTACCAGAGGAAGCTTCTCGGCGTCGACAAGGTCCAGGCAATAGGGATCGACCTGCACCCTGGCTATTCCACGAGGAGGCTGGGAAGAAGGCTCGCTGAGGACTGGGGATTGGATTTGATCGAGGTCCAGCACCATTGGGCGCATGCGGCATCCCTTATGGTCGACGCGCACATCGATGAGATCGTCGCAATCACGCTAGACGGCACGGGTTACGGCGATGACGGAACATCATGGGGTGGAGAAGTCCTTTGCGCAGACCTCAATGGATATAAGAGGATCGGTCACCTGCAGCCAATTCCCTTGCTCGGAGGTGAGATGGCCGTAAGAGATCCGAGGAGACTCGTTTTCGCGATGTCCGAACTCGTCGGTGCCGAGACCCACTACTTCGACGAAAGAGAGACGGATATTCTGAGGAAGATGATCCCCAAGAGCCCCATGACATCGAGCTTCGGAAGAGTGCTCGACACCCTCTCGTGCCACTTCAACATCTGCCGCACCAGGACTTACGACGGCGAACCGGCCATGAAGCTCGAAAGGCACATGGAGATGGGACGATGGATTGACAAATTCGATTTGGATAGGAACGGCAACATCATCCTGACACTGCCCTTGTTCGAGCAGCTTCTCGATGCAAATGGAAAGACCGCCGACATCATATATAGCTTCGTTGGGACGCTGCTCTCGGGACTTGTGGACGTCGCTTGCGATGAGGCAGAGAAAGAGGGAATCAAAAGGATCGGACTGACCGGCGGCGTTTCGTACAATTTCACCATATCTGAGATCACAAGGCAGCTCGTCAAGGGCAGGGGACTCGAGTTCGTGTGCCACGACAGTGTTCCGAACGGGGACGGGGGCATATCGATCGGGCAGTGCGCGATCGCTCTCAATTCATTCCAGAAGTAAGGCGCACCAGCTTTCTTTGGAATCGCTTTTAGCTTCCGAATGCCATTACGTGTTCATGTGCGTCATACCAGATCACGAGATCCTCGAACATATTAAGTCCGGTAGGCTGGGAATAGACAACTTCTCGGTCGACTCCCTGACGCCGAACGGTTACGACCTGAGGGTCTCCGAGATATCGGTCCCGAGCTCCGGCGACTCGTGGAACGAGGGCGTGGCGAGGATCCCTCCCCAGAAGATGTTCTTCGTCGGCACGCTCGAGTACGTCAGACTGCCCGATGACATCGCGGGTCAACTCTGGACCAGAACAACGTGGATCAGGAAGGGGATCATCGTCGGTCTTGGAAAGGTCGACGCCGGATTTCACGGAACGCTAACGTTCACCGCCTTCAACGCGTCCGATTCTCCCATAGAAATACCGATCGGCACCCGCTTCGTCCAGATAGTGTTCGAGAAAATGAGCAGTTCGGTGTCGCTCACCTACGAGAGGAGGAGTGGCCACTACCAGGGCCAGAAGGGAATCACCCTAGCTCCCGTCAACAAGAACCAGGTCGGCGGAGAAAACGCTCGCTGAAGGCGAGTAGGTCTTCAGCTCTTCCGTTCTCGATACTCTCACGGCCTTCCCTAGCTCCTGTCCCTGAGACTCGACTGCTGCCAGTATCTCCTCGGCTGAGGTCCTTTCACACACGAAGTAGAAGTGGATCGTCCCGCCGGGCCTCAACCGATGCAGCGCGTCCGGTAGGAACTCCCTTGCGGAGTGGGGCAGATTCATTATCACCCTGTCGGGCCGAGGAAGGGTCGGAAGTATCTCTCGCGCGTCACCCCAGACCGGGACGACGTTCTTGACCCGGTTCATCGCGATGTTTGTCTTTAGATACTCCACCGCATCCATGTTTATGTCGACGGCGTAGACGATCTCCGGCTCGGCATACTTGGCGATCATTATCGAGAAAGGTCCGACGCCAGCGAACATGTCGATGACGACCTCCTCCTTCTTCACGAGGGAGGCAACCCTCTGACGTTCCGACGCGAGCCTCGGGTTGAAATACGCCTTGCGAAGGTCCACCTTCAGCCTCAGACCGTACTCGATTTGAACGGTCTCGGTCGAATCGTCGCCGGAGATGACCTCCAGATCCCTGACCCTCATCTCCCCTTTCACTCCCTTGTCGAGAGCGACCGTCCTCAGCCTGGGAAAAGTCGACAGTAGCGCTCCGCCTATCGGTCCCTTCCATGGAAGCAGGTCGTCTGCCAGGCGCAGGATCACGATGTCCCCGACGACATCAAAGGAGGTCGGAAGCAACGGGATGAGCTCGTCGGGTACCTTCACGGCCTTCCGGTAGTCCCCCTCGCTCCTCGTCCTCTCTTCGAAATCCCCCTCAGCGACCTCGTAATGGTAATCGACGCCCAGGTCCTCGGGGACTGGAACGAGGATAGGGATGATGACAAAGTTGCCCTCCCTCCTGATCTTGAGGGAATTGTCCAGCTGTCCGAGTTGTAAAAGCTTTTTACGCATCGATTCCCCTTTATCCCTCGGGACCTTGACGCACCAGGAACGCACGGTGATGCATTGGGCGAATTGATATTTGTTGGTTTAGGGCTAGGCGGCATCGAGGACATGAGCTTGAAGGCGCTCAAGGCCCTGAAGGGATGCGACCGGGTATTCGCGGAATTCTACACATCGAAGATGATCGATTCGTCCGTTCCAGATCTGGAGAAGACAATCGGAAGAAGGGTCACCGTTCTCACGAGGAAAGAGGTAGAGGAGGGGGACGTGGTCGTCGAGGCGGCGAAAGGAACCAAAGTGGCCTTTGTCACTGCTGGAGACCCGATGGTCGCGACGACCCACGTCGATATCAGGCTCAGAGCGGTCGAGGCCGGCATATCGACCAGGCTGATCCACGGTGCATCCATACAAACCGCATGCGCCGCCGCTTTCGGGCTGCAGCCGTACAAGTTCGGAAGGACGGTCACCTTGCCCTTCCTGGAGCCGGGCTATCATCCTTCCAGTCCATACGACAACATACTCGAGAACAGGGACAGAGGACTCCACACGCTCGTACTGCTGGACATAAAGGAGCAAGAGGGCAGGTTCATGACCGCGGCAGAAGGAGCGCGATGGTTGTTAGAGGCCGAGAAGAGGAACTGCAAGGCGCTAATCGGGGACCGGACGCTGATCTGCGCCGGGGCCAGGATAGGTTCCGAGACTGAAAGGATCGCCGCCGGGTATCCACGGGATATCATCTCGCTGGACCTGGGACCGCCCCTCCACGCCCTCGTCATTCCTGGAAAGCTCCATTTCCTAGAGGCCCGCGCCCTCGTGAGATTCGCCGGCGCTCCGACGGAGATCCTGGCGGATGAATCGAGAACATGATCTCGCGGATGATGACCGACAAGGGCTAGACCTGGGTTCCCGCCAATCCGAGCAGCAAGAAGACCTTCAACTTGTCATCCAGGGACTTGTCCGTCTTCCCAGCGTAGAGCACCTTTGCGTTCGGCAAGCGGTACGACACATCCTCGACCACCTTCTGGACCGTTGATTGGTCGAAATCGGAGGCAGAGGTTATGACCGTCGCGACGCCGACCTTCGAAAGGTCGAAATCGAACCAGGGCGAAGCGAATGCTTCATTCACTGCCTTCAACTCCCGCTCGTCTCCCTCTCCGGCCCCCATCCCGAACCTCGCTTGCTTGGCGCCAGCGAAGCTCGTTCGAAGGTCGTGAATGTCCTCGACCGTCAGCACCTTCTCCATCTCGGCAGGGGGGATCATCATCATGTTGTCCAAAACGCTGAAGGCGCTCACGAGGGGAAGGTTCGGGGCTATCTTCAGAAGTGAATCGTTCGGGTAGGTTATCGCCATGTCAGACGTCCCGAGGAGATGGGACAGCCCGCCGATCGCCACTTTTCTCCTCTGCGATCCCTCGACTGAGAATGGGAGCGCGATCGAGGCCACGACCATCCGGCAGAGCTTCCTGCATATCTGAGAAACGATCGGTGTCACGAAGCTCCCGGTCTCTCCGCCAAGACCGGTGAATAGGAATATCATGTCCGCTTCGCCGATCGTCTCCCTGACCGGGTCTTTCCAATCGTAGTCGATTGACGCGATCGTCTGCGGGGCCGTGTCCCTCATGAAGAGCAGCTGCTCTTCGCTAAGAAGGACCCTTCTGTGGGTGCGGAGGCGCTTGAAATGCTCGGCCGCGGTGCATATGCTGATACTCTCGAAACAGGAGCTTGCTACAGCATTGCATCCAGCTCCCCCGACTCCCACCACTTTGACCCTCGGTCTCGTCTTTCTCTCGCCACTTCCAAGAGGGAGCAGTTCAGGACACATTATCAAGGTCTATCCTGACACGGCTGATAAACCTTTTTCTGCCGAACCTCGGGTATTACCAGCATTCGACTGCATGGAACTTGAAACGGCTATCTGGACACAAACACCAATCCCGCAACCGCACGTCCTAGTGACGCTGTTCGGTATCAATATTAAATATACGGAGCCGCGTCCCAACGAAAGATAAGCATGAACGCGCAAGAATTGATACGACCAGACGGTTGTCCGTTCGACGCATACGGAGCTGAAGAGGAGACGCTGCGGAATCTCACCTGCGAGAACTGCCTTGTCAGTGGAATGGTCTGCGAGTATCGCGGCCTCGTGACGCTGGCTCGCCTGGCGAAGGTCGTCGACCAGTCAGAACAGATGAGCATAGCATCAAAGCCGTGATGCCCTGTCGACCTCAACGATCCGTCCCTTGCCGAGACTCCGATCTCCTCGTGCGGCATTTTGAACGAGGACCCGTCTCCGTTCCTCTTCATGTTGTTTCCTTTTTTTCAGCCCGCTTCCACCACCTGCATTCGTCTCCGACGCCCGACGACCATGGAGAAACATTTTCTAGTGAGAAATGGATTAGGGCCAGAGGATGCATCTGAACATCAATCCTCTATCAATCCCGTGCCTTGATTCTTCAAGAAGGGGGGCCGCGAAGTGCACATAGGAAGGGTCGTCGGGAACCGAGTCATGGAAATAAGGTTCAGGGCTGGTTTCGCCGAAGGTCTTCAGGTAGGCGAACTGCTCGTCGTCGAGGATGGAGTCTCGAACGTGAAGTACCTGGTCCCGGTAATGGACGTCGAGCACGGTGCAGACGCCGACAGGGAGGACTGGGTCACGAGGGAGGCCGGAGGCATACTCGAGAAAGACGTTTCGAACAAGGAATATGATATTGCTGGGATAGAGAACAGGCTATACCGAATCGGAGTGTGCTCGCCCCTTGGATACACTGCTGAGGGCGACTTCAAGAAGACGAAGTCCATCCCAGCGCACTTTTCAGTCGTTCGCAGGGCAGAAAAGGAGGACTACGAGTTCCTGAGACGCTTCCTCGGGGACATCGAGGTCGGAAAGCTCAGATCGGGAGACCGAGTTCTGGATTTCCCTGTAGGTATATCTGGGATAGCGTTCCCTCATCACATAGGGATATTCGCCACGACAGGCATGGGAAAGAGCAACCTCATGAAGAACCTGGCCCTCTCCTGCATGAAACTGAGGAGATATGGCTTCCTCGTCTTCGACCCGCACGGGGAGTACTACGACGGCGGCGAGATGGGAAAGAAGGGGCTGAGACACGCGGAGCTGAAGGACTCTCTCGAGGTGTTCAGCAGCAGAGAGCTCGACGGTCCCTACAGCTCGCTAAG